>Ga0306910_1000030_pt1 | contig 111305 bp, 93 predicted proteins | sample AntRauMFilla2698_FD_190438 | JGI IMG/M metagenome (GOLD analysis project Ga0306910, IMG submission 190438) | Saline lake microbial communities from Rauer Islands, Antarctica - Metagenome Filla 2 #698 (v2) (version 2) | ecosystem: Environmental > Aquatic > Non-marine Saline and Alkaline > Saline... | reverse complement strand
ACTAAAGACTGGTTACTAGGAACTTTCGAAAAATTGGTTGATAACGTATTCGAATTCCCCCCATCTTCTGGAAGACCATTTTCAAATTGTTTCCTTCCATCTTTTGAGACATCTTCTGTAATACTTCCAAAATTAAGAACAACTTTACCTCCGTTATTTCCGGCATTTTCAGGATAAATAAAAGGGTCCATGACCCAAAATTCAACAAACTCTACATTGGACTGCTCAAAATCGGTCGTTTGCAAGCCCCTCATAATACCTCCAAAGTTTTGCTCTGGATTGGGAAGAATATTATCATTTGAAGCAGCAGGGTTATAATTGTACATCCCTCTTTCGCTTGGTCTATATACCAGGTCCAAAGGAAATAAGGTTTGTATCTGACCTGGAACAATATCTACATTAGGAAATATTTCGTTCACAAGAACTCTCCTAGAATAGTATTGTGAAAGATCTTGATCGGTGACATCTGCTGGTCTTTGAGAACTATAAAAAATAGGATCTATGGTATACCAGTTTAATTTAGCCCTATAATCATTAATACTTAAGTCGTCATTGCTATCAAATGTACCATTAGCATCATTTGGCCCTCGATATCCTACGGGAACACTCGCTAGTTTCCAAGACAAGGGATCAATAACTGAGATACTCGTTTGCGACCCCTCAAAGTCATCCACATAACTAGTGGCTTCCCCCTCAAAATCACTTGCTTTAGGAGTTCCAGGCCTTAAGTAAGCAAACTCTCCTCTCAAAGAAAAATTGGACTCCACATCTGTATCAATATTAGGCAGTTTGTTAACCAACCTAGTAAAAAAGGGAACAGTTGTATTATAATTGAAATTGACTCCGTAAATACTATTATTTATAGGTTCTGTCCCGTAATCTGCCTTTTGGGTAATTGGTCTTTCGTTTAAATTTAAATACGTACCTCCTATCAATAATTCTTCGCTAAATCTATGTTGAACATCTATCCCGGTAAACCGTTTGGTTTGTCTTCCGAAAAGCGCATTATTTTCTGTAGATACTTGTATAGGTGTATCTGAAGCCAACAAAGCCTCATCTAGAATATTTACTCGGCCTAACTCATAATCAACCGTATAATCGATTCCTTCTTGTAGAGTCCGCCCTCCTGCAGTAACAGATACAGAACCTCTTGGAACGTTAAATGCTCCAATTGGGATGCCTCCTGTGCTAGACGCTTTATACCGACCTGCTAATTGAAATTTGTTCTGTTCTGCTCCGTCTTGTTGAGCTTGGATCTTTGTTGTAGAATATAGAGAGTTGAAAACATATTTAGTTTGATTCTCATTATAGGTTTCAGGATTATCGTAGTTCTCTGGACCAGTTTCTGGAGTCAAATCCAATTTATTAAAAAGATATTCACCAAAAGGTTCCACTTTGGTAAACTTGATAATTCCGTTCTCAGGATCTATGGTGATTCCAGGAACAAAATCAAAAAAGCCATCGCCACCGTTCACAGGATCAGTATTGAGGTTTAACCTATCAAGGTCTAAGACTTGCAAAAGATTGGTTTCATCCACATCGTCGGGCAACGGAGTTGTACTTCCAGGAGCTTGGGTGATAAAATTGACAGGCTGTGGATCTGCGTATAAAATATTAAATCTAAAACCGTCCTGCTCAAGCCCATTCGCCCCAAGACTGTAGAAATTTTTCATCATCAAGTCCCAGATAGGTTCTTGTACAATCGTAACTGGGCTCTTAAGAAGTTTAACAATTAAATTTTGATTAAGCGCTATTTGCTCCCCTTGTTCTTCTGGATTCTCTTGAGTCTCTGTCCCAGGAGGTCCTCCGTTTGCAAATTCTCCAACTCTAAACACTCTCCCATCGGTTGTAGTATATTCAAAAGCAACCCCTAAAATCTCGTCATTATTTAAACGTTGGTTTAAAGAAATATAGCCGAGTTGTGTGTTTAGAAAAAACTCATTAGGCTGTAGTTCTCTAGCATTTTCCAGAATGGCATAATCTCGTCCTTCTGAAACAAAAGGGTCGGCAGCCCCAAAACCTTGTTGGATTGTTGCTATATCTCTTATTTGATTGTTCAAAATAGAGTTAGCTCCGCCATTTATTCCTTCTGGATTAAAAGCGTTGTTAGCATTATCAGGTCTTGCATTGGGATTTAATAAAAAGTTTGGAATTGGCGGTGCTATGGGGTTTCCTATATTATCGAAGAAAAGCCCTATTTTATCTGGCTCACTTTCACCCAAATCTTGGAGAGCCACAATATTTCTAGAATCTGAAATGGTCGCTGTATTATTAGTTCTATTGGTGATCCAAACCTGAACCCTAGTAATTTGTATTCTGCTATTGATAAAAGGATAATTTTGCAGAGCCTCATCATATTGGTCCCTAAAAAACTGAGATAAAAAGAAGTGCCTATTTTCATCATAATCCAAAGCGAATTTATCAAATTCTCTTACAGTTGCTCCACCTTGAATATTGACGCTTTGTCGTTCTGAATTCAATTCTGAGAAGACTCCAGTAATGGTTGTTTTTCCAAATTGCAATTGTGTTTTTACCCCAAACAAACTTTGTGACCCTTGGATAAGCGTACTGTTTAAAGGCATATTGACATTACCAACCTCAATTTTTTGAATAATGTCGTCTTCTGTAGGAGTATAATCCATTTTCACTTGATTCTGAAAATCAAATGTTGATTCAGTATCATATTCAGCATTTACCTGTAGTCGTGTCCCTACCGAAGCTTGAAGGCTCATGCTTATTCGCTGGTCAAAATCGAAAGTGAGGTTACTCTGGTTTCTTGGGGACAGTGCTGGGTTATCCTGCTTACTATACAAGATCCCCATATCTACAGCAACAGACCCTCTAGGATTAACTTCTATCTGATTTCCTCCAAATACAGATTGAAAAAAGGAATTGTTGACATAAAAAATTGGAATTAAATTTTTTTGATTTTCTTCATCTCCTTTGCCTAAAGCTGCATCAGATTTTTGTTTAAAATAGGATTTCATCTGTTCCTCTAGAACTAATGCTTCAAATTCTTCAGGTGTCAAAACCAAAGGGAATTTGGTGTTAACAGAGCCGATTTTTTCAGTATAAATATACCTATCCAAATAGGGATCATATTCGTATTTAGAAACTATGCTAGAAGGATTAGGCATAGAAATGGTCCCATAAGTTGGACCTTGAGGTATAGAATCCTGTTCATCTTGAGCATAAATTTCTAAAGAAAAAAATACAAAAAATATAAGAAAAAAATAAGATTTAAAATTTATGTTAAGAGGCAATCTTTTTTGGTTCAAAAGTTTTACAGATTTTTTAAGGCTAGCTTTATTATATCTTCAACGTTAGCATCGGGATTATTATTACAAATTTTTGAAATAATTTTCCCAGATTGTTTTCTGGTATAACCCAATGTCTCCAATGCAGAAAGAGCTTCTTCTTTGTTAGAATTTGAAGGAGAATTTACAATTTCTGAGTACTCTTCAGAAGATCGGATTTTATCTTTAAGATCTAAAATGACTCTCTGAGCTGTTTTTTTACCAATACCTTTTACACTCTGTATGGTATCCGAATCTTCAGTGGAGATGGCTTCTACCACTTGCTCTGGCGTTAATGAAGATAACATCATTCTAGCAGTATTAGCGCCAATCCCAGAGACAGAAAGCAATTGACGGAAAACTAAGCGTTCTGCTTTTTCCATAAACCCGTACAAGGTATGTGAGTCTTCTTTGACTTGTAAATGGGTGTAAATGGTTATCTGTTCTTCCCCTTTTAAACGAGAAAAGGTATGAAGTGAAATGTTTACTTCATACCCTATACCATTACAATCTACCACAATGTGTGTTGGATTTTTTTCTAGCAATCTACCTCTAAGCTGAGTAATCATCTTAACTTAATTTTAGGAACCAAATGTAATAAAATTAAGTTAAGATATTGATTGATTTTTTATATGTATAAATCAATGAAAACCAGCAACTTCTAAATTTTCCGTTTACTTTTCTGCTGAGCATCTACAACAGCTACGGCAGACATATTTACCATCTCATCGACACTAGCTCCCAATTGAAAGACATGTGCAGGCTTGTTCAATCCCATTAAAATAGGCCCTATAGAGCCTGCGCTATTTAACTCTTTCATTAGTTTATAAGTCCCATTTGCCGAATCCAAATTTGGATAGATTAGAGTATTTACTTTTTTACCGTTCAATTTAGAAAATAGGAATTTATCTGCTCTCATCTTTTTATTTAAAGCAAAGTCAACTTGCAACTCTCCATCTACAGCGATTTCAGGGAAATTCTTATGCAAATAATCTACAGCTTCTTTTACTTTGACCGCGTTCGGATTTTTGGACGAGCCAAAATTTGAGTAGGACGTCATCGCAATCACAGGTTCTATGCCAAACATCTTCACCGTTTTGGCTGTCATTTGAGCAATTTTCGCTAAGACTGTGGCATCTGGATTAATATTGATAGACGTATCACTGATAAAGATAGGACCTCGTTTAGAGTTCATCAAGTTTGTCGCGGCTACGTTGGTGACTCCACTTTCTTTACCGATGAGTTCCAAAATAGGCTTTAATACAGAAGGATATGCTCTTGAGTATCCGGAAAGCATAGCGTCTGCATCTCCTTTTTCTACCATCATAGCAGCAAAATAGTTTCGCTCTCTTATAATCTTTTTAGCATCGTATAAAGTCACTCCTTTTCTACTTCTTTTTTTCCAAAGAGCTTCCGCATATTCATTTCTTTTTTTCTCTTCTTCATCAGATTTTGGATCGATAATAATGATGTCCTCGCCTTCAAATTCAATTTCGCTCATTAGTTCGAGTATCACATCTCTACGACCAAGTAGAATAGGCATCGCAATCTTTTCGTCGTAAACCTGTTGTGCAGCTTTTAAAACGTCTAGATGATCGGCCTCTGCATAAACAATTCTTTTAGGGTTTTGTTTTGCCCGATTAATGAGTAATCTAGTGATTTTATCCTCACTACCCATTCGCTCAAGAAGCTCTTCTTTATAAGCCTCCCAATCTGTAATTGGGTTTTGAGCAACCCCAGATTCTATAGCTGCTTTTGCAACTGCTGGTGGGATTTCTGCGATTAATCTAGGATCGAAGGGCTTTGGAATAATGTAGTCTCTTCCAAAGTTAAGACGCGTTTCCGCATAAGCGATATTAACTTGTTCAGGCACTGGCTCTTTCGCAAGTCTGGCTAAGGCTTTTACAGCAGCCATCTTCATTTCCTCGTTAATTTTGGTAGCCCGGACATCTAAAGCTCCTCTAAATATATAAGGAAAGCCAAGAACATTGTTTACTTGGTTGGGAAAATCTGTTCTCCCCGTTGCCATGATAACATCTTTTCTGGTTTCTAAAGCCAAGTCATAGTCAATCTCAGGGTCTGGATTTGCCATAGCAAACACAATAGGATCCTTTGCCATTGAAGAAAGCATCTCTGGCTTTAAAACACCTCCTATTGAAAGACCTAAAAAGACATCAGCATTTTCTAAAGCCTCTCCTAACGACCTAATCGTTCTTGAGGTCGCGAATTCTATTTGTTTATCTGAAAGATCTTCTCTCTCTTTGCTTAGAGCCCCTTTACTATCGAACATTACAATATTTTCTTTCCGAACGCCCAGTAACACATAGAGTTTTATGCAAGCAATAGCAGCAGAACCTGCGCCAGAAACAACAACTCTTACCTCCTCAATTTTCTTTTCTGCTAGTTCTAGCGCATTCAAAAGTGCCGCAGCAGATATAATTGCAGTTCCATGTTGGTCGTCGTGCATTACGGGAATAGGAAGTTCTGCCTTTAGACGTTCTTCGATTTCAAAAGCTTCTGGAGCTTTTATATCTTCTAGATTAATTCCACCAAAGGTTGGAGCAATATTCTTAACGGTATTTATAAAATCCTCTATATTTTTAGTATCCACTTCAATATCGAATACATCTATGTCTGCGAAGATTTTAAACAATAGCGCCTTACCTTCCATGACAGGTTTTGAGGCTTCAGCTCCAATATCTCCTAGGCCTAGCACGGCTGTTCCGTTAGAAATTACGGCAACTAGATTTCCTTTATTGGTATATTTATAAGCGTTTTGTTTATCCTTTTCTATTTCTAGGCAAGGCTCTGCCACTCCTGGGGAGTATGCTAATCCTAAATCCCTTTGAGAAGAATGCTTTTTGGTTGGAACCACTTCAATTTTTCCTGGTCTTGGCTTAGCATGATAAACTAAAGCCTCTCGTCGCTTTCTCGGTGTACTCATAATGGTAGTTTGGCACTAAAGCATGTTTACTTTAGACATTAATTTGAGAAAACAAAGGTAAACCTTATGCGTTATTCTGAAAGAAATCCTCACCAATATTAGGATTAAAACTAGAGCTCCCTTCAGATTGAAGCTTTAAAGAAGCTAACTTCAATCCAAATTTCAAGCAATTGGTATAATTATGATTCCTAATATAAGAATATAAAAAGCCGGACCAAAAGGCATCTCCTGCTCCGGTAGCATCAACCACTTTTTCAATTTTTAGAGCATCCATGTGTATTATTTCTTCTCCTTTTACGGACAGTTTTACACCTTTGCTACCCTTTGTATAACAAATAGTATCAACTCCTAATTTATGAAAGTATTCAAACATTGTGTCGTCGGAAATGTTGCCCAATAAACGACGTTTATCATCTTCACTAATTTTAATTAAGGGGTTAAATGCGCAGAACGTTTCAAGAGTTGAAATTGCTTCCTGTTTGTTTGGCCAAATTATATTGGAGTAATTGATATCTATACTCAACTTACAGTTTAACCTATATGCCTTTTCGGCCATTTTCATTATAGTCTCTCTAGCTGGGTTTTTACTCAAAGCAAAGCAGGTGGTATGAAACACCCTTAGCCCCAAAAAAGAAACATCTTTAAATTGACTCAGAATAATTTCGTGATCTGCTTCCCGATAGGGAATAAATTCTGGAGTTGCATCTGTCTTCGAAATAAAAATAACACTCGTTGGCTTCAATACTGAAGTCCTAACATTTGAAACATCTATATTTGATGCTTGGAGTCCTTCTAAGATATAATCGCCCAAACCATCTCTACCTAAAGTTGCTACTAAGGCAACTTTTAATTTTAATTTTGCTAAATTCAAAGAGACATTAGTAGGCGACCCTCCCAGATGTCGCTGATAATTGCCGGTTTTGCTAATACTTCCTATTTCATGGCCAATAAAATCGACTAAAGCTTCTCCTACACAAATAATATCTAGTTGGTTATTCAACATTTTCTAAAGTATCAGGGTATTATGTTTCAAGTTTTGTTCCAAAATGATTTCGGCAGCAGCACTCCAAGCACAAAGAGGAACTCCGTTGGGATTTCCAGTCTTGGAATCAAAGTTTTCATAAAACTTCCAATCTTTCTTTGCATTTAGATCTTTAATAAGCCTTAAAACTGTTTCTGCCGAATCTCTGTAATTAGCTTTTAAAAGTGCTAAACCATAAAATCCGTTTATCATTTGCCACGTCCCCCCATTATGAAATTGATAAGGATAATTCCTAAATTCATAAGCACAATTGTTTTGAAGAAGCTCCCATTCTTTATCTTCTGAAGTGATAACAGGCCAGAATGCTGGTAATAATTTTAGCTTGACTTCTTGTCTTAAATCTTCAGAATAATTGATTAACTCTTTTTGGTCTTTTTCGCTTCCAATCCCTAATAATAGGGCTAAAGCATTACCAAAGGCATCAAATTGTGTTTGGTAACCTGCCGGTTCTAGTGATGCCACCCAGTACTTTGTTTTTTTCAAACTGCTATAAGCCTTAGGGTGGTAAACCTCTTCAGATGTGTCTTCTCTCTTTTTGAAATTAATCTGAATTTGATTCAGAATAGCTTCTTGTTTCTGAGCTAAATCCAAATGATTTTCATGATACAAAAACGAACGTAAAGCCCAAACCCTCAATACTTGGTCGTATAGGGTGAATCCTTGGGTAGGGTATTCGTCTGCCCAATTTCCACTTCGCGGAACATACATCAAATGCTTGAAATTGAACTCCCAAGTTTCCATCAATCTAAAAGCTTTTAACATATGTGGTTTAAGACGATCAAAAAACGAAGCGTCATCTTGAGAATAACTGTACTGACAGACACCAATAATAAACCAAGCTAGAGTATCTACACGTGGAGCTAATCCTCCAAAGCTTAATTTTACAATATCGCCTTGAAATTCGATATTGGAAGGTATATTTCCAAACTCATGTTGGTGCTCTGCTAGGTTAAGCAAGGTATGTTTACCAACGTCAATAAGCTGCTTATCTCCACTGGACAAGGCTGCTAAGGTACAAATAACACCATCTCTAGCCCAAATTCGCTTATAGTTGGAAATATCAGATGAGCTTGCTAAAAAACCTTTGTCTGTCGAGACCTTTCTCAATAATCCTAATGCTTTCTCATTCATAAATTTTAGTCAACTGGTAATTATGTTATAACTCAACAAAGAGTTATCAATTTTTGAATTCATCTAAATTACAGATTTTAGGTCAAAGTCAATTATTTACTAGGGTATTTTATAGTTGATTTTCCGAGGTCTACCTTTAGCTTACTTGAGAATTTTGAAGTTTATTTTCTTCTATTTTATCAAAAATTTTTCTTGAATGTGATACCTTTTAATAAATCAATTAGCATTTTCATTAACACCATTTTCTCAGTAGAAAAAAGTAAAGTCATAATAGTATTTCTTAAATGCATTTTGAGTAACTTTTTTGTGTCTAGCTAATTAAGTTAACTCAAGCTATATATTTTAAATGTGTTTTAATAAATGCATCTGTAATCTCGTTGCCTTTTATAAAGTTTTATGAGAGAAGTAGTGACACTAGTCTCTCTACAATCCACCAACCTTGTTTTAAAATGGGAAAAAGGCCTTTAAACTTTTACTCAAACAAATTCAGCAGAAAAAAGAGCTCCTCACATCATCCATAGAAGAAGTTGAGATTTCTACAAAACTAATTATCAGAAATTCTTCTGTAAAATAATCACTTCGTTTTAATATAGTTCATATTCCTCTTAAGGCCCTCGTATTTAGTTCGCTTAACGGCCGATTTCCTAAAGATTTCATTAAAAACGTCTTTGGTGATCTCTTCCCATTCCTTTTTATCATACTCTAGTAAACCTGGATGTGGATTAAAAAGGGGTTCGTTATGAGGCTTACTAAAGCGATTCCATGGACAGACATCTTGACAAATGTCACAGCCAAACATCCAGTCTTCAAATTTATCTTGGTAGCCTTTGGGGATATTGTCTTTTAACTCTATCGTAAAATAAGAAATACACTTACTGCCATCCACTTTATAGGGTTCGTAGATTGCCTCTGTGGGGCAAGCATCTATACATTTTGTACAGGTACCACAGTGGTCGGTCACTGGTGTGTCATACTCCAGTTCGATATCTAAAATCAATTCAGCAATGAAATAGAAGGAACCTGTTTGTTTAGTCAATAGATTAGAATGTTTACCGACCCAACCCAGACCACTTTTTGCAGCCCAAGCTTTTTCTAAAACAGGCGCAGAATCTACAAAAGCTCTTCCTCCAATCTCTCCAATCCCTTCAGTAAGGCTTTCCATTAACGTTTTTAACTTGGCTTTGATAACGTGATGATAATCTTTGCCGTAAGCATATTTGCTAACCTTGTAAGTAGCGTCCTTTTGTGTTGTCTCAGGAAAATAATTGTAGAGTAAAGAGATAACACTTTTAGATCCTTCAACAAGCTTATTAGGATCTAAGCGTTTATCAAAATGATTTTCCATATACCTCATTTCCCCGTGAGCATTTTGCTTTAGCCATTGCTCCAATCGCGGGGCCTCCTCTTCTAAAAATTCAGCCTTAGAGATGCCACAGGATAAAAAACCGAGCCGCTCAGCTTCAGCTTTTAAAAATTGAGTATGAGTCTGTTTTGAAGTAATAGGATTATCGTTTAGAGAATTTGACTATTGCATTTTTTGGCTTAAGGCTAATAAGAGGTTGAATTTCAATCTCTTTATTGACTTGTTCGATCTTATAGGTTTTTAGCAATCGATGTATGGTTAACATGATTTCGTACATTGCAAAATTATTGCCAATACACTTTCTAGGTCCTGCTCCAAAAGGGAAATAAAAGTTACTTACGCTTCTCGATTCCTGAAACCGTTCTGGCTTAAATTGAGTCGGGTTTTCCCAATTCATAGCATTTCTATGAATTTGGTGTACAGAAAAAAGTAGAGTGGTCCCTGGTGGTATTTCAAATCCTTTGAAGGAGTCTCGCTCAATATTCTGCCGGTCTATAAAGTAAACTGGTGGGAAAAGACGCATGGATTCCTGTATAACATTGTCAGTATACTTGCTTTCTTTCAGAATATCAAAGAAAGAATGGTCCACAAGTTGATCTATTTCTGAAACTAATTTTTCTTGAACATGTTCCTCTTGACCTATTAGTTGGATCGTAAATGACAAGGCGTTGGAAGTGGTTTCGTGGCCAGCAATAAATAGAATTAAAATCTCATCAATCAATTGTTCTTGATCCATCTTAGAACCATCCTCATAAGTCAAAGCCATGAGCATGTCCAGTAAATCTTTACTTTCAGAGTCAGAATTTTGTCGTCTTTTAATAATACCTATAAGCAAATCTCTAGCCTCTTGGCTTAAGTTCAAGTTTCTTTTTAATTCCCCGCTTAAAACAAACCACCATTTTTTGTAGGGTTGCCTTAATTCCTTAACCAGCATTTTTTGAGTTTCCTCTGTAATATGTTGTAATCGCGAAATTTCTTCAGCATTTATAGCATCACTAAATAGACTTTTTACCACCACTTTAAAAGCAAGATCATTAAATATCGGAAAGATGTCTATAGGAGTGTCGACCTCTATTCGTTCTAGTTCTTTATCTATAGCTTCTACCATGACCTCCAAAAGCGAGTAGAGATTTTTTTTGTGGAAGGCTGGCTGAATCAATTTTCGTTGGGTTTTCCAATTTTCTCCCTCAGAAGTCAATAGCCCGTGACCCACATATTTGGCCAAATCTTTGGTTTGGATATCGGTTTTCTTAAAATTCTTTTGGTTATCCCTTAAAGCATAGATGGCAAATTCAGGATCTCTAGAAAAAACGACTGAATTGCCTAAACCTAGGTTTAATCTAAAGGTGTCTCCTAAGGCTTCGAAGTTCTTTTGATGAAAGGGCAATGGGTTCTTTAGAATATTACCCGCGTGTTTTAAAAAGTCAATTACAGGAACCTCAGGAAAATGGGTGAAAGATGTCATAAGTGTTTTGTTAGAATAATCCCCCTTGTTTACTTTCTCTAAGTTTACCAAGGTGTTTATAGGCGGAGTCGGTTACTTCTCTTCCGCGTGGAGTACGATTGATAAAACCTTTTTGAATTAGGAAGGGTTCGTAAACTTCCTCTATAGTTTCAGCATTTTCGCTAACTGCTGTCGCTAATGTAGTTAAGCCAACAGGGCCCCCTTTAAATTTATCAATTATGGTCAATAGAATTTTATTATCCATATCATCCAAACCAAAAGCATCTACATTTAAAGCCTTGAGACTATACTTCGAAATTTCCATATCGATTTTGCCGTTACCTTTAATTTGAGCAAAATCTCGAACTCGTCTCAGTAAAGCATTAGCGATTCTGGGTGTTCCCCGACTCCTGCCTGCTATTTCGATTGCAGAATCAGTGGTTATCGACACCCCTAAGATGGAAGCACTCCTTAAAATAATACCACTAAGTAATTCCGTAGAATAATATTCTAATCGACTTGAAATCCCAAATCTTGCTCGCATTGGAGCTGTAAGCAATCCTGAACGTGTTGTCGCTCCAACTAATGTAAACGGATTCAGATTGATCTCAACGCTTCTAGCATTAGGGCCAGACTCAATCATTATATCGATTTTGAAGTCTTCCATAGCAGAATATAGATACTCCTCAACTACTGAGCTTAATCTATGTATTTCATCTATAAATAGAACATCCCGAGGTTCCAGATTAGTTAGCAAACCGGCTAAATCTCCTGGTTTATCGATGACTGGGCCTGAGGTAATTTTGATTCCAGTTTGAAGTTCATTAGCAAGAATATGAGCTAAAGTGGTTTTACCCAAACCTGGAGGACCATGAAAAAGAGTATGATCTAAAGCTTCGCCTCTTAAGTTAGCAGCTTTTACAAAGACTTGAAGGTTCTCCAATACATGAGATTGACCGGCAAAATCATCAAAAGAAAGCGGCCTCAACGCTCGTTCTACCTCTTGGTCTTGATTATCGAAATTGCTGCCAGTAGCGTCTAAATTTTCATTCATGTTACAAAGATAAATAAAAAAGCCTCCAAGAAATTTGTCTTGGAGGCTTCTCTCTATTTTAAAGAATAATTAATCGTCCATTTCTTCCTCATGCTCCTGTAAGGGTACGTTTTGAGGTACAAAATCTTGACCAGGAATCACATAATCTGTTTCCTCTTTATTCAATTTACTATAATCGTAAGACCATCTGTGAACTTGGGGAATTTCTCCAGGCCAGTTACCGTGGATGTGCTTAACGGGGGTAGTCCACTCTAAGGTATTGGACTTCCATGGATTTTGCTCTGCTTTCTTCCCGTAGAAAATTGAGTGAATAAAATTGTAGACAAAAAATAATTGGGCTCCTGCTGTGACGAATGCGAATACGGAAATAAGAATATTAGTATCAGCTAGATCGTCAAAGTAAGGAAACTCGGTAAATTTATAATAACGTCTTGGTAATCCGGCCATACCAATAAAGTGCATTGGGAAGAAAATACCATATGCTCCAACAGCAGTAATCCAGAAGTGAACATAACCAAGATTTTTGTTCATCATTCTACCAAACATTTTTGGAAACCAATGATAAACTCCAGCAAATAATCCATATAATGCTGAAATACCCATCACCAAATGAAAGTGAGCAATAACAAAATACGTGTCATGTACATTTATATCCAATGTACTATCCCCTAAAATAATCCCTGTAAGACCACCAGTGATAAAGGTGGAAACTAAACCAATAGCAAATAACATAGCTGGATTTAATTGGAGATTACCTTTCCAGAGGGTTGTAATAAAGTTGAAGGCTTTTACACCTGAAGGTATGGCAATTAAAAGGGTTGTAAAGGTAAAGACAGAACCTAGGAAAGGATTCATACCCGATACGAACATATGGTGACCCCACACCACCGTAGATAGGAAAGCAATAGCTAAAATGGAAGCAATCATCGCTCTGTAACCAAAAATTGGCTTTCTGGAATTGGTCGCAATAACTTCTGAAGCGATTCCTAAAGCAGGTAGTAAAACAATATAGACCTCGGGATGGCCTAAGAACCAAAATAAGTGTTCATATAAGACGGGAGATCCCCCTTGATAGGACAAAACTTCACCTTGTATATAAATATCACTAAGGAAAAATGAAGTCCCGAAGCTACGATCCATCAAAAGAAGAAGACCAGCAGCTAATAAAACTGGGAATGAAACCACACCAATAATTGCAGTGACAAAAAACGCCCAAATCGTTAAGGGCAATCTTGTCATCGTCATCCCTTGAGTTCTTAAGTTAAGAACTGTTACGATGTAATTAAGTGATCCTAATAGAGAAGAAGCAACAAATATAGTGATAGCAACTAACCAAAGTGTCATCCCCAATCCTGAACCACCTATAGCTTGTGGTAATGCACTAAGTGGAGGGTAGACTGTCCATCCAGCAGATGCAGGACCAGCTTCTACAAAAAAGGAGGAGACAATAACAACACAAGAAATAAAGAACAACCAATAGGATAGCATATTCATAAATCCTGATGCCATATCTCTAGCCCCAATTTGCAAGGGTATAAGTAAATTACTAAACGTACCACTTAAACCTGCAGTAAGGACATAAAAAACCATAATAGTTCCGTGGATTGTAGAAAGAGCCAAATAGATACTTGGATCCATTACTCCATCTTCTCCAAAACGTCCAAGTAAAACTTCGTAAATCCAAAACGTTTCATTTGGCCATGCCAGTTGTAGTCTCATTAACATAGACATTGCTATACCAATGAAGCCCATGATAAGGCCAGAAATTAAATATTGTTTAGCGATCATTTTATGATCTGTACTAAATATGTACTTCTCTATGAAAGTGGGCTCGTGATGTCCTTCCTCATGTGCATGATCGTTCGCTAGTGGTTGTGCAGCTACTGACATATATTCTTATTTATTTTTATAATTAATTTTTTGCTGTTAATTCACCAAATGTTTGTTGCTCCGATATCCATTTTTGATATTCTTCCTCAGTTTCAACAACAATTTTCATTTGCATATTATAGTGGGACACTCCACAAATCTTATTACACAACAAGTAATACTCAAACTCATAATTTTTTTCATCTGGCCCTAGATTGTCATTGTTTTCACGAATTTCGTTAATATTTCGTACTTTATCTACCATATAATCGCTATTTCGGATTTCTTTAGAAGTTATTGAAGGTGTGAAACCAAACTGTGTGGTCATCCCCGGAACAACATTCATTTGTGATCTGAAAAATGGAAAATAAGCTGAGTGTAAAACGTCCTGAGATCTAAATTTGAATAATACAGGTCGATTTACTGGTAAATGTAGTTCTGTTGTTATAATATCATCTTTGGCATAGGGATCAGTTTCACTTACACCCAATTGATTGATGCCTTCTATAAATCTTACGTTCGCCTCACCAAGGGTGCGATCTTCACCAGAATATCTCGCTCTCCAGGCAAATTGATAAGCATAGATTTCAACGACAAGAGTGTCATCAGTTTCTTCGACATTCATGATTTCTGACCAACTAAATAACCCGTAAATAATAAGAGCAGATAACGTGATAACGGGAATAATAGTCCATACAAATTCAAGTTTATCATTATCGGCATAAAAAAGGGCTTTCCTTCCTTTTTGACCTCTATATTTATAGGCAAACCAGTAAAGTATAAATTGGATGATTACCTGAACAAACATAATAAGTCCAATAGAGATAAAAAATAATTGATCATAATCTTCAGCATGGTCTGACGCCGCTGGAACGTAAAATTTGCTTAGACTCCAAAAGGAATAAAACATAAGACCATAAAGAAATACAATGAAAACTAAAAATAATTTTCCTTGCTTTTCATTGTCTTTATTGGTGGCAATTTGTGAATCGTCACTTTCGATAGGCTGAGATAATTTGAAGATCTTTGAAATCTGCCAAATCGTAATTCCTAAAAGGGCTGCAACAATTATTATAAGTAATGCGATCATCGTCTATCTTTCTTTTAATAGGTTTCTAGTATTGAAAATGTTTACTTTCTTCGAGGAAAGCACTGTGTTTTACAGTAAGAGGTGCTTTTGCTAGCGCACTAAATACTGTAAAAATAAATATACCTGAAATCAACAAAATGGAGCTTATTTCTGGAATACCAATAAACCAAGATTCACCAACTGTGCCTGGCATAATAAGAACAAAAAAGTTCATATAGTTACCTACTAAGATAATAATACCTGCAAAAATAACTATCCAATTGACTCTCTTGAAATCAGAATTTATCAAAATCAACATTGGGAGAAGCCAATTCATAATTACGGTTCCAAAGAACAACACGGGATAATCCTCTAGCCTTGAAACGTAATATGTCACTTCTTCTGGTATGTTGGCATACCAGATCAATAAAAATTGAGAAAACCACAAATAAGCCCAGAATATAGAAAATCCCATCATAAACTTAGCTAAATCGTGGATATGACTGTTATTTACATGCTCTAAATAGCCTTTCCCTTTCAGGTAAATCGTTACCAGAGCAATAGTAGTCACTGCGGAAACCAAAATACTTGCTAAAACGAACCATCCGAATAAAGTACTAAACCAGTGCGTATCGATACTCATAATCCAGTCCCACGACATCATAGACTCTGTTACAATAAAGAAGACTAGGAACATAGCGGATAATTTGAAATTACGCTTATGTAAAGTAAGGCTAAACTCTTCATCAAGTTTTCTCGAGTTCTTGATAATCAATTTGGAGAAAAGAATCCAACCGATCATATAGATAGCAGCTCTTATTAAGAAAAATGGTGTATTTAAATAGGCTGTTTTATTTTGAATAATTACATCGTTTGCAACAACTTCAGGATCCATCCAAATGAATAAATGATTGAGGTGTAAAGTCGATAATAAAAGAATTATGTATACTATAATTCCGCCAGGGATTAAGTATGAAGTGATACCCTCCATGACTCTAAATAAGACAGGGGACCACCCTGCTTGTGAAACATTTTGGAGCGCATAGAATACAAAAACACCTAGAGAAATTAAAAATATAAATAAAGCTGGAACGTAGATAGCTGCCCAAGGTTTGTTTTGCAGTTGATGAAATACATGCTCAGCATGTTCATCTGCATGGGCTGCTTCGTCAGCTCCACTAGATCCCATAGCTACTTCACCGCTATGCGCAGCATCCTCTGCGTGAAGCATTTCTTTGACGTCTTCAACAGATGATGGGGCATCGATGAATCCGTAAATTAAACCTATGGCTCCAACAATAATGAGGGCCAAAGAGAATAATTTTAACTTACTTGACATTGTATACATAATATCTCAGCTTGGTATTATAATTAATTTTTTATTCTGACTCTGATTCAAATTCTCTTGGTTCTTGACCTTCCAACTCAGCCTTAAGCTTCATAACATAATGGTCAACAAGCCAAAGTTCTTCGCTATCCATTTGAGATGCGTAAGAACCCATGGTATTAATTCCATGCCACATCACGTGGTAAACACTTCCTTCTGTAATAGCTCTACCTTGGTCGTCATAACTAGGCACCCCAAGAATTTTTTCGCGTTCTACCAGATATCCCTTTCCTTTTCCATTATCACCATGACATGTTGCACAGTATATAGCATAAAGCTCTTTACCCTTAGCTAAATTTTCTTCAGTATAAGGAACTTCATTTTTCAGCTCAGCTTTAGCCAATGCGTATCCGTCTGGATCGTCGTCGTATTCATAAGGTGTAAACCCTCTAGATATACTCCCTTCCTCAGGTATTTTCGCCTCCTGCTCGTCCTGAAAAATATCATAGGCTCCATAGGTATCGTAAGGGACAGATTCATACATATCAGGAAAGTACTGATAGTTACGCTCTCTTTTGTCTGAACAAGAGACAACGATCATACAAAAAGCTATAAGTAATATGGTAAATAAACTTTTCATGAACTTATTTATTATCTATTAATTTAATTTCTGAGGCTCCATTTTCGTGCAAGACTTCAGCAATGGCTTGAACGTTATTTTCATTGACAGAGATCTCCATTAAAAATTTATCATCTGTCGTCCTTACATCTGGATTTTCAGCTTTCTTGAATGGCCACAACTTACTTCTCAAGTAGAAGGTAATCACCATTAAATGCGCTGCGAAAAACACAGTCATCTCGAACATAATAGGCACAAAGGCTGGCATATTCTGAAGATAACTAAAGCTTGGTTTACCCCCTATGTTTTGAGGCCAGTCTTCTATCATAATGAAATTCATCATCCAAGTAGACACTGCCAAACCAACCAAACCGTATAGAAAGGAGGTAATGGCTAAACGAGTACCAGGTAATCCCAAAGCTTTATCCAAACCATGAACTGGGAAAGGACAAAAAACTTCGTTAATGCTATATTTTTTTTCGCGCAATGCTTTTACCGCCTGCATCAAAATATCATCATCTGTAAAAATCGCATGTAAAACTTTCGATGCCATTATGAGTTAGATTTAGAATTAAACTGTTCTGTAAAATTTGGTAAAGGTTCTTGCACTGGCTCATCATAAAGTTTAGCATGCTCTCCTTTTTCAGCTCTTATCTTTTTATACTTTTCCCCAGAGGTTTTCAAGATAGATTTTACCTCAGCTTGAGCAATCACAGGAAATGTTCTAGCATACAATAAGAATAACACAAAGAAAAATCCAATCGTTCCTACAAAAATTCCAATATCCACAAACGTTGGAGAGAACATAGTCCAAGCGGATGGCATATAATCTCGGTGTAGTGAAGTTACAATAATGACAAAACGCTCAAACCACATTCCGATATTTACGACAATGGATATAAAAAAGGAGAACATAATACTTCGTCTTAACTTTGGAAACCACATAAATTGAGGCGAGACTACGTTGCAAGTCATCATTAACAAGTAAGCCCACCAGTAAGGCCCAGTCGCCCTATTAAGAAAAGCATATTGTTCGTATTCAACACCAGAATACCACGCCATAAACAGCTCGGTAATATAGGCGACACCAACAATAGAACCTGTAATCATAATGACTATGTTCATCAATTCTATATGTTGAATAGTAATATAGTTTTCTAGGTTAGACACTTTTCTCATAATAATAAGAAGAGTATTAACCATTGCGAAACCAGAAAACACAGCCCCAGCTACAAAGTAAGGTGGGAAAATAGTGGTGTGCCAACCTGGTATAACCGATGTAGCAAAGTCAAAAGATACAATAGTGTGAACCGAAAGAACCAAAGGAGTTGCTAAACCTGCAAGAACTAAAGACACTTCTTCGAATCTTTGCCAGTCTTTTGCTCTACCACTCCACCCAAAAGATAAGATGCCGTAGATATGTTTCTGAAAAGGCTTTACAGCTCGATCTCTAATCATGGCAAAATCAGGCAATAAACCTGTCCACCAGAATACTAGAGATACAGAAAGATAAGTTGATATAGCAAATACATCCCAAAGAAGAGGAGAGTTAAAGTTGACCCACAGAGATCCAAATTGGTTAGGAATAGGAAGAACCCAATAAGCTAACCATGGACGACCCATGTGAATAATTGGGAAAAGACCCGCTTGAATAACTGAGAAAATGGTCATAGCCTCAGCAGATCTGTTAATAGCCATTCTCCATTTTTGTCTGAAAAGTAAAAGCACTGCTGAAATTAATGTTCCGGCATGGCCAATACCTACCCACCAAACAAAATTGGTGATATCCCAGGCCCAACCAATGGTTTTGTTAAGACCCCAGGTACCAATCCCTTCGGATACGGTGTAGACAATACAACCTAAACCCCATAAAAAGGCAATGAGTGCTATAGAGAAAACCACCCACCATGATTTATTTGCCTTTCCCTCTACAGGTCTTACCACATCGAGTGTAACGTCGTGGTAAGATTTATCCCCCGTAACTAAGGGTTTTCTAATAGGCGATTCGTAATGAGACATAATTTATTATAAATTTATTCCTAGTTAGTTGATTATGCTTCTGTTGTGTTTCTGACTTTAGTGTGGTACATCACATTAGGCTTAGTTCCTAAGTACTCTAAGAGGTGATACATTCTATCGTCTTGTGCTTTCTTATAGACTACACTTTCTTTGTCATTAATATCTCCAAAAAGCATAGCACCATTATCACAAGCTGCAGAACATGCCGTATGGAATTCTCCGTCCTCAATCACTCTCCCGTCGCGTTTAGCATCTAGGATAGTTTTTTGAGTTTTTTGAATACACATAGAACATTTTTCCATCACTCCACGTGACCTTACAGTTACATCTGGGTTTAGAACCATACGGCCTAAATCATTATTCATATGATAATCGAATTCATCATTTTGGTTGTATAAGAACCAGTTGAATCGTCTTACTTTATAAGGACAGTTATTAGCACAGTATCTAGTTCCAACGCATCTGTTGTAAGTCATGTGGTTTTGACCTTGGCGACCGTGGGCAGAAGCTGCAACAGGACAAACCGTTTCACAAGGCGCATGATTACAGTGCTGACACATTACAGGCTGAAAAATCACTTGCACATCTTCTTCTGAAGCAACTTCGAGTTCTCCATAAGTATTTATAGCACTAAATAATCCAGATATATTATTTTTCTTATCGTAATCCTCCACGATTGTTTCTTCCGAAGAATAGTAACGGTCAATTCTCAACCAGTGCATGTCTCTACTCTTACGTATTTCAGATTTACCAACTACAGGAACATTATTTTCACTGTGGCAAGCTATCACACAAGCTCCACAGCCTGTACACGCATTTAAATCTATTGAAAGATTAAAGTGGTGACCTATAGAACGGTCAAATTCCTCCCAAAGATCCACGTCAGGGCTTGTCACCTTAACCTCTTGGTGGTTCAAGGAAACCTCTGGAACGGCGTTCCAATGGTGTCTGTCTTTGGTATTAAAAATTTCTAAGGTAGTTTCTTTTACAATATCACGTCTGCCCATCATCGTATGGTGAAGTTGGACACAAGCAAACTCATGGATACCATCCACCGCATCTACTGTGACATTTTGATTGACATCAAAGTCTTGGTAAAGTGGGAAAGCATTTACACCTACCTGCATTTCTTCTTGGATAGATTCTGTTTTTCCATAACCTAAAGCAATACCAATAGATCCAGGTGCTTGACCTGGCTGGATGATAACAGGTAATTTTGAAATTTTCTTATCCCCTAGTGAAACAGTGACGTAATTACCGTTTAAAGCACCATTAGCAACATTTGTATTAGTAAGACCCAAAGCTTCAGCATCTGCTTTAGACATGGTCACGTAATTGTCCCATGATGTTCTCGTGATGGGATCGGGCATTTCCTGCAACCAGGGGTTGTTGGCTTGACGACCGTCTCCGAGTGAAGTTTTAGTGTATAAAGTTAATTCAAATCCTTCAGCATTACTTTCAGAAATAAGCTTTCTGGCACCTGAAGAAAAATCAACTGTAGAGGTTTCTGTAGTTTTTGGAAGTTCCACATTAGAAGAGAAACTACCATCATGTAAAGATTGATTCCAAGAAAGTCCATCAAAAGAAGACTTAAAATTAGTTTTTACATACTCATAATACTTGTTTGAATTACCTGTCAATTTCAATAAGCAATCTTCAAATTGTTTAGTATTAAAGAGCGGTTGAATTGTAGGTTGTATTAAGCTGAAATCTTTTTTAGTAAATCTTACATCTCCCCATGATTCTAAGAAATGAGGGGTTGCTGCAATATATTTGCAAAGGGAAGCCGTTTCGTCTTTCTTCATAGAAAAACCAACTGTTGTATTGATGTTTCCCAAAGCAGCAATAAATTCCTCTGCATTTGGAAGAGAGTAAGCTGGGTTGACTCCGGCAATCATTAAAGCACCAACATTACCAGCCTTCGCTTCCGAAATTAAAGTTTTAATTTTAGAGTTTTGACCTTGACGAATAAGCCTTGGGTTTTCAATATTCAAAACCTCACTACTCAAGGTTTCATTGATTTCTAAAGCCATGGCTTGAGCTTCCAAAGATTGTAATCCCGTTACAAAAATGGATTTGGAGGATTTCGATTTAAGTTGAGTTATAGCGTTATTCACATGGTTTTGTAAGGCATCACTCAAATTTGTTGAAGCAACTCTACCAACGATTTGGTTATATATCTCTACAACAATTTTCTTTTGCAAAGAAGGCTTAACAGGCACACGCTTATCAGCATTGGCTCCGGTAAGAGACATATTTGCTTCAAATTGAACGTGGCGAGACATTTTCCCATCTTTAGGCACTCTACTCTTGCTGTAACCAGAATCAAAAGCACCACCTTGCCAGTCTCCTAAGAAATCAGCACCAACAGAAACGATCATTTCTGATTTAGAAAAATCATAATTAGGTAAAGCTCTATAACCGTATTTAGCTTCAAAAGCATCTAAAGCAGCCTCATCAGAAACGGTATCATAAACAACGTGAACAACGTTAGGATACTGTTCTTGAAACTCTTTTATAAGCTTATCTGTTGAAGGAGAAGCGAAAGTTTGCGTTAATAGATAAGTTTTCTTTTCAGCATTAGATTTCAAATCTGCTTCTAAAGATGAAAAGAATTCCGTCCATGTTACATCTCTATTTTCAATTTGAGGATTCTGTAAACGCTGGATATCATACAAGTCTAAGACCGAAGCATGAACCCTCGCTTTTCCAGCAGAAAGCCCGTTGGATACAGTATTATTGTCAATTTTTATTGGTCGCCCTTCTCTGGTCTTAACAAGAACACTTGCGAAGTCAAACCCGTCTGCAATTGTTGTAGCATAAAAGTCTGCAACACCAGGGATTATACGCTCAGGCTGAACAACGTAAGGGATAGATTTAACTACAGGGCCCTCACAAGCTGCTAAAGAAGCTGCTGCTGTACTAAATCCTACATACTTCAGGAAATCTCTTCTAGAAGTTTGCGAACCCTCAAGCTTTTCTTTATCACCCAAAAACTCATCTGCAGGAATATGATCTGCAAATTCATTTTGTTCAAGAGCTTCAACTAATGGACTATTCTCCTCTAGCTGTTCTGCACTTTTCCAATATTTCTTTTCTGATGACATATTGAATTCTAATTTTTCTAAATTAATATTAGTAATGACACTTTCCACATTCCAAACCGCCCATTTCTGCGACGGATAATTCTTCTACACCATACTTTTCGGAAAGCTCTTCATGTATTTTTTCGTAGTACGCGTTACCTTCAACCTTAATGTTGCTTTCTCGGTGACAATTGATACACCAGCCCATGGTTAAAGGAGCATATTGTTTTTGAATCTCGTATGTTTCAACAGGACCGTGACAGGTTTGACATTCAATTCCACCAACGGTTACGTGCTGAGAGTGATTGAAGTAAACAAAATCTGGTAAGTTATGAATACGGACCCATTTAACGGGTTTGGTCTCTCCAGTATAAGACTGTGAAGAGGTATCCCAGCCAGTAGCTTCGTATAATTTTTGAATCTCATTATCGTAAAATTCTTTTGAATACTCTTCAGTAGCAGTTTCAGGTGCTACTTCAGCTATTTGCTTATGACAATTCATACACACATTTAACGAAGGTATTCCCGAGTGCTTAGATACTCTAGCGGAAGAGTGGCAATACTTACACTCAATTTGATTTTCCCCTGCATGTATTCTATGCGAATAATGTATCGGCTGTATGGGTTCATAACCTTGGTCAACACCAACCTGCATTAAGAAACCATAACCACCCCAAGCAACTGCCAGAAGCAAGAAAACAACAGACACTAAAACCAAAAATTGATTTTCAGCAAAAGCAACCCAAATCGGCTTACCTTTTGGCTTGTCTGCTTTAACAGGAATTCCATTAGCTGCAGCAAACCGGTTTAAGGTTTTGTTGACTAAAATTAGTATCACAGATAATATCAAAAGAACAACGGCAAGAAGCCCTAAGACAATCTCTGTAGAAATCCCAGAACCACCCTGTCCTTCAGCTCCAGCAGCAACTTGCGTTTCTGCCACTGTAGGCTCTGGCTTAGGCTCTTCTACATAAGCTAAAATGTTGTCTATATCTTGGTTGTCCAATTGTGGGAAAGCGTTCATGGCCACTTTGTCCCACTCCTCATACAACTGAACTGCTTGAGCATCTCCAGATTTTATTAACTCTTGACTGTTTTTAATCCATTTGTACAACCAGTCCATGTCTCTGCGCTCAGTAACCCCGTGTAATAGAGGCCCTACTGCATTTTTATAACGTTTGTGACATGCTGCACAAAGAGAGTTGAACAATTCTTTCCCTTTTGCAGAGTCTGCACCAGGAATAATTTCTTCAGTGCTTGCTTCATCAGCATTAGATTCGGCCTCTACTTCATCCTGACCAAATGTTGCGAGCGTGAAAAGCAAAAGAAACACCAAGAAGAGGTGTCTCAAATTTAATGGGCGTTCCATCGTCTTTTTCATATAATATTTATTAACCTATTTTAATGTGACGCCCATAAATACGTAGGATTGAGCATCAAAAAAATCGTCTACAAAAGTAACACTAAATGAGCGTTTCTGGAATACCTACATGTGTTAAATGGCAATTTATAATCTTTCTAAATAGGGTATGAAAGCACTTGCTTTGCTATAAAGTGTACCTTTGTTTAAAATTATATTTCATGACTAAATATTCATTTGCAAATGTTGTTTTAATCTGTTCGTTTCTGACCTTCAATAGTATAGAAGCTCAAAGTAAGTTAAACTCCTCTGAGTTAAGGACAGTTTCAGACCTGCTAAACAAGAAGCATTCCTTAGAATCTAACAATGAATTGAAGAGTACATATAAGCTCCAAATATTTTCTGGTTCTCTTGAAAAGGCCAAAGAAACTCAAAGTGAATTTGAATCTTTAGAATTAAATATCGAATCGAGAATATTATACCAAACCCCAAATTATAAAGTTTGGATTGGTAATTATAGAAATAGAATTCAAGCGGATAGAGCTTTTGAGAAAGTTAAGTCTGAGCATCCCAATACACTTATTATTAGACCTGGAAAATAAATCTTGCTAAACCTTAGCTTACTTATTTTCGTAACTATTTATAATTGAAGCAAAGAATACATATGATTCTGGCTTAAGAACAACAAGATTTATTTTGAAAACAAAAACAGCCATATTAATTTTTGCAAACTCTGCTCCTCTTGATGCAAAGCGGAAATGCATCAAAAATGGTAAGGAATTTTTTAATTTTCAACATAGAAACTTACTGGAGCTTGTAAAAGAAAGTGAAATTCCTTACTTCTGGATAGATGAAAATCGGCAGGTTGGCGAAGATTTTGAAAATCGCTACTTGAACGCTATTCAACATATTTTTGATCAAGGGTATCAACAAGTCATTTCTATAGGAAACGATACTCCAGGATTAAAATTAAATCATATTCTCAAGGCTTCAGAGCTTCTCGAGAATAACAGCATGTGCTTTGGTCCCTCTAAAGATGGTGGCTTTTACCTTTGGGGTCTTAGGAAAGAAGCTTTTGAAAAGAAATCTTTTTTGAATTTTAAATGGAACACCAAAGATCTACTTCCTGAAATACTTAGCGAATTAATTTACAACACTATCCAATTCGCCTGTATCGAAACCTTGATTGATTTAGATTGTAATGAAGATGCTTTTTTCTTACTTCAGAATAAATCTATTGATTTTCAACTCAAGTATATTCTACTTAAAATAGTAAGAAAATCGAATAATCCTTCTGCACTTTTTCAATTTATTATAGAGACGCAACTCACAAGTCTTTACTACAACAAGGGCTCCCCTTTATCTGCCTAACTCCCGGCTAGCAACCCTTATTTAAACTCTATAATTACACTTATGAAATATACAATATTTGTATTTTTTTGGGCATGTTTATTTGCAAATGCACAAGAAAATATAAAAGTTAATTTACTGGATTTAGAAACCAATCTTCCAGTTGAAAATGCAACATTAATTCTGAAAAATCTCGATCAAGGCATCGATAAACCACTAACCACAAATTCAAATGGTGCAGTAACTTTTAGATCTGTTCCGACCGTCAACGGCTATCAAATTTTATTTGAAGGAAATGAGGCTTATGAAGCGTCTAAGAGTCAACTATTTAATCTGCGTTCTAACGAAAGTCCAGCGATTAAAATGTTTGCTTATAAAAAATCAAGTCAGGCTGAGAATCTAGAAGAAGTCATCATCACTAGCAACACCAAGCTGAAAATCAATCGTCGAAATGCAGAAGTTTCCTTTGAAATTGATGCCAAAGATATTGAGCAAACTCCAGTAGAAGGTCGAGATATTACAAGGATATTGTTTCGCTTACCCAATGTGACACAAGCTACTGGATTTTTCCCTGAAGCTCCTACGGTGAGCATCAATGGTGCCAACCCTTTATTCACAAATTACACCATTGATGGAATGGATAATAACGAACGTTTTCTTGGTGGAATGCGTTTCAATATTCCAGTGGGAGCTGTAAAAGATATTACAGTACTCACTAGTAATTATTCTGCTGAATATGGACTAACCAGCAATGGCGTCATAGATGTCACAACCAAATCGGGAACCAATACGCTTAAAGGAGAAACTTATTTTATCACCCGCCCTGGTCCGAGCTTGGATGCTTCTAGTCAATTTGCTCAACGCGATTTATCTGGAAATCAAGTAAAGGATGGTTTTGCACGTTACCAAACAGGCCTTGCTATTGGAGGGCCTATTGCTAAGGACAAAACCTTTTTCTTTTTCAACTACGAACACACAACCGATATAAAAGACAATTTATTAAATGTCCCAGACCTTGGAGTAAGCGAGACTGTTCGTGGCAACAATGCATTTAATTATTTCACCGCAAAAATAGATCACCTTTGGTCCAATCAGTTTAGAAGTTCGCTTAGGGCAAATGTGGGTAGGATTGAGATTGAAAACCAAGGAGGTGGTCTAGACGGTGGCGTCATATTCCCCTCTGCGGGAGCTGCACAACAAAGAAACAGTATCAATCTGGCATTCAAAAACAATTATCAAATTGGAAATCTCGATGGAGAAACCAACATCCAGTACAGCCGCTTTAGGTGGAATTACTCCAATCCTAAAAACGTTGGACCTCAAGTTACTCTTCGCAATCCTCAACAATTCACCATTGGAGTTTTAGGGAATTCTGGGTTTATTTTTGATGAAATTGAAAACACCCTACAGCTGCAACAAAAATTGAAATATTACTTAAACAACCATACTATAAAAGCTGGTCTTCAATATATTTCTGGAGATCATGAGTTATTTGGAGGCGGTAATCCAGATGGGAATTATTTAGTAGATCTTACTCAAAATCAAATTGATAATATTCGCAATAGCGATCTTGGCAGTGGTTTAAACATCAATGATATTCCTTCGAATGCAAATGTGGTCAATTATGGAGTGGAACTACGCCCTAACTCCTTTGGAACCACGCAAAATATTTATAGCTTTTATCTCGAAGACCAATGGCTAGTTAATCCTAAACTGAATTTGGTGTACGGATTACGTTACGACTACGATGATTTGTCTAAAGGCGGCGGGACTTCTGGTGACACAGATAACCTTGCACCGCGAATTAATTTCAATTATGAAATTGGAGAAAATTCGGTAATTAGAGGAGGTTATGGCATGGCTTACGATAAAATCTCATATGCGATTCATAGTGATGCTTTACAGCAGAATACGACTTCAGCAGATTATCAATTGCAAATACAAGAATTTATTAATCAAGGTATATTGCCACAAAACACAGATGTAAATCGTGTCACTTTTAATGGAAATCTTACAGCCAATCTAAGTGATGTAGACTATTTGCAAGGACCTAGTCCAAGTGATCTGCAAGACCAGCGAGAGTCTGTTTTTTCTAATGAGCGTAGAATTTTAAATCCGAATGGATATGATAATCCATTCAGCCATCAATTTTCTTTAGGGTACCAAACCCAACTTGAAGATGATAAATTATTTTTTATCGATGTATTTCATAACCGAGGCCACAATCTTTTCCGATTGCGTAATTTGAATGCTGCAGAGGAGTTTCCAATAGGGGCAGGCTTTCAAACAGGGGAAATCCGATCTATAGAAGAGGCCGATGCAACTCGACCTATACCTATCATCAATGGCCAGGGCATCATCAACGGAGAGGCCGTTTCTGGTGTCGCAAGAAATGTGGTGATGACAGAATCTAAAGGCCGTTCTGAATATTGGGCAGCTAGTTTTAATCTTCAAAAAACAAGAGGGAACGATAATTATGATTACCGTCTTAATTATACGTTGTCCAGACTTGAAAACAACACAGAGGACATCAACTTTAGAGCACAAGATGCTAATAACTATGGACGTGAATGGGGGCCCTCCATTAACGACAGAACCCATAATATAAATGGTATTTTCAATTATTATCCATTGAAAAATTCTGTGGTGACTTTGGCAGGACTTCTTCAAAGCGGCCAACCTATCAATAGAATTCCAGATGCAAGCATTTTTGGAACTACAGATTTAAACGGTGATGGCTCTGCTTTCGGAGATGCTTATGTAGGTAACAGTGACCGTTCTCCCGGCGAATCTAGAAACAACGATCGTTTACCTTGGTCTTTTAATTTTGATATTGGTATACAACACCAATTTTTGATGGGTGAGACGCATCGCTTAGAAGTAAGAGCTGATATCTTTAATGTGTTCAACATTGAAAATCTAAGTGGCTACAGCAACAATGCAACCCAAAGTAACCAAATACAAGCAGGGCCAGCCTCTTCTGGTAGATTCGTGCAGAGAAATGCAGGGCCTCCTAGACAATTTCAGTTTGGGGTTAGGTATCTGTTTTAAAACAAAATCATGAAAAACTAATTTTTTTAAATAATGAAGAATTTACTTGTACTATTTGCCTCTAGCCTATTATTCATCTCTTGCCAATCCTCTTCGGAAACAAAGCCACTTAATTTGGATGATTACACTTGGAAAGATATTAAAGCAGAAGGACAAGCTCAGGAAATGACAATGATGATGTGGAAAGGAGATCCAAAAATCAATGTCTACATGCAGGAATATATAAAACCCAAATTACTTAAAAAGCACAATATCGATTTGACGATTGTAGATGGACAGGGTAACTATATTGTACAAATGCTAATGGCAGAACTACAGGCTGGTGCAAACACTAGTGAAATTGATCTGATGTGGATTAATGGCGAAACCTTTTATCAACTGCGACAGATCGACGCCTTGTTTGGACCTTGGACGAGTAAGCTTCCTAATGCTAGTAATATCGATTTTGAAAATCCTTTTATTGGTAAAGATTTCCAGCAAGCTATTGATGGTTACGAAATGCCTTGGGGAAATGTACAAATGACACTTATTTACAATCAAGATAAAATTCAACAGCCGCCACAAACTAGAGCAGAACTCTTAAGCTTTGTGAAAGAGCATCCAGGGAAATTTACATGGAATAATCATTTTACTGGGCTAACGTTTATGAAGGCTCTATTAATGGATATTGCTGGAGGGGCCGAAGTATTAAAAGGCGAATTCAATGAAGACTTATATGCGAAATACAGTGACGAATTATGGATATACCTCAACCAACTAAAACCCTATTTATGGCGACAGGGTGAAGTTTTTCCTGAAAATGTGGCCCAGATGCATCAATTGTTTGCCAATGGCGAATTGTTATTTACCATGAGCAATAACGATGCTGAAGTTGATAATAAGGTAGAAGAAGGTTTATTTAAGAAAAGCTCAAGAGCCTATGTCCCTGAATTTGGCAGTATTCAAAATTCTCATTACTTAGGAATCAGTAAGCTTTCAAAGAAAAAGCTTTCTGCTATGCTAGTGGTTAATGAATTAATTTCAGAAGAAAATCAGCTTGAGAAAATGAAACCAAGTGTGTGGGGGGATGGAACCGTTTTACAAGTCTCAAAACTGGATTCTGTTTTTCAAAAGAAATTCAATTCGATTGCTCAACGTAATTATGCTCCATCTAGAGAGGATATTCAGCAGAAAGCATTACCAGAATTAGCGCCAGAATATATGATTCGTTTAGCAGAAGACTTCAAGAAAAACCTTATTGACTAGATAATTTATGATTAGCATTAAACAAATAGCAACCTGGAAAACAGCCTTATTCATCTTGATGCTGCTTCCTATGTTGTTAGGTTTAGGTTATGGTTTACTGTATAGCTTTGGGGTGATTGGTATACTCAATACTGGTTTTACGACAGAGCATTGGAGCGATGTTCTTTTAAATTTTAACTTTTGGAAAAGCCTTTTGTTCAGCTTTGGTATTGGGCTTATAAGTGTTGGGATAAGCCTAGTCATCGCGCTTTGGATGGTCGTCAACTGGCATCACGATCTTAGGAAAGGAAAATTAAGTACTCTCATTTATTTGCCATTAGCCTTCCCCGCTACGGTAGTTGGCTTTTTCATTTTCCAAAGTTTTTCTAAAACAGGATTCTGGTCTAGACTCCTCTACCAGACAGGTGTCATTTCAGAAATTGAGGATTTCCCAAGCTTAGTCAATGATGCGTATGGAATAGGGATTATTCTTGCTTCCACCTTTATCATCACACCCTTTTTAAGCCTAATTCTAAAAGGCATTTTTGAAAATGAACATGTGACTAAATTTCAACACATCGCAAAAAGTTTGGGAGCCAGTCAACGGCAGGTTTTAATAAAAATAACCCTGCCTATCTTACTTCAAAAGGCAAAGACAAGTCTGCTTTTATTTTTAATTTTTGTAATCGGTAGTTATGAGATTCCATTGTTGTTGGGACGCCAAAACCCTAAAATGATAACTGTAGCTATTGTAGATAAAGCCCAACGCTTCAACCTAAATGATATTCCACAAGCTTATGCTATGGCTATTCTGTATGTCTCATTCTTGATTTTTCTCTTTTTTGGATTTCAAAGATTAGCAAAGCTAAAAACGAAAGCTTATGCGTAAACAGATCGGTCAAAGCATAGTAGGTTTCATCATTTTATTTCCTATTGTATTCCTTTTAATTTTATCGTTTGGTAAACAATGGTTCTATCCACATATCCTGCCCAATCTATGGCAAACGTCGCAATGGGAATCTCTTTTTAGCCCGAGTTTTCAACTTACAAAAAGTTTAGGATTGTCATTGCTTTTGTCAATTTCGGTAGGTTTAGTTTCGACAGTGACTGCCTTTTATTTTTCCAAAAAAATAGCCTACTCTTATAACAAAACGACTTGGCTATCTTTAGCTTATGTACCTTATCTGCTCTCTCCCATTATTTTTGCAGTACTCATTCATTTTTACTTTTTAAAAACGGGGCTCTCAGGTTCGCTTTTAGGCGTTATTATCGCTCAATTTTTAATCTGTTTCCCCTTTGGTATTATTATTTGTTCGACCTTTTGGACTGCCCAAATTCAGTCTTTAGAAAACTTGAGTTCCACTTTAGGTGGGTCATCTACTCAAACTTTAAAACGTGTCCTCTTGCCTTTAGCTAAATCGACACTTCTACTCTGCTTTTTTCAATGTTTTTTAATCTCTTGGTTCGAATATGGCCTTACGCATTTCATAGGAGCAGGAAAAGTAAAAACACTTACTGTGAGCGTTTTTTCTTACGTGAATGAAGCAAATCCCTTCTTGGCAGCCTTAGCTGGATTTTTATTGATTTTACCTTCTGTTTTGCTTTTGTTAGCGAACAAAAAACTTATTTTCAAAACTTCTAATAAGCGTCCCGATTATGAGTGAATTCTTGAACATAGACGATTTATCAAAAACATTCCAAGGTCAAAAGATTTTGAATGGCATTCATTTGAATTTAAAATCCAATACCGTCTTGAGTATTCTCGGTAAATCTGGAAGTGGAAAAACCACCTTATTAAAAATAATTGCTGGTCTAGAGGGAGCAGACCAAGGACGTATTTCCCTAGAAGGAAAACCAGTAATGACGATGAAACCTCAGGAAAGGAATATCGTATATCTATACCAAGAGGCCTTGCTATTTCCGCATTTAAATATTTTTGAAAACATTGCCTTTGGTTTACGACTACAGAAAAAAGGTAAAGCTGAAATTGAAGAAAGGGTAATACAGATGTTAGGAACCATTGGATTAGAACATATGAAATACAAATCCCCAAACCAATTATCTGGGGGTGAAAAACAAAGAGTAGCTTTTGGACGAGCCATCGTCGTTGAGCCTAAATTATTGCTTTTGGACGAGCCTTTTGGAGCTTTGGATGTGGAAACAAGACACAGTATGCAACAGCTCTTTAAAGACTTGGCAAAACAGCAGTCTATTTCTGCTTTGTTTGTGACTCACGATTTGAAAGAGGCTATTATTATGGGGGACGATATTGGCAAAATTGAAAATGGAAATTACAAAGCTTACACCTCTAAAAAAGAATTTTATGAGGATGCCAAATCCGGAGTAACAGATGAAATTGATTTTTGGAGCAATCTACAACTTGATGAGTTTTCCAAATCATAAAATAGAAGCCATGGAAAAGAAAAAAGTATGGATAGACACCGATTTGTCTGTAGGAATGAGAAACTATGAGGGCGGAGGCTATAGTGATGTTGATGATGGCTATGCTGTTTTACAACTTTTTAAAGCCGAAAACATAGAGATCACCGGTTTAAGTGCCGTTTTTGGCAATACTAAAATTGAAGATGCCAACAGGCTTTCTCAAATTATGGTTGATGAATTTGCGCCTTATAACATTCCAGTTTATAAGGGTGCAGGAACAAAACTAAATCTTGATAACGTAGAAACCAATGAAGCTGTAGAAGCCCTTTCTGAACGCTTAAAAAAAACGCCCCTGCATATACTCGCTATAGGACCGGCTACAAATATTAGCACACTGCTTTTGCTCTATCCAGAATTAAAATCACGCATAAAAGAAGTGGTGCTTGTTGCTGGGAGACGGAAGCCAACATCTTATTTTAAGATCGGAAAAACTGAAACAGAGCATGCGCCTGACCTTAATTTTGATCTGGATAATGATGCCTTTAGAGTCTTATTTGAAAGCGGAGTGAAGGTCGTTCTCTGTCCATTTGAAATCTCAAATAAAGTGTGGATCACTGAAAAGGATTTAAACCACTTAAAAAATAGTGATCCGGCTAGTGAATGGCTTTCCAAAAAGTCCCAGCCCTGGTTGCAACAATGGGTAGATAGTGGTGAAAAGGGTTTTAATCCATTCGATGTGTTGGCAAGTCATTACCTGATGGAACCCGAAGATTTAATAAAAGAAGACCTAAAGGCACACCTGGAAATTCATCCTAATGACATGTTACTAAACACGCCTAAACATCATTTTAAACACTATCTTATTTGTGATCAAAGTGAGGGTTTCCCGGTGACCTATTGCCATGATGTCATTGAGAATTATCATCATAAATTGATGGAAAGCCTTTTAAAATAAACTGAAAAAGAAAGATTTTGAAAAAAGTAGAGCAGTTAACAGCAGATAAGACTAGCCTTGAAAGTTACCTTAAAGGACAGGCTTGGTTGCTACTGAATGAAAAGATAACAGCAATAGAAATTCCGGGTGCAGGAAATATGAATTTCGTAATTCGAGTAAAAACCAGGGAGCGTAGTTTTATCATAAAACAAAGCCGTGAGTATGTAGAGAAATACCCCCAAGTAGCAGCTCCTGTTGAACGTGCGCTTCGAGAGGCAGAATTTTATCAACTCATTTCTAAAAAAGAAAGTATAAAAAACAAGATGCCAAAACTCATTGGCGTCGATAAGAAAAACCATGTCTTAAATCTTGAAGATTTAGGAAATGGTGTAGATTATACGTTTTTATATCAAAAAAATATGCATCTAGACGTCGCTGAACTTGAGGAAATAATGACTTTTGTTGCCAAGCTGCATAAAACCATCAACACCGATACAAATGAAGCTAGGCTGCCCAACAGAGAGATGCGCAAGCTCAATCATGAGCATATATTTATTTATCCCTATCTCAGTGACAATGGACTACATCTAGACGACATCCTTCCCGGTTTACAAGAGGTTGGACTAGCATTTAAAGAGGACATGTCTTTAAAACATGCTGTAAAAAAATTGGGCGATCGGTATTTAGAGGATGGAAAAACTTTACTCCACGGAGATTATTACCCCGGGAGTTGGTTGAAGACCGAGGACGGTATTAAAATTATTGATCCGGAATTCTGCTTTTTCGGAGATGTGGAATTTGAAATAGGGGTCACTCTCGCTCATTTAAAAATGGCAAATCAACCTGATGCCCTAGTTGAAAAAGCACTTAAAATTTATAAGGATTTGAATGCCATCGATGATTTACTCTGTAAACAATTCATGGCTATAGAAATCTTAAGACGTATTCTTGGTTTAGCACAATTACCACTAAGCTTTGATCTTGAAGAGAGAAAGGCTTTATTGAATGAAGCACGAGAAATTCTGGTAACAAAGGGAATATCTTAAAAAAACTGATTTAAAGATTTAAACAAAAAAAACAGAGAGGTGAATTACAAAATTTTTATTTTAATTGGCATATTGGGAGGGGTTCCCTTTTTTGGACTTTCTCAGAACTCTATAGAAGAAGCTATAGACAAGTACAATTCCAACACAGTTGACTACATATCAGTGGAGGAATTAGCAAGTCTTTTGAAGACGAATAAAAACGTAAAACTCTTAGATGCCAGAGAACCTTCAGAATATGCAATAAGTCATCTACAAAATGCGATTTTTGTAGGCTACGACAACTTCGAAAGGAGCTCTATTCAAGATCAAATCCAGCTCCAAGACACTCTTGTGGTCTATTGCTCTATTGGGGTCAGGTCCGAAAAAATTGGTGAAAAGCTAAAAAAAGCAGGTTACAAAAACATATATAACCTTTACGGGGGGATGTTCGAATGGTTCAATAAAGGCTACCAAATTTATGACCACGAAAACAAGAAGACTCAGAAAATTCATGCCTACGATAGGTTTTGGGGGAAGTTTCTAGAACGAGGACAAAAGGTATATTAATGGATAGATTAGTTATCGTTTTTGCGAAGAATCCAGAACTCGGCAAGTGTAAAACTCGCCTAGCTGCTAGTATTGGTGATGAAAATGCTTTAGTTGTTTACAAAGCTCTAATTCGACATACCGCTCAAGTCCTAAGCAAGGGTAAGGAAGATTGTGTTGTCTTTTATTCAGAAGACCTTCAAACTAATGATTTATGGGAAGATGCCAATTTTCAAAAGCAAGTTCAGTCCCAAGGCCACTTAGGTGAAAAGATGAAAGCCGCCTTCAAGTGGGGATTTCATAAAGGCTATAAACAAGTCTGCATTGTAGGGAGCGATTTGTTAGAACTTGAGGTTTCCGATATTCATAATGCTTTTCAAGCTTTAGAAACCCATGATTTAGTCTTCGGTCCAGCTGAAGACGGTGGATATTATTTAATGGGTATGTCTGCTTTTCACCCGGAAGCATTTAAGGATAAAGCTTGGAGTACAGAACTAGTTTTAAAAGAAACCTTACAAGATTTAAAGGGCAAATCTTTTCATCTGCTCAAAGAAAAAAACGATATTGATACCGTTGATGATTTAAAAAAACATAAAGAATTTCATCACTTCATTCCTCATACGTTTTTGAACCAAAAAAATAATGATACATGAAAGATAGGTTAACGAAAACAGTAAATTACCTTAAAGACAAGGGCTTCGAGTCTCCACAAGTAGGAATCATTTTGGGCACAGGCTTAGGTAAACTTGTAGAACACATAGATATAGAAGTCGAAATTAGTTATAACCATATCCCTCATTTTCCTACTGCTACAGTAGAATTTCACCAAGGTAAATTCATTTACGGTACGTTAAGCGGGAAAAAAGTAGTCGTGATGCAAGGCCGCTTTCATTTTTATGAGGGCTACTCTTTACAAGATATCACCTACCCCGTCCGCATCATGAAAGAATTAGGAATAGAAAAGCTATTGGTTTCCAATGCTGCTGGCGCCATCAACAAAACCTTTAAGAAAGGAGAGTTGATGCTGATCGATGACCATATTAACCTTCAAGGAGGATCTCCATTAGCCTTTAAAGGCGTTTCTAAGCTAGGTGAACGCTTCGTAGACATGCTAGCGCCTTATGATAAAGATATGAATGCAAGCTTTCTAAAAGCAGCTAAAACTTTAGGCATCACCTTGCATAAAGGCGTGTATGCTTCTGTGGTGGGACCTCAGCTAGAAACCCGAGCAGAATACAGGTATCTTGGTCTCATTGGAGCAGATGCAGTAGGCATGAGCACAGTCCCCGAAGTTATTGTGGCTAACCACTTAAAGCTTCCTGTTTCGGCCATTTCAGTCTTAACAGACGAGTGTGACCCAGACGATTTACAACCCGTCAACATAGAAGAAATCATTGCCACGGCTACTAAGGCAGAACCTCATCTTGTAGCTTTATTTCAAACCATTTTGAAAGAGCTTTAGGGCGTTTATCGGGCTTTCCATTCCAAGTGCGCAGAGTTTATTGCACAGCAGCAACCTCCACAATGAGCTTCCTAAGGTCGCTATTGTGTCAGGCTGCTGTAGCAAAAACTGCTTTACGCGCTTTTCATTTCAATCCCTAACGCATAACCATTCACCTCATCAAAAAAGTTTAAGTTTGCGGTAATCAGTTATCTTATAAATGAATTCAAAGTCTGGCTTAACCTTTTGCTTCCTAGTATTCTTAACCATTGGTTTTGCCCAAAAGAAAAAGAACTCAGATATATTCCATGTGGATTATTTGTATGGTAAGATCATGAGGCATAGTCCACAAATCTTGCATCTTATCCAGGGGCCAACTCAAGGTGTCTTACTTTCTTGGGAACGGGAAACCTTTGGAGAGAAAGATTGGCAACAGCTCTTTAATTACCCCAGTTATGGGGCCTCTTTACTCATCCAAGACATGGGTTCTCCAGAACTCGGCAAAATTTACAGCCTTCATGGAGAGTATAAATTCTTTTTTTGGCATAGAAAACTAAGCCTGAAAACTGGGCTTGGGGTAGGCTATATTCCCAACACATACGATCCTGTGACCAATCCTAGAAATACCGCTTATGGCTCTTCGTTTACAGCTTCTATTTTATTCGGTTTAGAATATCGCTTTCAAAATATTTTCAATTCACCCATTGACTTTAAGTTTGGGACATTTCTTGTTCACTACTCCAATGGGAAAACAAAATCGCCAAATACCAGCACCAACAACTATGGCTTACAAGTTGGACTGAGTTACGACTTCCATCAAACTGAAAAGGAATACAAAACCACTGTTTTAGAACCTGTTTCAAAACGATGGTCCTGGGATTTTTTGGTAGCAACAGGAGCAAATGATAGTGGTATTTGGGGTGAACCCAATGAAGCTTTTCTCACGCTAACTACTTCCGTAAATAAAAGGCTATCTCACCGTAGTGGAATACGATTTGGGTTGGATGCATTCTTCACCCCTTCAGTAAAAACATTTATAAACTATAGGGCAATCGCCTTTCAAGAAGAAAATAACTTCCAAGGTGATGAAGATTGGAGAAGAGTTGGAGTATTTTTAGGTCACGAACTTTATTTAGGACAATGGAGTGTACTTTCTCAAGTGGGTTACTATATCTATTATCCAGTTGATTATCTAGATAGAGAATATTTAAAAGTAGGCTTAAGAAGATACCTTACAGATAAATTTTATGTATCGCTTTTACTCAAGTCGCATTATTCAAAAGCAGAAGCTATAGAATATGGAATAGGAATACGCTTATAAAAACCCGTCATTGGAATTTAAAATGAATGCATAACACCAACAGGCTTACATGAAAAAATATATCGCTATATTAATTTCTACTTTCTTTCTCAATTCTTGTGATGCAGATTCTACAAAGGATTGTCTTCGGGGAAGTGGTAAAACTGAAACGCGAGTCTTAGACATTTCTGGATTGGAACAACTTACCATCAGAGAAAATATAAGCCTGAAAATCACCTTTAGTACAGAGGAAAGTTTGGAAATTACCGGAGGGAAATACCATTTAGATCAATTAGAAATTGTTCAAAACGGTAATGAGTTTGAATTCAAAGTCGATGGACTTTGTAGTACTGGTTTTTCTGAAGCGCCCATTGTTATAAAGCTAAAAAGCTCAAGACTGAAATACGTCAGAAATTCTTCTCAATTTGATGTGATAAGTACAAATACGTTGGAGTTTGAAAAGCTATCGTTGGTATCTGAAGATTTCAATGACACTGAAGCCTTAAGCTTGGGTAACTTCAACATTGAGGTTGATAATGCTTTAGTAAACATAACAGGCTCAGGAATATCGGACTTTGAATTAAGTGGAAAAACTAAACGCCTCAACTTTGGTACGTTTTCTGGTTCGGGCACCGTTTTAGCTCGCCAACTAGAAGCTGAAGTTGTTACTTTTTTTCATCGGTCTTTTAGAAATGCAGTAGTCACTCCAATCCAGCGCTTGGAAGGGGAAATTCGCTCATCCGGTAATCTCATCAGCACAAAAAAACCTCCACAAGTTGATGTGGAGGCGTTTTATACAGGTGAGCTTATTTTTGAATAAGCCTATTATTTATTAATCTCTTGAGACCTCAAGAATTTCAAAAGTAATCTTCCCATTTGGCACTTCAATCTCAGCGGTATCTCCCGCCTCTTTTCCAAGTAAACCTTTACCAATTGGAGAGTCAACAGAAATTCTACCCGCTTTTAAGTCGGCTTCGCTTTGAGCCACTAGTTTATAGGTCATTTCCTGATTCATCTTCACATTTTTCAACCTGACTTTGCTATGAATCAACACCTTTGAAGTATCCAATTGAGACTCATCAATCACCCTTGCATTAGACACAACTTGTTCAAGCTTTGCTATTCTCATTTCAAGCATGCCCTGAGCTTCTTTTGCGGCGTCATATTCAGCATTTTCACTTAGATCCCCTTTATCTCTAGCATCTGCAATATCTTGTGAAGCTTTTGGACGCTCAACATCTCTAAGTTGGTCCAACTCAGCTCTCAACTTTTTCAATCCTTCTTCTGTATAGTACGATACTTTACTCATAATTCCTACGTTTATATATAACAAAAAAAGAATCCCGAATATTTCGAGATTCTATACTACAAATATAATATTTTTGAACAATCAAAGCCATAAGGCACTAAAAATTAATATGAAAGCTATCTTATTCTTGATAGGATTTACTCTTTTAGTAAGTTGCGAAAGTGACGATAACCAAAGACGAAATCCCAATTTACTCAACATAAATGTGAATTACGAAGTCAATTTAAGTCTCCCTCAATTTAACAATCTCAAATTTAGTGGTAATTCAGTTTATATTCCGGGACAAGGTAATTTAGGACTTATCGTTGTTAATTCAGGAAGTAGTTATATGGCTTGGGATGCAGCAGACCCAAACTTAATACCCGAAGATTGCTCAAGGCTTATCATCGACGGTCTAAACGCCTCTTCAAGATGCAACGATCCTGGCAATAGTTATAGCCTAGTGACAGGTCAACCTCTTGAAGGGGATTTAAGATATCCACTGTTTGCCTATAGAATTACAGAAAGCGGTGGAGTCTTAAGGATTTTTAATTAAGCCGACTATAAATGCGTTTTTGACTAAATTGAAAGTTAACTTTTGATCCTTTTTCTAAATTCACTTCAGAAATAGCAAAGATACTTTTAGATTGATACTTCATCTCTACTAAATAATTTGAGCCTTTAAAATACCTCGATTTTACTTCAGCCTGAAAATCTCCTTCCGGAATAATTTCAATCTCATGAGGATAAATGATAATCTCTGGTGTCTTAGAATCAAGTCCAAACTCCTTTGGGTCTAGTAGGTTCACATCCCCAAAGAGCGAAGCGCAATAAAAGTTCTTAGGCTTGGAATACACTTCAGTTGTCGGGCGAAAGTCCAAGGGTTTCCCGTTTTTAAGAACCATGGTATAATCTGAAAATGGCAAGACATCATCTGCATCATGGGTCGCAAAAATACAAATGATCTTTTCTTTCTTTAAAAATTGAAATAAACGCCGTCTCAATTGATGTTTCAAAAATTGATCAATATGGCTAAAAGGCTCATCTAACAAGACAACTCCTGGTGGTTTAGCCAAAACCTGGGCAATTGCTACTCTTTGTTTTTGCCCACCACTCAGCGTTTTTACTTTCTGGTCTTTGACATCTTCTAGGTCAAAAAGAGCAACAAGTTCATCGCTTCTTTTCTTATTTTCTTGTGGAGTTTCTCTCGATAAGTATTTTTGAATATTCTCTTCTGAAGTTGTAAACGGCATTAAATCGAACTCTTGTGACAGATGTTTGAAACTTGGAAACCCGGGTACCAAATTATGAGCCGGGCCTAAAACTCGATCATTTTTCCAATGGATTGAACCTTCATCTAAATCAAAAAGCCCGTAAATGGCTTTAATAAGGGTACTCTTACCACAACCACTTTCTCCAATTAAAGCTAGGTGATCGCCTGTCTTCAATTCAAAGTTGATTTCTGAAATACCTTGACCATTCTCGTGGAAATAACTCAGGTCATTGACTTTAAGCATTAAAAACTATTTTTTGCAAATGTAAACAAAGCAAAAAGACCAAAGTCTTCTGACTTTGGTCTTAGAGTTGTAATTTTTAAAATCTATTACTGAACTAGAAGTTTTTGAGTAAAGGTTTTACTTCCAGATTCAACTAAAACAATATACATTCCAGAATTCAGCTGCTCAACACCCACACGTTGATTGCTATCTGACATTTTTGATAGAATCAATTTACCATTTAAGTCGTAGATATCAACTTTAGAATTTGAAAGGTCAGTATTCGTCAAACTTAAGTTGAAATAATCTTGAGCTGGATTTGGATAGATTCCAAAGGTTTGTGTTTCAAAACCATCGTTAGAAAGCGCACAGTTTAATACGTCACTTGGTGGAAGATCAAAAGCCTCAACTTGATCGGATCTACTACTAGAACTTCCCTGTTCAGCACTCCATCCTAAACCTCTTTTAGCAAAAACTTCCCAAATTAAGCATTGATTAACCCCGTCATTAGCCAAAATATCAGCTTGTAAAATGGCATCTCGACCATCTATAAATCCAGGAGAACAGCCTTGTAATTTCATTCCGTCGATAACAAGTTGCATATTTATATTATTACCACCAGTTCCATTATATAAATCAGAATCAAAACCATATTGATCAATTAAAGCCCAATTCAAATCCCAAAGCATCGTAGCCCAAACAAAACCAATACCATGAGGTCTACTCAAGCTTGGGTTATTGGTAAGATCGTAAGTAGACGGGTTAACAGAAAAGTCTGTACTGTATCTAAAGGGTCTGATTCCTGAACCAGTTACTTCTTGATTGGTTGCGTAAGTTCCAATTCCTCTTCCTTCGGTAGCAATATCATCTGCTGAAATGGTCATCATTAAACCTAACCAATCGCTCCAACCTTCACCCATTTGCTCATCGTTGCCTAAACAACCTGCATTTTGTGCTCCAGCGGTTAAACGGTTAGAAACACCGTGACCATACTCATGTGCTATAATACCATTGTCAAAATCACCGTCTATCTGATATGGTCCGTTATTAACCAAAAAGCCTGAGACATTTTCTTCTGCAATTAAAGCGGCTATAATAGCCTCTCCGTCGGCTTGACTTACCATTATAGAGGGAATCACTATATCTCCTGCACCTTCGCCACCCATTGTTATAGGTGCTCCAGGAACATTATTTACCATGATAACCGCTAAAGCACCTGCTTCTTGAGCTTTTAAAATTTTACTTACGAAAGTACAATCCCCTCTTCTTATGAGTACAATTTTTTGATCTAACTCATCAGGGTTGGTTATAGGTTGACAAATATCATTTTCATCTGGGTCTATTTCCTCGTCTTTAGCCAATGCAAAATTGGCTATGATCGCTTCTGAGGTTAATGCGGGACCAAAACCGGCTGGTATACCGTCATAATCCCCTGCAAGGTTTTCTGGAGTTTCTATTGTAAGCGGTGCCTCCGGCGGTCCAGAAGCTGACCATAAAAACATTTGCATTCTTGGTCTAGACCCATCTGGCGGTGTCCCAAAATTAGCATTATTAAGTCCTGCTCCATCCTGAGCTTCAGCTCTTACGAAATCGTTTCCAAAAGCTTGACCCGTGTAGTTCGTTTGTTGAAAATTTCCAGAAGCTTCATCAAAGCCATAATAGGACCACATATCATGAATAATGTTATTCCAGTAAAATAAGTTTGTTATAGCTGCGTCCTCATTAAGTTGAGGAGGCTGATTGAAATCTAAAGGAAAATCAAAATTTAAATCTTCCCCACCATCGGGCGAATATCCTGCAACGTTTGCAGCGCCTCTATCTTCATAAGCATATACATTATTACCCCTAGTAATGGTAAAATCTGGTCCTACTTCTCCATTTATATCATGCCATCCAAAGGGTGAGAACTCACTGTCTGAAGGGTCTGTTACTATCGCTCTATCCCCGTGAATAGGAGATTCAATAGGATAAGGATATACATTGTAAACGGCGCCGTCTTGTAAAAGATTTGCACCTGTAGTCTCTTGGATTTGGAAAGGTGGTCTGAATGTTCTGCCCACAATAGTCGAATGGTCGAAATTACAATTGACAATCCAATCCATTTTATCTAGTATTCTACCATTTGATGCATCCACTCTAACGCTCCACCAATGTGAACCGTCTATCATGTGAATTGATAAATCCCAAGCTAAATTTAATACGCCACTTTCAGATTTGTAATAAACAAGCTGAACAGGAATGTCATCAATCGAAACTCCAGATTTAGATAAAATTAAGTTGTTTGAAGACTTAGTCTCTAGAATTGAAATATTGGTAGGATTACCAATACCTAATTGAGTAGAAACAGCATTTACAGCTTGTTCTGGAGTTAGTGCCGGGGTTTGAGTTGATATTCTTGAAGCTAAATCAACCTCATAATCGTGCTTAGCATATTTCACCAAACTATTTCTTATTGCAAAATTTCCTATTGCATTATGAACAGGAATTCCAGAATAGGTTTGCTGAACATATATAATTTCAGCATTTGTACTTTTAGAAAAGTGTTGTGAAGCGACAATTAAATTAGAGAAATCTTCTGTAAGCAACAGATTCTCAGATTGCTTTTGTTCTAAATAATTCTTTACGATATCAATTTCAGACTGAGCGCTCATTAAGGATACCGAACTGAATACCAATAAGAATAGGAGTAATTTTAGTTTCATGTTATTATATAATTATATCTAAAGCAACTTAATTAAAAACTTTCTTAAACAAGACTAACACTTGTTAATTTTTATCAATAAAAAAGCTGACTTCTAAGAAGCCAGCTTTAAAGAATAATTTATTGGACTGAATTTTATTTAGCTTCGGCCCACATTGAGCTTTCATACTCTGCGACTTTCCCTTGAAGCAAAGCTAAGTTTTGTTCTCTGGAAGCATTTGGATCTATTTGTATTGTTTCACCATTTGGAGTATGCACCATATAGAATCCATCTTTCATAGACGCTAATTTAATCAGCTCTCCCTCTTCATTTATTGAGTTCCAAGATTTATTTTCTGGGGTATACACCATTTCTAAAGTTTCACCTTTATTTTCTCCAGAAAGCACTTCAATGGAAAAGTGATTTTGAGTGGCTGTCATTTTTACATCTTGTCCATTAACTTTCGCATATTGTATTTCTTTTTCACCTTTTGCCATAGCAATAGGATTATCTCCTGTCCAGAATTCTAGAACGTTAAAGAATAAAACATCCCCAGCGATGAATAATCCGTAAACAGGTACAATGTTGAGAGCCCAAAAAATTAAATTGTCCAGAAATTTATTGTCGGTGACACCGTCGTTCCAATCTCTTAAAGAATTAAACGCACTAAACGAGCCTAAGCAACTTGTGCTTAATAAAGTCATGGATAAAGCTCCACAAATAAAAATTTTCTTTTTCATTATGTTAGGTTTTTATGGTTTGAACCTACAATATAACTTGAAATATCTAAAATTGATTTGGACTAAACAGTAATTTAACAGTCTAATGATCTGCTCACTTCTTGAGAACAGATATAGGCGCTAGTCCAAGCACTTTGAAAATTGAAACCTCCTGTTACAGCATCTATGTTTAAAACTTCTCCTGCAAAGAAGAGATGATCGTGGAGTTTGCTCCGAAAAGTTTTAAAATCAATTTCTTTTAAGTCTACTCCTCCAGCAGTGACAAACTCGTCTTTAAATGTACTCTTTCCGTTGACGTGCAATTCGCTTTTACACACTACTTCAGCAAGACTTTGAAGCTGAGCTTTGTTAATATCGGACCAATTTAAATCTTTATCTATATTAATATACTTAAGCAAACTCTGCCAAAGTCGCTTAGGCAAACTCTCTATAACGGCAGAATAAATAAGTTGCTTGGGATGCGAGGTTTTAAGATCTTCAAAATAAAATTTCAAAGACTCTACGTTATGATCTGGAAGCCAATTTACTTTCAATTGAAATTGATGGCTCAATTCGTTAAATATTCTAGCACCTCTTGAAGAGAGCTTTAAAATGCAGGGACCACTCATCCCCCAATGAGTAATTAAAAGCGGACCAGAAGAGTGTAATGTTTTCAGTTTCTGTTTAGATATTCCCCTGTCTTTGGTTGTAAACACTTCAACCTCGGCATTTACACTTATTCCGGACAAACCCTCTATTCTTGAATCTTTACTATTAAATGTGAATAAAGAGGGAACAGGATCTATAATCTTATGCCCTAAAGTTTGGACGAGTTTCCACATTTTTGGACTACTCCCCGAAGCGATAATGAGTTGTTTTGTATGAAAAATTGCTTGAGAACTCTTTAGCTCCCAAAAGTAATCTTGGTTCTCGATTGGATTGATCTCATCTATTCCTGTTTGCGTTTTGACTTCGATACCAAAGGTGTCCACTTCTTTTTGAAAGCAATCTATAATCGTTTGGGAAGAATCTGAAGTGGGAAAAACTCTGTTGTCGCTTTCAATCTTTAAGCGCACTCCCTTTTCCTCCAACCAAGCCATCATATCCCCAGTCATGAATTGATGAAAAGGACCTAGCAATTCTTTATGTCCTCGAGGATAATTTTTAGATAATTCTTTAGGGTCAAATTCTGCATGGGTCACATTGCAACGACCTCCTCCAGAAATCTTGACTTTATTCAGAACATTCTTACTTTTTTCTAAAATGATGATATTTAACGCTGGATTTAATTCAGCACTATTAATGGCAGCAAAGAAACCTGCGGCACCTCCACCAATTATAGCAACGTCTGTTTCTATTATAGTCAATCGATTTATTTTCTTGCAAAAATAGACTAAAACTTAAACTTCGCTAAAAGAATGATGACTCTATTTGTATTGGGCCTAAGGGATATTAATTTAAAGAAGAAACAATTTGTTTGGCTAAGAATTTCTGGCCAAATTCTGAATTTAGATATTTCATATCCTCTGCATTGGATAGAAAGCCAAGTTCAATCGTCACCGCAGGGCAGTCTACATTTTTTAATAAATAAAAATTTGCAGATTGAAGCGCTGATGTCTGAAAGTCTTTCTTTTTGAAGGATTCTAAAATCTTAGTCCCAAAATAGGAAGACTTGACTGTAAAGTCATTGTTCGCTACAAAAACCTCTACGCCATTTCGATCCCTGTCTTGAGAATAATTAGCGTGTAAAGAAATAACTAAGTCTGGAGATAAGGTTTTGATCCGTGACACTCTATCCTGAAGGGAAATGAACTCATCTTCAGTTCTCAGTAAAATAATTTCAATATTTTTATCAGAACATAAAGCTTTAAGTTGTGAGGAAACATCCGCAACAATTTGCTTTTCTAAAATAGAATTGAGTTGAGCACCTCCATCTTTTCCACCGTGTCCAGCGTCGATGACTACTTTAATTTTTTTGGGATTCGTTGGGTCAGCGATAGCTTGACTAAAAGTAAAACACAAGCACATCAAAACACAAATTAGTTTCATAACGAAATCATTTAAAAATTGAATGTAAGAAATTTTTTTTATAAATTATGCTTTTTTTATGAAAAAAATAAACTTTGAGTCTCATAATGAATAAGTTAAATCCTTGTGTGATTTGGTAATTAATATTTGTAAGCAGATATCGGTCTTCAGGATTAGAAAATAAGTTTTTGTATTGCTCTGCGAACTTATAAAGCCTGTCAATTAGATAAAGACTATTGGAGGTTTCCAGATAAAAGGAGTCCAATTGTTTTCTTGCCAGTTAGTCGTAAAGCAATTCACGATTCTCAATTGAAATCTGAAAATCTTCAGTCAAAAATCTTTCGTCAAAGGTTTTGTCTTTCTGAAATAAAACTTCAAAATCCTCAAACCCGAAACGGTTTATTGATTCTTTTGGTTCTTTATCAGATTTGTATATTCTAAAAATAGAACTTACTACTTTCTAAGCATCAACTCCAAGACTTGCTCCTCCACTCCGTTTGGCAAATTAACTCCTCGCCTGCCATCCTGAAAGTGCTTACAAGCGACTGAGGAATCTTTTTATCCAAAAATTAAAGATTTGTCGTAAAGACAAAAGATTCCTCGTCAAACAAAGAGCTTCTCTGTCGGTATAACCACTCATAATTCCCCCTTAGAAAAGCGAGATCAGCTTCAGATCTCATCTTTTTGCAACTAAATATTGGAAATAAAAAAGCTCCTCAGTTAAGAGAAGCTTTTCTTTAAGTACGGGCTGGAGTTCCGATAACTCCTATGTTTGTATTACTATGAAAAATTAGCTTTGTAAATATAAGTGAAAGGGAATAAGAGTCAACCGATGGCTAGGTAATCTTCAAGATATATCGACCGATAGAAATGACCTTATTCCCTTATATTTCTTGGAGTCTGAACAGAATGTAAGGAGCCACTGAGTAATTTGGTATCCAGAATATCCAACTAGGAGAAAAGACGTGAAGAGATATTTCACTTTATTATTTAATTTAACTAACTTAAAATGAAACAATTGGAAAAGGTTTTAAAAGAAGTCGCGGGTATTGATGTTGCCCAAAAGGAATTAGTGGTGTCATTAGGTAGGCTGTTGGAGAGCTTAAGTATTGAAATCTTTGCATACAAAGTATTTGTAAATAGTGACAAAGGGATTCAATCGATGATCGAATGGGTATCCTCCTGTTGTGAGAATGCCGCTCAGATGCGATATGTAATGGAAGCGACCGGAGTGTACCACGAGAGATTGGCATACGCATTAGAAAGTATGAACATTGACTTAAGCGTTATACTTCCCAATAAGATCAGCAACTATGCAAGGTCTCTTGATATTAAAACTGTAACAGATAAGACAGCTTCTCAAGCCATTGCGCAGTTTGGTTTATAGCGTAAACTGGATAATTGGGTTCGGCCTAAGGATATTTACAGAGAATTAAAACAGTTGACCAGAGAGCGTGATCAGATTGTTGAAGAAAGGGCTATGGTGAAAAATCAGAGACACGCAGAAAAGTCAGAAGCTATGCCTAATCAAAAGAGCCTTGTTCGAATCGAAGATAGAATCAAATTCTTAAATCGACAGGAAAAAGAAATCAAATTGGACATAGCAACATTACTTAAAAGTCACCCAGAGTTAAAGCAAAGAGTAAATAATATTTGTACTATACCTGGGGTAGGAGAACTGACTGCTGTAACAGTACTGGCAGAGACTAATGGATTCGAACTCATTAGAAACAAAAAGCAACTGACCAGTTACGCAGGCTTTGATGTAAAGGAAAAACAGTCGGGAACATCAATAAAAGGTAAACCTCGAATATCAAAGAGAGGCAACAGGCATCTAAGAAAATCAATGCATCTTCCATCTCTATCCTCTGTAAAATATAACCAATCGCATAAAGACTTATATGTTAGACTCGTATCAAAAAGTGGAATCAAAATGAAAGCGCTGATTGCTGTGCAGAGAAAAATGCTTGAACTTATTTTTGTGATAGATAAAAACCAGAATCCCTATGAAAATGACTATCATCAAAAAAGGGTACACCACACGAATGCGGAGGTACCCTTGCAGGCTAACTTATAGTTGCCTTCAGATATCAATATTAAATAAATAAATTGAAATATCACTTGATTATTAACACAGAATCTATCGGAACGAACTCCACTCCTCTATTTGTTAAAAAAAACCTCTAATAACTTTTTTCAAAGTTATTAGAGGTTGAAAGTACGGGCGGAGTTCCGATAGCTATCGGAACGAACTCCACTCCTCTATTAAATAAAAAAAACTCTAATAACTTTTTTCAAAGTTATTAGAGGTTGAAAGTACGGGCGGAGTTCCGATAGCTATCGGAACGAACTCCACTCCTCTATTTGTTAAAAAAAACCTCTAATAACTTTTTTCAAAGTTATTAGAGGTTGAAAGTACGGGCGGAGAGACTCGAACTCTCACACCTCGCGGCACTAGATCCTAAGTCTAGCGTGTCTACCAATTCCACCACGCCCGCAATTATTTTTGGTGTTTCTAGCGTGTCTATCTCCCGACACTTCGGGGCCACCACACTCGCAATTGTTGACTCAATAATCGAGTCTACTTTTGCGAGTGCAAATATAAATAATATATACAACTTTCAAATCATGTTTCAAGAAAATAATTTATATTGTAAAAACCCTAAAAAAAACCTATGAATATTAAAAATTATATAGAAAAACACCAACAAAGATTCATCGATGAGTTAGTGGAATTACTCAAAATTCCTTCTGTAAGCGCTGATCCTAAGTTTAAAAAAGAGGTTTTGATGACTGCTGATGCAGTGAAAATAAATTTGGAAACTGCAGGATGTGATAAAGTTGAAATCTGTGAAACGCCAGGATTCCCCATTGTTTATGGAGAAAAAATTATAGATAAGTCTCTGCCTACGGTTCTAGTTTATGGCCATTACGACGTGCAACCACCAGATCCTCTCGATTTATGGAACAGCCCTCCTTTTGATCCCGTTATCGAAAAAACGGAGATCCATCCCGAGGGAGCCATATTTGCTAGAGGAGCCTGCGATGATAAAGGCCAAATGTATATGCACGTGAAAGCGCTTGAGGTCATGATCCAAAATGATGAATTGCCTTGTAACGTAAAATTTATGATTGAAGGCGAGGAAGAGGTTGGAAGCGTGAGTCTTGAGTGGTTTCTAGAGCATAATCAAGAAAAGCTGGCCAACGATGTGATCTTGATTTCGGATACAGGAATGATTAGCAAAGAGGTTCCTTCCATCACCACAGGCTTAAGAGGTTTAAGCTATGTTGAAGTGGAAGTCGAAAGTCCAAATCGTGATTTACACTCTGGACTGTACGGAGGAGCAGTGGCCAACCCTATCAATATTCTATCAAAAATGATTGCTTCTCTTCATGATGACAACAATCACATCACCATTCCTGGGTTTTATGATAAAGTAGAAGTGTTGAGCGAGCTAGAACGAGAAAAAATGGCGGAAGCCCCTTTCGATCTTGAAGACTATAAAAATCATATCGGCATTACTGATGTTCACGGTGAAAAAGGGTACTCAACCAACGAGCGCAATTCCATTCGGCCTACTCTAGATGTCAATGGGATTTGGGGAGGCTATATTGGAGAAGGCGCCAAAACTGTAATTCCGAGTAAAGCCTTCGCCAAAATATCTATGCGATTGGTTCCCAATCAAGATTGGAGAGAAATCACAGACCTTTTCAAAACTCATTTCGAAAGCATCGCTCCAAAAAGCGTGAAGGTAAAAGTGAAACCTCATCACGGTGGCCAAGGCTATGTCACACCTATAGACAGTATCGAGTATAAGGCTGCAGATCTTGCTTTCCACGATGTCTTTGGCAAAGCGGCTGTCCCACAACGAAGCGGCGGAAGTATTCCGATTGTTTCCTTATTTGAAAAGTATTTGCAAAGTAAAACCGTCTTAATGGGATTTGGACTCAACTCCGATGCCATACATTCTCCAAATGAGCATTTTGGGATTTGGAATTACTTAAAAGGGATTGAAACCATTCCTTATTTCTACAAACATTTTACTAAGTTGTATTTGGAAACAAATCACTAAACTTTTGGCGTTACCCTCCCCATCGGATTGGGGAGGGTCGGGCTATTCGTTACAAGCTATTTCAGTAAAACCTAAAAAAATATAAACCTAGCCAGAGCTTCTTTTAGTCGCTTGGCTAGGCTTTATTTTTTAAAGGCTTTTCTTTATAGGCTTTACACTGCTATCCCCAACGTAAGTTTTACGTATACTTGGTTTATAGAAAAAAATAGTATCCTTACGCCAACTTCAGTTGAAACTTTTCACCCCAGAATCCACATCAAAGTAGCAGGATATTTTAAGCTAAATATCGAAAAAACTTAATCTTTGGAATCTCGATAACTATTAGGGGGTGCTTTTATATACTGAAACCAAGTGAAGATAAATACTTGTTTTAATTTAAAAACCCCTTCTTGCTTTGGAAACAGGAAGGGGTCTTGATTAAAATAATTTGGCTAATTCATTACTTTATTAATTAAAATTTTTACTGAACAACTACATGATGTGACTCTTCTTTATCACCTGTTTGAGTAATAAGAATGTATCTACCCTTTTTCAACCTTGATACATCCACTGTTGTTTTATTGGTGAAACTTCCCTTTTGTAAAAGCTTTCCATTAAAATCATAAAGGCTGTAGGTGTAATCTTCTGCCGTTAGCGCATTTGATTTCTGACCTGATGTTAAATCTGTTGCTGAATCTATTGTGATAAATTCTGAAGATGGATTTGGATATACACTAAGCGGGTGAGGTCCATTTGGAGCACAAGGAGGTGAAACACCAGGAGGACAATTATTTCCACCGCCACCTCCAATGGTTCCGTTGGCAATTGTCAAATTATCTGTCCAACTAAGACCGCAAGGATTATTGGCTCTACAGTAGATAGTGAAACTTCCGGAACTAGTTGAGGTAGTAATGTAGATAGCAGTACTGGTAGTTGTAGTAGACCCTCCGTTTAATACGCTAAATCCATTGGGTAAAACCCAAGTATAAGAGGTAGCTCCTGGAACATCTTCTACATCAAATTTATAGGTGGCGCCAGGAAAAGTAGACACCGGGTTAACACCTCGTGTACCTGACCATATTTCAGTAGTACCATCAGCTTCTGGAAATCCTACAAAAACATTTCTTGTGATGGGTTTACTCTGTCCGCAGGCGTTTTGCACTATAGCAGTAAGGGTTACAGTACCGCTTCCATTGGCTGTAAGGCTGGCTTGGTTTCCGTTTGCAGTGATACTAGCTATAGATGTGTCTGAAACACTCCACCCTGTTATTGTTTCTCCTGAACTAAGGTTTATAGCGTATGTAGAATTGCTACATAAAGTAGCTGACCCAAAGATAGAGTATGATGGAGAATAGGGAGCGCGAGTAATTCTAGAGATTAAGTCAGTCTGGATAACACCATCAATGTAAGGGATAACACTTATATCTGAAGGCAATGTAGAACCAGTGCTAGGCTGTAGAGTCCTAGAATTGGAATCTGAGCTTACCAACGACCAACCGTTGTAAATCCAAGTATAAGTTACCTGTGCATCTTCTGGAATATTAGTTGCTGCTATTGTAAATATTCTTGGGTCAGTATCTCCACAGTCCAATGATATATCTTGTGGGGATAATGCAAAGCTCGGCGGTAGTGTTTTAGTAAGTGAGTACTCACAGCTTTTATATATTAAATTAGATGAACTTTTATATTCTAAATAAATACTACTTCCATTAACTTGAATATCTGAAGAAGCTAAGTCAACCTCTATTGTTCCACTGTATTTTTTATTATCTGACCAAAAAATTGATTGCACATCCTTTTTTTTTATTTTATTAGCTAAAGATGTCCCATAGTATTTTAACATTATTCTTATTTCTCCATCACCAACTACTAGATTAGACGGTTTAGTTAATGTAAATGTAAAATTTAAATTATTAGTTGGTGTTGCCCCTAAGTCAATTGTTTCACAATCTGTTACGGTATTTTGACTATTAATTGCAACTCCGTCAATTTTAGTTACAACTTGAGCATAAGTAAATTTGGCATTAAGAAATAAAAGTAGGATGATGAGTTTTGTATAGTTTGTTTTTATGATAGTTATTTTTCTAGATGTATTTGTAATCCCACACCTAATATTAAATTATTGTTTTCAATTTGACTACTACTACTACCTGAATTCAAAAAAGTAGTTTCAGTATATTGATATCCTAGAGTGACTTCTAAAGCAACACTACTATTAAAAAAAATAGAAGGACCAGCTTTAATATTAAAGTCATTACTGTGTGAGGATCTTACTCCCTCAGAATAACCAGTTCCATAGAGATATTCCACTTGTGAAAAAAGATTTATCAAATTATCTGGTTTCAAAAAATAGTAGCGAGCAAAAGGTCCTACTGCACCACCTATACTATTATTTCTTCCTTTAGGCATGTTGTAATTAAACCTACTAGAAAGACCTATAGCAAATTTATTTAAGGGAAAATAACCAACGTTTGCATTTAGTCTAATACTAAAACCCTCAAATCTATTTGTTCCTTGGGAGCTGGTTGATTTTAAATTGCTTTGAATAAAATTTAATTCCCCACCAACCAGCCAATTGTTTTTGGTAATTTGGGCGTTGAGGCTTAATGAAGCAACTATTGTAAATAAGAAAAAAAGTGTTTTCATGTGAATTATTATTAAAAAATTGTTTTTCATGGTCTGCATTTAACAATTTGCAGAGCATGGTTTTATATTCATTTTGTTTTTATTGGTTCACTTCATCGGCTTTGATAAAGATAGAGTTAATAAGATTTTTACGAGTACGGTTTGACCGTACAATTACTACGGGAAAACCGTAAATTTTTATAGTCTTAACAGAAAAAATTGACAATAGCCTATTCATAGTAGCTAAAGTAATAATTTTAATGAATTTTTGAAACTAATTAAATGGTTGTTTTATAAAACAGGAGAATTTTATAAATGTATTTGAATACCTAAGCCTAAAAGAAGGGCTTTTGACCCTGTAGATCGATCGTTTGAGGGGTTTGTTCTGTCTAGATAATTTAATGAGACTTCATCAATAATATCAAATTTTGTAAAGATAGATTTAGTAGGTTTTTTAAAAGTAAGGTTTGACCGTACTTATGTTACGTGAAACCGTGAATGTAAAAGGATTTATTAGTGTTTTCAAAACATAATTCTGCAAAAAATTATGACAACTTAAATTAAAACATTTGTTAAAATAAAACTTTTTAAAGACAAAAACTATAAAAGGAAATATCTTAATATTTTTAGGATATCTATTGAATCTTCACGCCGACTTCAGTACTATCGTAAAATCCAAGACGCTTTATCAATCGATCCAAAACATAGAGCTAAATAACGCTATGGTTTAAGCCAACTGAATCAAAATCAAAAGAAATAGAAAACCCTCTTCTAAAGACTAAAAGAGGGCTGTTATAAATTATGACTGAAATTCTATTTGTATTCCTTAACCGCCTCTACAAAAGCTTTTGCATTTTCTACAGGAATATTGGGTAAAATACCATGTCCTAAATTCACGATGTAGCGGTCTTTTCCAAACTCATCGATCATTTCATGGACCATTCGTTTGATGTCTTTGGGAGGAGAAAACAATCTAGAAGGATCCAAATTTCCCTGCAATGTTATATTGCCACCGGATAAATATCTAGCGTTTCGACCTGAGCAAGTCCAGTCCACACCAAGCGCTGAAGCTCCAGATTTTGCCATGACATCCAAAGCAAACCAGCACCCTTTTCCAAAAGCAATTACAGGGATCATATCTTTTAAGGCATCTATAATCTGCTGGATATATGGCCAAGAAAATTCTTGATAATCCACTGGTGACAACATTCCACCCCAAGAATCAAAAACTTGAACAGCGTCCACACCAGCTTCTACTTTTCCTTTTAGGTAAGCAATAGTGGTGTCTGTGATTTTTTGAAGGAGTTCATGGGCCATTTGAGGTTCTGTAAAACAGAATTCTTTGGCCTTGTCAAAATTTTTGGAACCTTGTCCTTGTACGCAATAGCAGAAAATAGTCCAGGGAGAACCTGCAAAACCAATAAGAGGAACCTCATCGTTCAACTCTTTCTTGGTCATTTTTATAGCCTCATAGACGTATCCTAATTCTTCATAAACATCGGGGACAATCACTTGATCCAAACTCTTACGGTCTCGGATTGGGTTGGGAAGCCATGGCCCAAAATCAGGTTTCATTTGCACTTCTATATTCATCGCTTGCGGCACTACCAAAATATCGCTAAACAATATAGCGGCATCGGTCCCGACTTGGTGAATTGGCATCACTGTAATTTCTGTGGCGAGCTCTGGTGTTCTGCAGCGCGTAAAGAAATCATATTTGGCTTTCAGCTTCATAAAATCTGGAAGATAACGTCCCGCTTGTCTCATCATCCAAACTGGTGGTCTTTCAACAGTTTCTCCTCGTAAAGCTTTTAAAAATAAATCGTTTTTTATCATTGATTTTGTATTGATAATCTATTGGAATTTAATTCAGCAAAAATAAAAAGCCTAAAGTAATTTGACCGCATCTTTTGCAAAATAACTTGCAATCATACTAGCTCCTGCTCTCTTAATGGCTGTGAGTTGTTCTAGCATAACGGCATCATGATCTAACCAGCCTTTGGCTGACGCCGCTTTTAGCATTGCATACTCTCCACTCACTTGATAAACAGCCACAGGCACTTCCACTTCGTTAGCTATATCTCTTACAATATCCAGATAACAAAGTCCGGGTTTTACCATTACAATATCTGCCCCTTCATCGATATCTGAAAAGGTCTCTTTCAAAGCTTCACTTCTATTGGCAGGATCCATTTGATAGGTCTTCTTATCCTTAGGGATGTCTTTAACATCCACCGGAGCAGAATCTAGAGCATCTCTAAAAGGGCCATAAAAAGCAGAGGCAAACTTAGCTGAATAACTCATGATGCCGGTATCCGTAAAATGAGCCTCTTCCAAAACACTACGGATCTCTAAAATTCTACCATCCATCATATCACTAGGGGCCACAAAATCGGCTCCAGCTTGAGCATGGCTTAGGGCCATTTGAGCAAGAAAGGAATTGGTTCTATCGTTTACTATTTTCCCTTGATCGACAATACCGTCGTGTCCATAAATAGAATAGGGATCTAAAGCCACATCGGTCATGACCAACATTTCGGGAGCAGCATTCTTAACGGTCTTTATCGCTCGCTGCATCAATCCATCTGGGTTTGTGGCTTCTACACCACGGTTGTCTTTTAAAGCGTCTTCGACTTTTACAAAAAGCAAGACTGACTTCAGTCCCATTTGCCAAAGTTCTTTGACTTCCTTGGCGAGCAAATCCAAACTAAACCTATAATAATTGGGCATGGAACCTATTTCATCTTTTACGCCTTTTCCTTCAACTACAAATAAGGGGACAATAAAGTCAGTTGGACTTAAATGAGTTTCTCTTATCAGCGATCGTATAGAGTCGTTTTGTCTTAAGCGACGATGTCTTTGCAATGGAAACATAAAAGGTATTTATTTAAAATTTGCTTTGCGTTTGTTTAAAAAAGCCTTAGTGCCTTCCTTAAAATCATCAGTGCCAAAAGATTTTCCGAAATTTTCAATTTCTGTATCAAATCCATTTACACCATCCTTATAATTATCGTTCACAGCTTCAATAGCAGAAGAAATGGCTACCATAGAATTATTAAGGATTTTTCCGGCTAGTTTCTGAGCTAGTGGTAATAACTCTTCAATCGTCGTTACATGATTGACCAATCCATAGTCTTTTGCGGTATTGGCATCGATCATTCCTGCCGTCATAATCATTTCCATAGCTCTTCCTTTCCCAACTAATTGTGGTAAACGTTGAGTACCTCCATAACCAGGAATAACCCCTAGTGAAGTTTCTGGAAGTCCCAATCTTGCATTATCACTAGCCACTCTAAAATGGGCAGACATAGCCAACTCCAAGCCACCTCCTAAAGCAAAACCGTTGACAGCCGCAATAACTGGTTTTGGAAAATTGGCGATATAGTCGAACACTATCTCTTGGCCTTTGGCTGCTAGGTTCTTCCCTTCTTCTACAGAATATTCTGAAAATTCTGAAATATCCGCACCAGCGACAAAGGCTTTTTCTCCACCCCCAGTTAGAATAACCACATCTGCATCTTCATTGCTTAATAAAGCTTTGAAAGCCTGGTGTAACTCTTCAATAGTCTCACGGTTGAGTGCATTTAGTTTTTTAGGTCTATCAATTCGCACTATTGCAATGCGATCTTCAATATCAACTTGTAAATTTTCAAATGTCATGAGTATTGGATTTTGGTAGTTTAAGTGTAAAGATAGTGCCTTCCTCAAGTTTTGAGGTCAGTTTTATATCTCCTTTATAAGTTTCAATGATATTTTTAACCATTCCTAAGCCTAATCCCATTCCGCTAGATTTGGTTGTAAACCTTGGCTCGAAAATACGCTCTTGCATGTCTAGTGGAATTCCACTCCCGTTATCTTCAACACTTATCATCACGACATCATCTTCTGTGGAAATCTTCACTAATATGTTAGGATTTTCAAGATGTTCGGTAGCTTGGATAGCGTTTTTTACTAAGTTGGTAATGATTCTTATCAATTGATTTCTGTCGAACTTAATTTGAATGTTCTCTTCCTCAGGTTCAAAATGGATGTGATTTTCATTAAAAATATCCAAGGCCAATCTTATAATTTCTACAGCATTGAGAGTTTCATTTTGTTGAGCAGGCATTTTTGCAAAGTCTGAAAAGGCATTAGCAATCGCACTCAGATTATCGATTTGTTGAATAATGGTTTTTGAAAATTCTTTAACACGGTCTTCAATTTGAGGATCCTCTGGATTGAAGTTTCTTTTAAAACTCTGCATGCTCAAGCGCATCGGCGTCAACGGGTTTTTAATCTCGTGAGCCACTTGCCTAGCCATTTGCCTCCAGGCTTCTTCCCTTTCTGTTTTAGCCAACTTTAAAGCGCTTACCTCAAGTTCATCTATCATTTCGTTATAAGCCTTGATTAAAGGTCTAATTTCATAACTGATTTCTTCTATAGAAATTTTGGGGTTCGGTTGGTCTAGACGTGTTTTTGTAATTTTTCGACTTACACTTTGCAAAGACCTGGTGATGTATTTGGATAAGAAGTAGGCTAGGACTATGGCAGATATAAGCATAATCAGATACACTTGAGAAAGAAGAATCAAAAATCCACGAAGTTCTTGTTCTAAAAAGCCGTCATCTTCAATATAAGGTAGATTCAAAATCCCTATTGGCTTGAAGTAGTTATCTAAAATATAAGTGTAGGACGATTGATAATTTTGATCATTGATTTTGAAATTATCAACGTATTTTTTTTCAGCAGAATTTTCGAGAGATTCTACTTTTTCGGGCTCCATTCTCGTTTGTACAGAATCCATATAAAACGTCGCAAACGAAGATTTCAAAAGGTACCCATCGAGGTCGTAGATATTGATTTCAGTATTGTGAATATCTTGAATCTCGTAGATTTTTTCTTTGAAAATAAGGGATAGATTTTCAGTATCTACTGGATAAGTTGTTGTTCTTAGGACGTAGTTGATATTGGCCCGAATCGCGTTTTCTTTACGGTTGAGTTTTTCGCGATGTAACTCTTTAGCCTCTTGTGTAAACTGATAGACGGTTACCCCTGCAATAAGTATGGAAGCCGCGACGACCAGAGCAATCATAGAAATAAAAATCCGAGTCCGTAAAGATTTTTTATAGTTGAACATCAGGCTGAGGGTTTTCGGTTTCTAATTCGCTTATAGAGTTTAACCCCTAACATAATTATAACGCCTAGACCAATAAGACCTGCCAATCCCCATATCCAACTGATCGAGTTTTTTAAGATCACTAGAAAAACAATAGCAAACAAGATAAGAGTGGGTCCTTCATTCCACAGTCGCATTCCATTAGAAGTCCAGCGGATATCATCGTTTTGAAACTGTTTAAAGATGAAATGGTTTTTGATGTGGTAAGCAAACAATAGAAAAACAAAGGCAAGCTTCACGTGCATCCATCCTTGTTCTAACCATCCTGGCACAAGAATTAAAAGCCAAACGGCAAAGATAGTGGACAATACAGCCGAAGGCCAAGTAATGATATACCATAAGCGTTTTGCCATGATCTTGAGCTGGTCACTTAAGATATCTCTATCTGGCTGAGGCTTTTGTCGGGCTTCGATGTGATATATAAACAAACGGGGGACATAAAACAATCCCGCAAACCAAGTGATTACGAAAATGAGATGAAGAGATTTGATGTAATTATATTCCACAGCGCTAATCAATTAGTTTAGACTTCAAAGATAAACAATGCAACTTGAACACTTAACATTCCGTTGGTGTGTTAAGTCGCCTTTATGTCTTGAGTTGACTTTTCATCGACCATCAAAGTCGTTTTTACCTCTTTTCTCAAAAAGTAACCAGTGATGATGGTGGAAAGAATATCGGCTAAGGGGAAGGAAATCCAAACCCCAAACTCACCGTAAAATTGAGGTAGAATCAAAATCAAAGGAATAAAAATAAATCCCTGCCTGGACAGCGTGAGTAACAAAGCAGGAACGGCTTTCCCTATAGCTTGAAAATAGGCAGAACCTATCAATTGCAAAGCAATAATAGGAACAGCAGCAAAAACCCAACGCATAGCACTTGGGGTATCCCTAATCACTTGAGGATCTTGAGTAAATACCGATACAATGGTTTCCGGAAAAATCATAATCAGAGCAAAAACGATTAAAGCCACAGCCGAAGCATAGCCAATAGCTTTATTTATAGTTTCTCTCAATCTACTATATTCTTCAGCGCCGTAGTTATAACTTGCAATAGGTAGAAAACCCTGGGTAACCCCTAGAACGGGGAACAGTGCAAACATGAGCATTCTTGAGATAATCGCATAAGTAGCCACTGAAGATTCTCCACCCAAATCGAATAAAATATTATTTAAAAGAAGGTAAGTCACACTCACAACCGCCTGTCTAGAAAGGGTCACAAAGCCTAAAGCACCAATTTCTTTCAAAATTTTAAAATCAAAGCCAAAGTCGGAAAAACGAATCTTTAATTCTGAATGTTTGGAAAGAAAAAACCATAAGATATAAGACAAACATAGGATATACGATCCAGTAGTTGCCCAAGCGGCACCAAGCATTCCATAATCTAAAATATTGATGAAAACATAGTCCATAATAAGATTACCCACCGATGGAATAATCATCGCCACCATGGCAAACTTAGGCTTACCTTCTGCTCTAATAACCGAATTCCCCATCATGGCCAGTGCCAATACTGGAACCCCGTAAAGCACAACTCTGTAGTAGATTTTTGCAGGATCAAAAATATCGCCTTTCCCCCCAAAAGCAGGAATCAATTGATCGATAAAGGTTAAACCAACCACCACCATGGTAATGGTGACCAGTAAGGTGATCGTGATTTGATTTCCAAAGGTCTTCAGCGCCTTCTTATCGTTATTGGCACCTAAGGCTCGGGAGATAATAGACGAGCCACCAATACCAATAGCCATACCCAAAGCCGCAATGAAGAAAGACACTGGGAGGACCACATTAATAGCCGCAATCCCAATAGAACCAATCCAGTTTCCTACAAAAATGGTGTCAACCAAAATATTAAGAGACATCACCAAAATTCCTATAGAAGCTGGTACTGCTTGTTTAATAAGCAGCGAACCAATAGGTTTAGTTCCAAATTCTTCGGAGTTGACTTTAGACATTTACGATACTTTAGCCTCTTTATTTTGATGAGCCCATTCGTCTATCCATCGGCTAAGGGTTTTTACCCAATCTTCTCGGTCGTTCAGACAGGGGATAAACATAAAGTCGTCGCCACCAGATTCTTCAAAAATCTCACGGGCTTCCATATTGATTTCCTCTAAAGTCTCTAAACAATCTGACACAAAAGCGGGCGATACTACTGCCAATTTTTTGGTGCCTTCAAGTCCGAGTTTTTCTACAGTTCTATCGGTATAAGGCTTCAACCATGGGTCGAATCCTAATCGAGATTGAAACGAAGTACTATAAGTGCCTTCTTTCAAGTTCAACATTTTAGCAACCAATCTTGTGGTTTCAAAACATTGATGTCTATAGCAAAACTGGTGTGCTTTGGAAGGTGTTTGACAGCATGAGCCATCTACCTTGCAATGAGAATTGGTAATATCGCTTTTTCGGATGTGGCGTTCTGGAATACCGTGGTAACTAAAAAGCAAGTGATCGTAATCAAAGTCGTCTAGTTTTTCTCCAATACTTCTTGACAGCACCGTTGTATAATCTGGATGATTATAAAATGGAGGCAAAGTTGTAAAACTCATATTAGGAAAATGTTCCTGTCGCAATTCCTCCGCCAACACGATAATCGTTTCTGTAGTCGCCATCGCAAACTGAGGATAAAGTGGCATCAGCAAAACTTCGTCTACGCCTTTATCATGCAACTCTTGTAAACCCGATTGAATGTTAGGTTGACCATAACGCATGGATAGCGCAATGGGGATACTAGTTTGCTCGTCTACACCACTTCGTAGGCGCTTGGATAAGACAATAAGAGGAGACCCCTCATCCCACCAAATTTTGGAATAAGCCTCCGCTGATTTTTTGGGTCTTGTGTTGAGAACAATCCCCTTTACAAGGATAGTTCTAAAGAACTTTGGCACGTCAATGACGCGTTCATCCATCAAAAACTCACCTAAATATGTTTTTACATCTTTGGGGTCTGTAGACTTGGGAGACCCGAGATTAACCATTAATACTCCTTTCATAATTTCAATTTGAACTCATTATAATCCTAAAACTTCAAAATTAAGCGGAATGATTTTAACAAAAGCTAATTTTGATAGAATGTTGTGATAGGTGTAGAAGAAAGTATGATAGCCGTTTAAAAAATAATAAGAAGAGGTTCAAAATGGAATATATATTTACAGTTTTTTAACCACTTAGCAGTGTCACTATCTTTACATACCTATGTTGTGCCTCAATTTGTCATTTCAAATTCATTTTGGAATCTAATTTACAAGATTTATTGAGCTTTTTAGAAGATGAAACAATCCCGAGACTTTGGGGCAGCATGACAATTGTTGTGTTTTATAATTTCTGACTAATGTTTCGCTAAATCAGTAATCAAAATTCAACTTGGAACAACTCAACTAATTAGCGGCTAGGTTTAATCTCTTTTAGTTTAATTCATTTAAAAAGAGAACAACCTCATCACTCCCTTCAAAAACTTTTACCAACTTATTGTCTTTATTGTATAAATAAGAAGTGGGGAATGGACCAACAAAAAAAGCATCGGCAAACTTATAATCATCGTCTCTTAAGATTTGAGTGTTGGTTAGGCTTTGAATATTTGGAGCGTATTGTTCGAAAAACTTATTAGTTTCTTCTTCCGTATTAGCAGAAACAGGGTATAATTTAACCTTCGCATTTTTGATTTGCTCAGATTTAAGATTCAATAATTTGAAGGCTGTTTTACAGTGCCCGCAGGTAGGGTTGAAATAGACAAAATAGCTATAGGTTTCTTTTTTGATATCATTTTGGTTGAATGTATTCCCATCTAGAGTGAATATTTCAAACTCAGGTAATGATTCTGGATAATCTTGTGCAAAACTAACTTGAGTGATAATTAAACTTAAAAAAAGAATTATAGGTTTCATGGTATATAAATTAAAGTTCTAAATATGAATTATGTAGCTAGATCTACGCCGTTCCTAGTGCAGCTTTTTTATTTGCTTTTGCATAAGTCGGGTTTGCATTCCTTCTCCTCGAATTTTCCTCAAACTTATATATTTTTTAGTTAGGATCTTTTAGATTTCAAAAAAACTTATTTCTGCTTTTATCTCCCGCTTAGTATCTCGACTCTAAGTTATGTGCCATTTCTAAAAGGTTGCCACTTAAAGTTTCTTTTTAAATTTGGTTTTGATTGGTGTCCACTACCAACTTCATTATCAATTATACTTATGTTTGTAGACATGTCAAAATCACAAGACATTTCGCTATTCACCAATTGGTTTGCTTCCAAAAGCTGGATACCTTTTGACTTCCAAACAGATACTTGGCAAGCTTATGCTGAAGGTAAGCATGGTTTATTAAATGCGCCTACAGGTAGTGGTAAAACCTATGCGTTATGGGTGCCTATCTTGGTCGAAATCTTAAAGCTAAACCAGAATAAAACTCGAAAATCTTCCAGTTTAAAAGCCGTATGGATCACACCATTGCGAGCCTTATCGGTAGAGATAAAGCAAGCTGCAGAACAATTAATCTCAGATCTTGACCTCGACATTACTATTGGAATAAGAACTGGAGATACAACTCAAAGTGAACGCGCAAAACAAAAGCGAAAAATGCCAGATCTTCTGGTGACCACGCCAGAAAGCTTACAACTGCTTCTCGCTTCCAAAAACTACCCCAAGACGTTTCAAGATTGCCAGGCGGTAGTTGTTGATGAATGGCATGAGCTCTTGGGAACCAAACGCGGAGTGCAAATGGAATTGGCACTTTCTCGACTTAAAACTATCAATTCCAAATTAAGGGTATGGGGAATTTCCGCTACCATAGGCAACCTAGAGCAAGCCCGAGAAGTGTTACTGGGTGTGGATCCAAAAGTCTTAAAAAATTCAACACTCATCAAAGCCGATCTTCAAAAGAATATAGAAGTCAAGAGTATTATCCCCGAGACTATGGATAAGTTTCCCTGGCGAGGACACTTGGGACTCCATCTTCTAGAAGAGATCATTCCCATTATTAAAGCTTCCAAAACAACTCTTCTTTTTACCAATACCCGCTCACAGTGTGAAATTTGGTTTCAAAAAATCCTGGAAAAGCATCCAGAATTTGCCGGCGAGTTGGCCATGCATCACGGGAGTATCAATAAAGACACTCGCCTTTGGGTAGAACAAGCCATACGAAATGAAAGTCTGAAAGCGGTGGTCTGCACTTCTAGCCTCGATCTTGGCGTTGACTTTGCGCCAGTAGAAACCATTATACAAATTGGCGGACCAAAGGGTGTTGCCAGATTTCTACAACGCGCAGGAAGGAGTGGTCACCAACCCGGCAAGACGAGTGTGATTTATTTTTTACCAACACATGCCATCGAATTGATAGAAGCCTCTGCCCTTAAAAAAGCTGTAGAATCCAAAACCGTAGAAGATCGCTTGCCTTACCTCAACAGTTTTGATGTGTTGGTCCAGTACTTAACCACTCTAGCAGTGTCGGATGGATTTTATCCTGAAGCTATTTTACCTGAAATACAATCGACATTTTGTTTCCAAACCCTCACTGGAGACCAATGGTCTTGGGCACTCAATTTCATTACTAAAGGAGGTGAAGCTTTAAAAACTTATGACGAATATCGAAAAGTAGAAATTGAAGAGGATGGCTTGTTTAAAGTAAATCGCAAAGGAATTGCCATGCGACATCGACTTCAAATTGGAACCATCGTAAGTGACGCTGTTCTCACGGTAAAATATATAACTGGTGGCTTTATTGGCTCTATTGAAGAGTGGTTTATCTCCAAATTAAAACCTGGTGATGTTTTTACTTTTGCTGGCAGAAACCTAGAGCTGGTCCGTATTAAACAAATGCAAGTCCTGGTAAGAAAATCCAAATCTAAAACCTCTAAAGTACCCAGTTGGATGGGAGGTCGACTCACACTTACTTCACAAATGAGTGAATTGTTGAGAGAAGAACTTTATAATCAAGATGCTGAAGATAAAAGCCCTGAATTGGTGGCTTTGGAACCTATTTTTGAACGTCAACGCTTAGAATCTATCGTCCCTAGACCCAACGAATTTTTGATTGAAACTTTTAAAACCCGAGACGGCTTTCATCATATTTTTTATCCCTTCGAAGGTCGCTTTGTTCATGAAGCTATGGGGAGTTTGTTGGCATATCGCATCAGTTTATTATCCCCTATTTCATTTTCGTTGGCCTTTAACGATTATGGGTTTGAGCTTTTATCCGATCAGCCAGTCGACATGCAAGAGGTATTGGATAATAATTTGTTTACTGCAGATTATCTTCTAGAGGATTTGTCCAAAAGTCTAAATGCCACTGAAATGGCCAGGAGAAAATTTAGAGATATCGCCGTTATTTCTGGTTTGGTATTTACAGGTTATCCTAACAAACTGATAAAAAACAAGCACTTACAATCCAGCTCTCAATTAATTTTTGATGTCTTTAAAGACTATGATGCTGATAACCCACTTTACCAACAGGCGTTTACAGAAACCTTTGAGCACTCCCTGGAACAAGGACGTTTACAAAAAGCGCTGGAACGTATTGCCACACAAAATATCGTCTGGAAATCCTGCCAGAAACCTACACCCTTTTCCTTCCCTATTATTACAGACCGCTTAAGGGAAAAATTGTCTTCTGAAAAATTAAACGATAGAATTCAAAAAATGATAAAGAAGCTTCAAAAGTAGAAGGTGAGAGGTGAGATGAGAGATGAGTGGTGAGTGGTGAGTTAAATAAGTAATCGTATAGTCGTTTTCTGTTTATCGTTGACTGTTTTCCGTTTAACGTAGGATAAAGTGAGTCCATAAGACGCCTGTCACTTCGAGTGTCTCGATGACTCATCGGGATGTAGCGAGAAGTGTTTATAAGTGAGAAATATCAACCGGTTCTCGATACAATTTTACTGCGTAATACTCCATAAAACCACTCGAACTGACAATTATAGCATTATAAATTAATTTGGTATTAGAACTTTACAACCGAGGCCCTGAATAAAGTGAGACCCTCAAATACCTGTCACTTCGAGTGTCTCGATGACTCATCGGGATGTATCGAGAAGTGTTTAAAAGTGATAAAAATCAACCGGTTCTCGATACAATTTTACTGCGTAATACTCCATAAAACCACTCGAACTGACAAGTATAGCATTATAAATTTAATTTAGTATTAGAACTTTACAACCGAGGCCCTGAATAAAGTGAGACCCTCAAATGTCTGTCACTTCGAGTGTCTCGATGACTCATCGGGATGTATCGAGAAGTGTTTAAAAGTGATAAAAATCAACCGGTTCTCGATACAATTTTACTGCGTAATACTCCATAAAACCACTCGAACTGACAATTATAGCATTATAAATTTAATTTAGTATTAGAACTTTACAACCGAGGCCCTGAATAAAGTGAGACCCTCAAATACCTGTCACTTCGAGTGTCTCGATGACTCATCGGGATGTATCGAGAAGTGTTTAAAAGTGATAAAAATCAACCGGTTCTCGATACAATTTTACTGCGTAACACTCCATAAAACCACTCGAACTGACAATTATAGCATTATTTAACTCCTCTATTAGACAAGATCTTTATCTATTGACTAGCCTACAGTCCTCGATCTATAGACACAGCTTACAAAACAGAGCTTATGACTTTTTGCATATCATTTTTCTTTATTCTCGGGTGTAAATTAAAAGTAAGTTTTATCAATCTTCTACGCCGACTTTACTCGAAACTCTACAACCAAGGCGCTGGATAAAGTGAACGTTAACACCGAAACTGAATATCGCTAAACAGCTAAACTAGCAGCAGTAAATTCAGCATAAATTATAAAAATACAACCCTTTCTGCTTCCAATTCTTCCTTCTGCTGATTGAATTTGTCTTGGTCCAAGGCCTTCGTTGCTTTTTCTAAAACTCTTACTTGAAAGCCTTCGGTGAGGGCATCTTTGATCGTGAAATACACGCAAATATCGCCAGCCAATCCACAGATATCTATGGTTTTACAGCCTTTGTCTTTGAGATATCCTGCAAGACCAGTGGATTTTGTATGATGGTTATCGTAAAAAGCGCTGTAGCTATCAATTTTAGGATCGGTCCCTTTCCGAAAAATTGCTTCGATGCAATTGGTTCTCATATTGGGATGAAATTCTGCACCTTTATCCCCTTGTACACAATGGTCTGGCCATAAGGTTTGCCGATAGCCATCGATATCTTTTTTTTGAAACGGCTTATAATTGTCGTGATTGGAGGCAAAACTTATATGGTGTTGTGGGTGCCAATCTTGAGTTGCTACAACCAAGTCGTATTGGGGCTGAATCAAATTGATATGAGATACGATTTGATCTCCGTTTTCGACCGCCAAGCCTCCACCTGGCATAAAATCGAGCTGAGCATCGACGATAAGTAAGGTTTTCATGAGTTTTTATTTTTATAGTGATTTCTCAATTGATCTCGCTCTTCCAAAAGTTGATCGGATATTCCGATTTTGTAGATGTGTGGATTTTGGAATCTTTGGAATTCCTCAGTAAATTCAGCAAGTCGCTTTCTGGAATAGATCTTAATTTCTGTAAGAGTTTTAGGTGCATGTAGGCGCTTTCCATTCTCCATGACAGGATGCAACAAAGCTTCTGAACTGCAATTGTTGAAGGTGATAGATTTGGAATGATCGAAAGGATGATTCATGTGATGTGCCTCTGTCTCTTCTCTTAAGGTGACAGCATCTGCTCCTTCAAGTTCTCCTTTAGAATTTCTTATTCTATAAACTTGCTTTTTGTGCGGCATCGTCAATTTTGCCAAGTTCTCCGAAAGCTTTATCCTGGGTTTGCCATTAGCGAAGGAAAGTTTGTAAACTCCGTCTAAAGCTGCATCGGGATCTCCTATAACGAGATTGGTCCCCACGCCAAAAACATCGATCGGTCCTTTTTGTTCTTTTAAACTTTTGATCACGTACTCATCTAGTTGGTTGGATACGGCAATCTTTACCTCATGAAGTCCAGCCTCATCTAAAGCTTTTCTGCATTTTTTGGCGAGATAGGACAAGTCTCCACTGTCTAGACGAATACCTTTAAGGCTTTCGCCCCTGGATTCCATTTCCTCACCAACTGTGATAGCGTTGGGTAGACCACTTTTTAGCGTATCGTAAGTGTCGATGAGTAATACGGTGGTGTTGGGATGGCTTTGGGCAAAATCCCGAAAGGCGGTTAATTCATCATCGTAACTTTGGACAAAAGAATGGGCCATGGTCCCAGAAATAGGGATATTAAAATCCTTACCTGCTACCACATTACTTGTGGCCTCAAAGCCTCCTATAAATGCCGCTCGTGACGCATAATAGGAACCTGTACCTTGGGCTCTCCGCATTCCAAAATCTATAAGTGTGGCTTCTCCAGCAGACTTTCTTATTCGACTTGCCTTGGTAGCAATAAGCGTTTGAAAGTTCAGTATATTGAGTAAAAGGGTTTCTACAAGCTGGGCCTCGACCATATTTCCTTCCACTTGAAGGACTGGTCGGGTTGGAAACACAATATCACCTTCGCTGGTGCTGGTGAGAGTTCCTTTAAATTTAAAGTCTTTGAGGTACTTAATAAATTCAGGATCTAAACCTTGAGCTTTTAAATAATCTAAGTCTGAAGTTGAAAACTGAAAATCTTCTAGAATTTCTAGCACCGTCTCTAAACCCGCAAAGATGGCATAGCCGCCCTCAAAAGGAAGTTTTCTAAAAAAATAGTCGAAAACGGCTTTGTGTTTGTGTTTGCCTTTTTGGAAATAAACTTGTGCCATACTTATTTGGTACAAATCTGTATAGGTCGCTGTGAAATTCTGCATGGCACTTAAGTTTCTTCAAATTTAAGGATTGAAGACGTCGCAAACTCAAGAGTGGTTATAAATAATTGCTAAAACAGATGGGGTTATTGCTCTTTGGGTTGGGTGGGGACTTCAAAACAAATGCGTGTTCCTTTTCCTACTTCAGAGAAATCTACCCAAATCCTCCCTCCATTTTCTTCAATAAATGTTTTGCACAATACTGAGCCGACTCCTTTCCCTTCTTCTTTATTGGTGCCTAAAGAAGAAGTAATAGAACTATTACTGAACAAATGCTTAGCCACTTCACTTGTCATCCCTACTCCTGTATCTTGGATACAAATTCTATCAAATTTTTCGAAATGTGTTGCTGAAATTGAAATCTTATCTTTAGCATTACAAAATTTTATAGCATTGGAAATTAAGTTTCTTACCACTAATTTTAAGGTATTGACGTCTACATAAATTTTGAAATCCTCGAGTACCTTATTTTCAAATTGGATATTTTTCTCTCTTAAAGGAGAATAAAACAAATCGTAGAGACTGTTGACTTCTGGATTTAAAAGAAATGTGGATTTTTCAACCTGTGCCTCATTTAAGGTTTCACTTGCCCAATTGAGTAGGTTATCAATAAGCAATCGAGTGGAACTTATATTTTTATTGACCTCCGGAAGCCAGTCTTTAAATTCTTCTTCAGAAATTTGTTGTGCTGCATACATATCAAATATTTGACTCAGACTATTAAGGGGGCTTCTGAGGTCGTGAGAAATAATCGAAAACAGTTTATTTTTCTGAAGATTGGACTCCTTCAATTTCAGGTTTTTAAGTTCAATCTCATTATTCTTTTGATTGAGAAGAACATTGGCTTTAGTCTTATTTTTTCTAATTTTAAGAAGTAATATTATGACTATAATTAACGCTAAAAAAGCAAAGGCTAAGACTAAAATTAAGGTTTCTCTTTGGTTAACTTTTACTTTGTTTTCTAACTGTTGATTTAGCTTTTCTAGTTCAAGTTGCTCTTTGAGACTTTTGAATCCTAACTCTGCTTCAAGTATACCAAGAGCCTTACTTTTTTCATCATCGAACAAGCTATCTTTTAGCTTATTAAATACTTCAAGATACTTTAGAGCATCTTCAGGTTTGCCGCCTGATTTGGAAATGTTGTAGAGAAGTTCTGCAGCCGAAGATTCTTCTGGTAATGCTTTAATTTCTTTGGATATTGAAAAAGCTTTCGAAGCATAATAATAAGCAGAGTCGAGTTTATTTTCCTTTAAGTAAACTTCCCCAAGCCCGTTGTAAATAAACAAACTAGAATATTGATCTTCTATTTCTTCAGCAATAGATCTAGCCTCTTCATAATAGGCCTTTGCTTTTGGTAAATTATTAAGCTTAAGGTGATTGTATGCAATGTTGAATAAATTATTCACAATATAAACTTTGCTTCCTTGCTCTCTAAATATAGTTAAAGAGGAGTCTAAGGATTTGAGTGCAAACTCAAATTCTTTTTGATTGGTCTGAATTATCGATAGATTAATTAATAAACTGGCGTAAGTAGTTTCGTCTAAATCCTTAATTATTGATATAGCTCGTTTATATAAAGTGCCGGCTTTGTCATCATCGTTGATGTCGAGATAAGCATTAGCAAGATTGTTGAGAATAATGCCTTGTAGACGAGGATTATTCATTCTCTCGGCAGAAACTAAAGCATTCTCAAAATTAGTTATAGACTCTAGGTAGTTTCCTTGCTTTCTAGAAATGTTTGCAAGATTGTTGTACATTCCACAGATAAGCCTTTCATTATCCAGCTGTTTAAAGAGCTCAAGACTTTCCGTTAGCTTTTGGATAGCCTCATCAAAATCTCCTTTTTTCTCTGCAATTAGTCCTTCTCCACTAAGAATACTTGCTTTAGAATTCAGGTCATTTAATTTACTATTGAATTTTTTAGCTTTCTGAAAGGTTTCCAGAGCTTTATCAAAATCGCCCTGATTTTGATAAATATTACCGTTGTTTATTAAATTATCTATAACGCCTTGTTGGTTATCTGCTTTTTGATGAAAGTTTATCGATAAACTAAACTTTTCTAAAGCTTTTTTGCTGTCTCCTTGATTTTTTAAGAGCACTCCATAGCTTTGGTAGGCTTTTGCTAGTTCTAAATCGTCTTTTATTTCTTTAAACAATTGAACAGCTTTCTCAATTTTATTTATGCTTTCAACTTGATTCCCCGCGTAGAAATAATAAATAGATTGATTTTTTAGAGCTAAGCCTTTTCCTTTAGGGAAGTTGATTTCAGCGGATAAATTAAAGGCTTTTTGAGAATATGGAAGAATACTATCATAGCTTATGTATATGAATTCTGTAGCTATTTGATTTAAAATAGAGACTCTAATAGTGTCCACTTTAGTGAAGGATAATTTTGTTTTTAAGCTATCGATCTTTGGGTTGTTAGCTAAAGACTGTAGGTTAAAAAACAAACAAAAAAGGACTGGAATTATTAATTTCATTGACAACTTTGGTTATAGCAATATAGTTTTTTTAAAAAAATTAGTGTACAATTAACAGGCTTTTATTTTTTGTATTATCGACAAATAAAATTTATGATTCAAAAGCGTGTAAGCCTATTATCAAAGTAGCTTATACATCAGACATAATTTTAAATTTGCATGCTAAACCAATTCAATGAAAAAAGAAATCCTCATCATAAGTAATTATTTCCCTCCCGAATCGGGTGCAGCCTCTAATAGAATCTATTCTTTAGCAAAAAAGTTGTCAGATAATAGTTATGATGTTAGTGTCATTTGTCCTCTTCCAAACTATCCTGAGGGAAGAGTTTATGACGACTATAGAGGGCTATTTAGTAAAAAAGAATTTATTGGAAATATAGTGATTAAAAGACTATTTATTTATGCTAGTAATTCTTCTAATAAATTTTTAAGGCTTTTATCTTCATTAAGTTTTGCTATTGTGCTATTTCAATATATCCTCTTCAATAACGTTCCAAAAAAAGTAATCATCCAAGGTTCACCTTTAATTGTAGGTTTCATCGCTGTTTTGAGCTGCAGAATCAAAAGTAGAAAGATTATACTTAATGTATCAGACTTGTGGCCACTGGCAGGTTTGGAAATGGGAATTTTAAATAAAGGATTTTACTATAATATCTTATTAACCCTAGAGACTTATATCTATAAAAATTCAGATATAATTGTAGGACAATCAAATGAAATTCTTAACCATGTAAGCAATACGATTTCAATTAAGAACAAAATCCTTTTTCTTTATAGAAACTTTCCCGATTTTGAAGCTCTTTCCGTAAAGAAAAAGAATAATAAAAATTATAAAATAGTTTATGCAGGTCTTTTAGGACTCGCCCAAGGTATTGAGTCTATTTGCAATGAAATAGATTTCCCTAAAGACACCGAGTTTCACATTTATGGTAACGGACCGAAGGAGTCTGAGATTGATAAAATTTGTAAGAGTAAAAGTCAAATTTTTTATCATGGTAGCTTAAAAAGAGAAAAACTACACAGTGTACTTCAAGACTATGATGCTACCCTTATCCCATTAAAAAACAGAATATATGGATCTGTGCCCTCTAAAATATTTGAATATTCTAAGTTAGGACTGCCAATAATATATTTTTCTGATGGTGAAGGTGCTGAATTAGTTTCTAATTTAAACTTGGGAATTTCAATTCGAAAAGCGAATTATAAAGAACTTCAAAGAGTTATAGAACAAATAAATAATGGTGATGTAAAGCTGCCTTCAAAACAAAAAGTTTTAAATATTAGTTTTAGGGAATTTGATTTAGAAAAACAATTTCAAAATTTTGAAAATCAAGTATTATCTCATCAGTAAGCTTTTTTTTCACCTTTAATAGCATTTAAAACCGTTTGAATCACAATTTTTAAATCTAGCAACAAAGACCAGTTTTCTAGATAAAAAATATCGTATTTTACTCTATTAATGATATCTTGATCATTTTCTACCTCTCCTCTATAACCGCTTATTTGGGCCAGACCTGTAATCCCTGGTTTAATAAAGTGTCTTACCATGAATTTGTCTACATTTTCAGCATACATATGCGTATGACTTACCATATGTGGGCGTGGGCCTACCACACTCATGTCTCCTAGCAGAACGTTGTAAAATTGAGGCAATTCGTCAAAACTGGTCTTACGTAATAAGCGACCTACTTTGGTAATGCGCTTGTCGTTTTTACTCACTTGGTGCAAGTCAGCTTGCGGATTAGGCTTCATCGACCGAAATTTGAAACAGTAAAATTCTTTATAATCTAATCCGTTACGCTTCTGTTTAAAAAATACTGGTCCTTTACTCTCTATCTTTATGATGATAGCTAACAAAGGCGTTAACCAAGATAGAATAAAAACAAGAACCAATAAGCTAATGATAATGTCAAGAGAACGCTTCAAAAATTTATTGAGCGGATCGTCAAAGGGAATTTTTCTAAGAGATAGAATAGGTAAAAAGCCGTAATACTCATAGTTAAGCTTTCTGGAATAGATGTCTTTATTGTCTGGTAAAAACTTGAGGACTTTAAGGTTATTGTCTGCAAAATCTACAATTTGATTGAGTTGTATGTTGTCAACTTCAGCCATCGAACAATAGATTTCATCAACTTTATTTTTTTGTATAAAGTCATAAATATCAGTCAGCTGGATATTTGGGTCGTTCAAATCAAATATCTCTAAGCATTTGTAACCATATTCTGGAGTTTTTTCAAAGAATTCCTTAAGTTGCTTTGTTTTAGGTGAATCTCCAATAATAACAGTAATTCTATAATTACCTCCTAAGTCTTTTCGGTAATATTTTAAGAAATAGTGAAGTGAAAGCTTTATAAAAAAAATAAGACCAAATGATTTTGCCAAATAAAGAAAAATCCTATTTGACTCTCGCCCATATTCAAAATAATAGCCGAAAAAAGCAAAAACAATTAAAGTAAAAATAATCGATTGTAAAAAGGTAAGCGATACTATTTTAATGACTTTAGTATATCTATAGATCTCGTAGAAATTGGATTTAATAGAAAGCAAAATCCAAGTGATTATGATATAAGAAAAAAAAACAGTATTAACAATTGGATCAAAATTGAATTGAGCTGCGAAAAAAATAAGGATTACAATATCAATTAAATATGACGCTGGTCTAATATAAGTTGAATAACGCCCTGTTTTACTTGCCATTTATTTCCTGTTATGAGAGGTGAAATCTTTATGTTCATTCTTTTTCAACTCGTCCTCACTTAAAGATTTGAAGTAATCATATGTAAGACGCATTCCTTCTTCCCTATCTACTTTTGGCTCCCAGCCCAAAATGGCTTTAGCTTTAGTAATATCAGGTTGACGCTGCATTGGATCATCTTTTGGCAAAGGTTTAAAGATTATTTTCTGTTGAGTTCCTGTTAGTTTAATAATTTCTTGAACAAAGTCTAGAATTGAAATTTCATAAGGATTTCCAATATTTACAGGCTTTGCATAATCGCTCATCAATAAACTATAAATTCCTTCTATTTGGTCATCTACATAACAGAAAGAACGGGTCTGAGAGCCATCTCCAAAGACAGTAAGATCTTCTCCCCGTAGAGCTTGACCAATAAAGGCAGGAATAACTCTACCATCATTTAAACGCATACGAGGACCGTAAGTATTGAATATACGAACAATTCTAGTTTCCAAACCATGGAACCTGTAATAGGCCATGGTCATAGATTCTTGAAACCGTTTCGCTTCATCATAAACGCCTCTAGGTCCTATGGTATTTACATTTCCATAATACTCCTCAGTTTGAGGGTGGACAAGAGGATCACCATACACTTCACTAGTGGAAGCAATCAAAAGTCTAGCTCCTTTAGCTTTAGCTAAACCTAACAAATTATGAGTTCCGAGCGAACCCACTTTAAGCGTTTGGATAGGAATTTTCAAATAATCGATAGGACTCGCTGGAGAGGCAAAATGAAGAATATAATCCAAATCTCCAGGAACATGGACAAATTTACTTACATCATGATGATAAAATTCGAAGGTGTCGAGTTTAAAAAGGTGTTCTATGTTTTTTAGATCACCAGTAATAAGATTATCCATGCCAATTACCTTAAAACCTTCCTTTATAAACTTATCGCAGAGGTGTGATCCTAAGAATCCTGCAGCCCCTGTTATTAAAACTTTTTTCATGTTATCTATTATTAATTTCTGCTAATGATGAAAAAGGAATGACTTCTACACCATGACTTCTTTTTTGGTACTGGCTTCCTCCGTATATAACCCTGCCCCCAGTAAAGCCTGTTAAATTATTCCAATAGTCTAAGCCTTTAAAATAATCTTTGGTAATTGTTTCGCCCGATTTTATTTCAATAGGGATCAACTCATCAAAATTATCAATTATAATATCAATTTCATTGCCCTTACTATTTCTCCAAAAGTACAAGTTATTTAACTTTCCCTTATTCAATCTTTGTTTTAATAGTTCGACGATCACCATATTTTCAAATAAACTTCCTTTGAAAGGGTGAAACTCTAGTTGTTCTGCTTTTTGCACGCCCAATAACGCACTCGCTAGACCTACATCATAAAAGTATAATTTCGGCATTTTAACCACTCGTTTATTGAAATTTTTATGATGAGGTTTTAACCTGAATATAATAAAACTTGCTTCTAATACTCCTATCCAGGATTCAATTGTTTTACTATCGACTCCTGTTTCCATTGCCAAAGTATTTTTATTTAACAGTTGCCCCACTCTGCCTGCACATAATTTCAAAAATTTTTCAAAAACAACAAGATTTTCAATACTTCGCAATTGCCTTACATCTCTCTCTATGTAAGTACTAATATAATTTAATAACCATTTTTGAATTTCAAATGGTTTATCGTATAACGGAGGATAAAATCCTTTAAAAAGCAATTCATGAATTTTCGTTGGGGCCAAATTCTCAACCTCTGATAAAGAAAAAGGTAACAAATTTAAATACCCAACTCTGCCTGCCAAACTTTGAGTAATACTTTGCTGTAGTAAAAAATTATTGGAGCCTGTAAGTATAAATTGAGCGGTTTGGTCATTTTCATCTAGTACCTGCTGTAAATAAGAAAATAGCTCTGGTGTGCGTTGTACTTCATCTAAAATAGCTCCTTTAGAAAATTGATCGAGAAAGGCTTTAGGATCTTCAGAAGCAAAATTCCTCATGTCTGGGTTTTCTAAATTCACATAGGGTTTGTCTGGAAATACTAATTTTACTAAAGTTGTTTTACCGGACTCCCTAGGGCCAATAACTGCTATGGCCTTATATTGTTGAGACAAATTAATAAGTTCTGCTTCTGCTATTCTTGAAATCATACACAAATATAAGATAAACTGCACAATTTAGGAATTGGATTCCTAAATTGTGCAGTTTATCTTATCAATAGAATTTTTGGCAGAGTCGACTTTAAGCAAGATCATCGCTCGTGTTTAAAACTTTTTTCATCAATTATACTTTTTGTCTCCCTATAGAAATGTAATGAATCCCTTGTTTAGCCAACTCCACCGTTGGATATAAGTTTCTCCCATCGAAGATAACTGGGTTGTTTAGATTGGACTTTAATAAGTCATAATTTGGAGTTCTGAAGATACTCCACTCGGTACAAATCAGCAAGGCATCTGCTCCCTCTGTAACCTCATACATATCCTTTCCATACTGTAACTTATCCCCATATTTTTCTTTTACATTTTCTATGGCTTCAGGATCAAAAGCCTTTACGTTAGCACCGGCTTCCAAAAGCTTATCGATCATATATAAAGCGGGAGCTTCGCGAATATCATCGGTTTCAGGCTTAAACGCTAAGCCCCAAATCGCGATGGTCTTTCCTTCCAAATTATCATCAAAATAAGAAGAAACTTCTGGGAAAAGAATTGTTTTTTGATGTTCATTGACTTCTACCACAGCCTCCAAAATTTTGAAATCGTAGTTGATATCCTTCCCCGATTTGTGAAGTGCCTTTACATCCTTTGGAAAACAAGACCCACCATATCCAATACCTGGAAAGAGAAATCGTTTTCCAATCCTAGAATCGGTTCCCATACCTATTCTTACCTTATCAACATCTGCACCAACCTTTTGACAGTAGTTCGCGATTTCGTTCATAAAGGTAATTTTGGTCGCTAAAAAGGAATTCGAAGCATATTTAGTTAATTCTGCTGACTTCTCATCCATGATGATAATGGGGTTACCAGACCTTACGAAAGGCTGGTATAGCCTTTGCATAACCTCAATAGCTCTTTCACTACTGGAGCCTATAACAATACGTTCTGGCTTAAGAAAATCATCGACGGCGAAACCTTCCCTTAGAAATTCTGGGTTAGAAACCACATCAAAATCGGTTTTACAACTCTTTTCTATAGTTGTTTTTACCAAATCTGCTGTCCCTACAGGGACTGTACTTTTATCAACAATGACCTTATAAGTTGTAATGTATTCTCCTATTTCTTTGGCTACACCCAAAACATATTTTAGGTCTGCAGAACCGTCTTCATCTTCTGGAGTGGGTAAGGCTAAGAAAATAACCTCTCCAAAATCCAAACCTTCTTTCAAATTGGTGGTGAAATTGAGTCGACCTGCTTTAATATTTCTTTCGAATAGCACATCCAAATGCGGCTCATAAATAGGAACTACCCCAGCTTTCATTTGCTTAACTTTGTTTTTATCGATATCGACACAAAGAACATCGTTTCCATTTTCCGCTAAACACGTTCCAGTGACCAGACCTACATAGCCTGTGCCTATTACAGCTATTTTCATAAGATTGAATTAATGGTTTTAATTGAGTGTTGACTTATAACTCTCAATGTAATAGATTATTTATTGAATCACAAAAATATGAATTTAGGAATTCAGTACTGGTATATTTTCAAGATTCTTTATCAAGTAAGTTTTAATTAGAATTAACTTCTTTCGAATAAATGAATTCTAAATTTTGAATGGTTTTCAATATATTGAATTCAGATTCAAATTTACTTTTAGAATAGATCTCAAAACTATCTCTTAGTTTGTCATTTTGTAGCAACTCCAAAACTTTATCAACGAAAAAATCTGGTTCATTTGGATTCAGAACATATCCGTTTTTTCCATTCTCAATCAAGTCTCTATTTCCATCAGCATCTGTGACTACACAGGCTTTTGATAACGCTAAACTTTCTATTATTGAATAAGGCAATCCCTCATATCTAGCCGTTGAAATGTATAATTTTGAATGGACTACTATATTAAATATATCTTCTCTTTGAGTCCATTCCAGAAGGGTTATATTGTTTTTTAAACGATGTTTTTTAATAAGTTCTTTTACTTTAGATAAGTTAGGAGAGTGAAATCCAACCCCCATAAGAACGAGATGAATATCTGGCTTTTTCTTTTTTACTTCTGCGAGTATTTCAACCATTAACTCAATATTTTTTTGGTAGGAAGGCCTACCTACCGAACAAATATAATCATCGGGCCAAGTTTTTGGAATGCTCAATTTGGGTATTGTTATTATAGGAAGAATTGAATTTGAAAAAACTACAACTTTATCCTTCTTATATCCAACCTCTTTGATGGCCCTAATTTTTTCTGAGTTAGAAGAAGCTAAAATTTTATTGTTGAAATAAGAAAGAAATTTTTCTATACCTAAAAACAATCCTTTTTTAAGTTTGTTTTCTGCACTAAGGTATGAATATGCCTGAGGTGTATGAAAACAGGGAATTCCGAAAAAAAAAGATGAAATTTTACCTAAAATTCCTCCTTTAGCACTATGACAATGTATTAAATCTGGTTTTACTTTTTTTAAAAATTGAAATATGTCCAGTAAAGCTTTAAGATCCTTTATTGGATTAATATTTCTTGATATGCTTGTTTGAAATGTGGAAAGAATTTTTCCAGTCTGATCTTTAAATTCCTGATTTGTATCAGTTTGACCATGGATTACAAAATTTTCAAAATGGTTATGATCTAAATTCCCTAGTATAAGCCTTAAAGAAACGTCCACACCTCCCACAGAGTGGAGTATATGTACAACTTTTATTTTTCCGTTTTTCACGTATTAAATTTTTTTGTTTTCTGTTAATAAGTTTCTATTTAGTAATCCAAATAAAAGTCCCGCAAGATGAATTCCTAATTGTCGGTGAAGAACATTTTCAAAAATAAAAAAGATCAGAAACATGGCAAGGGTTATAGTATATAAAATATTATCTGACCTATAAAAAGAAAACAGGAAAAACAAAATCAAAAACAAACAAGCTGTCCAGCCTCCTATCAAAAGAAAACTAAAGAATTGATTATGTGTATTAAAGGCCATTTCCTGATAGTATTTCAGCTTACTTTTTTGATTATTAGGTATCTTAGACAAATAACAGTTTACTAAATTTTTTTCGATTGCTTTTAAATTTCCAAGTCCAAGAATGGGTCTCATATTATGACTTACCTCTATGGCACAATTCCATATTATAAACCTAGGTTCGTAAGCTTTAAATTTCTCATAAGTAGATCCTAAATCATTCTCCAAACGCATTCTTTTTTGAAAGTTTTCGTTGAAAAAAAAACCCGCTGTTGTTAACAAAACAAGCACAAAACTTATTATAAAAAAAAAGGCTTTACGCTTTTTGAAAATTTCATAAATATGATGAATTAAAATCAAAATGCAAATCCCTGTTGCTAGTCTGGCGGAAATATAAAAAATGGAACCTGTTGCTAAGCCAACCCAAATGTAAAGCCATTGATAGTTGAATTTTCTAATAATAAATAGGCTAAATAAAATACTTAGGGCAAACGTAAATCCAATATATGGTCTCTCACCATGAAGGATTTCGTTTACACCTCCTCCTATATCTAACCTAAGATATCCATTCTCTAGATAAAATTTAATAATACTAGAGGCAGAAATAAAAAACTGTATAATACATCCACTAATAAATCCAAATAGTATAGTAAGATTATTCCTGTTTAAACTTTGTGCAAGGAAAAAAATTCCTATGAGGAGATAAAATTTTAAAAGTAGTTTTAGGGTCTCGCCAACTCCACCTTGAATAATCGTTGAAACACTAATCCATGCAACAGATACAATAAAAAATAAAAATCCATTTTTCCATGAAAAACGAATTTGCTTGTATTTGGTTAAAAAAAGAAAAAGTATTAAAATAGGAATTAAAAGCAAATTAGGAAGAGCTTTTGAAAATGGAAGGAAAAAAGCAAAAGCAACCCAAAGTAAAAGATATATTCTGTTTAAAAGGAATTCATTTTTCATTTTTTTAATAACTTTTTTATTCTATCAGTAAAGGTTCTTGAAAGTAGCAATAAAAGAACGTTCCTGAAAATTCCTTTGATTGGATAATATCCAAAATAAAAATTATCAATAATTATTAGAATTCTATTATATACTTGAAGTTTCCTTTTTTTGGTCGAGATAGAGTTTGGTTCTGAAATATAATTAACCAGAATTTCCGGATAATTTTCAGCTTTAAAATGTTTTATAATTTTAAAAAAAAAAGCATAATCTTGAGATGCACGTCTATACTTAAACGGATAGTTTCCAACTTTTTGAATAATACTAGAATAAAATATTACGGAAGGATGCAAAAAAACACTATTTAAATATATGTTTTTTAAAATCAACTCATAATCAGTTGGGTGTTTGAGTTCATATAAAAGTTGTTTGTTTTCGTCCACAACATTCGCCCATGTACCTAATAATTTCACATCCTCATGTACATCTAAATAATTTATTTGTTTTAAACATTTATCCTTCACGAACAAATCACCACAATCCAGACGACCAATTAATTCATAACCCATTTTCAACACTATATCGATACCAAAATTCAATGCAACCCCTATACCGCTATTGACTTTTAGAGATTCAAAAAAAATATTACCAAATTTATAGCTTTGCTCTAAAAGTTCTTGATTAGGTTTAATATCGCTTCCGTCGTCTACAATTAGAATATCTACATTGATTTGTTCATCTATAGATGCAATTGATTCATCTAATTGTTTTGGGCTATTATAATGTGGTATTATAAGAATAAGTCTACTTTTTTCCATGCACTTACTGCTTTTTTATTTCAATTATTTTAAAAATCGCTCTCCCTATTTAAAGCAGATGACTATCAAAGATCAGTTACAAATTTTGACTTTCAATATTTTTCAATATTTTGGATTTGGATAGACTTGAAGTTAAAATTATTAATAATGCCAAATTAATCCAAAAAATATAATCTCTAAATGAATCAACTTTTAACCAATTAAGCCCTGTTCCTATTAAGCTTGTAAGAACAATCAAATAAATCAAATGATTTTTGTTTTTTTGATAGATTGCAATTAAACACATTGTGATACTTAAGATTAAAATAGCTAAAAAGATAATTAAACCAATGAAACCTGTTTCTGCAAGAAGCCTTATATATAAGTTATATCCTGGCACAAAACTAGGATGATTATCATTCAAATATTTTAACCTAAACTCCCAATTATCTTTTATAGACCATCTAGGATAATATTTCTTAGCTTCAAAAGACTGTTGACCAAATCCAACACCAAAAAAAGGATTTTTTTTGAAAACTTCATAATTTGCATATTGAATTCCAAATCTAGATTTGTTTGAAATTGAATGTTGATCTCCTTCAATATTAAAAGATGTTGCCTTTTCAGCTATATAATTAGTAATCGTCCGACCTTTAAAGGCAAAAATGAGTAAAGCTGCGATACCTCCAAAAAACAATAATTTGATGAGATATGTTTGATATTTCTTAAAATTTAAGAAACATGAAAAAAAGACTATAAACTGAATTGTAATAATAAAAATTCCAGCTCTAGAGCCTGAAAGAAGTCCAAAGGTTAAAACTAAAACACTTGGGATATATTTTAGAATAGTCTTATGAGTTATTATGTAGCTAAGCATCCAAGGTGTAACAGTGATCAAATATGTTGCAAAAGAAGGAGGCTCGAAAGTAGGACCAGAAATTCTGTATAAACCTAAGTCCAACTTTACATCTGTAAAAGGAAAGTAATCAAATAAATATAGTAGATTTTGTAAGAAGCTAAATTTTAATTTGACAATTAATGTTTCGAGCAAAACATATATGGATACAAAGGCAAAGCCAAGTAAAAACGCTCTTCTAATTAATCTTAATAATGTCCAGATAGATTCTGATCTAAAAGCATTATAATAAAAAATGAAAAAAGAGATACTTATAATTAGAGACGTAATTTGACTAAAAAACCTTATTAATCCAGAGGTGTTTTTCAATTCATAATTTTGAATATCATTAAAGTTCACGAAAAAACTAACGATTATCCATATTATAAATAAAAATATAAGGTGAATTAAAAAATGACTTTTAGGGAAATATATTTTTTTTTTAAATAAAATTTCAAATGAAGTAACTAATCCTGAAGCTAAAAAAAACAAAACACAAGACTCTCTTGAGAATTCTCCAAAAAAAGGGATATTTATTCCAGAGTTAAAGGGAATAAAAAAGAATCCTACTAAAATTAAAAAAAGGCTTAAACTTATTTTATGTTTTTTAATTACTAATTTCAACTATGTATTTTTATTGATTGTTTTTTAAATTTTTTGTTCCAATTAGAAATATCAACATTATAAACTTGATTTAATTTAAGAACATCCTCTCTCAACCTTTCTACAAGATAATTTTCCGCTTCTTCAGTTATTGCTGGTGCTTTAGTTTTGTATTTAGTTATCATCTTTTCTTTATACACCTTCATTTTGGGGGTTATAGGTATAAATTTCTTCAATGTTGACCTGAATACTGACTGCTTAAGTAGCAAATTAGTTATAAAATTATCTTTATAAATTCCACCAGCATTGTAACGCTGATTAGCATTTTCCGGAGTTATTTCACCTACATCTAAAAAAGAATAAACTTTTTTAACGGTTTTGATTGTATTATTATTGAGCTCTTCTTGAGTAATTATTAGAACTTCGTCGAAGGATTTTTTAAACTTATCCACTTTATCGAAATAAGTAGAGTTGTATTTATAGTACCAAAAATCAGAATATTTCTTTTTAGCACGATTGTCTTCTTCTTCTAAAGCTTCTAGAAATGGCAAATGTTCTCGTTTTTCTCTCAATAGGTGTAAGTAGTTTGAATAAGCTCTTTTTATAGGATCACGAAGTAAAATAATTATCTTAGTATATTTAAGCGTTTCTTTAATAAAAGGAATTTTATCAGGATGATTTATATAAGATGGAGATGCGTCACCAATAGCCTTTTCATCTCTAACATTTTTATATGCTTTTTGGTATTCAATTAATGATGTAAGCATGAACTTCTTTACCTCCTTATCACCAGGACCTTTATTGAGTTTAAGTAATTTATCTGAAGTAAAATAATGCAACTCTTTCTGCAAAGGCATATATATTTCTGGGTGGTTTTCCAAATAATAATGAAGTGCCGTAGAACCACATTTAGGAAAACCAGCAACTATGAAATTGGGGAGATTATTTTTACTCATATTTTTTTCTATTAAGTCTTTCTTTTTATAATTCTAGCCGGATTACCAATCACCGTAGAATTTGAAGGGATATCATTCATAATAATAGTCCCCGCTCCAATGATTACATTATCACCAATACTAATATCTCCAATTATGATACAATTGGGGTAAATTAGTACATTATCACCTATTATGGGATAAAGTGCATTTTTAAAATTTTTAGTATCCTTAGTACCTATAGTAACATTATGATATATTTTACACCCCTTTCCTAGGATAACCTTGTAACCTATAACGATACCTACTGGATGAGGTAAAGTTGTTTTTTGTTTATAAAGCTTCCATATGCCAATATTTAAATGGTTGCTTAAATATACCCTTATTGACCTATAGCAATAAATACTTAATACTATTCCAGTAAAAAATTCATATAAAGCTCTTCCTATGCTCAATCTTTTCATCTTTATAATATTTTATAAAATCTACATTTTATATATCTGTATCCCGTATCGAATGCGAATGAAAATACAAAAACTGCCCCTAACAATTCTAGAGATAAATGATCCAAAAACAAATATAAAACTAACACTGTAATGGCATAAATAAAGCTAGATATTGCCATGCTATAAAGTACGTCTTTATTATAGCCATTTACAATTAAGCTATTTCTACCCAACAGACCTCCAAGTATTTGAAACGGTACAAACAAAACAATCACTCTTAGTAAAGGCACTGAATCTAACATTTCATCTCCTCCAATTAGAGATATAATTAAAGGAGCACTTACTTCAACAAATAAAACATAAAGAACAGAAAGAGTTAAGCTTAAATAAATAATCTTTCTTAAGAAAAAGATGTTTTTTTCTCTGCTCATTTTAGGAAATACAGAAACGCTAATCAACTCGAGAAATGAGGTGCCTACCCTAGATACTTTTAATGCTAAATCAAAATACGCAACTTCCTTATATGAAAACAAAGCTTTAACTAAAACAATGTTCAAATTAGATTTTAAGGCATTAGAAGAATACGCTAGTGCCATGACATAGGATTTAATAAAATAAAATTTCAATACATATAGAGGTTGCCAAAAGTATTTTATTCCTTTTTTAGCAATTATAATTTGAGAAATAATGCCTGCTATTATTGCACCTGTCCCATTAATAATTGGGACTAATAAATAATCGCTTTTATCCTCAATTAATAAAAAAATAAGGCAAAGAAAAATTAATCTACTTATTAATGTAATAATTGTAATGTATTTCATCTCTTCTATTCCTTGGAAATAGTAAATAGGAAATATGAATTCATATAAGCACATCCAAACAGTTAGATAAAATAACGTTTTTTCTTCCCAAAGACTAGGTATCAAAAAGACTAATAGTGTGATTATCGTAAAGGATATAAGGAGTAAAATGCCTTTAATTATCATGACACTACTGATAATTTTATTAAGTTTTTTTTTGTTTTTTTTATGAATACTAACCTCTTTGGTTGCAGTAATATTAAAGCCAAAATTTATCAGGATGACAAAATAGCCTATTACTGCTTGAGCATAAATAATTAAGCCATATTTTTCTCCACCTAAAACCCTAATTAAATAAGGAAAAACAATTAGAGGTATTAACAGATTGAGTAATTGAAAAATAGATAGATAAGAGAAATTTTCTATTATTTTTCTATGTTTTTTTAATTTCTCAGAATATTTTACCACTATTTTATTTTTAGAGATGAAGAACTATAATTTATAGTATTCCTTATACCATTTCACAAATTTGTCTACTCCTTTTTCTATTGGCGTTGAACTTTTATAGCCCATCCCTTTTAAGTCGCTAATATCCGCCCATGTTTTAGGAACATCACCAGGCTGGATAGGCAGCATTTTTTTATGAGCCTTTTTATCTAAGCTTTTTTCGATACATGAAATAAAATCTTCCAATGTTTCTGGAGAACCTTTACCAATATTAAAAATTCTGTAGGGGACCTGTTGTTTATCTTTAGAGGGGGGTAGGCTAAGCGAAATTTCAATACCTGAAATTATATCATCGATGTAAGTGAAATCACGACTCATCTTTCCTTTATTAAAGACGTTTATACTAGAACCCTCTATGATCGCTTTAGTGAACAGAAACAAAGCCATATCTGGCCTTCCCCAAGGCCCGTAAACAGTGAAAAATCTCAACCCAGTTGTTGGAATATCATACAAATGACTGTATGTGTGAGCCATTAATTCATTACTTTTTTTGGTTGCAGCATACAAGCTTATTGGATGGTCGACATTATCAGGAACAGAAAAAGGGGTTTTTTTATTTTCCCCATAAACACTAGAACTGCTAGCGTATAGAAGGTGTTTAACTTTTGTATCCCTACAACCCTCTAGTATATTCAAAAAGCCAACCAAGTTGCTTTGAACATATGCTCTTGGATTCTGTATGCTATATCTTACTCCAGCTTGGGCTGCTAAATTGACAACTTCATCAAATTTTTCTTTTTCAAATAATTTGGAAATAGCATCAGTATCTTCTAAATTTAAACGGATAAATTTAAAATTATTAAAAGAGTTACTTGAAGTTTCTTTATTAAATATCGCTGCTTTTTCTCTTTCAACCCCTAATTCTTTTAGTCGGTCAAACTTTAAGTTAACATCGTAATAATCATTAATATTATCTAAGCCAATTATTAAGTAGTTTTCTTTGATTAAAGTTTCACATAAGTGGAACCCAATAAAACCGGCTGCTCCAGTTACCAATATTTTTTTCATGAATATTAATTATTAAAAAAATTATGTCAGTAGCGAACTTTTAATTTTTTCTATCATATGTTAAGATTAAACTTCCTAATATTTATATCTTTCTATATAAGTCAAGAAATCAGTGGTTTTGAAACTTGAAACATTATATCAACCATCTCATTTTTTACTCTACGTTTTTTAAAAGCTTGAATTCTGTGAGCTTTAAGTATGAAAAAGCAGGGTCTTAGTTGATTTTGATTTATTATGTTTGAACCTGTAAAACTTCAAGCTCTTTAAATATTTTAGATTTATTGTTAGGAATGTCCGATATTCAAATATATACCGACTAAATATTTATCCTTTCGCGACAAACCTTGAAATTTTTCCACTTAAATATTTAAAAAAGAAAAAGAGAGAATATATCCCTAAAAATATGGAAGGTATAATAAAATATGATTGGTTACGCTCTTGACTAAAAACACCAAATGAAGAATCAATAATTTTTAAGACCTGGTTATCTGATGACAATCGGTTTCTGAGTGTTAGGTCTTTAACTAATAACTCTTGCTTTTGGTTCAAAAGTTCATTTAAATCTTGACTACCTGAAAAATTGATTGCATTATTATCTAACTTAGGTAGAGTATTTCCTTTTTGGTTTTTAACGATACTATCGATTTGTATTCTTATAGTTTTATTTTGCTCTAGCTGATCTTTATAACTTTCTAAAGTCTTAATCTTAAGCTCATTATAGTAAGGATTACTCGCTAAATGATCATAAAGTCGATTAGAAATCATCTCATTGTCAGCCTGACCCTTAATGTATATTTTAATTTTATGAGTTGGATATTCATTGATATTGATCTCATCTTCTAAAAAAGAAATATCACCAAATTCATCTAACAGGAGTTCGAAGGCTTCTTTATTTTCCTCAGATTTATTTACTAGCTCATACACATCTATGACAGGAACCACTTCAACCTCTTTAACTCTAACATAATTTTCGCCAAAGACATCTTTGATGAATAAACTATCTTCAGCTTTAAGCTTAGAATTAATAGCATTCACCTTACTGTAAAGATATTCAGTACTGTCATAGTTCGTTCTCACCAAGTACTCATTTGAATAAATCTTTTCTATTTGGTTCAAAAACAAAAATTGAAGTCCTAAGCCTATTGCTAAAAGAATGATCAGCCTGAGCTTATGATTCCAGAAAAACTGAAATATTTGGATAATTCCTATTAAAATAGACTTAAAAAAAGACTTTATTTTTTCAAAAACAACACCTAAGTCAATTTCGTCTGAGGCGTTTTGTGAAGTTTGTTCTGACATTTAGATATGGATGAATTTAGTATTGCAAATTTAGTAAATCTTTCACATTATAAAGATGCACTCCCTTACAAGAAGGTTGCGTGTATAATGGTACTATTTTAGTAAGCTCTATCGTTTTTCCCTTCGTAAAAATTCATAAACGCCTTGTTAACTACTTTATTGCCTCCTTTTGTAGGGTAATCCCCTGTGAAATACCAATCGCCTAAGTTTTTGGGGCAGGCTTCATGGAGCTTTTCTACGGTTTGGTAAATTACTTTAACTTCTGAGGTGATGCTCTCGTGACTTAAAAGTTGGGCGATTCTTTCTGAAACTTCCTCGTAAGTGAAAGGATCATAAACTGCTTTAACGAAATTTTCCTCGGCCTTGGTAGCCTGTTCTATCTGCTGCTTGCATTTCTGATATACCGCATCCATAGTGTCTTGATATATGCCATGCTCTTTCAGTAAGGAGACTGCCGCTTGAAAAGCAACAAAATCTTCCAGCTTAGCCATGTCAATACCATAACAGTCCGGGTATCTAATCTGTGGTGCCGAAGACACGATAATGATTTTCTTTGGTGATAAACGGTCTAGCATCTTCAAGATACTTTTCTTTAAAGTGGTCCCTCTAACTATACTATCATCTATCACCACTAGATTGTCCGTAGGCTTTACTACTCCATAAGTCACGTCGTAAACGTGAGCTACCAAGTCATCCCGACTGCTATCCTCTGTTATAAAAGTGCGGAGCTTGACATCCTTAACGGCTATCTTTTCAGTTCGTAATCGTAAACTAAGAATATCTGAAAGCCGTTCATCCGTCAAACTTTCTTTTTCTTTTAAAATCGCTTCATTTTTTTGACGATTCAATTCGTCTTGAGCCGCTTCTACCATTCCGTAGAATGAAGTTTCTGCGGTATTGGGAATATATGAAAACACCGAGTTCATCGTATCATAATCGATCGACCTAAGGACTTCTGGCATCAATAAGCGACCTAAGTGTTTTCGTTCTTTATAAATTTCAGCATCACTGCCTCTGGAGAAATAAATCCGTTCGAAAGAACAGGCCTTACGCTCTCTTGGCTCCAAAATGGTTTTAAAATGAACTGAACCGTCTTTTTTGGTGATAATCGCTTGCCCAGGCTCTAGCTCATGGACGTCTTCATAATCAACATTAAAAGCGGTCTGTATCACTGGTCGCTCTGAAGCTACCACCACCACTTCGTCGTCTTTATAGTAATACGCCGGACGAATACCGTTAGGATCTCTCAACACAAAAGAATCGCCATGTCCAAGCATACCTGCAATCACATAACCGCCATCCCAGTCTTTGGAGGACTTTTTGAGAATTTTGTGCACTTTCAGTTGTTCCACAATATGAGGAGAGGCCTCTTTTTTATTATAGCCTTTTTCTTTTAGCTTTTTGTATAATTTTCCTACCTCGGAGTCTAGAAAATGCCCTATTTTCTCCATCACCGTGACTGTATCGGCTTTTTCCTTGGGATGCTGTCCTAACTCGACTAAGTTTTCAAATAACTCGTTAACGTTAGTCATATTGAAGTTACCAGCAACAATTAAGTTACGGTGCATCCAGTTATTTTGTCTCAAAAAAGGATGAACACTCTCTATACTGTTTTTACCGAACGTACCATAGCGAACGTGTCCTAAGTGAACCTCTCCTAAATAAGGAAGATTTTTCTTTTGTGAATCGATATCCTCAAGAATCTCAGGATGTAACTCTACCTCCTCATTAATTCTTTCGTTGATTTTCTTAAAAATATCTTGGATAGGTTGTGCCTCATTAGAACGCACTCTACTGATGTAACGATTACCAGGTTCCATATCTAGCTTCACACTCGCAAACCCTGCACCATCTTGACCCCTATTGTGCTGCTTTTCCAACATCAAATACATTTTGTTGATGCCATAAAAAGCGCTACCATATTTCTTTTGGTAAAAAGAAAGTGGCTTCAATAGTCTTAATGTGGCTATACCACATTCGTGTTTAATAAGTTCACTCATGATGTTATTTCCAATAAAAAAGCCCTGAATAATCAGGGCAAGGTGTTATGCTAAATTAATTTCAAATTGAGTGAGGGCTTGAAAGCTCTTTAAGCGTCTATCCACCTCATCTTTATCGAGTTCCAGCATTCTTTCGGTTCCAAATTTCTCCACACAAAAAGAAGCTAGGTTGGAGCCATAAATGACTGCATTTTTCATATTTTCAAAAGATATATCTTTAGAATTGGCTAAGTAGCCTACAAAACCTCCCGCAAAGGTGTCTCCAGCTCCGGTAGGGTCAAAAACCTCTTCCAGAGGCAAAGCTGGTGCAAAAAACATTTCTTCTTTGTGAAATAGCAAAGCGCCGTGTTCTCCTTTCTTGATGACCACATAATCTGGACCCATATCTCTTATTTTTCTGGCGGCTTTCACTAGTGAATATTCTCCGGACAATTGCCTGGCTTCTTCATCATTAATAGTGATGACATCTACTTTTGAAATCACCTCTTTAAGAAGACTAAGCTCTGAGTCCATCCAGAAATTCATCGTATCCAAAACAATTAATTTTGTTGACTCCACCTGTTCGATGACGCTCATCTGTACTGCAGGATGTAAATTCCCTAGCATGACGATATCTGCATCTTTAAAATGGTCTGGAACAACTGGGCTAAAATCGGCCAAGACATTTAGTTGTGTATCCAACGTGTCTCTGGTGTTCATATCATTATGGTATCGGCCGCTCCAGAAAAAGGTTTTACCGCCTTTTACGATGTTTAGACCCTCTATATTAACGTTTCGGCCTGTGAGTAAATCAAGATAATCTTGCGGAAAGTCATCTCCAACCACGGATACCACACCACATTCTACATCAAATTGTGAGGCGCTAAGAGCTATGTAAGTCCCGGCACCACCTAGTATTTTATCGGTTTTTCCAAATGGAGTCTCTATCGCGTCAAAAGCTACAGTTCCCACTATCAATAATTTACTCATCCTGATTTTATTTTTTTGCAAATATAGGGTTTCTTATAGAATCCTCTCATGATTTTAAGGGAATGGATTTAAGCTATCAATATCTCAATAGAGCCTTACTTTCTCCCAAAATCAGCAGGTATTTCTCCCCAAGATTTAGTTTCCCATTTTAAGACAGGTCGATTGATTGTGTTTTTGGTTAACCACACTTCTGCCCGTTTTACCAGTTCAAACAACTCTACATTCTTAGAATTAGGCTTAAGTTTAGTCTTGCACTTTTTTTGCCGAATCCAAGACATCGCAATTTTGGAATCTGTATAGATGGGTAAGTCGCTTTTTCTCGATTTTAAAAATGCCAAACCATGGACCAAGGCTAAAAACTCCCCTATATTATTGGTCCCATTTGGAAAAGGACCCATGTGAAAAAGCACCTGCTTGGTTTTGGTCACCACGCCGCGGTATTCCATTTTACCGGGATTACCGCTGGAGGCTGCATCTACCGCTATAGAATTCCATTCAATGCCTTCAGTACTTAGCGACTTAGGCGCTTGTTTTTGTTGCTTCTTGTAGGTGAAAAACCCCATGTTGTAAGCGTCTTTAGCCTCAGGCAATGAAGTAAAAGACTTATACTTTGCGTTTGGATAGTTTTGGATTTTTAGTTTGCAGTCCTGCCAAGACGAATAGATTCCTGGCTCATACCCTTCCCAAACGACATAAAACTTAGACGATTTGCCCATAGCTATTTAAGTAAATCTTCAATAACTTTAGGATAGTGAGTATACTCAAGTTCATGAATTTTTTCTTCTAAGCTGTTTATATCCTCATTATGCTCAATTGCTGTTTTAAACTGCGCAATGATTTCCCCCTCATCATAGTGTGCATTTACATAATGAATGGTAATGCCACTTTCTTGTTCTCTGTTTTTGAGTATTTTTTTAAAAACTCGATTACCATACATGCCTTCTCCTCCGTATTTTGGCAATAAAGAAGGGTGGATGTTAATGATCTTATCTGGAAAATGAAACAAGAATGGAGAGGGTATTTTCAATAAAAAACCTGCGAGCACAATTAAACTTGGCTGTATGTCTTTGACGACGTCCAATAAACTTTCAGAGTCGTATAAATCTTCCTTTTCAAAATGAATACACTTTATTCCCAAATCGTGAGCTCTTCTTAAAACTCTGGATTTCTTATTATTGGATAAGATATGAGACACCTCTACATTGGGATTCTCTCTAAAATAATGATATATATTTATGGCATTAGTTCCATTTCCAGAGGCAAAGACTATGATTCTTTTGGCAGATATTGATTTTGAATTTTCCATTTTTAAACGATTGAATTTGAAAACTTAAACATTCCAAATCTATATAATAAAATATTATTACGTAAATTTAAACACATTTTCATCTTTAAAACTTATTTTAAACTAAAGTTTTTTATTTTTGCCCACTGAAATTAAATATAAAAAAATACAATCATGTCAGACATTGCATCAAGAGTAAAAGCCATTATCGTTGATAAATTAGGCGTTGACGAAAACGAAGTGGTTACGGAAGCTAGCTTCACAAACGATTTGGGAGCAGATTCCTTGGATACTGTAGAGCTTATCATGGAGTTTGAAAAAGAATTTGACATCCAAATACCTGATGATCAAGCTGAGAATATTTCAACCGTTGGTCAAGCGACTTCATATATTGAAGAAGCTAAAAAATAAAAAATAGTCTTATTTCATGGAATTAAAGCGAGTTGTAGTTACTGGTTTAGGCGCTCTAACGCCTATTGGGAATAATATATCAGAGTACTGGGAAGGTTTGAAGCACGGCAAGAGCGGTGCTGCGCCTATAACTTACTTTGACACTAGCCTTTTCAAAACAAAATTCGCTTGTGAAATAAAAAATTTCGATGCCAAAGATTACTTCGATAGGAAAGAAGTAAGACGATTGGATAGATTTGCTCAGTATGCTTTAGTAGCTTCAGATGAAGCTATTTTAGACTCTGGAGTAGATCTTAATATCGTGGATAAATATCGAATTGGTGTTATCTGGGGTGCTGGAATTGGCGGACTGGAAACTTTTCAAAACGAAGTTATCGATTTTGCGAATGGTGATGGTACTCCGCGTTTCAATCCATTCTTTATACCAAAAATGATTGCGGATATCGCTCCGGGAAATATTTCCATTAAGCATGGATTTATGGGGCCTAATTACGCAACAGTTTCAGCTTGTGCATCTTCGGCTAATGCTATGATAGATGCTTTAAATTATATCCGTTTGGGATACAGCGATATCATGGTGACTGGAGGGAGTGAAGCAGCAGTTACTCAAGCTGGTATGGGTGGATTTAATTCTATGCATGCCCTTTCCACTAGGAATGATGATCCTCAAAAAGCGTCACGACCTTTCGATGCGAACAGAGATGGATTTGTTCTTGGAGAAGGCGCTGGCGCTCTTATTCTTGAGGAGTATGAACACGCCAAAGCTAGAGGAGCAAAGATTTATGCTGAAGTTGTTGGAGGAGGAATGTCTTCTGATGCTTATCACATGACAGCCCCTCATCCGGAAGGAATTGGTGTTATTGCCGTGATGAAAAATTGCTTAGAGAATTCTGGACTCAAGCCAGAAGATGTAGATACCATAAATACTCATGGTACCTCGACACCTTTGGGGGATGTTGCAGAATTGAAAGCTATTAAGCATGTTTTTGGAGATCATGCCAAAAACATCAACATTAACTCTACAAAATCTATGACTGGTCATTTACTTGGAGCAGCCGGTGCTGTTGAAGCGATTGCATCTATTTTAGCAATGCAAAACAGCCTTGTTCCACCAACGATCAATCATGAAACAGCAGATGAAAATATCGACTCTGAATTGAACTTGACGTTGAATAAACCTCAGGAACGAAAAATTAAAGTCGCTATGAGCAATACATTTGGGTTTGGAGGACACAATGCTTGTGTCGCCTTTAAAAGTATGGATGATTAAGTTATTCGTTTTGAATGAAATTTTTTAAACAAATATTAAACGAATCCCGTTCTCATAGAGACGGGATTTTTTTTCAAAAAATACAACGCATTGTAAAAGTTAAACCCAAAAGTTTATCCATTTATAAGCAAGCTTTTACACACTCTTCTCTCAAAATCAAAGACGATGAAGGAAAATTCATCAGTTACGAGCGTTTGGAATTTTTAGGAGACTCTATTCTCGGTGCTGTCATCTCTACCTACCTGTTTGAAAATGCTCCACATGGCGATGAAGGCTACCTCACCAAGATGCGGTCTAAGATTGTGAGCCGCAAAAATCTCAATTTACTAGGGGAAAGCTTCGACCTAGCCGATCTTACTTTATCCCAAATTCCTGTTGAAAAAATGGGTAAAAACATTAATGGGAACTTATTTGAAGCTCTAATTGGTGCTATTTATGTAGACAAAGGTTTCAAAGCCTGCGAAGCTTTTATCTATAAAAAAGTAATTCGAGAGGATGTAGATTTAGCAAAACTTGAAAGACGAGTGATGAGCTACAAAAGCCTGATGATCGAATGGTGTCAAAAAAACAAATTCCCCTTTGAATTTATAATTGAAGATGACTTTGGTAAAGATGAAGAAAAGCATTTTGCCGTTAAACTGCTTATCAATAACGAAATCTCTGGAAAAGCTAGGGAAACTTCTAAGAAAAGGGCAGAAGAAAAGGCTTCACAACGGGCTTACTTTTCTTTCCAAAATGATATTAGGTCTTAAAATTCTTTCCACGAAAACGTTTTCTTAAGTGCACTTTTTGGAATAAATCCAAATAGGATTGATGCATCTTGTTTTGTTTCATATATTTACAAGTAGTCCAACACAGAAATTATCTTGGAATGAGTTTAATTGAATATATTTAAAGTCATGAAAAAGAAAAAATTCTGTTTATCTGACTTCGATATTTGCGATTTTAAATTGATTGGTATTCACTCACAGCTGGAACCACATAAGCTTGCATATCTTATCAATTCTAAACTAGATATCAGTTTTAATAGAATGGAAAAGGACTTGGATTTGAAGTTAACTGACAAAATAGTTAGCTTCCCCATATTTGAATATTTTAATCAAGAATGGGATACAAAGTCTTTTTTGATATGTAATAAAGTAAACGATCAATACATGGATGTTCCATCGAGCAACTTGTTTACTGAAGAAGATTTAGTCCAAGTAGAGTATGTATTGAAGGACCATAAACGAGTTGACTACTTGATGAAAATAGATGATGAGCTCGGTATTTTTGACCCTCAAATTATCATCAACAAACTGTCAAGCATAACTCAAATTTCAATGGTTTATGCTATTGATTCTAAAAAAATAAAATACCCAGAACACTTAATTTTAGAGTAATGAAAACATCAAAGAAAACAAAAATAGTATCCACACTAGGCCCTGCCACTAGCAAAAAAGAAGTTCTTAAGGACATGCTAGATGCTGGTGTTAATATCTTCAGAATCAATTTTTCACATGCAGATCACGAAGATGTAAGGGAGCGTGTAAAAATGATTAGAGATCTCAACGAGGAGTACGGTTATAATGCTGGAATTCTTGGCGATTTACAAGGTCCTAAACTTCGCGTTGGGATTATGAAGGATGAAGTGGTGGTTGAACCTGGCGATGAAATTATATTTGCGACTGGCAAAGAATTTGAAGGAACCAAAAGTCGGGTGTTTATGAATTATGACACCTTCCCTCAAGATGTGAATCCTGGAGAGCGAATTCTATTGGATGACGGGAAGTTGATTTTTGAAGTACTTACCACCGATAAGAAGAGTGAAGTCAAAACCAAAGTAATTCAAGGAGGGCCACTTCGTTCTCGCAAAGGAGTAAACCTTCCAAACACGAGTATTTCACTTCCAGCACTTACCGAAAAAGACGTTGAAGATGCTATTTTTGCCTGTGAGCTTCAAGTGGACTGGATGGCTTTGTCTTTTGTAAGATTTGCCAGTGATCTCAAACAACTTCAGAAGTTGATCAAAAAACATAGTGAGCACAAAATTCCTATTATTTCTAAAATAGAAAAGCCTGAAGGGGTCAAGAATATAGATAAAATTATTGCCTACTGCGATGGATTGATGGTCGCGCGAGGTGACCTTGGGGTAGAAGTTCCTGCTCACGAAGTGCCACTTATCCAAAAACAACTCGTTCTTAAAGCTAAGCAAGCCAGAATCCCCGTTATTATTGCCACTCAAATGATGGAGACGATGATTGATAGCCTTACTCCAACACGAGCTGAAGTAAATGATGTCGCTAACTCTGTGATGGATGGTGCCGATGCCGTGATGTTATCTGGAGAAACTTCGGTAGGAAAGTATCCTGTCCAAGTTATACAGAAGATGTCTCAAATCTTAAAAAGCGTAGAAAATTCGCCGCTGATTAATGTTCCACGAGAAGCTCCACAAATCAAAACGAAAAGATACATCACAAAATCTGTCTGTTACCACGCTGCTTTGATGGCCAACGAGATTGATGCAAGTGCCATTTGTACCTTAACCAACTCTGGTTATACAGCTTTCCAAATCTCGGCTTGGAGACCCACTTCTCATGTTTTGGCCTTTACCTCCAACAAACGCATACTAACACAACTGAGTCTATTATGGGGAGTGAAAGCGTTTTTCTATAATAAGTTTGATAGTACCGACGTAACTATAGACGATATCAATAATATAGCTAAGCAGAAAGGCTATGTGGAAAAAGGAGACTTTACCATCAATCTTGCAGCTATGCCAATTGAAGCTAAGGGTATGGTAAATACGTTGAGAATTTCAGAAATTAGTTAAAACTTAAAATTTTGTTATTCTGAAGGAACTATTTTGGGTGATTCCCTGTCATTTTGAAGGAGCTGTTTAGCGACTGAAGAATCCATCCCTGTCGAAACAAAAAAGATTCCTCGTCGAAGCGAAAGGCTTCTCTGTCGGAATGACAATTCAACCCGATGTCATTCTGAAGGAGCTGTTTGCGACTGAAGAATCTATTCATGTCGAAAAGAAAGGGATTCCTCGTCGAAGCGAAAAGCTTCTCTGTCGGAATGACAATTGTGAATTGGTGGCTGAGTGACCCGCTTTTGTAGCGGGGTGTATCGAAGCCACGTTTATAAACGTCATTTCGATACATTCTGTTTGTCAACAGAACACTCAATGACCAGATTTCATATTTAAAATTTCAAAGTTGACAATTCAAATTTTAATGAAAAATTACCTCTCGATACACCCGCTTATGACGCGAACTCGAGGTGACAAGTTGCTCGATAATTAGAAAACGGCCTACTAAATTCAACCCTGAAAATTGAAGAGAAAGCCCTAGTGAAATTTTAGATTGAAATTCTTTAGCCTAGTCTTTTTTGTTTCCCCCGACCCTTCGGGATTGGGCGATGGTAAAAAGTAATGAAAGCATTAATTCCTTCTAAATCTTATGAAGAATATCACATTTTCAACCTTAGTATACCACCTAAACAGATTCCGTAACGCGCTATCGCTTGTACGGAATAACAAATAGATTTCTCCTATCGTCGGAATGACAATTCGACCAGATGTCATTCTGAAGGAGCTGTTTAGCGACTGAAGAATCCATCCCTGTCGAAAATAATAAGATTCCTCGTCGAAGCGAAAGGCTTCTCTGTCGGAATGACAATTCGCCTTTTTTATGCTTTAACTCCAGAGCCTGCTAAAACAATTACGAATTCTCCCTTTGGTTTTTTTGTATCGAAATGGGCAATCATTTCTTCTAAAGTACCGTGTAGAGTCTCTTCATATATTTTGGAAATCTCTCTTGAAATAGACACTTCACGGTCCGATCCAAAATGCTCGGTAAATTGCTGGAGGGTTTTCAAAATCTTATAAGGGGATTCGTAAAAAATCATCGTTCTATCTTCACTTGCTAAGGCTTTCAAGCGCTTTTGTCTTCCTTTTTTGGCGGGTAAAAAGCCTTCAAAAACAAATTTATCGTTGGGCAATCCGCTGTTAACGAGTGCCGGGACAAAAGCAGTTGCTCCAGGTAGGCATTGGATTTCTACCCCTTCTGCAACACAGGCTCGAGACAGTAAAAATCCAGGATCTGAAATTCCGGGGGTCCCCGCATCGGTAATAATAGCCGTTTCTCTTCCTCTTTTGATCTGTTTTACGACAGACTCCGTCATACCGTGTTCATTATGTTGGTGGTAACTTTGCATTGGAGTGTCTATCTCATAATGCTTCAGCAGAATCCCGCTAACTCGGGTATCTTCTGCAAGAATAACATCCACAGACTTCAGCACTTCTACAGCTCTAAAGGTTATATCTCCAAGATTTCCAATGGGAGTTGGGACTAGGTATAATTTGGCCATTCTTATTCGAATTTTCGTTCCACAATTTCAATAAACCTCGCTTCAAAAACATCCTTACCTTCCCAGTGGTTATAATCTGGCTTGATTTGATGTTGAATGAAATTTCTCACCTCCTCAAAAGACTGCATGGTGTTCAATTGAGAAAGAACCCGGTTATAATCATCGGTACTTCCTCCGAAAAGATGTTTGGTAAAGGCTATCCTATCGTTAAGACCTATCTTAATTCCTTTTTTCAACTTATCGTTTAAAGAGCGTTTTTCTTTATGACTAAAGTTCAAATTGGAATGAACCCCCTCTGGTGGAGTAGCTTCCGGTTTTGGGGATGACTCTTGGGGATGAGTTTGCGAGGTGTCCTCTAACTCGTTATGTTCAGTAGCTGGTGGTGCTGGCTCTTCTGGATCATTTGGCTTAGGCTCAAAATCTGGGAGATCGTCAAAATGAACTCCAAAACTTTTGAAATCATCTTCAGTTGGGTTATTTTCTTTAGGTTTTCCGAAATTTTTAGTTGAAGTTTCTTCTTCAGTGGGTTTCTCTTTTTCTTCTGAAGCTGTTTTAGTTTTGGATTGGTGCTGTTGTCTTAATTTTTCAAATTCAGCTAAGAGTAAGTCCACTTGTTCTGACTCGGGAGGCATTTGTGAAACGATATCTTTAATTTTCTCGGTATTAGGTTCAGAAATAGGATCGGGGTTATAATCCATTCCATCAGGCGTTTTGTAATGCCCACTATCTTGATCGATATCACTAAATTGTTGAGAAAAAACTTCCTTAAATTCTGTTTTAGAGACATCAGATTTGAGGCCTCCAAAGTGTAATTCAGCAAATGCTAGAATGCTAAGTTTCTCATACAGAATGGCCGTTTCCCTCTTCAACTGATGAATGTCTGCTCGGTTTTTAAGCTTTAATATCCGTTCCGCCAAACTTATCAATTCGTCTTCCAAGACTCTCTTCATAATATTTTTTATTTTCTTTTTTAAAGACCCTATAATTTTTGCTAATTTTAGCCTTGATATTCTAAAGCTAGAATTTAATTATTAACGCTCTAAATTACAAAATGTTTCTCGAAAATACCGTTAATCACAAAGAGCAATTTGGATGGATCGAGGTGATCTGTGGGAGTATGTTTTCTGGTAAAACGGAAGAATTAATAAGACGTCTTAAACGCGCTAAATTTGCCAAGCAAAAAGTAGAAATCTTTAAACCTCAAATAGATAGGCGATATGATGATACTGAAGTGGTCTCCCACGACGAAAATTCTATTCGCTCTACTCCCGTTCCTGCTGCAGCTAATATTCGATTGCTTGCAGACGGCTGTGAGGTGGTAGGTATCGACGAAGCTCAATTTTTTGACGACGAGATCATTTCGGTGTGCAACGATTTAGCCAACAGAGGCGTGCGGGTGATTGTCGCTGGATTGGATATGGATTTTAAAGGCAACCCCTTTGGCCCTATGCCTAATCTGATGGCCACAGCAGAATATGTAACCAAAGTCCATGCGGTCTGCACAAGAACTGGAAATTTGGCACAGTATAGCTTTAGAAAATCGTCCAAAGAAGACCTAGTTCTTCTAGGAGAGACCGATGAATACGAACCGCTGAGCAGGGCAGCCTATTTTAAAGCAATGCTCAAAGAAAAAGTAAAGCGCATCGAAGTCAAAGATTCTGAAGAACTGTCCTCAAAAAAACCTAAATAATGTCCAAAGTATTAGAAACACGACTTGAGATTGATCTCCAGGCTTTGGAAGACAACTATAAACTCCTTAAAAGTTACTTGAGCCAAAAAACCAAAATTATGGGAGTGGTCAAAGCTTTTGCTTACGGAACAGATTCAATTATTATCGGTAAGCACCTTGTTAAGATTGGAGTACAGCATCTTGCTGTGGCCTATATCGAAGAAGGTGTTCGGTTAAGAGAAGCGGGGATTGAAGTTCCTATTCTTGTGTTTTATCCACAATTGGAAGAAATTCAAAAACTAATTGACTTCCAACTTACCCCTAGTGTTTATAACCATCGTTTTTTAGAAGGACTTTGTGCAGAGCTAGCTTTACACAAGATAGATTCTTTTGGCATTCACCTTAAAATTAATACAGGACTTAACCGGCTTGGTTTTGAAATTGATGACTTAAATACAATACTTCAACATCTTAAAGCCGAAAGAAAAATTAAAATGATAGGTTTATTTTCTCACCTAGCAGCCTCTGGAAATAAGGATGAAGTTGAATTTACCAAAGGACAAATTTCAAAATTTGAACAGGCCAGACAATCTTTTGAAAACCACTTGCCCTACACTTTCGAAAGTCATATTTGCAACTCTAGTGGCATTTTAAATTATCCTGAAGCAGAATACGACTTGGTAAGAGCCGGCATTGCTCTTTATGGCTATGGCAACAATCCCAAAGAGCATAAGATGCTGAAAGCAGTCGCAAGTCTCAAAACTGTCATTGCTCAATTAAGAACAATCCAAAAAGGAGATAGCGTGGGTTATGAACGTAAGTTTAAAGCTGAGCGCGAGACTAAAATCGCAACACTACCTCTAGGCTATGCCGATGGTATTTCCAGAAGTTTTGGAAATGGAAAAGCACAAGTCTTAGTAAATCACCAAAAAGCGCCTATCATTGGTAACATTTGTATGGACACTTTAATGCTAGATGTCACAGGAATAGATTGTGAAGAAGGTGACGAAGTGGAAATCTTCGGAAAAAATCACACGGTTCTAGACTTCGATATAGAACAACAAACGATTCCTTACGAAGTTATCACCAGAATCTCTCAAAGAGTGACTAGAGTTTTGGTATAGATCTTATTTTAGTAATGGTAACGGCAGGCAGCAATCCATAATTGATCATTTTCATATTTGTAGACCAGTCGGTGTTCTGAAGTGATTCGCCTCGACCAATAACCTTGCAAATCTCCTTTAAGAGCTTCAGGTTTTCCAATACCCTCAAAAGGAGTTCTAATACAACTTTTGATAAGCACATTGACTCGCTTTAATAGTTTCTTGTCGACTTTTTGCCAATACAAATAATCATCCCATGATTTGGCCGACCAAACTATATTCATTACTCAATAAGTTCTTTGATTTTGCCTCTACCCTCTTCTAATTCCTTTACAGAGTCAAGTAAGACATCTCTGTTCTTGCCCCTTAATAAATAGGTAGTCTCCTTAAGTGAGTTGTACTCGTCTAAAGATATTAGAACTAAATCTTTACCGTTTTTACGCTTAATAACAACATCACTCACATCATCAATGACCTTGTCAAACCAATGCTTAAGATTAGAACGAAAGTTTGTGTAGTTAACTATCTCCATATCACAAAGATAAACAAAAGTACTCATATTCGTACTTTTTTTATTAATGATTGTAATTGTCTAATTACAAAAAATCGTATTGGAATAATAGCCCGCCTCGTTTTCAAAGAAATTATCGTAATGACAATCAATGTTTTGAATTTGTGAGAAATATAATGGATAAAAAATTAATCCTTGCAAATCATAATATAAGTGATTGGATACTCTATCAAAAATATTAGAATTCACCTTTAAGTTTTGAAGTGGTTTATTCAAGTAGGTATTAAATACATTAAAATCATAATATTGGTAAACATGTATAAACTCATGAGATAGTAAAGCATAATTATCCATTTCTGTTTTATCGAGAACAACAACATTTGCTATAGCAGTTCCAATAGCATTATAATCTTTAATGGTATTACCAGAAAAGACAAGTTCACCTGTTTGTAAGGTTCTTTCAAATTCAAAATCATGGTTAACCAAAGAGTACGTTGTAGCAATAAATGATAGTGGCATAAGCTTATACTTCAATTTTAGTTGGTCTCGAGTATCTAGCTCCAAGCAATTAAAGCCAATATTGAAGTGCCATAAATCATAAAAATTAAGGTTGGAAGCGGCATTTTCAACAATAGAAGTCCCCGCTGAATTAACAAACTTTGCGTACCAGCTGTATTCCCAGGCACGCTTAGATTCAATTTTTCCTATAAGTCGTTTGCTTTCAAAAATTAAATAACCTCCAGCCGCTCCTTGAGCGATACCTTTTAATAAGACCTTATGCCACTTTTCATCTGGTTTCTTATTAATAAGTGCTCCTACTCCACTAAAGACAGATGCAAAACCAACGTTATATAAGGCCATTTCCCTATCGTTGGATTGACCATAGTGAGTCGCACTACAAAAGAATAATACCACAACTAAAATTAACCTATAATTTAAACAACTGAATTTCATTTTTGCTTGAGTAAAGTATAATCATCTAGTTTGGTATTATTCATTAAGCTTCATCGAATTTATAAATAATCCATGATTAGTTACTACATCAAAATAACTTTTCATTTTTATAAACTCTTATTCAACCTCATGGATAAAACTTAACTTTGCAGTCAACACAAATTATGGAATCTACAGATCTCGACATACAGGTAAAAACGCTTCCAGAAAGTCCTGGGGTTTATCAATATTACGACAAAGACGATAGGATTTTATACGTAGGGAAAGCCAAAAACCTTAAAAAAAGAGTCTCTTCTTACTTCAACAAACAACATGACAGCCATCGCATTGGGGTGATGGTTAAGAAAATAAAAAACATCAAGCACATCGTTGTCGATTCTGAAATGGATGCTCTGCTGCTTGAAAATAACCTGATTAAAAAACTCCAGCCGCGTTTCAACATTATGTTGAGAGACGATAAAACCTATCCTTGGCTGTGTATTAAAAATGAACGCTTCCCGAGAGTTTTTCTAACGCGGCAAGTCATAAAAGATGGAAGTGAATATTACGGACCTTACCCGAGTTTAAGAACTGTAAAAACACTTTTAGGATTGATTAAGGGTCTCTACCAACTCAGGACCTGCAACTACGATTTATCTAAAGCAAAAATCGATAACGGCAAGTATAAAGTCTGTTTAGAATACCACCTTGGAAATTGTAAAGGGCCCTGTGAAGACCTTCAGGACGAAGACGAATACCTGAAACAGATTGAAGCAATCCGAAACATCGTAAAAGGTAATCTTAAAGATTCTCTCAAAGATTTTAGAGAGCAAATGAGTCATCTCGCAGAGGAGATGCGATTTGAAGAAGCTGAAAAAGTAAAGCGGAAAATAAGCACCCTAGAAAAATACCAGTCTAAATCTACAGTGGTTAACCCAAAAATCAATAATGTAGATGTCTTTTCTGTAGTGAGTGATGAAGGTTATGGATATGTCAATTTTATGCAATTATCGCATGGAGCCATTGTAAGGTCGCATACCATTGAAATGAAAAAGAAGTTAGATGAAAGTGATGCTGAGCTTTTAGAATTAGGGATCACAGAAATAAGACAACGCTTTGATTCTAAATCTCCAGAGATATACGTGCCTTTTGAAGTTATAGCAGGAGAATATGTAAGAGTCACCGTTCCAAAATTGGGAGATAAAAAAGCAATTGTAGAACTTTCTACACGAAATGCCAAATATTTCCGCATGGAGCGTTTTAAACAAATGAAGATTGTAGATCCAGATCGGCATACCAACCGATTGATGGCTCAAATGAAAGAGGATTTAAGGTTACATGAAGAACCAAGGCATATTGAATGCTTTGACAACTCAAACATACAAGGCTCCAATCCTGTTGCTGCCTGTGTCGTCTTCAAAAACGGAAAACCCAGTAAAAAAGACTATAGAAAATTCAATATAAAAACTGTGGTGGGGCCAGATGATTTTGCTTCCATGGAGGAAGTCGTTTACAGACGCTATAGACGATTGCTAGAAGAAGATGAACCTTTACCTCAGCTGGTTATTGTAGACGGAGGAAAAGGCCAACTCTCCTCTGGGGTAACTGCTTTGGAACGATTGGGATTACGAGGTAAAATCCCAATTATAGGGATTGCAAAACGTCTAGAAGAGTTATTTTACCCCGGAGATCAATACCCCTTATACCTAGACAAAAAGACGGAAACTTTAAAGATTATCCAGCAGTTGAGAAATGAGGCCCACCGGTTTGGTATCACCTTTCATAGAAATAAACGAAGTAAAAGTGCCATTGGCACAGAATTGGAAGAAATCACAGGAATTGGAGAAAAAACATCCATAGAGCTTTTGCAAAATTTTAGATCCATTACTAAGGTAAAAAAAGCAAGCCTGAAAGAGCTTGAAGATGTCATAGGAAGCTCTAAAGCAAATATTATTTACTCACATTACCATACTCAAAATGAAACTTAAACTTCTTTTTTTCCTATTCCCTGTCTTTGTTTTTGGGCAAGATATAGACTTATCCAGGCTGGATAGTCTTAAGCAGCTCCATAAAGACTTGAAGGTAGGCTTAGTGCTGAGTGGTGGTGGAGCCAAGGGCTTAGCACATATTGGTGTTCTAAAAGTGATTGAAGAAGCGGGTATTCGTATAGATTATATAGGAGGCTCGAGCATGGGAGCCATAATTGGTGGTTTGTATGCTTCTGGCTATACCACTAGACAATTGGATTCTATTTTTAAAATTACAGATTTTGGAGCTTTAATTCAAGATTACTTACCTAGGCAAGCTAGAAGTTTTTATGAAAGGAAAGAGGCCGAGCGTTATGTGCTTAAACTTCCTTTCGATGATTTTCAAGTTAATTTACCTTCAGGTTTATCCAAAGGCCAAAATATCTACAACCTCTACGCACAGCTTTTATCTCATGTGGAGGAGACCGATTTTAGTGAGCTTCCAATTCCTTTCTTTTGTATAGCTACCAATGTAGAAACTGGAGAGCAGGTGCTTATTGAAGAGGGAGACCTTGCGACGTCACTCTCTGCAAGTGGAGCAATTCCTACACTATTTAGTCCTGTTTTTATAGATGGTATAATGTTGACCGATGGCGGAGTGATAAATAATTTTCCTGTTGAAGAAGTTCGTGCTAAGGGAATGGATATTATTATAGGAGTAGATGTGCAAGATAACTTGCGCACTAAGGAAAACCTAAAAAGCGGTTTTGAAATTCTTACTCAGGTCAATAACTTTAGAACCATAAGAGATGCCGAAGAAAAAAGCCTTAAAACTGATCTTTATATACATCCCAACATCGATAATTTTTCGGTCCTATCGTTTGATCAAGGAGAAAAAATTATAAACAATGGGGAGCTGGCTGCTAGAAAAAAAATAAGCCCTCTCAAATTAATAGCACAGGCTCAGAATAAAGGTAATACCCCGCGACAGCCCATCCAGCTTAATGATAGCCTTGCTATTGGAAACATAGATATTGTTGGCAATAATAAGTTTCCAAGAAACTACATCAGAGGTAAATTGAAAGTAAATACTTTCGAAAAAACAAGTTTTAAAAAGCTAAATGCAGGTCTCAATAATTTAACCGCTACGGGGAGTTTTAATAAAATTAACTACGAGCTTATTCAAAATGGAGAGTTTAAAGACTTGAGATTGAAAATTTATGAAAGTGAACAAAACACTCAGTTAAGGTTTGGAATTCATTACGACCAACTTTATAAAACCAGTTTTCTAGCTAATCTTACCAAAAAGAGTTTCTTTCTCACCAACGATATTATTTCTCTAGACCTCATTATCGGTGATAATCTTCGTTATAATTTTGATTATTATATCGATAAAGGGCGGTATTGGAGCATCGGTGTTTCTTCACGATATAATCAATTTGATGATGATGTTAACTTTGAATTTATACAGCAGAATGTAGGAACAGAAAATCCTTTGAACTTGAACCAAGTTCGTTTAAAAAACAAAGATTTTACCAATCGTATTTTTGCGGAAACATTCCTAACCCAAGATTTTAAATTTGGTGTTGGAGCAGAGTATAAGTTTCTCGAGGCCACTACAGAAACCTTTATACAAGATCCAGAAATAAGCGAGGCATTAACTATTATAGAAAAAAACAACTTGTTTAGCACTTATGGCTACGTGAAATTTGATACTATGAACGATAAATTTTACCCTAGTTCTGGGCATTTGTTAACTGGTCAAGTGAATGTATATTTCCCTGTTTTCGATAATTATTCTGAGTTTGCCATCGCCAAAGGTGAAGCGGGTTACGCCCAGCCCCTCTTCAACAGAGTCTCGGGCTATATAGGCTCCGAGCTTGGGTTTAGAACCGGAAATGAAGACTTAGCTGGCTTAAATTTTTTCCTTGGTGGTTTTGGAAATGAGCCCATCAATAATTTCAAACACTTTTTAGGCTACGACTTTTTTACGCTATCTGCCAACTCATATATCAAAGGAATTTTGCAGATTGATTATAATTTTTACAAAAGAAATCACCTCCTCTTTACCGCAAACTATGCCAACGTAGAAGATGATCTGCTTTCCTCTGGAAACTGGTTAAGTGCTCCAGATTTTTCTGGGTATGGAATTGGATTTGGATCGCAAACCATTTTAGGACCTGTCGATTTAAAATATACCTATTCTCCAGAAACAAATGAAAGTCAATGGTTTGTAAGTATTGGATACTGGTTTTAATCGATACTCAAGTCCTGAGAAAGATTCCCTCGTTGAAAAAAGTTGCTTTTTAAAGCAAATTTATATTTAAAACCCTATCCTATTTTAAATTACATCTATTTTCACGATATTTGAATAAATCGTAATTATCATGCCTTTCTATCATAAACTTGGTGAAATTCCACATAAAAGACATACCATCTTTAAAAAACCTGATGGCTCTTTATACCGAGAGCAACTTTTTGGAACCATAGGTTTTGACGGCATGTCCACCAATAGCTATCACGAGCAACATCCTACGCAAGTCAAAAAAATACTGGGAAGTAAGGATGTGACTCCCAAAATTGCTGTGGATACCAATCTAAAATCTTATAAGTTTCATGGATTTAAAACCATACCACAGCCAGATTATCTAGACAGTAGAATCACCGTTTTACACAATGCGGATGTCAATATAATTCTGGCAGCCCCAACCGAATCTTCCAAAGACTATTTCTACAAAAATGCAGATGCAGACGAATTGCTTTTTATCCATAAAGGGAAAGGTAAACTAAGAACTCACTTGGGGAATCTGGATTTTGGATATGGCGACTACCTTCTCATCCCAAGAGGTATAATTTATAAAATTGATTTTGAAACGGAGGATAATCGCTTGTTCATTGTCGAGTCCAGAAGACCTATTTACACCCCAAAACGCTATCGCAATCACTTTGGACAATTGCTAGAACATGCCCCTTTTTGCGAAAGGGACTTAAGGCAGCCTTACGAATTGGAGACCAACAATGAAAAAGGGGACTTTTTAATAAAGGTTAAAAAGGAAAATCAATTGTTCGATATGGTATACGCCTCTCACCCTTTTGATGTGGTAGGCTATGATGGCTATAATTACCCATATGCATTTTCTATCCATGACTTTGAGCCCATTACAGGAAGGATTCACCAACCACCACCTGTTCATCAAACCTTTGAAACCGATGCTTTTGTGGTGTGCTCATTTTGTCCTAGATTATTTGATTACCATCCAGAAAGTATACCGGCACCCTACAACCATAGTAATATTGATAGCGATGAGGTGTTGTATTATGTCGATGGAGATTTTATGAGTAGAAATGATATAGAAGCAGGTCATATCTCGTTACATCCTGCAGGGATTCCTCACGGACCACATCCGGGGGCTGTAGAGCGAAGTATTGGCCAAACTAAAACAGAAGAATTAGCTGTAATGGTAGATACCTTTAAACCTTTAAAGATAACTAAAGAAGGCATGGCTATTGCCGATGATAGCTATCATAAATCTTGGCTAGAAGACAATCATTAAGGCTTAGCCTTGCGTTAGGGATTGTCGTGAAAAGCTTTCTGAATGTGGCGCTAGAAGTCTTGTTGGACTTGGCGACTAAAAGAAGCCAAAAGGACAACTTTAGACTTGCTAAGCCTAGTGAAGAAACTTGAAACAAAAGCCCGACCCTTTCCAACTCGTTGGAGAGGGGAACGCCCAAAATATATAAATTAAGAATTAAAAACCTAAACTCATGAGCACAGATACCACTAGTCAGAAATTAACCAAAGTAAATCTTGAGGCGGAAGATTTCCTTCCTATTCTAGGAACCGATTTTGTAGAGCTTTACGTAGGAAATGCCAAACAAGCAGCCTACTATTACCAGACAGCATGGGGGTTTCAGCCAGTAGCCTATGCGGGCTTGGAAACGGGAAAAAAAGATTCTACTTCCTATGTTTTACAACAAGGAAAAATAAGGCTAGTACTAACCAGCCCAATGAGCGATGGCGGTGATATTAATCGACATATTAATGAACATGGTGATGGAGTAAAATTTGTGTCGCTATGGGTAGATGATGCTGCTAAGAGTTTTGAAGAAACCGTAAAGCGTGGGGCAAAACCTTATGTAGAGCCTTACACCATTGAGGACGACAATGGTAAAGCTGTTATTTCTGGTATACATACCTATGGTGAGACTATTCACTTGTTTATAGAACGAAAAGACTATGAAGGTCCATTTTTACCGGGATACCACTCCTGGACAAAATCTTACAAAACCGAAGGTGTAGGTCTAAAATATATTGACCACATCGTTGGAAATGTAGGCTGGAACGAGATGAATAAATGGGTAAATTTTTATGCTGAAGTGATGGGTTTTGCTCAATTGCTATCTTTTGATGATAAAGATATCTCTACAGAATATACCGCCCTAATGAGTAAAGTGATGAGCAACGGAAATGGAAGAATAAAGTTCCCGATTAACGAACCTGCCAAAGGGAAAAAGAAGTCACAAATTGAAGAGTATATTGATTTTTATAATGGTTCTGGGGTTCAACATATTGCTGTAGCCACAGATAACATCATTGAAACCGTAAGCGAACTCCAAAAAAGAGGTGTTGAATTCTTAAACATTCCTGAAACTTATTACGACACTGTTTTGGACCGCGTAGGAGAAATAGACGAAGATTTGGCACCGCTGAAAGAACTTGGGATCTTAATTGATAGTGATGATGAAGGCTATTTGCTTCAAATTTTTACCAAACCTATTTTGGATAGACCTACCATGTTTTTTGAAATTATTCAACGTAAAGGAGCGCAATCTTTTGGAAAAGGAAACTTTAAAGCTTTGTTTGAAGCTATTGAAAGGGAACAGACCTTAAGAGGAACACTTTAAATTGGTATTACAGTACAGAAATTGAAAGCCTCTTCTAAAGTGCGAGGCTTTCGCTTTTAAAGTTATCATAAAATAAAGGCATACTAATTGATTATATTGAAATTTAAATAGACATTCTATCTTTATGAAATTTATCCTTAGCCTAGTTATTGCCATTTCAAGTGTTTTTTGCAGTTACAGCCAATCTGCATATGAAGATGGAGAGTGGTTGAGTTTTAAAATAAAATACGGGTGGTTTAATACGAGCAAAGCCACTCTTGAAGTCAGAAAAACCAAACTAAACAATGAGGATGTTCATCACATTATCGGCAATGGAAAAAGTGTTGGTTTGTTGGATGTGTTCTTTAGAGTGAGAGATCGATACGAAACCTTCGTTAACCAAGATGGACTGCCCGTAAAGTTTATAAGAGACATTAATGAAGGAGGGTACAAAAAGCATAAAGAACTCTACTTTAATCACAATTCACAACGGGTCAAAGTCGTAGATTATAAGCACAAAACAACAGAATCTTTTGATTTTGAGCTCAATACTCAAGATATGCTTTCCGCCTTCTATAAACTTAGGAACAGTATTAATATTGAAACCTTGCGGATTGGTCAAGAGTTTAACTTGAACATGTTTTTTGATAATGAAAACTATGATTTTAAGACTAAATTCCTTGGTTATGAAGTCTTGGATACTAAATTCGGAAAAGTGGCCTGCTTAAAATTTAGACCATACGTGAAAGCAGAACGTGTTTTTGAAGCTCAAGAAAGCTTAACATTTTGGATAAGCGCAGACCAAAACAAAATCCCCTTAAAAATTGAAGCAGAACTTGCTGTGGGTTCTTTAACCGCGGAACTAGATGAGTTTAAAGGTCTTTCCCATTCGTTTGAGGTTATAATGGATTAAATGTATATTTAGATCTGAGCTTATTGTTATTTTAATCTCTATGAATTCATCTTCAAAATCAGACTCTTTCTGCTATGTTCTCTACACCAAGCCTCGAGCAGAGAAAAAGCTTGCTCAACAACTACAAGAGGATGGAATTGATGCTTACTGCCCTACTCAAGTTGAACTTAAAGTGTGGAGCGATCGAAAAAAGAAGGTAGAAACACCCCTTCTCCCTTCTATGATTTTAGTATATATTGAAAACGAAAAAAGAGAGCTAGTTTTTAACAGGAAAAATGCTATAAGATATTTGTATTGGCTTGGGCAACCCGCCAAGGTCACTTCTGAAGAAGTTGAAAGTTTAAAATCACTTCTGGACGATAGTCAATTTGAACACCATGGATTGCAAAAAAGCGACCAAGTGTAAAACTAGATATCACTTCTTTAGGTTTTAAACATATTCAAGGAACTAAGACTTATTCAAGTACTTCGGAATCTTAGATAGTTCTTGAAGGCTTAGGATATATGGTTAGATTCAAAAAAAAATTAAAGTTTTAGGTTTAGACCAAACTGAAAAGCTAGAGCCTCGGCATTATAAATGTTATTAAAATGATTTAAGCGATCTACATTAAGAAAGAGGTTTAATTTCCATACATCTAGGGCCAAGCCTCCTCCAAAGTTTGGTCTATTAAATTGATCGATCCCTAGACTCACTTTTGCATACAACACTTTCCAAAAGCTCCGCTGATACATTCCATTGAGACTGTAAAATAGATTCCCAGCACTTACCATACTAAAAGCATGCAGACTTAGAGTTTGATTGCCAGAGCGCTGTCCTCCTGACTTTAGACTGCAACTGCATGGACTGGCTTTTCTTCCGAAATTATAACTCAATCCCAAATTTATTTTAGTAGGTTGAACGTAAGTGTATGATCTAGAAGAGTTTTCCAACAGTAAATTCGTTTCAATATCATCTAGCAAATTTTGATAATAATCAATCAAATCTTCTTCACTTTCAAAATCAGGGAACTGGATACCAAGACCACCGTAATCAAAAGAACCTTGATAAACGTCTTGACTGGTGTCTTTTGTAAAACGAATAAAACCAAGGTCTAAAATACTCCCCGTGAATTCTAGCCTCTCATTAAAAAAATAAGACATCCCAAAATCAAAGCCTAAGCCATAGTTGGAACCTATGAGTATATTCCCAGGAGTCAGTTGATCAAAACTTTCCAAACCTGTACTTTGAAAATTTAAGTACAAATTGCTTATGCTTTGATTGAGTAAAAGCCCTTCCTCATTCTCACTGGATATGAAGCGCCCAATATTTCTTACTGATTTTATATTTACACTCGAAGTGTAGAGTTTACCTCTCACTCCGATATGTAAATCGTCGTTCACTTGTTGATTAATTCCAAAATGAAATACGGTCTGTAGGTTTCCTCTGAAGTTGATTTGTCCAATATCATAACTCCTATTTTGACTAGCATTTCCATAATAAGCGAGTTCTAGTAAGTCTTTTGGAAAATTTAATACAGCATCACTTTCCTGATATACTCCTGCAGTATAGTAACGCGACTTGCTTTTCCAACCGAAATTAATAAGATCAATCTTTTGATTAAAAGCCACAAAATCTTTAGCTGATATACGATCTAGAGATGCTGCCACATTGGTATTGAAATCTCTAGTATTGAATAAATTATCAACATTGATCACTGTGTTTCCAACAGAAGCATAAACATTGGAAAGTATAGGAACTCCGATATGAAAGTCTGTTTTTTCATAAGCAGCTCCTGGATTCAGCATCAAAGATTGAGGGTTATGCGTTTGATTGTAAAGCAAATGATTGTCTTGACTCCATAGAGTATTGGATAATAGAACAAAAAAAAGAATAGGGATATACTTCATTCTCTTGTATAAAGATAACCAGCCTCAATGATACACTCAAGGCTCATTACACCGTTATTAGTCGCTTGTGAAGGCTGACTAAAAAAAACCTCTAACCTTACACTGTTTGTTATTTTTTGTATGTCAAGTGGTGTGTTATATAAATCTGCAAAACTTTCTATTTCTGGATTAGACTCATTCCCGCCTGCTATACTATGAGTAATTCTAAAAGTTTCAAGACCACCGACATCAAAAAAAATAAACTTTAAAGTTTGAGGTCTATTGATACTGTTCTCTGCTAAAAACTTAAATTCTAAAGATTCTAAATAATCAGCGTTAAACTGCTCATTTAGAAAATCGGTATCCACAAATTCGCGAATAGTATTAGGAGAGGGGATAGAAGCATTTCCAGCATTGATAAGTTGAGCTGGATACTGAATTTGAAACACGTTAACTTCAAACCTTGGACTCACTTCAAAATCATCAGAGTCCAGAGATCTATCGTCTGTACAACCAAAGAAAATGACACATATAATAAGTAAGTATTTCATATTTTTAAAACAAATCAAATTGAATTCCCCCTAGTAAGCTTTTTGTAAACGTTTGATTTTAAATAAAAATTGCTGAGATTTCTATAAAAATAATCATTGTTGTTCGATAAATAAGGAAGCCAAAAAGATGGCTTCTTTAAATGAATCGTAATTTAGTATTGCGAAATACAATATACGACGAGTAAAAGTAATTATTTTTCTAGTAAATCTGTTTTCGGACAGCTGATTTCTTTAATTGACGATTCACTGATCAGAAAAGAAGTGAAAAAATGTGATTCAGACCTTTACACAAAGCGATTTACAACAAAGGATCATTTGATAAGTATGCTTTTTTGCTCTTTTTCAAAGTGTACCTCACTACTCGAAGTATCGGGAGCAATGCTTGGTTTGTCAGGAAAAACGACTAGTTTTAAGTTAAATCACATTCCCAAAAGAAGTACTTTATCTGATGCAAACAAGAAAAGGGATGTTCTGGTTTTTGAAAATATTTACCATCAATTACTAAAACAATATGGCGGTTTTTTATCGGACAGCCGTATTAAGGAAGTTATAAATAAACAGGTAGAAATTTTCGATAGTTCAACGATTAGCCTTTTCAAGGACATAATGGGCTGAGTTGGTAGAAATCCAAAAACGGCAAAAGAAAAGGAGGGATTAAGGTGCATACGGTTGTCAATGCCGATGAAATTGTGCCGAGTTTGGTTTGGTTCAGCGAGGCCAAAACACACGACCACAATTTTTTGGAAAAGCTAAAATGCGATGAAAACACTATTTATACCAAATTTATAATGTCGTATAAATAAATTGAATTATTTTTTGATTGATTGAAGTAAATAATCCTAGGGCAAGCCCACGAGGCATTAAAATAATTTCAACTGATAATCTTTTTTCAACACTTTGTACTCTTTTTCTATTCCCTGTTCTTTGACATATTTGGCAATGACATTCTCGGTTCCATGCTGACCAACGGTGTTCACAAAATAACCATTTCCCCAAAATTCTCAACCCCAAAGCTGCTTTTTCACTTCTGGACATTGCCTAAAAACTTCCCTAGCTAATACCAAATTATATTTATAATGCCGTATGAATAAATTGAATTATACTACGACGTAGCTCAGCACAAGTTTTTTGATTGATTGAAATCAAAAATAACTAGCATAGCCTTAGCTACGGTAATTATTTTTGATGAAAAGCAGGCGAAAAAAGCCTGTGCCGAATTCATTTCGGTAAAACGATTTATTGCGTCATTATAGGTCTAATTTGGTATAAGATACTTTTGACCATCGTACAATTTTTGTTACGCTATATGAAGGAACACTTTGAATCAAAAAATGAACATGGTGCTTGTCCGTTCCCACTTCTAGAAAACAAACTTCATATCTTTTTTCAATCTCCGAACATGTCGCGACCAAAA
>Ga0306910_1000029_pt1 | contig 112996 bp, 105 predicted proteins | sample AntRauMFilla2698_FD_190438 | JGI IMG/M metagenome (GOLD analysis project Ga0306910, IMG submission 190438) | Saline lake microbial communities from Rauer Islands, Antarctica - Metagenome Filla 2 #698 (v2) (version 2) | ecosystem: Environmental > Aquatic > Non-marine Saline and Alkaline >... | reverse complement strand
CATTGCCGGTGGTGATGAGCTGTCCAACCCGTTCACAAGCTCAGCACTGGCACCAGCACCAGCGGCACCCACACCAGAGGGTGACGCTGCATGACCAGCAACATCACACACCGCGCCTTCTTTGGCACCGCTGATCACGACTTCACGCTGACCGATGACATGATCACTGAGCTGGAGCGCATCGCGGATCTGGGCATCGGCGCATTTTACCAGCGCGTGATCGCGATGCACTTCAAAGCTGCTGACCTTGGCGAGATCATCCGGCTGGCACTCATTGGCGCGGGCATGCACCCACAAGAGGCCATGCGGCTGACAGACACCTACGCACGCAATCGCCCCATGTCTGAAACCTTCCCGCTTGCCCTCGATATCCTCGATGCACGCTGGAACGGCACAGACACACCGGCAACCGGAGACACACCAGAATGACAGACCGCATTGAAATTAAGGCGGCACTTTCCGTCACCGACACCGGCGAAATCACCGGCACGGCTTGGCCCTATGGCACACCGGACCGCGTAGGGGACATGATCGCGAAGGGCGCAATCACCACACCGGCAACCCTGCCGATGCTCTTTGCCCATGATCAGGCTCAGGTCATTGGCGTCTGGGACACCATCACAGAATCCGACACCGGCCTGACCGTCAAAGGGCGCTTGCTGGTGGATGATTTAGAGCGTGCGCGTGAAGTGCGCGCCATGATCCGCAGCAAGGCCGTCACCGGCCTGTCTATCGGCTTTGTCACCACGAAATCGACCCGCAATGCAAAGGGCCGGAACATCACCGCGCTGGACCTGCATGAAATCAGCGTTGTGGCGGTCCCGTGCCACCCCGGCGCGACAATTACCTCCCTTAAATCCACACCCATGAAGGAAACCCACATGGAACTTGAAGACATTCAAAAGATGATTGCTGACGCAATCGCAAACATTCCGGCCAATGACGCGCCCGAAGCTGATCAAAAGGCTTTCGACGCGGTGATCAAACGGCTCGACACGATGGAAGCTAAGGCAAACCGTCCGCATGGCGTGACTGTTACCGGCCCCGTTGCCAAAGACGAAACCAAAGCATTTAGCCACTTCCTGCGCCGTGGTGTAGAACGGATCACGCCGGACGAAGTGAAGGCGCTCACAGTCGCAAACGACGCCAGCGCAGGCTTTCTTGCACCGCAGGAAACAGGTGCCGAGCTGATCAAGCTGCTGACCGAGTTTTCGCCCCTGCGCCAGTATGCGAAGGTGGTCACAATCTCCGGTCAGTCCATCGTGTATCCGCGCCGTGTCGCTGGCACATCCGCATCATGGGTGGCTGAGATCGCCAACCGCACCGCGTCCGGCATGACCTTTGAACAGGTCACAATGACACCGCACGAGCTGGCGACCTTCACCGATATCAGCAACATGCTGCTGGAGGATAACGCCTACAATCTCGAAGGCGAACTGCTGGCAGACTTCGCGGAGTCTTTCGGCAAAACCGAAGGTCTGGCATTTGTCAAAGGCACAGGCTTAGGCCAGCCCGTCGGCATCATGACCTCGACCGAAATCGCCGAGATCAAGACAGGCGTTGCCGCAAACTTCCCCACAGCTGCGCCCGCCGATGTGCTGATCGCGATGTATCACAAGATCGCCACGACCTACGCACAGTCCGGTGTCTGGATGATGAACCGCAACACGCTTGCGGTGGTCCGGCAGTGGAAAGACGCAAACAGCCGTTATCTGGTCCTTGATCCGATCAGCGAAGGCGCGCCTTCCACATTGCTGGGCCGTCCCGTTGTCGAAATGTTTGACATGGACGATATCGGCGCCGGTAACGCCCCGATCCTGTTCGGTGATATGTCCGGCTACCGCATTGTTGACCGCGTGGGCCTGTCTACACTGCGCGACGCCTATACGCTGGCCACCAATGGGCAGGTGCGTTTCCATGCACGCAAGCGCGTAGGGGCAGACGTGACGCACCCTGACCGCTTTATCAAGCTGCGCGTGGCCGTCTAAGCCATGAACACCCGGCCCGCATATGACGTTGCCCTGCCATACGGTGATCATACCGTATGGCTCAGGCCGTCCTTGCGGGCCGCCACTGTGCTGGAGCGCATGCACGGTGGCTTTGTGCCGCTGCTGTTGAAGGTCCAGCAAGGCCATACCGGAACGCTGCGCGAAATTGTCCAGAACTCTGCTACGGATCGCGCAGCTGGTCAGCGTTTTCTACACGCCCTGAAAGGTGCCACGTTGAAGGACGTGCAAGAGACGCTGACCGAACCTGCCTTCGCACTTATCACAGCGCTGATGATCCCTGACACAGATCAGGGCGAGGCCGCGAAGGCACCATCCGGCAAGCCCGTCAAATGGGCTGACCTCTACGCAGACCTCTACAAGATCGCGACCGGCTGGCTTGGCTGGCCACCAGCAACGGCATGGGCGGCGACACTGCCCGAGATACTGAGCGCCTTTGACGGTCACATTGAACAGCTCAAAGCCGTGCATGGCACCGCAGAGGATGACCAAACAGAAACCCCAGGTATGTCCGCAGACCAGCGGCAATCCAACATCGACGCTGGCCTAGACCCCGAGTTTGACCGTGAAGGCCTGCGCGCATTGAAGGCGCGCCATACATCATGAGCAAGCCGCCACACCTTTGCGCATGCGGTAAGATCGTCGCACACGGCACCCGCTGCACATGCCAGATCGCCAGCACCCGCGCCCGCAACAATCGCCATGACCAGAACAGGCCTACAGCTGCACAGCGTGGCTACAATGCCGCATGGCGCACAGCACGCAAGCAATGGCTGGCACACCACCCGGCCTGTGCAATGTGCAGCGCACAGGCCACCACAGTGGACCACATCACCCCGCATCGCGGCAATGACGTGCTGTTCTGGGATAAGACGAACTGGCAATCCCTTTGCACGCCCTGTCACAACCGGATCAAGCAACGGCTGGAGCGTGCAACATGATCACGCCAGAGCAAGCGATATGGCAGATCGTGCTGAGACAGGCTGTTGATGATGCACTCATAGGTGTGACCGGCACCGATGGCGGCACACGTCAGGCAAAGATCAATGCCACACACAAAGCACGCGCATACTTCACCAAACCAGACCCGGACCTCGCACTGGTCTGCACCCTTGCTGACCTCGACCCTACAGCTGTGCGTGAAGCCATGATCAAGCGCATAGCAGATGCACCATCACCCGAGGATCTGTTCACTGGTAGTCGCAGACGTGATCAGAGCGCCGCAACAAAGATCACCCACAATGGCAACACACGCACACTGCACGCATGGGCAACCATCACCGGCATATCCGCAGTGAACCTGCGCAATCGTATCAGCTCAGGCTGGACAGTAGACCGCACACTGACAACACCAGTAGGCAGGCCAAAGGCAGCACCCAAACCAAAGCGGATCAGCACTGCGAAGACCCTGACCCATGAAGGCCAGACCAGAACCATCGCGCAATGGTCAAAGGTTACAGGTATCTCAAAGATCATCCTGCATATGCGTGAGCGCTCAGGCTGGGATGCAGAGCGGATCCTGACAACGCCCTACATACCGCGCCGCCGGGGGGTGGTCTCAGACTTTGAGGGGCTCAGGAAGACCGGCGGGATGGCAAACGCACAAGATACGACGAAAATAGTTTTTCAGGATCAAACACAATGAGCAACACACCGCTGGCGCTGATCAAGGCGCAACTGAATATCGATCACGACCTCGATGACGCCTTGCTTGAGCACAAACTGAACGTGGCAGAGGAATGGATCGAGAACCACACCGGCCAGTTGTTTGCCGGTTACATCCCTGCGTCCTTTACCGAAGCCGCATTGCAGCTTGCCGCCTATTGGTATGTGCAGCGTGAGGGTGCCAGCGACGTGCGCCTGACCGCCGTGCCGTTTGGTGTGCTGGAATTGCTCAGCCCCTACCGTGAGAGTGTGACCGGTCATGTCGCGTCTTAAAGGGTCCGCAGAACTGGAGAAGCGCCTTCTGGCGATACCACGCGAAGTGCTGGACCAGCTACGTCCAGCACTTCTTAAAGGTGCGAACGATATCGCGGACGCAATGGAAGCGCTCGCACCCGAGGATCAAGGGGATCTAGTCAACACCATCACAGTCACCGGTCCCGGTGGCACAACCCCTGCATATGCGTCCGGTGGTGGTTCTGCGACCCTCAAAGATAATCAGGCCGCCGTCACGGTAGGCAGTCCGGACATGCGCCACGGCCACCTTCAAGAGTTTGGCACGGTCAATCACCCTGCACAGCCGTCTATGCGCCCTGCATTCCGTCTGAAAAAGACCAAGGTGCTGCGCCGGATCGAAGCGGCAATACGCAAGGCAATCAAAGCGAACGGCGGCACGTGATGATCGAACCATCTGTCAGCCTACAGACGGCCCTGCGCACTGCCCTGATCAGTGACCCCGCCGTAATCGCACTGGTGAACCCTGAGCATATCCGCGCAGGCCGCCCCGATCGCTTCCCGTGTGTGATCATGTCTGGCGGCTCTACGCACTATCTGGGCAAGGCGTCCGGTGGTCAGCACCTTGCCCGCGTGAACCTCGACCTGCACGTGTGGGCGGTAGAAGACGGCCCCGACACGGCCAAGATGATTGGCCACCATGTCAGCCGTGCCGTGATCGCCATGCCGGACGCTCAGGATGGGTTCACAATCGACCAGCTCGACCAGCCCCGCGTGATCTGGCTACGCGATGTCCAGCCCGAGCTGAGCTACACACACGGCGTAATCGAGATCGAAGCCGTGATCAGGTGGAGAGATTGAGCATGACCATGATCAAAGCAGGCGCAATGCGCCACCAGATCACGCTGGAGCGCATGACAGAGACGGTGCAACCGTCCGGTGCCGTGTCTCAGACATGGGCCAGCTACGCGACCCCGCGCGCAGAGATCGTGCAGCAAGAGCTTGCGGACTACCTGTCTGGAGCTGGTGAAGGCACGACCGGCACCATCGCCTTTCGCCTTTGGTATGTGCCGAACGTCTCGACCGCTGACAGGATCACCTACAACGGTGCGACCTATGCTATCATCGGCGTGCTGGAGATTGCCAATGGTCGCGGTCTGGAGATCAGGGCGGTGACACAGTGAGCAAACATCTGCGCGGTGTGAAGCCAAAGCCCAAAACCACAACCGACGCGCTCACAAAAGCGCCGCCGGTGCCGTCTTACTTCTCGATCTATGCCGCTGCTGAGTGGCGCCGCATCATGCCGCGGCTGATCAAAGACCGCACCCTGACAAAAGCGGACCTTGGCAGGGTAGAGGAATACTGCCTTATGCGCGGTGTAGTGCGCGAGATCGAGACGAACCGCGCCATTAACGGTGGCGATATTGATCCGAAATTGTTTGGGGTCCAGAACAGGGCGGCACAGACCGCAAGGCAGCTTGCCGCCGAGTATGGCCTGTCACCGGTCAGCCGCGCCCGTATCGGCACACCACACGATGACGATGATCAAGGCGGTTATATCAATCCGCTCAGTATCAAGTGAATGGACGGCTCAGGGATCATTGAAGCGACAGGGGCGGAATCCGTCTCCTTGCCCTCTACCTTTCCCGAATGGGTGTTCGACACGTCGCCTATTGATGACCCGCTAGGCCACGGCGAACGCGCGGTGGCTTTCCTGCGCGCCCTGAGACACCCTAAGAGCACGGCACCGCGCAGGGCTTTCCAGCTCCACCCATGGCAAGAGCGCATTGTGCGCGCAATCTATGGACCCCGTGACGCAGACGGGGAAAGGATCGTGCGCGAGGTGTTCCTGTTGATACCGCGCGGCAACCGTAAGACCAGCCTTGCCGCCGCGCTGGCCCTCTTGCATCTGTTCGGCTACGAAGCCGTCCCGGCTGGAGAGTGCATCTTTGCCGCCGGTGATCGTGAACAGGCCTCAATCGGGTTCCGCGAGTGTGTCGGGATGATCCGCGAGGATAAGAACCTGAGCGCCGCCGTGACGATCCATGACGCCCACAACAGCGCGAAGGCAATCAAATACAAGGCCGATGGCAGCACGCTCAAAGCCGTATCCAGCGACGGTAGAACGCAGCACGGCACCACACCGACCTTCGTCCTGGTGGATGAAATCCACGCATGGCGCGCCAATGGCAGGGAACTCTGGGAAGCGCTTCAATCCGGTATGGCGAAACGCGCCGGTGGCCTGACAGTGGTAGCAACAACCGCAGGCCGTGGCCGTGAAGGATTGGCAGCTGAGCGCTACGCCTATGCGCGCAAGGTGGCGACCGGCGATGTGGTGAACTCGTCATTCCTGCCTATCCTGTTTGAGACACAAGAGGCCGATGACTGGCAGGATGAGGAAGTCTGGCGCAAGGTAAACCCCGGCTATGATCTGGGCTTTCTGGATAAGAAGAAACTTCGCGCAGACGCGACAGAGGCCGCAGACAACCCGTCGAAAATGTATGAGTTTCGCCAGTATCATCTGAATACTTGGTTTGGTAACAGCCGCGCGCCGCTGTTCAACTTCGAGACTTACGACGCCAGACAGTTTCAGGATGACGAAAGCGACCTCGAAGGCGCACCCTGCTATCTTGGGATCGACTACGCTCAGAGCGGCGACCTTGCATCTATCGTGGCCGCGTGGCGCATGGGTGATCAGATCGCGGTGAAGCCGTGGTTCTTTGTCCCGACAGAGGGCTTGCAAGAGCGCGAGCGGCTGGAGGGTGTGCCTTATCAAGAGTGGATCGACGCAGGCTACATTACCCCCGTGGAAGGCCCGATCATCACGCAAGAGGCTGTGCAAGAGATCGTGCGTGAACTCTGCGCGCGCCATGATGTGCACGAGTGTGCCTATGACCCGTGGAAATTCCAAGTAGCGGCAACGCAGCTCATGAGTGACGGCGTGCCGATGATCGAAATGCGGCAAGGGCTGGTGACTATGGGGCCGGCCGCTGCTGATCTGGAGCGCAGTGTTACCGGCCGCACGATCCGCCATGATGGCAACCCCGTGCTGAGGCACCATCTGGCATCCGTTGCCGCCGTCCGCAATGACACCGGCATGATCCGGATGACGAAGGCAGACCCGAAGCGCGACCACATCGACCGTGCAATCGCCGCCGCCATGGCCGTGAGCCGCGCGACTGCAGGCCAGAGCAATCTTTCACAGTATTCCGGCGAAAATGCCGAATTGTTCATATTCTAGGAGAACATCATGAGCGACCTTCCCGGCCTTATAGTTGATATCGAAGCACGCATGGACAAGCTCGAAAAGGGCTTCAAGCGCGCCAACGCCGCACAAAACCGCGCATCTGGTCAGATGGAAGCACGGGCCAAACAGTCCGCAGAGCGCATGCGCAACAGCTACGGCAAGGCCAGTGACGGGATTGCCGCCAGCTTCAAGAAACTTGGCCCCGCCCTTGCGGCATCGCTATCCGTTGCGGCTATTGGCACGATATCCAAGAACATGGCCGCAGTGATCAAAGACACCGCAGCAATCGGTGACGAAGCAAAACGCGCCGGTGTATCCATGAAGGCGCTACAGGAATGGACATTTGTTGGATCGCAAAACCGGATAGGCAAAGACACCATCGTGGATGGTCTCAAAGAATTGAACCTGCGCGCCGACGAGTGGATATTGACGAAATCCGGCCCCGCTGCTGAGGCGTTTACGCGCATCGGCATGACCGCTGACAGCCTTAAACGCAAACTGGAAGACCCTAGCGAATTGTTGCTGGAGATCATCGGGCGCATGGGCGACCTCGACACCGCCGCGCGCATCCGTGTGTCAGATGAACTCTTTGGCGGGTCGGCTGGGGAGCGCTTCGCGGAGCTGGTCGGGAATGGTGAAGCTGCACTGCGCAGCACCATCCGCGCAGCAAACGACACCGGCGCGGTGCTGGATGATCAGATCATTGAGAAAGCCGCCGAGATCGACCGGAAGTTTGCCGCGCTACAGGTGAGAATGTCCAACTTTGGCAAGAGTGCCGTGGTCGCAATCGCCAGTATCAACCCGTCCCTTTCTGAGCTGGGCAACGTCTTAGACAATCTTTTCAGCAATCCAAATCAGGCACGCGGTATTCTTGGCGACGGTATTACTGACACACTCAGCCGCGACGGACGTGCTGTAAAAGAACACGAAGCTGATATTCTTGCGCTCAAAGGTGCCTATGACGAAACCGCCTATATCGCAGATCGCACCGGAACCCGTCTTTCCAAAGTAGCAGATCAGCTGCGCGCCATGGGCCAGACCGAAGCGGCGAACACTCTGGACGCGGTAGCTGGTGAAATGCAGACGCTCAACAGCGACCTCGACAAAGGCGCGATATCTGCTGATGAGTTTGAGGAGCGCATGGCGAACGCGACCGACACGGCGCGTGATACGCTCACGCAGGTGAACGCGATTGATGGTGCGGATTTTGGCCGTGTCATTGGCGGTCTGGGCCGTCTGGTGGGTGCCTTGGCTACCGCAGCGGCTAAGGCACGTGAGCTTCGTGCCTCTATGCCCGGTGGTTCCGCAGACGGCACCACAGACGGCGCAACCTATAACGACCCCGGCCCAACGTCCCGCCGTGGCACCCGTGCTGCTACGCCGGGATTGGCTGTTACAACATCACCGCGCCCGCAACTCCCCGGTGTAGACGCTTCGTTTGGCACCCCTGAGCCTTCGTCCGGTGGTGGCAAAGGTGGTAGCGGTGGTGGCGCGCCACGCCAGAACGACCTTGAACGTGAAATTCAGAGCATCGCAGAGGAAACAGCGGCGCTACGTCTCGAAGCGCAGGCACTGGCAGAGGTGACAGGTGCACGTCTGAAACAAGGCGATGCAATCGAATACGCCCGCACCCGTGCTGAGCTTCTGGCAGCGGCACAACGCGCAGGCCAGCAAATGACCCCGGAACTGACAGCGCAAATTGATCAGCTTGCCCGCGAATATACTGAGGCCGGTGCCGCTGCTGAGCTTGCCGCCGATAAAATTCAGGATGTGCAAGACGCATCCCGCGCCGGTGCAGAGCGCATCGCAGGTGTATTCGAGCAAATGGCGACTGGTGCAATGACCGCCAAGGAAGCAGTAGGCCAGCTTATTCTGGAGCTGATCAAAATGGCACTGCAAAAGCGGATCATGGAAGCCGCAGGGCTTGCCGGTGGATCGACCTTTGGCAAGTTTCTGGGCTTTTTGGGCGGTGGGTTTGCGGCTGGTGGATACACTGGCAACGGCGGCAAGTTTGAACCCGCTGGCGTGGTGCATCGCGGCGAATACGTTCTGAGCAAAGCCGCAACATCTGCCCTAGGTGTGGCGAACCTCGACGCCCTTCACAGCGCCGCGAAGGGCTATTCCGGCGGTGGGCTGGTCACTGGTGCCGCCCGTGAATCATCGCTTCCTATGGCCCGTTCTGGAGTCGCTGCGCCCTCGATTGAGATCAATGCACCGGTGACTGTGAACGCCAGTGGCGGCACTCCTGCGCAGAACGCTGATCTGGCCGGTCAAATGGCGAAACAGATGGAACAGAGCATGCGCAACGTGGTGGTGTCTGAGATCACGAAACAAATGCGCCCCGGCGCGATGTTGAGCCGGAAGGGATGACCATGGCACTGCCGACATTCACCCCGCCCGTAGCACCATCACCCGGCACCGCGCACAGCCCACAGATCAGCTTGCGCAAGGCTGAATTTGGCGACGGCTACACTCAGGCGTCACCGCAGGGCTTGAACCATATCCGCGAGGTGATCGCCTTGAAGTGGGACGGTCTAACGCTCGACCAGATGGGCCAGCTCAGAACCTTCTTTGAAGAACGTGGTGGCTACAAGCCGTTCTGGTATCAGCCCTATGGCTTCTCGACAGTGGCAAAATGGACCTGCGAAGAATGGTCCGGAGTAGCTGGCGCGCCGTGGACCTTCGCGGCGAAGCTCACTCAGAGCTTCACGCTCGAGACCTAGCTGCACGTCTTGCAAGATGGCTCTAACGCATCAACCAGCAGTGGCTAGTTACAACTTGCGGAGTCGTCCGCCCTGCGTTTACACTCGAGTTTCTAAACCAAGCTGAGCAGGGCGGACTTTCCGCCGGAGCCAGCGGCCCTGCACAACTAGATTCAGCGCCAACTGATTCATAAGGGTTGTGCGGGGCCACACTGCATAATCACACATCTGACTAGAAACGCTACTCCGCACGCCCCAAACTGGAGTAATTTAACTATGGCAAACTAGCACAGTTTGCATCTGGGCCACATTCGCCTGTCTTATGCTCGTCTTCTGACGTGAGCCTTCGGATGACGCCGAGACTTGACCGGCATATACGACACAGCGTGTCGTATATTCAGCACCCCCAAAAAACGGCCCTTAGAAGCGCGTCTTGAGTTTGGGCACCCCTTACCGCCCACATAGACGAGATCGAATCCTACGGCCCCTTACAGAGTCTCCGGCGCGGCACGTGTGTGCTTTTGGACCGGTGTGCGGAACGCTTATGCCTTTGGACCGGGATAGTGTGCTGGGCCGGGGTGCTTCTGACCGGGGTAGTCTCAGAACCTTCACTCTTCCGGTCAAGAATGAACAACCCGTCCGGAGACGCGGCACGCGGCGACGGGCAAGGCCGCAGGCCGCGCAGGTGAGGGCGCGCAGCGCCCGAGGTAGGGAGGTGAAGAAAGCCGATCATCGTCTCTTTCTTACTTTCTTACTTTCTTACTTACTTCTCTTTCTTACTTTCTTAAACGAACGAATTTGCGGACAGACATGGAAGCGCCATATCGTGATACGCCGGTATAACGATATGAAATTAATACACTATTTCAAAATTCCCCATTGTGTATGCACCCGTTAACGTGTATATAGGTGCTAGAAACATTGGAGTTTGAGAAATGAACGATCTATCCCCCGCACACATCCGGCTTTCTGGCGAGCGCAAATTGCAGCTCGAAGCCTTCGCAAAACTCACTGGTGCCGCGTCAATGAGCGCGACAATCGGCAAGCTGATCGAACTTGCCCGCGCTCGGGGTCTGGTGGATCACACCATCCCCGGCGTCACGATCAACAGCTTTGGCGACGGTATGGCAATCGCGTTTAACGATGCCACCCCGACAGGCTTTTCACACGAGGGCATTGCCGCCTTGGTCGCGACTATCCGCGACTTTGTGAACGGCACTGCACAGTCAAAAATGGTCCACAACCTCGACCATGATTTTAGCGTGTCGCGCCAAGGCACTTCTTTCAAGGTGGCGGTGCCTTTGAACGGGCCAAACGTCAAAACGTGGTCCGCAGATATCGCGATGGATTTTGCGGACCTGATCGAAGTGGAATCCGTCAAGGCACAAGTTGCCTGACACCACAAAAGCAAAGCGGCCCGATGCTGGAACACCGGACCGCCTAAATCTTGAAATCTTCTCAACACTCGGAATTTACCATGCCAGATCCAGAAAGTGAATCCCTGATATGCAGGTTTTCCGCAGGTGAACGCCCTCTAACGGGTATAGAGCGGGCCTTTCTTGCTGACTTGGAAACTATCAGCGATGACACGATAGGGACCGCTCAAAATAGCGATGATCGTGTGCGGGTTTTTATCGCAAGCTGGAAAGCGGGTGACGCTGCACGGCGCGAGGAGCTGAAAAATTCGCCGCTGGTCCAGCACTGGGCGAAGCTGGACGCAGATCGCAAGGCAGACGGTTACGCAATCTCTAACGCGTCTCGCAGGCTGATCTACGCCGCGCGCATTTTTCTGGAGGAAGACCGGATCGTGACGCAGTATGTCACCGGCCTATCACTGCCTGCTAAGACAGCGCGCCGCAATGAGAAGGAAGCTAATCGCAAGGCAATAGCACGGGCCAATGAGACGCCAGAACAGGCAGTAGAACGTAAGCGCCGCGATGCTGAAAGTAAGAGATTGAAGCGCGCTAAGATCAAAATGACGCAGACCACAACCTGAGCCGGTATAAGGAATATACACATGAAAGGAACGACCATGAGCTTGCCCACCACGATCAACAAAGACTTGTCGCCCGAGATACAGAGCCGTATCGACAGGGCCGCTACTATCATCCGTGACCACGACCGCGCGACCAAAAAAGCAATCTTTGAAATCGGCAAGATTTTGGTCGATGTGAAGAACGCCCTCGACCATGGGCAGTTTGGCAAGTGGATCAGCCGTGAGTTTGGCTGGACCAACCGCACGGCGCAGAATTACATGAACATGTCCCGCAACCTGAGCGATCATAGCGAAACAGTTTCGCATTTGCCGATGAAGATCGTTTATGACATCGCGGCCTTGCCAGACGCAGGCCGCGCAGATGTCATCGCTATGATCGCTGACCCGAAGAACCCGCCGGTAAAACAGATCGCACAGAAGATCGTGACACTGAAAAATGTTGAGTATGACGCTAAAGCAGCAGCCGCCAAAGAAGCGCAGCGTTCACCCGCCGCGAGGAAAGCGGCGAAGGCGAGAAAAGAGAAGCTTGAAGCAGAGAACATGAAATGGCGTCAGGAGCAGGAGCAGAAGAAGGCTGACCTTGCGAAAGATTCTGCTGTCTTGGCGTTGAAGATGGGGCCGGAGTTGATCGAAGCACTGGTATCGCTGAGCAATACGCACGATGCTTTTTCGGTAGTCGCAGCACTTAAGAGCGCGCTTACGGAATGCCCCGCAGTTGACAACGTGGTGACGATCACCGGCGAAGTTTTGGACGACGACGAACTCACCGACCTCGATTACACAAGTGCCGCCTGATAAAAAACAGCTAGCACCCCGGCCATAGGTGTGTTACATTATAACAATCGGGAGTGTCATCCCGGTTCTCAGGTTGGCCAGCACATTCCTTGCAAGGGCAGTGTGCTGGCCAATTAAATCAGCACTTACTTACTGAAAATAAACGATTTTCTGTCTTGCAGGCGGATTCAGCATGTGAGATTCTGAGGCACGACCAACCCCTTTGGAGTGCCGACAATGACAACAACCGCAAGCTACATCACCGATAAAGACCACGCCTCTCTAGTAGTCGCGCTGACAGCGCTGGACACCGACCCTGCACACCCACACCCACTGTCAGACCGGATCATCGAAGTGCTGGGCGAGATTGGTGGCGTGTGGCCAGCGTCTATCAACTCCGCTACGATCAACTAAGCTGCCTAGAACCTTTCTGATCATGCTCACGCGGGTCTACTTTTGGTCGTCTGACTGTTTGCCTGAGGCACGACGTCGTTTCGCGACTTCGACGGCGAAGAATGACCCGAAGAACGCGGTCATGATTGGATACCCGATCTTCAGCCAATCATCCTTGCCTTCTTCAAAAATGGTCAAGCTGACAAACAGGTCGTAGGTCACGAGGGCAGATAATAAGGTTGCCACACCGAAAGCAATTGTCCACCCAAGCGGCTCAGGCTCGCCCTCACGCATTTCCTGCGCAAGTTTTCCTATGAAACATAGCAAGAGGAGCGGTAGGCCTATCCCAACACTGATTGACATCCATAGTGGCCAGTCCCAAAAGCTTTGCGTCGCGGCAATCTGGAGCGCGTCCAGAATCGCCTGCCATCTATTACCAATCCATTCGCCTAAATCTCGGAGTGTCATTCTGTATTGACGCATACCTGCTGAAGACAGTCAAACGGTCTGCCGATTGCGTGGGCGCGTGATAAAATCGAGCATATTTCGCTCGCAGCTAGGAGGTAGGTCGCAACGCAGATCGCAAAAGTCGTCGAAGTAACTTGGCGAGCAGGTAGCTAGTAGTAGATGAACATGAAGCCCGTCGGTTTTCCAGTCTGGCGAGCGCGTCTTCTAATCTGGTCAGGATCCACGTAATAGTGCTCTTAGGCTGCATGCGCCTGTAATAATGACAGCCACGATAATGGACGGGGTTAACGCTCAATGGAATTCGACTTGACGGTGAAGGTGACAGATATTGCGATTGTGCTCGCGGCTTTGGCTGGGCCAGTCTTAGCAGTGCAGGCTCAGAAGTGGCTTGAGCGCAGGCGTGATGTGACTGAGCGTCGGCTAAGTATTCTTCGCACTCTACTAGCAACCCGTTCAGCTACCTTATCACTGCACCACGTCGAAGCGCTGAATGCCGTCCCGGTAGAGTTTTACGGAAATGACGCGAAACTTAAAGCGATCAATGAGGCTTGGAAGCTGTATCTGGACCACCATGATGATCGTCTGGAGTTTGGTGATGCTTGGGCGCAGAAGAGACTAGATCTTTACCTTGATCTTCTACATGAAATTGCTCGATTCTTGGGCTATAAATTCACTCGCACTCAACTTGGACGTGACATCTATTCACCCAAGGCACATGGCGATTTAGAGTATGAACAGAACGTTATTCGAAAAGGATTGGCCGATCTTTTTGTAGGAAAGGGCTCATTGCCGCTTTCCATAAAAGAGATGCCTGAGTCTGCCGCTGGTAGTAGCGAACTACAAGCTGCTATTGAAAAGATCATTCTCACTGCAGCAGCCGAAACGAGACCCTCTGAGATCACAAAGGTTGATAACGATGGAGTGTCTTCTTGACGAATTAAAGGACTACGCCGACCGTGGAAACTCCGGCCCGGTCGCGCGCTCTATGCGCCAGTGCAGGCCACCAGTGACGCCACATCTCTTACACTTCATGTCGCGCTGCACATCGACCAGCTTTCGCATTTCGTGGTAGCGCGAGTGCAGAACGTGCGGTGCTACCTGGGCAGACCAGTGACAGGCTGGGCAGGTCACGATCACCACGTCGCGCGCAGTCAGATCCGCGACACGAATCTCAAACTTCAATCCAAGAACAAGGGGAGAGTAGGGCATGCCCCTTTATAGCGCTTCGTTCCTGATTTGTTCCAGTGTCAATTCCAGCGTGCAATCTAAGATCACGACCGATAGAGTAGGCCAAGATTCCCCAGTTGACGCTACGTCATTATGTCCATTTGAAAGCTGGTAACATGGTTACAAAACGTCTCGTAAGTGATTGATAAATATATAGGTAATCAAATTTCAAATCCCTTATCACCCACCATCTACTCCGGTTTTATGTGAAGGTTGCGGACGTAATTGGTCGTCTTGTCCTGCGTTTGTATCCCTCTCCTTGTACGAAATGAAAACCTGCCATGGCCGACTTTCCCGAGCTCTATATTTTACGACACGGCGAGACCGCGTGGAATGACGAAGGGCGGATGCAGGGGGCGTTGAATTCCGCGCTCACGGATCTGGGCAAGGTGCAGGCGGCACGGCAGGCGCAGATCCTCGCAGATGTCGATCTTACGGGGTTCGATATCCTCACAAGTCCGCAGGGCCGCGCGTTCGAAACGGCGGCGATTGCGCTTGCGCGCAAGGTCAGCCATCTGCGCACGGACGACCGCCTGCGTGAGATTGGCGTGGGCGATTGGGCGGGCAAATTACGGCGTGAACTGCCTGGCGCGGAGGCATTTGTAGACGGGCCCGACGGGGCACTGGAACTCTACGAGCGTGCGCCGGGCGGGGAGGGGTTCGTCGCGCTGGAACAACGCTGTGCCGGGTTTCTTGCCACGCTGACAGCGCCCTGCGTGCTGGTCACTCACGGGATTACCTCACGGATGCTGCGGGCTGTTGTTACGGGCGTGGGACGTCCGGGTATGGCCGATATGGGCGGCGGGCAGGGGGTGGTGTTCCATCTGAAAAACGGTGTGCAAAAACGTCTCGAATGAGGCTTGCCACGGGGGGATTATCTGGCTAAACCCGCGCTCACGGGCCGTTAGCTCAGTTGGTAGAGCGCTTCGTTTACACCGAAGATGTCGGGAGTTCGAGTCTCTCACGGCCCACCATTTCCCGGCGACGGGGGACATAGATTGCGCGGTTGTAGCTCAGCTGGTTAGAGTATCGGCCTGTCACGCCGAGGGTCGCGGGTTCGAGCCCCGTCAACCGCGCCATTTTTCCGTTACTATAAATCCAGTTCAGGGTCAGGGCGTTGCGCACCAACTTATTGGCGGGCCCTTTGCGGAAAAGCGGACAGAGGCAACATTCAAGGTCGTGTGGGCCAGCCCGTCTTGGCAACAGTTGCAGTCCTCATTGTTGTGTGGCGCTAAGTGTCCAACATCCCCGCTCACACGGGGAGTGCAATGGCTTGATATCAATCGGGTAAGAAACGAATTCCAGCAATCAAGCCAGCCGAGGTCAGTTGCCCGATACCGCGCGTTACGATAGCTCCATCCTTATACAAGGTGAGATCGAAGGCATCGCCTTCAGACGTGATTTCCAGAGTGTTTACGACAAGTTTACGTCCCTTCCCGTCGTAATATGTGAACTCATAGGTTCCAGCATATCTTGGCCCTTCGCCGCCGATTGCTCGCCCAGTTCCGCTCCCGTTTATCTGGTGACGCCAAACCGCGTCCAACGTGCCCGGTTGGTCGCCAGGAGTGTAGATAACAAGGCCGACATTGACCTGTAGTTTTTCCATGGAAAACGCCTCATGGGGAATGCGCTGCGTGGTTGTTCCTAAGTTAGGATCCATTAAAGCAGCTCGGTCGAAGCCGACAAACGGATTACTCTTTCAAAGCTCAACGTAACGGTCAGGCATGAAATCGTCTCGTTTTTCGATCTTCTGATCGGTGATGTGCTCGGCGCGTCAATGAAGCGAGCCTCGCGCTAGGCGCGCGTAACGGCCGGGATCGGGACCATGGCCGCTGATGATCCTCCGGTGATGACCGTCCGCGGTATCAACCACAATCCCAGATGTTACGAACTTGGGATCAGGCGATCAGAATGGGGTTTGTTCAGGGACCCGTCAGCATTCGAAGCAGGTGGAAAACACGGTGCGTCGTTTTCTCTATCCTCATCAGTTTCAGATTTGGCGCAAATTGGGGATTTATAAGTGCCCTAGAGATGCTCTTCACGCTCAGTTGCACTTTCGAAGCTGTGTTCGGGCGCGCAGTCTCATGAATGAGCGGCGTCGGAAATTCGGGACGACTTCAACATCTGCTGTAAAGGGCTAGCAAAGAGGGGGTGTTTTGGGAAAAACCTCGCCCTTAGCGTCGAGGGCGGTAGCAAGCCATACGGTAGTGTTTGCGCGCCGAAGGCGTCAGGCTGGATGATGTGTCATGAAAAGGTGACGGCGGGCTACAGCGCGTGCTCGTTTGGGGTGGACCGGATTGCACGGAGCGGCGATTGGCATTTTGGCCTGTCTGCCGCTTGTAGGTGTCCGTGCCGCGTGACGTCCGAGTGTGTGTTCGTATCAAACGCGCAAGCTTTCACGGCAATGCGGAATCCCTCTGCAGAGTTGCAGGGCCTTGGCTGGCTCCGTGTACCCGGTGAATAAACTAAGGTTTATGGGCATCTGCAGCAGGTTTAAGCGGTCCGATTTAAACTTTCGTTGAGTGGTGAACGGCAAATTCGTTCCTTTATCCAGAGCATCCCAACGACACCAAGCCGATCAAGGCCGTGTTCGAGAATACCCTCACGGGACCACATCTTGAAGGAACTACAACATGAAACTTAACCTCACAGTCTCCGCTCTTGTCCTCGCATTGGCCGGCACCGCAACTTTCGCGCAAGGCATGGAAGGGCATCAGATCGGCTACAACGACAAGAGCCAGTCGGCCTCCACTTTCTCCACCAGAAGCGGCGAGCAACTCGTGATCATCGAGACACGCGACACCTTTGAAGCGGGCAATCTGCGCGCCGAAGAGGCCGACGACGTCACGGTTACGGTCTATCCATCGACACCCAACGAGCGTTATGAACAGCGCCCCACACGGTAAGCGATAACGACCACGCGTCCGCCCCGTCTCGGGGCGGACGCCAACGCTCCGCGTCCGCATTCACGCATAGCTGCTGTGCGTTGTAATCCGATCCGTTCGCCATATCTAGCAGCGGGTGTAATGATTGGATGTAAGTTATGGATCGGAATAAGAGAATCGGCCTTTGGGCCATCGTGCTGCTGCAATTCAATGCAGCAGTTTTTTTTATTTCAAACATTGTATTTGAGACTTTGAACATCGAGCCTTGGCTGCTGGATTGGAACATGCGTGAGTATCAGCAGGTATTTCAGGCCGTCGGGCTTTTGCTCGGCGTGGTGCTTGGCTGGATCGTCATGCGAATGGGCCTCAAGCGCACGCGCCTCGTGGAATCCAAACTGCGCCAGTGCACCATGGAATTCTCTTTTTTGATGGAGGAACATTTTGCCGAATGGAATCTTACGTCGGCAGAGCGCGACATTGCGCTTTTCCTCGTGAAAGGCTTGAGTACGCGCGAGATCGCTGAGATGCGCGGCACATCCGAGGGTACTGTGAAGGCCCAAACCAACGCGATTTACCGGAAGGCCAAGGTGACTGGGCGCCCACAGTTGTTGAGCCTGTTCATCGAGGATCTCATGGAGGATGCGCTGATGCCTGCCGCCCGCCCGCGGCGCTCGGAGGCGATGGGTATCGGAGTGGCGGCCTGACAGGCGGTAGATCCTGCCTGCAGATGAGGCCGGATTTTGCCTGCTCTGGACGGTTTTCCTGATCGCGACAGTCATGGTCCATTGAAGGAAGAAGCAGGGATTGTGCGGCATGGGGTTGCCGCCGGCTGTACTTATGGTTCTGGCGTCTCAAGGCTATGCCTGAGCTTTCCGGTTCTATCAGCGCAGGCCCGCTCGGGGCAGGCACTAGGCAAAGAAATGCCCGCTACGCCCAACTAATCCCTTGACGCCCCAAACCCCCTCGCATATTCCGCAGACACGCTTTGAGGGTTCGCCCGCAAAGATGCAGCATGCGGTTGTAGCTCAGTTGGTTAGAGTATCGGCCTGTCACGCCGAGGGTCGCGGGTTCGAGCCCCGTCAACCGCGCCACTGCTGCTTTAAAAGGCCTCCCCTCGGGGAGGTCTTTTTGCATTCTGGTACAATGATGTATGGAAGCGGTTTTCGCTGCGTCGCTTCAGGCGCCGTAACCCAAAGTGGCTTCGATCTCGGGATCGAGCTGGCTTTGCATCCACTCGGTATCGGTGGCATCCCAAGCGTCCGGTGCAGGCGCACGATCCTTTATCGCGGGGGTCCAGCGGTTCCCCATGCGGCGCGTGACAGGGGCATAGCCGCGCTTGGTGGTTGCCACGCCGAACTGTGCGGACAGATCGGCCAGAAAGGCCTCCGGCGCGGCAGTGAAGGCTTCGAGCGAGACATAGACCACTGACGCTCCGCGTGCGCGCATGCCCAAGAGCGCGCGGTGCTTGAGATTGCGCATGGCGAAGATATTCTCGAAGCGCGCGCCGGTGATCGGATGACGATCCCATTGCATCTCGTATCCCTGCGGAAGCAGGCGGGGCGGGATGTTGTTGAAATAACCGATCCGGTCGACTTGCGATTCCCAAGGGCTGCGTAGAAAGTCGTGAAAGCTCAGCGCTTGCACAGCCGGGGAGGCATGCCAAGGGCGTTTGTAGAGCGAATGCGCCCAGCTTTGCGGATTGCGGACCGCGACGATGGTCAGGAAGGTCGGCGGGCAGGCGATCATCGCGGGAAATCCGTGCTTCCAGCCGAGCGCCTCGGTTTTGCGCAGCTGGAGGGATTCGTTCACGATCTTGCGGATCACATTGGTGCCGCAGCCCCGCTCCCCAAGCACCTGAAACCGGTCAACGGGCGCATCGCTGGCCTTGTGAATGTGCCAGCCGGTGCGCTGCATATCCGTAGCCATCCCGGCGCAGACATCGGCAAATTCAGCGGTCCGGGGCGCGTGTGCCATTGTCATTTTGCATCTCTCGCGGCTTACTGCATCTCGAACCCGCAGTGTGAGCAATCGCGCGGGAAAAGAAAAGAAGGAAGAGGCATGCAGACAGTAGCAGCGATCACGATGGTGCGCGACGATGCGTTTTTTCTGCGGGCGTGGCTGGCGCATTACGGCGAGATGTTCGGGCGCCAGAACTGCTATGTCATCAACCACGGCTATGGTGCGGAGGTGGCAGAGCTCGCGGCGGGCTGCAACATCATCGGCATCCCCGGCGATCCACACAAGAATTTCGACGTCAAGCGCTGGTCGCTGCTGAACAATCTGTTGGGTGGGCTGCGCCGCTATTACCGCCACGTGATTGTCGGCGATGTGGACGAGTTGGTTGTGGTGGACCCTGCGTCAGGCGTCAATCTTTTGGAGTATCTCGAGAAGGCCTCGGACAAGCGCGTGCTGACGCCGCTGGGGCTGGAGGTGATCCACCGTATCGACCTCGAGCCCGAGGCGATCACCGACAAGATAATCGGCCCACGCCGCCACGTGCGCCCCGCGCCACATTATTCAAAGCCCTGCATCATTTCGGCGCCTGTCAAAGTCTCGCGCGGGGGGCATTTCTCGCAATACGCCAAGCTGCATGCGCCCGATGATCTGTATCTGATGCACATCAAGTTTTGTGATTTCGCGCAATATGCGCACGCGATGGACCGCCGCAATGCCGTGACCCGCGAGATGGGCGACGACATCAAGGGCACGGCGATCGGGCGGCACTGGTTTGGCGAGGCGCGCGGGGAGGACCGCGCGGTGTTCGAGCGGTTCGCTCAGCTCAAGCTCGAGGAGGGCTTTGACCTCGGGACCATTCGCAAGCGCATGCACCGCTCGTTCAAGGCGCGCGGCGATACCGGGCTTTTTGAGTTCAACCGGCCCAAGTACGACACTCAATATCTGCTGCCGGAGCGGTTCAACGGAGTGATCTAGCGCTAATTGAGGCGTGAGAAGAACTGCCAGATGAACGGACCCGTGTCCACCTCCCGGCTGGCGGGGCCGAGCAGGAACGTGAGGCGGGGGGCAGCACCGGGCCAGTCGTGGCCCTGACCTGTGAGATTGACCGATGAAAGCGGTGCGGCGCAGCCCGTGTAGCGGGTGATCTGCGCGGCATCGGGACCTGGGATCTGATCGAAAACCTGCGCCGGGGCGGTGCCCGCACAGCGGTTGCGGCGCGACCAGAGCCTCAGGGTGTCCTGTATGGAGTGTAAGCCCGGAAACGTGCGGCGGGCGGGCAGGCCTTCAACAGGCACGATGGGATCGAGGGCACCGTGGATGAATAGTGCTGGCAGGGGAGCTGTGCCGACACAATCGCTGCCGCGCGGCTGGGTCATGGCGACCACCGCGATGGCGCGCAGGCGGGCAGGCGTGGAGCAGGCGAGGCGCAGTGCCATAGAGCCGCCGTTGGAATAGCCCGCGAGATAGACATGGGCGGGATCGGTCCCGAGATTTGCCGTGAGGCTGTCGATCAGCGCAGTGAGGTAGGCCACATCGCGGGAACCAGACGCATCGCGCCAACGTCGCCCGATGCCATTGGGATAGGCCACCACAAAACCGTGGCGTTGAGCCAGTGCATCGAAGCCGGTTTTGCGCTGCATGATTCCGGCGGTGCCTGTTAGCCCGTGGAGCACGATGAGCAGCGGTGCGGGTGTGCCTGCGTCCGCGCGCCCGTCCGTGAGGATGAGCGCGCGCCCGTTGAATTGGGATTCAGAGCTTTGCACTGTGGCAGGGGCCACCGTAAGCACCAGTGCCAGCGCCGCCGCCAGCGCACGCCACATCAGCCGCGTTTGTCTTCGACGAGGGCCTGCATCTGCTCGAGCGGCAGGTAGCCGCGCAACAGCTCGTCCTGCATCACAAAAGTCGGCGTGCCGGAGATTTGCAGCGCATCTGCGAGCGCGCGGGTTTGCACGATCTCGGCTGTGACCGCGTCGCTGTCCATCCGGGCCTCAATCGCGGGCATGTCGAGCCCGAAGGTATTGCCCAGACGGCGCAGGGAGGGCAGGGTGATATCACCCTTGAAATCCATTAAAGCAGTGCCGATCGCCTCATAGCTTTCCCCGCCCGAAACCTGCTTGACCGCGACCGCGAAACGCGAGGCGAGCACGGAAGCATCGCCGAGGATCGGCAGTTCTTTCACGATCCATTTGATGTTGCCATCACTCTCGAGCAATTCCGCCACTTCGCCATGCGCGCGTTTGCAATAGCCGCAGCGGTAATCGAGGAACTCGACGAGAACGATATCCCCATCCGGGTTGCCGCCCACGAAGGAATAGCCGTCGTCAAAGAGCGACGTGCTGTTTTGCGCCACAAGATCGAAATCGGCGCGCTCCTGATTTTCGGCCTCGCGGTTTTGCAGGATCTCGACGGCCTGCATGATCACTTCGGGGTTCTCGAACAGATAGGCCCGCACTTCGGCGCGAAAGAGCGCGCGCTCCTCCTCCGTCATGGGCGTGAGATCTTGGGCAAAAGCGCCTGTGGCGAGGGCGCCCAGCAGGGCGGTGGTGGTGATAAGGCGTTTCATATCTTTCACTTTCGTTTTTCGGCGCGTCTGGCATTTTTCTCGGGTCACCCGCCAATCACCACATCCACGGTCCGCTGCCAAGGGCCGCATCGCCCCGGCGGTGCGCCGGTCTTGACGGCGTGAAGCGGATCGGGTGAAAGCGCATGGAGCAGTCTAGGAGCGAGAGCATGCGGAATTCAAGTAGGTCACGCGTCGATCCCTTTATTGTGATGGACGTCATGCAGGCCGCAAGTGCAGCGGAAGCCGCCGGGCGCCACATCATCCATATGGAGGTAGGCCAGCCCGGTACGGGGGCACCCTCGGGAGCCGCTCGGGCGCTGAGTGCGGCGATGCAGGAGGGGCCGCTGGGTTATACCGTGGCGCTGGGGCTGCCCGCATTGCGCCAGCGGATCGCGCGGATGTACGGCGACTGGTACGGCGTCGATCTCGATCCCGCACGCGTCGTAATCACGTCTGGGTCCTCAGCGGGGTTCATCCTCGCGTTCACGGCCCTTTTCGACAGCGGCGACCGTGTCGGCATCGGCGCGCCGGGCTATCCCAGCTACCGCCAGATTCTAGGCGCTCTGGGGATGGTTCCGGTGGATCTGCCTACAGCGGAAGAGAACAGGTACCAGCCTGTGCATGCCGATTTTGCGGGGATGGATTTGCGCGGGCTGCTGGTGGCCTCGCCCGCCAATCCGACCGGTACGATGCTCGACCGCGCGGCGATGGGCGCCTTGATCGAGGCGTGCGACGACACGGGCGCTTCGTTTATTTCCGACGAGATCTACCACGGGATCGAGTATGAGAAGAAGGCCGTGACAGCGCTGGAAATCACCGATGAATGCTATGTAATCAACAGTTTTTCCAAGTATTTCAGCATGACGGGCTGGCGTGTTGGCTGGATGGTTGTGCCTGAGGCGCAGGTGCGTGTGGTGGAGCGGATTGCACAGAATATGTTTATCTGTGCGCCCCACGCCAGTCAGGTGGCAGCGCTTGCGGCGATGGACTGCACGGATGAGCTCGAGGCAAATATGGACGTCTACCGCGCCAACCGCGCGCTGATGCTGGAGGGGCTGCCGCTCGCAGGCTTTGATCGGATCGCGCCGCCCGACGGCGGATTTTACGTCTATGCCGACGTGAGCGCGATCACCAATGACAGCCGTGCGCTGGCAGCGGAGATTCTAGAAAAAGCGGGGGTGGCGGTGACGCCGGGCCTCGATTTTGATCCCGCCCGCGGGCATAAGACATTGCGGTTTTCCTATGCGCGCAGCACCGATGATATCCGGGAGGGGCTGCTGCGGCTCGCGACATTCATGCAAGCACGCTGATCTGCTGGACCGGGGCGGGGCACGGATGCTATGATACGCTCAAAGCGCCACATATAAACGGGTGGCCGGAGCAGTCATGAAGAAATTTTTAATAAGCCTTATCTTTTTCTTGTGGGTCGCTCCTCATGTGATGGCTCAAGAGCTTTCGGCGCTTGCGCGGGTCGATCCCGAGGCGAGCACCGTGGCCGATGGCTGGTTCGGGCGCACCGATATCACGCTGCGTCTGAGCCAAGGGGTGCCTTTCAGGGTGTTTACGCTCGATGCACCGGCGCGGCTGGTGGTGGATTTTCGCGAAGTGGATTTTGACGGTCTGCGCGCCGATGATCTGCTGGGCGAAGGCGGGCGCGTGTCCGCGATGCGCTTTGGCGCATTCCAGCCGGGATGGTCGCGCATGGTGGTGGATCTGGGGGAGCCGATGTTGCCGCGCGAGATCGGCATGCCCGTGGATCCTGACACCGGACGCGCGACGCTGCAGATCACGCTCGAAGCGGTTGAGGCGGAAGTGTTTGCCACGGCTTCCGGCGCGCCCGTGGACCCAAACTGGACGCCTGCGTTTTTGCGTGCGGCTCCTCCGCCGCGTGAGGGGGCGGACAGATTTACGGTGGTGCTCGATCCCGGCCATGGCGGCATCGATCCGGGCGCTGAGAACGAGGGATTGAACGAAAAGGAGCTGATGCTGAGCTTTGCGCGCACACTTGCCGAAGTCCTACGGCGGGCGGGTGTCGAGGTGGTGTTGACGCGCGATGACGATGTGTTTGTCTCGCTTCAGAGCCGTGTGGCAATTGCGCACCGGGCCCATGCGGATTTGTTCATCTCTTTGCATGCCGACAGTTTGAGCCAGGGCGGGGCGCGGGGGGCGACGGTTTACACCCTGTCGGAAGAGGCCAGCGATACTGCGACCGAGCATCTGGCCGCACGGCACAACCGCTCCGACATTATCGCGGGAGCTGACCTGACCGGATCGGACGATCAGGTGGCACAGGTATTGCTGGATCTGGCGCGGCAGGAGACTGGTCCGCGCTCCGCCGCACTGGCGATGACGCTGGCGGAAGGAATGGCGGCAGCGGGCGGCCCGATGAACAACCGGCCCCTGCGCGAGGCAGGATTTTCGGTACTCAAATCCGCCGATATCCCGTCGGTTCTGGTCGAGATCGGTTTTCTCAGCTCAAAGCGTGATCTGGCCAATATCGGCGATCCGATCTGGCGGCAGGGGATGGCGGAGGGCATGGCGCGCTCCTTGCTGAAATGGCGCGACGAAGATGCAGCGCGGGCGACCTTGGTGCGGCAATAGCGCCAGCACCCCAAAAGAGCTGATTCTAGGCGGTATTTCGCCCCCGTCGGCACCGCTTGCCTTTTGACCATTCCGGTCAGCAGGCGTATACACTGGTCAATTCAAACAGCCATTTAAGGAGCTGTCGCGCGTGTTCAGGATGATCCTATCGTTCTTCGGGGGTATTTTCACCACCCTCACCATGTCTGTGGGCATGGTTGCCCTGACCGTTGGTGCGGTGTTCTGGATGTATGGCCGTGATCTGCCGAGCCACGAATCTCTTGCGCAATACACGCCGCCCACGATTAGCCGGATCTATTCGGGGCAGGGCCGCCTGATTGATGAATTCGCAAAGGAGCGGCGCTTGTTCGCGCCCGCCAACACGATCCCCGATCTGGTCAAGCAGGCGTTTATCTCCGCCGAGGACAAGAATTTCTATGAGCATGACGGCTATGATCTGCGGGGGATCGGCGCGGCGGCTGTTGATGCGGTCAAATCGCGTGGTCAGGACGTGCGCGGGGCCTCTACGATCACCCAGCAGGTGATGAAGAACTTCCTGCTGTCGGGCGACCGCCGGGCCGAGCGGAAGATCAAGGAAATCATCCTCGCCGCGCGCCTTGAGGAGACGCTGGACAAAGAAAAGATCCTCGAGCTTTATCTCAACGAGATTTTCCTTGGACAAAACAGTTATGGCGTAGCGGCGGCTAGCCAGACCTATTTCAACAAGACGTTGAGCGAGCTTGCGCCCCACGAGGCCGCGACGCTGGCGAGCCTGCCCAAAGCGCCGTCGGATTATCATCCGGTGCGGCGTAAGGACCGGCTGATGGCACGTCGCAATTTCGTGCTGCGGGAGATGAAGGAAAATGGCTTCCTGACCGAGGCTGTCTACCAGAGTGAGCGCGACATGCCCCTGCGCTCGGTGCAGAACGGTGATTTCGAGAGCTTCAAGATTGATCTGCCGCCGCGTGATTATTTCACCGACGAGATTCGCCGCCAGCTGTCTGAGAACTTTGGCGAGGGCGAGTTTTTTACCGGTGGTTTGACCGTGCGGGCGACCATCGACAATGAGATGCAGCCGATTGCGGCGGACGCGCTGCGCCGAGAGCTGGAAGCCTTTGACCGTGGGCGCGGCGTGTGGCGCGGCACGGGCGAGACACTGCCGGCGGAGGCGCTGGTGGACGAGGCGACATGGCGCGAGGCGCTCGCCGCGCTGCGCGTTCCACGGGACATCTTGCTGGAGACGCAATGGTTTCCCGCCGTCGTGCTCGAAGTGAGTGGGCAGGGCGCGCGACTGGGTATCGAGAGCGTAGAAGACGAAGAGGGCGGCAACTGGGTCCCGCCTGCGGATATGGAATGGGCGCGTGCGCGCAAATCAGATGGCAACCTTGGGTCGCGCGGCGATCTGGTCGAGGTGGGTGACGTCGTGTTGGTGCGCCGCATGGTGACGGATACGGACGGATCGTTTATCCGCTGGACTCTGCGGCAGGTGCCGGAAGTGCAGGGCGGTTTTGTGGCGATGGACGTCAACACGGGTCGCGTGATCGCGATGCAGGGCGGCTTTTCCTATCAGGCGAGCGTCTTCAACCGCGCCACGCAGGCCAAGCGCCAGCCCGGATCGAGCTTCAAGCCGTTCGTGTTTGCCGCAGCCCTCGACAGTGGCTACACGCCCGCGACAATCATTGTGGACGCACCCATCGAGATCAACACGCCCCAGGGTGTGTGGCGTCCGCAAAACTCCTCAAACCGCTATTACGGGCCCACGCCGCTGCGCACCGGGATCGAGCAGTCGCGCAACCTGATGACGATCCGGCTGGCGCAGGAAGTGGGCATGAACGTGGTCGGCGATTATGCGGAGCGTTTCGGGGTCTACGAGAATCTGTCGCCCGTACTTGCTAATGCACTAGGGTCGCAGGAGACCACGCTTTACCAGATGGTCGCAGCCTACGCGATGTTCGCCAACGGCGGCGAGCGGGTCACGCCAACGCTTGTGGATCGGGTGCAGGACCGCTACGGCCGCACCGTCTACAAGCACGACCAGCGCGTGTGCGAAGATTGCAGCCTGCCCAAGCTGGCGCCCGGGCAATCGCCGCGCATCACGTCCAACCGCGAGCGGGTGATGGACCCGGTCACGGCCTACCAGCTCACCTCGATGATGCAGGGCGTTGTGGAGCGGGGAACCGCGCGCAGCTCCGTTAATCTGCCAGTGCCCACGGCGGGCAAGACGGGTACGACCAACGATTCCAAGGACGTCTGGTTTGTTGGATTCACCTCCAACATCGTGGCCGGCTGCTATATCGGCTATGACCAGCCGCGCAGTCTGGGGAGCGCGTCAGGCGGCGGCATGTGCGGTCCGGTGTTCCAGCGGTTCATGTCCAAAGCCGTAGAGAAATACGGTGGCGGCAAATTTGCCGTTCCCGAAGGTTGCGAGTTCATCAACATCGACCGCTTCACAGGTGCGCGGCTGAGCGACGATGCGACCGGAGCCAACGTGGTGTCGGAGTGCTTCCGCGAGGGCGAGTTCATCAACTTCGGGATCACCTTCGATGGTGGCTTTGCCATGGGTGCGGATTTGCCGCTGGTCGAGGAAGTGGGTGGCCAGCAGGCCCGCGAAGTTACGACCTCGACCGGCAAAAAGGCCATCGTTGGACCCAAAGCCGCGTTCGGCACGCTCAGCTCGGGTGGTTTGTACTAAGCAGTGACCTTGCCCGTGCGCGGGCGCTGGTCTATCACATGGGCGGCCCTTGCCTCGGCGTGGGCCGCTCTTTCATTTCAGGACTGAACATGCGCGCAGAAGTACAAAGCACCGTCGATAAAATCCGCAAATCCGTGGAGCTTCTGGCCCAGCGGCTCAACGTGGAAACGGCGCCCTACCGGCTGGAGGAATTCAACGCGCGGGTCGAGGATCCGACCCTGTGGGACGATCCGGAAGCTGCCCAGAAGCTGATGCGCGACCGTCAGGCGCTGGTGGATGCGATGGCCGTGCACGACGGGATCGCCACGGATCTGCAAGACAACATCGATCTGATCGAGTTGGGCGAGATGGAAGACGATGCCGAAGTCGTGGGGGAAGCTGAACAGGCGCTGTTCAAGCTGGCCAAAACCGCCGCTCAGAAAGAGCTGGAGGCGCTGCTGGACGGTGAGGCGGATGCCAACGACACGTTTCTGGAGATCAATTCGGGAGCGGGGGGCACCGAGAGCTGCGACTGGGCCAATATGCTGGCGCGGATGTATGTCCGCTGGGCTGAAAAGAAGGGCTATACCGTCGAGTTGCAGGCCGAGAGCCCTGGCGAAGAGGCGGGCATCAAGTCGGCTTCCTACAAGATCAGCGGACATAATGCCTATGGCTGGCTCAAATCCGAGAGTGGCGTGCACCGGCTGGTGCGTATTTCGCCGTTCGATAGTGCTGCCAAGCGGCACACGTCGTTCACGTCCGTGAAGGTCTATCCAGTAGTCGACGACAACATCGAGATCGAAGTAAACCCCTCCGATATCCGCATCGACACCTACCGCAGCTCGGGCGCGGGTGGCCAGCACGTCAACACCACTGATTCTGCCGTGCGCATTACGCACCATCCTACCGGGATCGTTGTCACAAGCTCCGAGAAATCGCAGCACCAGAACCGCGACATTGCCATGAAGGCACTTAAATCCCGCCTCTACCAGATGGAGCTCGATAAACGCTCTGCGCTGGTCAACGAGGTGCACGAGAACGCGGGCGATGCGGGCTGGGGCAACCAGATACGCTCGTACGTGCTGCAGCCCTACCAGATGGTCAAGGATCTGCGTACCAACCACGAGACATCCGATACCAAGGGTGTCCTCGACGGGGATCTGGACGGGTTCATGGGCGCTACGCTTGCGCTGGCTGTCTCTGGCAAGAGCCGGGCGCAGGCGCAGGGCGACTGATGTGGGGCGACTGGAGCCTTGATGCAATGATACTGCGCTAGGCTCTTGCGCGAGCGCGGGCTGCGCGGTCATAGTGCGGCATGGATATATTGTACATGGATGCGCTGGCCCAATCTGCCGCGCTTGAGCGTGGTGATCTGTCATGCCTAGAGCTGATGGACGCTACATTGGCGCGGATCGACGCGGTAAACTCGGCTGTGAATGCAGTCGTAAGCCTGCGGGACGGTGACCGCCTGCGCGACGAGGCGCGAGCGGCGGACAATGCGCCGCGCAGCGGTTGGCTGCACGGGATACCCATCGCGATCAAGGATCTGGCCAATGCCGCCGGTCTGCCCACCTCGATGGGTTCGCCCCTGTTTGCCGGGCAGATCGCGGAAAGTGATGATCTGATGGTGGCTCGCCTACGGGCGGCGGGCGTGATTATCATCGGCAAGACAAATACGCCGGAATTCGGACTGGGCAGCCATACGTTCAATCCGGTGCACGGGGCCACACACAACCCTTACGGCCTCAGCAAATCTGCCGGCGGTTCTTCGGGCGGGGCGGCGGCGGCGCTGGCGACAGGCATACTCAGCGTGGCGGACGGCTCCGACATGATGGGCAGCCTGCGCAACCCGGCGGGCTGGAACAATGTTTACGGAATGCGCCCGACATGGGGCACCGTGCCGAGCGAACCCGTGGGCGACATGTTCATGCACCAGCTCTCGACCTCGGGACCCATGGCGCGCACGCCTGCAGATCTCGCAGCGCTGCTCGATACGATGACCGGCGCCGATCCGCGTCAACCGCTGAGCCGTGACAGTGCTGTAACGCTCAAAGGTATCGATGCAGCGCCCAAGGGCCTGCGCCTGGGGTGGCTAGGTGATTGGGACGGGGCCTTTCCCTACGAGGAGGGCATCGCGGAGATATCCCAAGCGGCGATGGTGCAGATGGAAGGTCTAGGCCACCGGGTTGAGAGCCTAAGCGCACCTTTCGACGCGGACGCGATCTGGCAATCATGGACCGATCTGCGGTCTTTCGCCGTGATGAGTAGCCTTGGGCCAATCTACGCGCAGGAGGACAAACGCGGCTATCTCAAGTCCGCCGCGATCTGGGAGATTGAGCGTGGCATGGCCATGTCGGCGGTGCAGGTCCAGCGCGCGAGTGCCTTGCGCTCGGATTGGTTCCGCCGCGTGACACGGCTTTTCGAGAGCGTGGATGTGTTGGTGCTGCCCTCCGCGCAGCTGTGGCCCTTCGACGGGGAGCTGGCCTATCCGGAGATGATCGCGGGGCAAGCGATGGACACCTATCACCGCTGGATGCAAGTGGTGGTGCCTGCCGGGCTGCTCGGGCTGCCGGTGGTGAATGTGCCCGTTGGCTTTGGCGCGAATGGCCTGCCTGCGGGGATCCAGCTGATCGGGCCGCGCGGCAGTGATGGTGCGCTTCTGCGGCTGGCGCAGCAGTGGCACGGCGCGACCGACTGGCCTGCCGCCCGACGGCCCGACGTGTAGGGGGCCGCTATGTCACGGCCGCGTGCGCACGGGGCGCCGACCCTTAATGCACCGACGCCCGCAGCGCTGATCGCGGCGATGCGCGCTGGCTGGCGTGATTTTCTGGCGGCACCGTGGTTCGGACTGATGGTCGCGGCGCTGTGCCTTGCGGCGGGCTGGGCGATGGTGGCCGTTACGGTCTGGGCGGGCCACACTTTCTGGCTGGTGCTGGGGGTCTTCGGTTTTCCGCTTGCGGCCCCCTTTGCGGCCTTGGGCACCTATGAGGTGTCGCGGCTTCGGGGGCTGGGAGAGCGGCCTTCGGTGGGCCGCGTGCTGCGCGTACTTTGGGCGGAGCGGGGGCGGCAGTTGCCGTTTCTGAGCGCGTTGATGATGGTAGCGCTGTTGTTCTGGTTTTTCCTCGGCCACATGATCTTCGCGTTGTTTCTGGGGCTCAAGCCCATGACGAACATCATGTCCTCTGCGGATGTATTTCTGAGCGCCGACGGGCTTATGATGCTGGCGCTCGGCTCGGGCGTGGGGGCCGGGTTTGCGCTGCTGCTCTATGCGATGTGCGTCATCGGCCTGCCCATGCTGCTCGACCGGGAGGTGGATTACGTGACCGCGATGCTGCGCAGTATCGGGTTGGTGATCGCGCATCCGGTGGTGATGATCGGCTGGGCTGCGGTGATTGCGGTGCTGCTGGTGCTCGCGATGCTGCCCGCGTTCTTGGGGCTGCTGATCGTGCTGCCGTGGCTGGGACATACCTCATGGCATGTCTATGCGGGGCTGCGGGTGGATTAATCAGCCGTCTCGCGCCCGTGGCGGACCAGTTGCGCGCGCAAAGCTGTGGCCCGCGTGTCCCCCTGTTCCAACGCGAAAACGTAAGCGTGGGTGAGAAAAAAGCACGCAGTGTCGAGATCGGGCGCGGCAGTGGCTGCCTGCGCATAAAGGCCGATCAAAGCGGCGTGGTCGCGGGCGTTATGGGCAGCGAGAAGTTGCGCGTCCAGATCGCTCATTCAGCGGCAAGGGGGGCCGCGCGGTAGCGCTCCAGCCGGGACGCGACCCAGTCGTGAAACATATGCGTAGGCCCGTCCATCACCGCCGAGAAGCGACCGCCGTCGAAGCCTGCCGCATGGCGGCCGCGCTGCATCCCCTCGACCACGAATATATCCTCCTCGAACACTTCCTTCCACTGGGCGGTGTTGCGCGCGCGCAGTTCCGCATCTGTGCCTGCAGCGGCGTAATAGAGATGGACATGCTCGACCGTGCGCTCCGGCCCTTGTGGGGCAAGGATGATGGCGAAGGCATGATCGCGGTGCACTCCCAGCAGGACATTGGGATAGGCGGTGACATATTCCGCCGCCGTGTCCCATTTGGAGCTCAGATCGGCGAAGTCGGCAAAGCTTTTGCCGTTCTCATCCTTAAGCTGGCGATAGACCAGCGTGCCTTGACCGGAGAAGGCGCCGGGCTGCTCGATGTGGTAGTGATCCTCCAGCCGCGAATAGCTGTTGAGGCCGGGATGCACCCAAGGCAGATGATAGCTCTCACAGTAATTCTCCACGGCGAGCTTCCAGTTGCAGTTTACCTCAAGCTCGAAGCGGCTGTCGGCACCGCCGTGATGCAGGGGCACGTTGAATTCCGCCCAGCGGGCGAGCAGATCGGCATTGGCCTGCTCGAAGGGGGGTGCGGTGCCTGAGATATTGATCCAGACGACGTCCATCCATACATGGCTGCGCACCTCGATGAGGCCGAGCAGGTTTTTGTCTATCCCCTCATGGGTGTTACGGCCCGGACCGCCCACATGCGGCGTGCTCACGAGCTTGCCGCTCGTGGAATAGCACCACGAATGATAGGGGCAGCGGATCGCGCCCTCGATCTTGCGGGGTACCTCGACAAGTATCATGCCACGGTGGCGGCAGATGTTCTGGAACACGCGCAGGGTGCCGGCACTGTCGCGCACTAGGAGAAGGGGCATGTCCATGAAGGTTATGGGTTTCGCATCGCCCGCTTCGGGCACGTCCGCGCCTACGGCGAGGCCAGCCCAACTGTCGAACAAAACGGCTTGGCGCTCTTCGGCGAACACGCCTGCGTCAGTGTAATGGGCATTGGGCAGGCCGTTGGCCGTTGCGGTGGGGCGGCGCACGGTGCTGAGATCGGTTGGGGGCATGGGGCTCTCCTGCAGTCAGGAGAATCGTAGCACCGCGCACGCTGGCTTGCGCATCTCAGAAGCGACTTGGAATGATCAGGCGCGACATGGTGGTGCGCGGCCCCTTAAGGGGCCAGCGCCGCTCAGGTTCCGCGTGACAGGGCCGCGACGCCGGTGCGTGCCACGTCGATCAGGCCCAGCGGTCGCATCAGATCGGCGAAAGCGTCGATTTTCTCCGGCGCGCCGGTGATTTCGAATACAAAGCTTTCCAGCGTGCTGTCGACCACGTTTGCGCGGAAGATATCGGCAAGACGCAGTGCCTCGACCCGCTTGTCACCGGTGCCCGCGACCTTGAACATCGCCAGTTCGCGCTCGACGCTTGCGCCCTCCACGGTGAGGTCATGCACCTCGCGCACCGAGATGATCCGACCCGTCTGGGCCTTGATCTGCTCGATCACCTGCGGTGTGCCGCGCGTGACGATGGTGATGCGGCTCAGGTGTCCGGTGTGGTCAACTTCGGCGACGGTCAGGCTGTCGATGTTATAGCCGCGCCCCGCGAACAGGCCGATGACGCGCGCCAGAACGCCCGGCTCGTTCTCGACGAGAAGCGCGAGGGTGTGACGCTCCACCACGTCCGAGAAATTGGGGCGCAGGTTGTAGGCGGAATGGGAGTTCGCGCCTTTCTTGATTTTCAGGGCTGACATCAGTTTTTATCTCCAGTGTGCGCCAGCGCATCTTCGGCTGCGCGCAGGTCTTCGATTTTCTTTGCGGTGGCCATGAACTCGATCAGCGCGATGAGTTTGGCCAGAATGAATTGGGCAATCAGCACCCCGATGAGCCAGAGGCCGGCCGATAGCAGATCGGCACCACCCCAGAAGTAGAGACCGAACGGCACCAGCCACAAACCGTAGGCGGCATAGAGCACCGCGGTCGAGGACAGCTGCCACCATCTCGGCATCAGCACGGCGGGGGAGTGCTCTGTCATGGTCTAAACCAGCACCTTTCCCTCTGCATCAATCGCTGTGCTCGTATCGACTTCGCCCATGATCATTTCGTTATGCGCTTTGCCGCTCGGGATCATCGGGAAACAGTTTTCGTGCTTGGTCACCAGACAGTCGAAGATGACCGGACCCTTGTAGGTCAGCATTTCCACGATCGCATCGTCGAGCGTATCCGGATCGGAGCACAGGATGCCCTTTGCACCGAAGGCTTCGGCAAGCTTCACGAAATCAGGCAGGCTCTCGGACCAGCTCGACGAGTAACGCTCACCGTGCAGCAGCTCCTGCCACTGGCGCACCATGCCGAGGCGTTCGTTGTTGAGGATGAACTGTTTGACCGGCAGTTTATACTGCATCGCGGTACCGAGCTCTTGCATGTTCATCAGCCACGAGGCTTCGCCGGCAACATTGATCACCAGCGCGTCAGGGTGCGCCATCTGAACACCGATCGAGGCCGGAAAGCCGTAGCCCATGGTGCCAAGGCCGCCGGACGTCATCCAGCGGTTAGGATCCTCGAAGCCGAGATATTGCGCGGCCCACATCTGGTGCTGGCCGACTTCGGTACAGATGTAGCGGTCGTATTTCTTGGTCAGCTCCTCCAGGCGCGTCAGCGCATATTGTGGTTTGATAACAGCGCCTTTCTGTTCGAACTTAAGGCAATCCACGGCGCGCCACGCCTCGATATGCTTCCACCATTTGGCCACTGCCTCGGAGTTGGTCTTGCGCCCGCGCGATTTCCAGACCTTCAGGAGATCCTCGAGCACGTGGCCCACATCGCCCATGATCGGGATATCGACGCGGATAACCTTATTGATCGAGCTGGGATCGATGTCGATATGCGCTTTTTTCGAATTCGGGCTGAATTTGTCGACGACGCCGGTGATGCGGTCGTCAAACCGCGCGCCGACGTTGATCATCAGATCGCAGCCGTGCATCGCCATGTTGGCCTGATAGGTGCCATGCATTCCCAACATGCCGAGCCACTTGTCGCCTGAAGCCGGATAACATCCCAAGCCCATGAGTGTGGAGGTGATCGGGAAACCCGTCGCCTCGACCAGTTCACGCAGCAGCTGGCTTGCGGCAGGGCCCGAGTTGATCACGCCGCCACCAGTGTAGAACACTGGCTTCTTGGCCTTTTCCAGCGCTTCGACAAGCTCGACGATTGCGTCCATGTCGCCTTTGAGTTGGGGCTTGTAGTGGGACTTCACAGCCGTCTTGGGCGTATAGGTGCCGGTGGCGAACTGGACGTCCTTCGGGATATCGACGAGAACCGGACCTGGGCGGCCGGAAAGGGCCACGTGGAATGCCTCGTGGATCACGCCCGAGAGCCTGTCGGTTTCCTTGACGAGCCAGTTATGCTTGGTGCAGGGGCGCGTGATGCCGACGGTATCGGCCTCTTGAAACGCGTCAGAGCCGATCATGAAGGTGGGTACCTGACCCGTAAGCACGACGATCGGGATGCTGTCCATCAGAGCATCGGTGAGGCCGGTCACGGCATTGGTTGCACCGGGGCCGGAGGTCACGAGGCACACACCCGGCTTCCCGGTGGAGCGTGCGTAGCCTTCGGCGGCGTGAACTGCGCCCTGCTCATGGCGGACCAGCACGTGCTTGATGCTGTTTTGTTGGAAAATCTCGTCATAGATTGGCAACACAGCACCGCCGGGATACCCGAAGACGGTATCGACGCCCTGATCTATCAGGGCTTGAACGATCATTTTCGCTCCGGTCATCTGGCGTGTCATCTGCATGGTCCTTTTGCTGTGCGGCGGTTGGGGTCTTGTTCTGCGGCTGAGGTCTGAAATAAAAAAACCCCCGAGAGTGTCGGGGGCGCATGGGGTCAAAAATGGTCTACCGTTATCGGCCCATGCGCATTTCTATTACAATGACGACTAGGTGCGACATGACCCATTACCCCAATTTGTGTTTGGGGACATTATGGGCGGTGTTTGGAGGCGTCAACAGGCAATTGGCATAAATTTATGTCTCCGGGCATCAATTTTCTTTATGAAAGTTGCTGCTGGGTGGCAAATTGCCGCATTTTTGGAAAATGGCACGGAAGTTTCGTCCCGTGCCATCCGGTTTTCGGGCTGTGATCGGGACCTAGCCCGTAATCAGATCGTCGGCGTGGGCGATGTGGTCGCGTCCCGCCTCGATGCAGGCCAGCATGTGTCCCAGTGAGAAGTTTCCGCTTTTGGACGCGCCGAGCGTCGTCCAGGGCTGGAAATCATGCGCCGAGCACAGCAGGCTATCTGGATCCAGCGCCAACAGCCGCAGCAGCGTGCCTGCCACGATGGTACCGCCCACGGGGCCAAGCTTGCCGCCGTGGCTTTCGGCCTCGTGTAGGCAATAGTACCACAGAGGCGTTTTGCTGATGCCATGATCCGTCAGCTCCTCGGGGGCGGGGATCTCCGCGACGTGCATCAGGCGCGCCATCTGCTGGCCCGAGGCAAGCTCGAGCGTCATGCGGTCGCGGAAGATATTCCGGTGCGGCAGCTTGCGGCTGTCCTCGAGGCTCAGCGGCCGACCCGCGATGGTCAATGGATCGTTGATGAAGGGCAGACTGAAAATCGAGCCCGCCAGTTTACGGCTTACGGGGCGCGCGCGCTGGAACTTTGCGTTGCCGGGCAAATCGAAGAGCTTCGTGAACGAAATGTTGAGCGCCTTGTCGCGGTGGCGGAACTCTGGGCGCATCATCTCAAACAGTTTTACCGTGCCCGATGTCTCGCTCAGCTCATAGTCATTTTGAACGGTGGCGTGGCCAAAGCGGTATGCGGCACCCGAAAACTCGATCGGCATGATCGGGCTGTCCTTGGTGAAGGGCTTGGGCAGTTCTCCCGCCGCGAATTTTGCCACGATATCCTTGAGCACATGCGCATCCACGAAGCTGGGTAGGAAATCATGCATGATGAGCCATTGGTAATGCAGCCGCAGGATGCGCCGCGCGGCCTGAAACACGCCGCCCCCGGGCTTGATCCCCTGCGCCATCGCCTCTGCGCGGATGCCGGAGAACGCCGCAGGCACCATGGAGTCGTCTTCCTGCAAAGCGGTCATCAGGATATTGTGCATCTGCACGAATGCGCCCTGAAGCTGGCTCAGGATCTGGTTTTCGTCGTTGCGGAAATCGCCGATGAGCGCGGTCCCGTGCGCATTGCGGGCCAGATCGAGCGGGTTGGCTTTGGTGCCGAACAGCATGAAGCCGTGGTGGTCGGGGTGATAGAGGAAGGGGCTCGCCTCGTCGCCGTCGCCGTAGACACAATCGAGATCGAGCGCGGGTGTGCGCACGTTTCGGATCGAGCGCGGGTCGATCCGCGTGCCGATCGCGCTTTGCGTGTCCAGTGTCACGTCGTGGTCGATAAACTGGCCGAAGAAGGTCATGCCGGCCGCGGCGGGACCATCCTCGCGGTCGGCGTTGTCGCGCATCAGATCAAGCGCTTGGGTGAATGCCTTTTGCACCGAGGCATCGTCAAACGGTGTGCCGTCGGGTGCGATCCCAGACAGTGCGTTGCGTGGGCCGAGCCGCCCGAATGTTTGCGGCAGAACCTCTGGTGTATGATTTACGCAATCGACGACATAGGCATCATAGCCCGATAATCCGTGTGAAGCTGTCATTTGAAAATTCCCTTTGTCAAAATGGACGAGGGCGGCCGTATTCGTTTGAAAAAATTATTTAAATAAAAAGGTCGTAATACACCCTCGGCCACAACCATAGCATGAAAGCGGTTGCCGCAGAAGGCAGGTATTCCTTACCTGTGGCGAAAAACGGCCGATGCGGGCCTAATCGAGAGGATGACCGGAGGGCCGCGCCTGTTAGAGATCGACGCCGGTGCCTTGCAGTACGCCATGCTCCAGCGCGTAGCGGGTGAGGCCTGCCGTGCTGGAGATCCCGAGTTTGCGCTTGATGTTCTTGCGGTGTGTCTCGACCGTGCGCACGGAGATATCGAGAGCGAGGGCTACTTCCTTGTTGGACTGGCCCTGTGCAAGTTGGAGCAGGATGGTCTGCTCGCGGTTGGTGAGCGTCTCACGCGCGCCGCCGCTTTTTGGGGTGAGCGAGCCCTGCGCGCCGGTGCAAAGATACCTTTCCCCTCGCATGACCGTATCGATGGCGAATTTGATCTCGTCGGTGGGCACGTCCTTCAAGAGATAGCCCATGGCGCCGTGATTGAGCGCGGAGGAGATATATTCAGGGCTGTCATGCATGGAGAGGATCACGATGCGGGTGCCGGGGCGCTGCTCGAGCACGATCTCGGTCGCCGACAGTCCGCCGATGTCAGGCATGTTGAGGTCCATCAGGATCACGTCGGGATCGAGCGTTTCAAGCTGCGCGATCACCTCGCGTCCGCCGCCCAGCGTGCCGACGACTTCGACATCGTCGTAGCTTTCCAGAATGGACTGGATGCCTTCGGCGACCATAGGGTGATCGTCGACGATCACGATGCGCAGACGGTTGTTCATGCAGCTGTCTTTCGGGGTTTGGGTGGCGCTTTCTCGGGCGTGTTGGCTGGATCGGGCGAGAGCATATGGGTCAGTGGGGCGGTGGCTTCGATCTCGACGCCTTTACCGGGCAGGGCACGCAGGTAGAACTGGCCGCCGAGCTGGTCCATCCGCTCTTGCATGTTGCGCAGGCCGAGACCGGGGGTGCGCGCGCTGGCGGCAAAGCCGGTACCGTTATCGGTGATGCGCAGGGTCGCGCCGCGCTTGTGACCGCGCAGATCGATGCGCACATGGGTGGCGTTTGCGTGGCGCTCGATGTTCGTCAGGGCTTCCTGCGCGATGCGGTAGAGGGCGATCTTGGCGTCACTGTCCAAACGGTTGCGGAACACGACCGTGGTGAAATCCATCTGCGTGCCGGTGCGCTCGCCGAATTCATCGGCCAGCATCCGCAGGGCAGGGCCCAGCCCCAGATCATCAAGCACACCGGGGCGCAGATCGCGGCTGATCCGGCGAACCTCCGAGATCGCCTCCCCCAGTGTTGCGATGCCCTTGGCCAGCGGCGCGCCCGCCTGCGGATCACCGCGATCGAGGCGGCGGCGCGCGTTGTCGAGCGCATAGCGCACGCCGACAAGGATCTGGCTGATCCCGTCATGCAGTTCGCGCGCGACGCGCCCGCGCTCCTCTTCCTGCGCATCGAAAACGCGTTGGGTGAGCTTCTTGAGCTTGGCATCCGCGAGGCGGCGCTCGCGCAGATTGAGGCCCAGACCGGTGGCGAACACGACCAGCAGCGCCATCAGCGCAATCGCCCCGATATAGATGAACGTACGGTCTACACGGTCCTCGACTTCGGCGCGTGCCGTGGCGACCGTGGCAAGAATATCGTCGATGAACACGCCCGTGCCCACGGCCCACTGCCACGAGGGAAAGGACGTGACGTAGACGATCTTGCGCGCGGGTACCCCTGTGGAGGGTTTCGGCCACAGATAGGTGTAATAGCCGTCGCCGGAGCGCGCGATCTCGATCAGGCGGTCGACGACGGGGTGCCCCTCGCCATCGCTTTCGCCGCGAAAATTGCGGCCGATGCGGTCGGTCTCGCGCGGGGAGACGATGGCAGTACCGTCATAATCATAGACGAAAAACTGGCCTTCCTCGCCGTAGATCATCGCAGAGAGAATCTGGGAGACGCGCTGTTTTGCTTCCTCGTCGTCGGGGGCGGCGGAGCCGTAGATAAAGTAGAACCCGTTGCGCGCCTGCGTGACGTAGTTGCGCAGCTCGGCCTTCTTGGCCTCGATGAGCTGGGTCTCCAGGGCATTGACCTCGCGGTCGGCCAGCGCGCGCGACTGGGCCGCGACCACGAAGGCGATCGCCGCCACCGCCACGATCAGCGGGACGGAGGCCAAAAGCATCAGCTTTTGCCCGTAAGAGATCGAAAGGCGCAGTCGGTGCAATAACATATCGATTCGATACGCCTTATCCGCGCTGTAATCAAAGCCTAAGCGTACACGCACTTGTGGGCCTGAATTCCCGCTCACGCTGAAGCGCATACGAAAACAGTCCGAAATTGCCGCAAATTTCATCATTCAGAGCGCGCATTTTCAGTGTTTCTACGCAGTAGTAGGTATTTCCAATTCGCAGCGGCTGGGTAATGTTGGGCCACTTGAAACGACCCGTGCGGGCCAAATCCGCGTGGGCGAAATAATCCCGGGAGGATACCTTTATGGATCGTCGTTCATTTCTGAAGACATCTGCACTCGGCGGCACCGCCGCCGCTGCCACCACGCTCGCAGCACCCGCCTATGCCCAAGGCAACCGTACCTTGACGATGGTCACATCATGGCCGCGCGGCTTCGCCGTGCTGGACGATGCGGCCACCTACCTCAACAACATGGTCAACGAGTTGTCCGATGGCACGCTGACCATCGACAAAAAAGCTCCAGGCGAGCTTGTAGGCGCGTTCGAAGTGTTCGACGCCGTCTCCTCCGGCCAGGCCGACATGTATCACTCCGCCGACTATTATTTTATCGGCCAGCACCCGTCGTTCGCCTATTATACTGCCGTTCCATTCGGTGGCACGGCGCAGGAAGTGACCAACTGGTACCTGCACGGTGGCGGCCATGAGCTGCACAACGAAGTGGGCGAGATCTTCAACATGAAGATGTTCAACGCGGGTAACTCCGGTTCGCAGTCTGGCGGCTGGTTCCGGAACGAGATCGGTTCAGCGGCAGACTTCAACGGTTTGAAATTCCGCATGCCCGGTCTTGGCGGTCAGGTTCTGGGCAAGCTGGGCGCCTCCGTCCAGAACATTCCAGGTGGCGAACTCTATCAGGCGCTCTCCTCGGGCGCGTTGGACGGCCTCGAGTGGGTCGGGCCCTTCGCGGACGAGCGCGCGGGCTTCCAGGAAGTCGCGAAAGTTTATTACACCGCCGGCTTCCACGAGCCAGGCTCTGCTTTGACCGCCGCCGTGAACCTCGACGTCTTCAACGAGCTGTCACCGGCGCACCAGAAGATCATCGAGTACGCATCCATGGCGACAACGCACACGCAGCTGGCCGAAACACTGGCCAACAACGGTGCGGCACTGGCCCGTTTGCAGCAGCAGGGCGTGAAAACCATGCAGTTCTCGGATGATGTCTGGGATGCGTTCGGCCGTGCCTCCGCCGAGGTCATGGACGAGAACATGGGCGACGAGCTGTTCGCGCGCACACGTGCCAGCTTCGAGGAATCGCTGACTGCCTCGGCCGAATGGCTGTCGAAGTCCGATGCCTTCTACGTCGAGCAGCGCGAGCGTGTTCGCCGCAGCATGTAATTCGACATTTCAGGGGCCGCGACAGATCGCGGCCCCTGTTTTGCGACCCGGCGCCGCCGACCGCCAGTACTGGCCGCCGGAGAGTGCTGGCATCCCGACGGCATGGCATGCAATAGTGGATGAAAACGACCATAATGCGCACCAAAGGTGCAAGACGAGAACACGCCCGTGATGGCGTGACCCGGGGAGGGGACACATGGCTGACGATATTGTTTGTTCGGGGTTTTTCCGTGCAGCCGAGGGTGCGGACCTCAGCTGTCTTGATAAGTTCCAGGATAGCGGCACGCTCCAGTTTCTGACGGGCAACGTCCTCGAGGCTTTTTATAACTTCTTTGCTGCCGTTCTCAACCCGGGCATGTGGCTCGATTGGAGCAACGGCGAGGCAATGATGCGTTTCATCTATTATGGCGCGTCTACCGAGCTTTTCTTTGTGCTCGCTGTCGGTCTTGTGATCCTCACGATCGTGGGGATTCGCAAACGCGCAATCATGTGGGGCGTGGTGCGCGGGCTCGAAGGGTTTGCCAACGGTCTGGGGCGTCTTTTCGCCTGGGCCGGTCTGATCATGGTGATCCAGCAGATCATCATCGTATTTATGCAGCGGATCTTTACGCGGCCCGACATCTCCATCGGCTTCGGCATTCCGCTCCAGTTCGATATCAGCTGGTTCGGCGAAGAGCTTAAGCTCTACAATGCCATGGTCGTGTGCCTGTGCGTGTCCTACACGTTTGTGCAGGGCGGGCATGTGCGGGTCGATCTATTTTACGCCGGTGCGAAATTCCGCACCAAAAAGATTGTCGATATGTTTGGCGCGGTGTTTTTCATGATGCCTTTCGCCATCGTGACATGGCTTTACGGCTGGTTCTTCCTGTGGCGGCATCTGGTTACACCGAACCCGTCGGCATCTGATTCCCTTGAACTGCTGCTGCGAAAATCACGCCTGCTGAAGTGGAACGTCGAAACCATCGGCTTCTCGCCCAACGGTTTCAACGGCTATTTCCTGTTCAAGATATTGCTGTGCCTTTTCTGTGTGCTGGTGATGTTGCAGGCGATTGCGATCTTCTACCGCTCTTGGTGCGAACTGCGCGAGGGTGAGGAGAGCGAAGGTAAATATCTCGACAAGGACACCCTTGGCGATGGCGAAGAAGCCTATGAGGGAGCACACTAATGTTTTTTGGTCTGGATGGGGTCGAGGTCGGCCTGATCATCGTATTTGTGTGCCTTTTTGGCGGCATTTTGTCCGGTTTTCCGGTGGCTTTCGCCATCGGAGGCGCGGGAATGATCTCCTTCGGTATCATCGCCGCGATGGACAGCGCTGGTTTGCTGATTCATCAGGCGATCGATACATCGTCTGATGCCTACCGTGTTCTGCTGAATTCGGGAATCAGGGAAGACGCGATATCGGTCTTCCGGTACCCTGAATTGCCGCGCATCGGAGAGCCTGTGTTCCCGATGGGCTGGGAAGTGGCGATGGACCGCAACGTGTCGTTCGTGGTCAACCGCATGAATGAGCGTGTTCTGGCGGGGCAATCCATTGAGACGCTGCTGGCGGTTCTGATGTTCGTCCTGATGGGCATCACGCTGGAGCGCTCCAAGATCGCAAATGATCTGCTGACTTCGATGGCCAAGGTGTTCGGCCCGCTGCCCGGCGGTCTGGCCGTGTCGGTTGTGGTCGTGGGGGCATTCCTTGCTGCCTCCACGGGCATCGTGGGCGCGACTGTGGTGACGATGGGCCTGCTGGCGCTGCCGACCATGTTGCGCAACAATTACTCGCCGGAACTGGCGACCGGGGTTATCGCTGCGTCGGGAACGCTGGGGCAGATCATTCCGCCCTCTATCGTGATCGTTCTGCTCGGAACGCTGGCGGGGGATCTCTATTCCTCGGCGCAGGAAGCGCGCGCTTCGTCGTTCGGCTGTACAGATGCGTTGACCTATCTGGGCGAGCCTGCCGTGGTTTCCGTGGGCACGCTCTTTCAGGCGGCACTGCTGCCAGGTATCATGCTGGCGCTGCTCTACGGGCTTTATGCCTTCGCTTATGCGCTTTTCAATCCCTCGAAAGCGCCTGCGGTCACGCTTGGTTCGACCAATGCGGAGCCCGTGACGCGCTCTGAAGCCTTCACATGGTTTGCCGGTGCGCCGGTACTGATCATCGTCGGTACGATCGTTCTTGGCACCCTCGGTGTCGTCGGATCTCAGGATACGCGGATTTCCAGCTTCTCTGACATCGGCGAGAGCGCCACGCTGCGGACCAACGTGGGGGAAGAATGCAAAGCCGCCATGATCGAGCTACACGGTCAGGAACGCTGGGATCTCGCCCTGCAACAGCAGCAGGTGATCAACGATGCGGGCGGCCTCACGCAGAGCGCGCGCCTCACCGAGGAAGAATTCGCCGCAGCACAGGCCGCCAAGATCGACAGCGCCGCGCCCATCGGGACAGGTATCGCCGTGCTGATGATCATGCTCGCGCTGATCATGACGACAGCGCGCGGCGTCTCGCCCTCCGCGGACACTCGGCCGCTGCTAATCGGCGGCATCGGGATCTTGCTGTTGCTGCTCGTCGATTTGTTGCTGGTCTCGCCGACCACGACGCCGGGCATGATGGTGCTGCTGATGACGCTGCCGTTCGTGGCGGTGATGTATGGTGTGGTCTATGCGACCAAGCTGTGCGCCAAGAACGAGCTTATCCGCGTGGTATTTCCACCGCTCGTGCTGATCGTCGCCGTTCTGGGATCGATCCTAGGCGGGATCACCAATCCCACTCCCGCTGCTGCGCTGGGTGCGGGTGGTGCGATCATGTTGGCAGCCTACCGCAAGCTCAAGGATCTTGACCGCTCGCCCAAGGTGATCATCTGGTCCACCCTGGCGATCATCATCTGCATCTTGGTCGGCGTGAATTTCGATTTGCGCATCAATCAGGACAATGTGGGTTTTGAGAACTGGGTGGCGTTCTTCGTAGCCTACGGCGCTTATCTCTACGCAGTCTTCGGTCTGCTGTTCAGCTGCTACATCCTGTTCGTCAACGGCGTCTTGACGCCTGTGGTGCGCGAGACGGCCAAAGTCACCTCGATGGTGTTCACGATCCTCATCGGCTCGCAGTTGCTGAACCTCGTCGTGATCAGTTTCGGTGGCGAGCACTATATCCAGCAGTTCCTGAAATCCTTTGACAACGAGCTGAAGGTTTTCCTGATCGTGATGCTGGTGCTGTTCGTGCTGGGTTTCGTACTCGACTTCCTCGAGATCATCTACATCGTTGTGCCCATCGTGGGACCGGTGATTTACGGCGGATCGTTCGATCCCAAGTGGGTGACGATCATGATCGCGGTCAACTTGCAGACATCGTTCCTGACACCGCCTTTCGGCTTTGCACTGTTCTATCTGCGCGGGGTGGCGCCGCCAAGCGTGACGACACAGCACATCTACCGTGGGATCATCCCCTTTGTGATGATCCAGGTGGGCGCGCTTGGACTGTTGTGGTTCTTCCCGTCGATCGTGACGATCATACCGGACCTGATCCCCTAGGCGCATGGATCCGTTGACAGATCAAAAGGGCGCCCCTTGGGGCGCCCTTTTTTGCATTGGGCCGCGTTTTGGTGGTGCGAGCGAAATGTGAGTTAAATCGCGCAATCCGGCGAGGACGGTGCATCAGGAGGACGCCTGCGTGTACGGCGAGTTGCAATATTTGAATTCAAATGGGCAATTGAAGGGGCTGTCTGACAATCGGTCGCGCGCCCGCGGTTCAGCCGCGTTTGGGGCTCAGATCAGGCAAGGAGATGTTGGCGACCTGTTCGGCGATCGGATCATTGCCGAGCGGGTGCTTTTCGAGCTCGAAGGCTTCGGGATCTCTCATGCGGTGCCACGCGCCGCCCATGAACACTTCGAGGCCCGAGAATTTGGCCTTGTATCCCATCTTCCGGCTGCCGGGCACCCAATAGCCCAGATAGACGTAAGGCAGCCCCGCATCGCGGGCGATCTCGATATGATCGAGGATGATGTAGTTGCCCAAGCCGTCGCTGGGGCGGTCGGGCGTATAGAAGGAGTAGACCATGCTCACGCCATCGCCCAGGACATCCGTGAGGCAAACGCCGGCAAGCTGGGATGTTGATGGATCGGTGTATTCTATCACGCGGCTGCGGATCGGCGTTTCCTCGATCATGGCGGCGAATTCGAACACATCCATATCCGCCATGCCGCCATCCGCGTGGCGGCTGTCGAGGTAGCGGCGGAAGAGTTCATACTGATCTTCTGTAGCCCAAGGCGAGGTTGCGCGGCGTTTGAGATGTGCGTTGCGCTTGATCGTGCGGCGCTGGCTTTTGCTTGGTTTGAACTTCGATACATCGATGCGGGCGGACAGACAGGCCGCGCAGTCGGCACAGGACGGACGATAGAGAACGTTCTGGCTGCGCCGGAAACCCTGACCAGACAGGCTGTTGTTCAGCGTCTCCGCGTTCTCGCCCTGCAATGCTGTGAACAGCTTACGCTCCATCCGCCCCTCCAGATAGGGGCAGGGCTGAGGTGCCGTCACATAGAACTGCGGCGCGATGGGAAGGGTGTGGCGCATGGGCGGGGTCCCTCTGGTTTCTCAATCGATACGATAGCTTGCAGCGCGCCGGGGGCAAACCCTAAATTTGGGGAGGTTACGGGACGATATCTTGATCAGGCGCGGCGGTTGAGCGCAACGGTGCCGAGCGCCAAATCGGTGAGACCCTGTCGCCGCTCCGTGCTGAGCATAAGCACGACGGAAACCAGTTGCAAAGGCGCCATCGCCAGCGAGAACGAATAGCCCAGTGTGTGCAAAAACGCCTGTGACAGATCGAAGGGCGCGTCGTCGCTGGTCCGCAACTCGATCGACATCAGGCGCATGCCCCAAGTGGCCGAGCCGCGGGTGAGGGTGACAACACGGTAAGCAAAGCTGAGCACCATGAACAAAAGCGGCAGAAAGAAAAGCCCGATGAATGCGGTGAAAGGGACCGCCAGGACCGTGAGGGCCGCTATGACGAGGATATCGACTACCCAGGCCAGAAGGCGTTTGGTGGGTACACCGTCGTAGAACTGTGGCTGGACGTCGGGATCAGGGGTCATGACAGGCTTTCATTGGGAAATCATAGGAACGCCCTCCCGATGTGGGAGGGCGCAGCGGTGCTGTCAAGCTTACGCTTCGGATGTGTCGTCCTTGCGGGTGGCCCGCTCGTCCATGAAGGCGTCGAACTCGGATTTGTCCTTCGCGGCGCGCAGGCGCTCCAGAAAACTCTCGAAGCTGTCTTGCTCTTCTTGCAGGCGGCGCAGGGTATCGGCCTTGTAGGCGTCAAAAGCGGCGTTGCCTGTGGGGCGGTTCATGGTGAACCGTGACGTGCTGCGGCTGCTGCATCGGGGGGAGGATGAAAACATGCGTTTGCTCCAGAGCATATAGGCCAGCAGGGCAAGGCCCACGGGCCAGAAAATAATGAACCCCAGCACCATTGCGGCGATCCATGCGCCCTTGCCACGCGCATCGAGCCAATTTTCAGCGCGCTTGAGCCAGTTCTCATTGCCGCGTCGTGAGGAGGTGTAGGAGGTCGTGTCGGTCATCGTTGTCATTGGTTTCCCTTTTTCGGTGGCGGTGTGCGGCCCGGATGTGGGACGCTTCACCGGAGAAAGGAGATTAATGTAAATGCCTTTCACATCACTCAATTTGGGAATGGTGAGAATTTTTGCAAGAGGATATGTGAAGGATATTTACATTTTTTGAGTTTATATATGCAGAACAGATGTTTGTGAGGAAATATTTTAGCTGCACTTGCCATTGACGCGCGCAGTGGCGCGGGCAACTGTGGCACCATGAAAGCTGTTTCTCTCTCCGATCGCCTGACACGCTGCCCCCGGTTCGACGGGGCGGGCGATAGCGATGTGCCGGTAGGCCGCTTTGATGCGGCGCTGCGCCCCTTGCTGTCGGGCGCTGCGGGGCTTTCTCCCTATCTGGGGGCGCTCTTGGTAAAAGAGGCTGCCTGGCTGGAGGGGGCTGTCGATGGGCCGGAGGCGGCACTGGCCCGATTGGTACAGGACGCTGCAGCGCTGGAGGCGGATACGGTCAACAGCGGCTTGCGGCAGGGAAAGCGGCGCGTGGCGCTGCTGGCCGCGCTCGCCGATCTGGGTGGTGCGTGGTCGCTGGAGGAGGTGACGGGCGCACTGACTTCCTATGCGGATGCGGCGGCGCAAGCGGCGCTGCGGGTTGCTATCGGCGCGCAGATCAGGCGGGGCAAGCTGCCGGGGCTACGCGAGGAGGATGCAGCGTCTGGTGGTGGCATGACCGTTCTTGCCATGGGCAAGATGGGCGCAGGTGAGCTCAATTATTCCTCCGACATCGACCTGATCTGCCTCTTTGACGAAGCCCGCTATGACCACGACGATTTTCAGGAGGCGCGCGCGGGGCTGATCAAGGCGACCCGTGCAATGGCTGCGAGCCTCGGCGAGATTACCGCAGAGGGCTATGTCTTTCGGACGGATCTGCGGCTGCGGCCTGATCCTGCGGTCACGCCGGTCTGCGTCGGCTTGCTTGCGGCGGAGCGGTATTATGAAAGCTTGGGGCGCACATGGGAGCGCGCGGCTTACATCAAGGCGCGCCCCTGTGCGGGTGATATCGGAGTGGGCGAGGGATTCTTGCAGACGCTGCGCCCGTTCGTGTGGCGCAAGCATCTTGATTTTGCGGCCATACAGGACGCACATGACATGCGCCTCGCGATCCGCGAACATAAAGGGCTGGGCGGGCCGATCACGCTGCCGGGCCATAATATGAAGCTGGGACGTGGCGGGATCCGGGAAATCGAGTTTTTCACCCAGACCCGGCAGCTCATCGCGGGCGGGCGCGATCCGGATCTGCGGGTGCGTGGCACCAAGGCGGGTCTGCAGGTGCTGGCGCAAAAGGGCTGGGTGCCGCAGGACGCGGCGGACGCGCTGCGCGATCACTACACATTCCACCGTACGGTCGAGCACCGGTTGCAGATGGTGCGCGATGCCCAAACCCACACGCTGCCCAAATCGCCCGACGGCATGGCACGGATCGCAGCGCTGATGGATATGGATGTGGCGGAACTGGAGGGCGCTTTGCACCAGCGCTTGGCTGCGGTCCACGAGATCACCGAAGGCTTCTTCACGGAGACACGCAGGGAGCAGGCCCCGCCGCCCGCATCGCATGATTTCGATACATCCGTGATGGATGGCTGGCATGCCTATCCCGCGCTACGCTCCGAGCGGGGCGCCGAGATTTTCAACCGGCTGAAGCCTGAATTGCTGGCGCGACTGGCGCAGGCGGACAAGCCCGACGAGGCGCTTCTGGCCTTTGACGGATTTCTTGCCGGCCTGCCAGCGGGCGTGCAGCTCTTCTCGCTTCTCAAGGCCAATCCACAGCTGGGCGATCTGCTGATCACCATCGTATCCGTCTCGCCAATGCTGGCGGCGCATCTGTCGCGCAACGCGAGCGTGCTCGACGCCGTGATCGGGGGCGATTTCTTTGCCGACTGGCCCGGGCAGGATGCGCTGAGCGCCGATCTGGATGCGCGGCTGGCCGCGCTCGATGACTATGAGTTGCAACTTGACGGCACGCGGGCCTGGGCGCGCGAGTGGCATTTCCGCATCGGTGTGCATCATTTGCGTGGCCTCACTGACGGGGCGCAGGCTGGCGAGCAGTATAGTGATCTGGCGCGCGCGGTGCTGCGTGCGCTCTGGCCCGTGGTGATTGCCGAGATGGCGCGCCGCCACGGTCCGCCGCCAGGCAAGGGGGCGGTGATCGTGGGCATGGGATCGTTGGGCGCCGGACGGCTCACTGCGCAGTCGGATCTGGATCTGATCGTAATCTACGATGCGGACGGGGTCGAGACGTCGGAGGGCAGGCGGCCCTTGCCCGCGCGCCAGTATTACGCGCGGCTCACACAGGCCATGATCACCGCGATGAGCGCGCCAATGGCGCAGGGACGACTCTACGAGCTCGATCTGCGGCTGCGGCCTTCGGGCAACAAGGGGCCGGTGGCCACGTCGATCGGCAGCTTTGCCAGCTACCAGCGCGAGGAGGCTTGGGTCTGGGAGCATCTCGCGCTGACCCGGGCGCAGGTGATTGCAGGGCCGGATGAACTCGCAGAGCGGGTCGAAGCGCTGCGCTGTGATATTCTGCGCGCGCCCCACGAGATCGCCCATGTCTGCACCCAGACCGCACAGATGCGCGCGCGCATTGCCGGCGCGAAAGCGGCCGGGGGGGTGCTGGATGCCAAGATCGGGGCGGGGCGCTTGCAAGACATCGAGCTTTTTGCCCAGGCGGGGGCGCTGATTGGCGGGGCGGCGGCGTGTGACATTCCCGCAGGGCTGGCGGCGGCGCGGGCTGCGGGGCTGATGGATGCGCGCGGCGAGGAGGTACTGGCCGACGCCTATGCGCGGCTATGGGCGCTACAATCGGCCACGCGGCTGCTGTCCTCGCGGCCGCTCAATCTGGACGCCCTGCGCAGCGCCACTCGGCGTTTCGTGTTTGCCGCCGTGGACATTTGCGGGCAAGACGACACTGCGGAACTCTTTCAAGCGCGTCTGGCACAGATCTATGCCGACGCGGATGCGATCATTACCGCAGCGCTGCACCCTTATTCCGCCGGAGAGGCATGATGCAAAAAGGTACACCCGAGGACCCGAAGGGCCTGATCTACGAGGCTTACCGCATCGATGGAATCACCAAGCCTGAATGCCGGACGATCTTTCTGGACTGGGCGTTGAGCCTTGAGCCCGGTCGCGACACACAGGCCGCTCTGCGGGTGCTGCTGGAGACCTATGGCCGCGATCCGGGCCATCCGATGTCGGAAGTTCTCGGCGAGGGCATGCACGTGATCGCGACCCCGCGCAGGCGCGGCGGTTGGCGCAGCCGCAAGCGCGATTGATCCGCGCGCGGGGCATCTTGCATCACTGAACTGATGAATTACCCTGAATTTGTGCCAAGTCTGGCGCTAGTTTGTCTCAAACCCGCCTCATTCCTCCGTCACAAAGATGCTGTAATCAAGTGCAGGTCCATGGACCCGAGGAGCGTGTGATGAAGATGATGAAAATGGTAGCGACGTTGAGCATCGGTGTCGCGTTGAGCGCTTGCGGTGCGGCTGATGTGGTCACCCGCGCTGCACCTCTCACGGGGCAAACCACCTCGGGCACGGTCAATTTCATGGCGGATCCGGCCCAGCCGAGCAGCGTCCGGACCATCTCGGCAGGTGAGCAGCAGTCGCAGACCATCCTGCCCGAAGCTATTTTGCAGCAAATCAACGTCGCACAGATCAACGTCAGCGTACCCACGAAACTGCGCGTGTCCGAAGCAAACCGCTATTATCCCTATGGCGATATCGTCTGGCGCGAGGACCCGATGGGCAATCGCCATGCACAGGTCGCCAGGATCATGTATGATGCGATGACTGCCGGCACCGCGTCCTTCACCGGGCCGGTCCCCGTGATCCTCGACATCGAAGTGGTGCGCTTTCATGCTTTGAGCGAAAAGGCGCGCTATACCATCGGCGGCGTGCATCACGTTGTGTTCAACATGGTCCTGCGCGACGGTAACACCGGGCAACCGCTGTCCGAGCCGCGGCGTGTCGCGACCGATCTGGATGCCTTCGGTGGCCAGCAAGCGCTGAACGCCGAAGCCCGTGGCCTGACACAGAAGGTCCGGATCTCAGGCCATCTCGGCGAGGTGATCCGTCAGGAACTGAGCCGGCCCGAAGGATATACCAATGCCTCGCTGGGCTTTTACCAGCTGGTCAACAGACTCTAGGCTTTCCCTCCCCGTGGGAAGCGATTAGGGAAGGGCGCTATGACAGTAGCGCCCTTTTCCGTATCCGCCCCTCTTCCCGTGGTTCGCCTGATGCCCAAGGCCAACGCCCGTGCCATCCGGCATGGCGCACCTTGGGTCTATGCCAACGAGCTTGTGACCGACCGGCGCACCAAGGGGCTTGCCCTCGGCGCGATGGCGGTGCTTGAGGATAGCCTGCGCCAGCCTTTGGGCGTGGTGACGGTCAATATCAATTCAAAGATCATCGCACGCATGATGGACCCCGATCCGGCGGCTGTGATCGATCAGGATTGGATGGCGCGGCATTTGCGGCGCGCCCTGGCCCTTCGGGAGCGGATGTATAACGCGCCTTTCTATCGGCTAGTCCACGCGGAGGCCGATGGCCTTCCCGGTGTGATCATCGACCGCTTCGGCGATACATGCGTGATCCAGCCCAATGCGGCATGGTCCGATGCGTTGATCGAGCCCCTCACAGCGGCGCTGATCGAAGTGACGGGGGTTGTGAACGTTCTCAAGAACGCGTCAGGCCGCACGCGCAGCCTAGAGGGTCTCGACGATGTAAGCGGGGTTCTGGCGGGCAGTGCGCCTGACGCGGCTGTTCCTGTGCTGATGAACGGTGCGACCTATATGGCCGACCTCACAGGGGGGCAGAAAACCGGTATTTTCTACGATCAGCGACCCAATCACGCCTTTGCCGCGTCGCTCTCGCGCGGGGCGCGGGTGCTGGATGTGTTTGCCCACGTGGGCGGGTTTGGTTTGGCTTCGGTGGCTGCCGGGGCCACATCGGCGTTGTGCATCGATGGCTCCGCACCCGCGCTCGCGCTTGCCCAAGAGGGGGCTGCAGCGATGGGCGTCTCCGACAAAGTGAGCATCCGCCAAGGCGATGCGTTCGACGTGCTGACCGCCTTGCGCGCCGAGGGCGCTGAATTTGATTTGATCATCTGTGATCCGCCCGCTTTCGCACCAGCAAAACCCGCACTCGAAGCGGGCCTGCGCGCCTACGAGCGGATCGCACGACTAGCGGCGCCGCTGGTGGCTGAAGGTGGCATTCTGGGATTGTGTTCATGTTCGCACGCCGCAGATTTGACAGCGTTCCGGGGGGCATCGGTGCGCGGGATCGGCCGTGCGGGGCGGCGTCCTGCGCTGATCCACACGGGGTTTGCAGGCGCGGACCATCCGCAGTTGCCGCAACTGGCCGAGAGCGGCTATCTCAAATCGCTGTTTTTCCACCTATAACCCGATGAAGATGCTGCTCGACGCCTGTGTGATCTATCCCACCGTGATGCGGGAGATGTTGCTTGGCGTCGCTGCCACCGGCGCCTACACACCGCTGTGGTCGGCGCGTATTCTGGAGGAATGGGCGCTGGCAGCGCGCAAGCTGGGACCGCAGGGCGAAGCGCAGGCGCGCGGCGAGGTGGCGATGGTGCAGGCGGCGTGGCCTGCCGCGAGCATTCCGCCTCATGCCGGGCTGGAAGCGCGGCTTTGGCTGCCCGATGGCAATGACATCCATGTATTGGCTGCCGCGATCAGCGGCAATGCGGATGGGATCATCACGATGAACGCAAAGGATTTTCCACGCGGTATCCTAGCCGAGGAAGGGCTGAGCCGGAATGATCCCGATGCGTTTTTGCTCGGCCATTTCCATGCTGCACCTGAAGTGGTCATAGATGTGGCGCAAGCTGTGGTGGCCGAGGCGCGCAGGCTGTCGGGCGAGGATTGGAACATGCGATCTTTGATGAAAAAAGCGCGAATGCCACGTCTGGGCAAAGCGCTCACATCTTAAATCTTTGCATTAGCTTCGCGCAATAAGGCTTTGAATTAAGTGTCCCATTTCAACTGCATCTTGGTCAAAGCCGCGATACGCTCGTCGGTCTTGGGGTGGGTCATCAGCCACGCAGGCGCACGACCCCCTCCCGCTTTTGTGAGGGCGTCAAGTTTGCGGAACAGTGATATCTGCGGGTCGATCCCGATGCCAGCTTTGGTCAGCAGGGCGGCGGCATAGGCATCCGCCTCGAACTCGTCGCTGCGCGAGAGTTTCGCCGCCAGCAGCGAGGTCAGCATACTCGCGATCCAGATGCCTATGCCGGGGATGAAGCGGCTCAGCACCATGCCGAGGGCCGCGCGCATGGCGTTCTGGCCGGAAAAGTCGATCATGCGGCGGCGCGAGTGGCCCAAGGCGACATGGCCCAGTTCATGAGCAATAACGGACGCCAGCTCCTCCGCCGTCACCTCGCCCGCGCGAAATTTGTTGTAGAATCCGCGGGTGATAAAGATGCGTCCATCTGGAGCGGCGAGACCGTTGACCGGCTCGATCTCATAGATGTGCACGTTGATGCGGGGGATTTCCAGCGCTTTGGCCATCTGCTTGCTCATCGCTACGAGTTTTGGATCGGCCAAGACGGTCGATTGCTCGTCAAGCTCACGCCCCGTACGCCATACCGAAAAGCGGTACATGACAAGGCCGTAGAGTACTGCAAGCAGAATGGGGAGAATTTTTATCATACGTGTAATATGGAGGCAGCGGTGACTGAGGCAAGGGGCTTGATGGTCGCGGGAGCTGGACGCCAGGCACGAAAAAAGCGCGGGCTGCTGCCGCGCTTTTTCTGCTGGTACTGCAGACATTGGCGCTTTGGTAAGCTAGACTAATTTCGCGTCCATTGTGATCTCTGCTGTCAGCAGCTTGGAGATCGGGCAGTTTTCCTTTGCGGCCGTCGTCGCCTCCTCGAACTGCGCCGGTGTGGCGCCGGGAATGCTGGCGGTGACGTCTAGATGGACTTTCGTAACCGCAAAGCCGCCGTCTTTTTCTTCGAGATGGACTGTCGCCTTGGTGTCGATGCTGTCTGCTACAAGATCGTGACCTTCGAGGATCATCGAAAGTGCCATCGAGTAGCAGGATGCGTGCGCGGCACCGATGAGTTCTTCGGGGTTGGTACCTTTGCCATCCTCAAAACGGGTGTTGAAGCCGTATGGCTGGTCTTTCAATACCTGTGTCTCGGTAGAAACTGAGCCTTTGCCCTTTTTCAGATTGCCTTCCCAATGTGCGGAGCCGGATTTCTTGATCGCCATGATGTTTCCTTCCATCAAATCTAAGTTCACGGACAAACGCGTAAGATCGCGGGTCGTTCCATAGACTTGGCGTCACAACATTATCTGGTGAGGGTTTTCATGCCGCGAGACAATCCTTCGAGGGTCATTGGGACCATCGCGTCCTGCCCGAAGATCTCCTGCACCATCGTGATCGACTGGGTGTAGGACCAGTATTTCTCTGGGATGGGATTTATCCAGAGGTTTGATTTCCACTGCTCGCGCGCGCGGTTGAGCCAGACGGAGCCGGCCTCGGGGTTCCAGTGCTCGTTCGCACCGCCCGGATAGGCGATCTCATAGGGGGACATGCTGGCGTCGCCCACGAAAATGCAGCGGTAATCGGGGCCGTAGGTGCGCAGGATTTCGTGGGTGGGGGTTTGCGCGTCCCAGCGGCGCCGGTTGTCACGCCACACGCCCTCGTAGAGACAGTTGTGGAAGTAGAAATACTCCATGTGCTTGAATTCCGACCGCGCGGCGGAGAAAAGCTCCTCGACCACTTTGATGTGCGGATCCATGGAGCCGCCCACGTCGAGAAAAAGCAAAACCTTCACCGCATTGCGCCGCTCGGGTCGGGTTTTCACGTCGAGGTAGCCATGCTCGGCGGTGGAGCGGATGGTGCCGTTCAGGTCCAGCTCCTCCTGTGCGCCATCGCGTGCCCAACGGCGCAGCCGCTTGAGCGCCACCTTGATGTTGCGGGTGCCAAGCTCCACGCTATCGTCGAGATTGCGGAATTCGCGTTTATCCCAGACCTTCACAGCCTTGCCGTGGCGACCTTCCTTCTGGCCGATGCGCACGCCCTCGGGATTGTAGCCGTAGGCGCCGAAGGGGGAAGTGCCGCCCGTGCCGACCCATTTGCTGCCGCCCTCATGGCGGTTTTGCTGCTCCTTGAGACGTTCCTTGAGCGTCTCCATCAGCTTCTCGAAGCCACCCATGGCCTCGATCTCGGCTTTTTCAGCGTCTGTGAGGTGCTTTTCGGACATCTTGCGCAGCCATTCCTCGGGAATGTCGACCGCGTCGAGCACTTGCTCAGCGGTGATGCTTTCCAGCCCCGAGAAAGACGCAGCGAAGGCCTGATCGAACTTGTCGATGTTGCGCTCGTCCTTAACCATGCTGACGCGTGCCAGATAGTAGAAGGCCTCGACATCGTAGGTCGCAAGGCCTGCGGACATGCCATCTAGAAACGCCAAGAATTCCCGCATGGAAACGGGAACCTTATGGGCGCGCAGCTGCTCAAAGAAGGGCAGGAACATCAGCTTGCCAGCCGGTCGATGATGACGGTCAGGAACATGCCGACGATCAGAAAGGCCATCGCGTAGCCAACGGCGTATTGGGCGATATCCTTGCGGTTTCCGCGGCGTTTTCTGGCGGTCAACCCGCCGATTATCGCCCCCAGTATCGCAAGCCCGATTACTATCATTCCATCACCCTTCGTGTTCGCGGGCTATCCTTTGAGCGGGTTCAGGGATGCGATTTCGCGCAGCTTGGCCCGCACGGCCCAATCAGAGCCAAATCCGTACCGCGCCCATCCCAGACTGTCCAGCCGTACGGCCTTGGCTTCGGAGGCGCGATTTTCCAGATCCAGCGCCTCGGCACGTAGCAGCAGGAGCGTGGAAAGCAAGGCGGCGTTCTCGCTCTGCCGGGCCGTCTCGATGTGCGGGGCGATCAGCTGCAGGGCGTGCGCGCCTTCTCCCTTGCTGATGGCATAGGCCGACAGCTGGGTGGCGACATAGGCCAGATGCAGATCGGTACCGGGGGTGGCCGCATAGTAGGTTTGAGCCAACGTATAGTGCTGCTGGGCGATCTGCGGATCGCTGCGTTGCAGGACCCGGCCCATTGCATAATGCGCGAAGGCGCGGCGCTGATCCTGCCAGCCCATGGCTGTTGCGATGCGCAGGGCCTCGGTGGCGCCCTTGCGGCGCTGGGGCTCGGATGTGGCGGGGCCAAGTGCGCTTTCGATCGCCTGCTTCCATTGGATTGGCGTGCGGGTCGAGAACTTTGCGGGGATGCTTTCACCGCGTGGGTTAATCTGGCGAAGGATATGGGGCAGGGTGGCCGCCACCTGACCTCGCGTCATGCCGTTGTGCAGCATGGGCGAATAATAGGCCCGCAGGATCATCATGTCGAAGCCGGTCAGGACCGTGTGCACATTGTCGTCGTTGAACACGGAATCGGGCAGGCGGTAGAGATCGTTGAGCGGACCGAGCGCCTGCGCCAGTTCTTCGTGCAGGCAGTCGCGGACTTCCTGCGGGCTGACGTCGTTGGGCAGGAAAATCGCCAGCTTCTCGCGCGAACGGAGCTGGGACCAGTTGGCGCTCTTAGTTTTGCGTGTGCGGCGGTACTCTTCCATGTTGCTTACGTTGGGCGCGACGAAGCAGGCAGCCTGGGGCAGTACCTTGCGGATCTCCGAGCGTGGCACCGCATTGATTGTGATGTTTGCAGCGCGCCCGCTGACTTGGGTGATGTTGATCTGCGCCTCACTGCGCAGACGGCCGATCAACCGCGTCAGATCGTATTGCAGCGACGAGGGCTGATTTCCTGTGACGGTAACCGTGATGGGACCCTCGAACCGGGTGAACACGGGCAGCTCGCGCCCGCTTTCGAGCTTGAACGACAGATCAATGAAATCGAGCGCCAGATCATTGTTAGCGCGTAGGGGCGCAAAATGCGATCCGGATGAAAAAACCTTGACCGAAGGGAGTGCGCCGCTGTCGGAGACCGTCATCAGGCGTGATACATCTCCACCCGATGTGGGGGTACAGGCATTCAAAGCCATTGCGAGCACGAGGGCAATCCGCGACCTCATGTCGGGCTGCCCATCGGAGAAAATTTTACGGAAAGTGTCGAAAAGCGCGCAATCTCTGCGCGCACCGGTGGTGCGATCTGGATACTCATACTCTGCCTGCCTGCCCTTTTGAGCTTCAATTGGAGATGTTTTTGCCTCTCAACCTGTCTTCGGTAGGGAGCAATTAAGGCAAAATCAGGGCAATTTTTATGGAATGAGGCAAACCTTAGGTTGTAGAGGTAAAAAAACCACAATTGAAACAATGCGGTGGAGGCCCCTAAGCACCGTAAGTCTGGATAGCAAGATAGAGCATAACGGCGAAAACCAGTACCGCATCCGTCAGGCCGTAGCCTGCGATCTCCTTCCAACTGAGGCTACGCCGCAGAGCGATGTAGCGTGTCCAAAGCACGAAGAGCGCAGTGTGTGCGATGAGAAAGATGTAGGGAAGTGCGGCGCCGAGCAGATCGGCGGAAGCGATCAGCGCGATGTAGCTGCCGAATACTACGACCGTCGCGAACACGAAGCCCGCAACGATCAAAGAGGATGTGCGCAGAACCTTACCGACCGCCGCGCGCCATGAAGGCGAGGCGCTCGAAAAGGTGAACGTCCTGCTCGTTTTTGAGCAATGCACCATGCAGTTTTGGCAGTGCGGAGGAGCCGCTTTTCTTGAGATCTGCCGCGTCCAGATCCTCGGCAAGGAGTAGCTTGAGCCAGTCGATCACTTCGGAAGTAGAAGGCTTTTTCTTCAGGCCCTGTTGGTCGCGGATCTCGTAGAACTGTGTCAGGGCGGTGGTCAGTAGCTCGGGCTTGATGCCTGCGTGATGCACTTCGACGATCTTCTTCAGCGTCTCCATGTCGGGAAACTGGATATAATGGAAAAAACAGCGGCGCAGGAAGGCGTCAGGCAGCTCTTTTTCGTTGTTGGAGGTGATAATCACGATCGGGCGGACCTTGGCCTTGATCGTCTCCCCGGTCTCGTAGACAAAGAACTCCATTTTATCGAGCTCTTGTAGAAGGTCGTTGGGAAATTCGATGTCGGCCTTGTCGATCTCGTCAATGAGCAGGACGACCTTTTCGCCCGCCTCGAAGGCCTCCCAGAGCTTGCCCTTGCGGATGTAGTTGCTCACGTCGTGCACGCGTGCCTCGCCCAGCTGGCTGTCGCGCAGACGGCTCACGGCGTCGTATTCATAGAGGCCCTGCTGGGCGCGGGTCGTCGATTTGATGTTCCATTCGATCATCCGCAATCCCAGCGCAGATGATACCTGACGCGCCAGTTCCGTCTTGCCCGTGCCAGGCTCTCCCTTGACCAGCAGGGGGCGCTCGAGCGTGACGGCGGCGTTGACCGCTATTTTCAGATCGTCCGTCGCGACATAATCGGCGGTGCCTTGAAATTTCATCTTAAATTCTACTTTCCGGTTCTTTTTTAGTGTCCTCGTATTTGGGCATAATAGCGCATCATTGTGTAGTGACAATCAATGATCGGTCCTATAGAGACCGCGCAAAGAGTGACGTCGTGAGGGAGCACCCGCCGTGACAATGTCGAAAGCCGTTAAGGGGATGGACAAAATGAACCAGGAAAATTTTCTTGCCGACGATTATCGTCCCGCCGAGGACGAGCCGTTCATGAACGACCGGCAGATCGAATATTTCCGCCGCAAGCTGCGGCACTGGAAGGCGGAACTGCTTGAGGGCAGCCGCGATACGATCGAGACAATGAAGGATGGGACGCGCAACATTCCCGACGTGAATGACCGCGCCTCCGAAGAGACCGACCGAGCGCTGGAGCTGCGCACCCGCGACCGTGCGCGCAAGCTGGTCAACAAGATCGATGCGGCCCTGCGCCGGATCGAGGAGGGTGAATTCGGTTATTGCTCGGTGACTGGCGATCCGATCTCGCTCAAGCGCCTCGACGCGCGCCCCATCGCCACGATGAGCCTCGAGGCGCAGGAAAAGCACGAGCGACGCGAGCGGGTTCACCGCGACGACTGAGGCGGCGGGGGCGGATATCGCCACGCTGCACCACGCGATCACATCACGGGGCGCCGCAGTACAGACTGCGGCGCTTTTTCTGTTTAGGGCCAAGCGCGCTATCGGTGGGAGCAAGATCATGGGTGTGAAAAATGCAATCGTCGTAGGGGCGGGCATCGGCGGGCTGACCGCCGCGGTGGCCCTTGCACGCCGCGGTGTCGTAGTCACCGTGCTGGAGCAGGCGGCAGCAATCCGTGAAGTAGGGGCGGGCTTGCAAATCAGCCCTAACGGCACATGCGTCCTGCGCGCCCTTGGACTGGAACAGCATCTGCCAGAGCGCGGTGCTATACGCGGGCGGGCCGTCGTGATGCGGGCACATGACGCGGCGCATGATCTGGTGCGACTGGATCTGACGACCCTGCCGCCCGAGCAGCGCTACTATTTTATGCACCGCGCGGATCTCGTCGATGTGCTGGCCCGTGCGGCTCGTGAGCATAACGTGAGCTTCGAGTTTGGTGTGCGCGTGGAAAGCGTCGCGCCGGGCGATCCCCCGCAACTCACGCTGGAGGATGGGAGTCGCAGGCGTGCAGAGCTGATCGTGGGGGCGGACGGGATCCATTCGCGCGCGCGCCTCGCGCTCAATGGAGTGGATGATGGATTTTTCACCGGTCAGGTGGCATGGCGCGCGACTGTGCCCAATAGCATGGGCCACGGCGATCATGCGATGGTCACGATGGGACCCGGACGCCATCTGGTCAGCTATCCACTGCGCGGCGGGGCGCTGGTCAATCTCGTGGCGGTAGAGGAGCGGACGACCTGGGCCGCCGAAGGCTGGACGCACGCCGACGATCCGGCCCATCTGCGCGCTGCTTTTGCGGGCTGGGGCGGGATCGCGGGCGACATGATCGGCGCGGTGGAAGCGCCCACACTTTGGGGCCTGCACCGCCATCCTGTAGCCCCTGTCTGGCAGCAAGGCGGCGTCGCACTGCTTGGCGATGCGGCGCACCCCACGCTGCCGTTTCTGGCGCAGGGCGCGAACATGGCGCTGGAGGATGCCTGGGCGCTCACCCATGACGTTTTGCACGGTGGCGTTGCGGCGTTGGCTGGCTATGAGGCCGCGCGCAAGCCGAGGGTATCGCGGGTGATAAAGGCGGCGGAGGGCAATGCCTGGCGCTTCCATCTGTCCCCGGGGCCCGTGCGCTTTGCCGCGCATACGGGCTTGCGTCTGGCGGGCCGTTTCGCGCCCGGCTTGATGCTGGGCGCGTTTGACTGGCTCTACGCCTATGATGTGACCGCGTCGCACTGACGGCTGACCTGACATCTGGCGTGTGCTCAGAACGCGCGGGTCGGCCTGTCGAACACATTGCGGCCAAGCGCGGAGGCGGCGAGATCGACCATCAGCGTCGCAGTACGCCCGCGCTCGTCCATGAATGGATTGAGCTCGACCAGATCCATAGAGGTCAGCAGTCCGCTGTCGTTGATCATCTCCATGACCAGATGACCCTCGCGCACGGTCGCACCGCCCGGCACTGTCGTGCCCACGGCGGGCGCCGCCGCTGGATCAAGAAAATCCACATCGAGCGAGACATGCAGCATGGCGCCTGCCTGCTCCACGCGCCCGAGGAACGCGCCCAAGGGCTGGGCGATGCCTGTCTCATCGATCTGGCGCATGTCGACGCGGGTGATGGCGGTGTCCTGCAAGGCCGCGCGCTCTGCCGGATCGACGGAGCGCAGGCCGATCATAGCGATATTCTCGAATGGCAGTGGCGCGGGCAGGGCGGGCCAGCCGGGGAATTCGCCGCGCCCGGTTACGAAGGCCATGGGCGTGCCGTGCAGATTGCCGCTGTCGGTACTCTCCAGCGTGTGGAAATCACTGTGGGCGTCGAGCCACAGCACGAACAGCGGGCGCTTTTGAGCGGCGGCAAATCGCATCGCACCCAGCACGGTGCCTGCCGCCAACGCATGATCTCCGCCCAGCGTGATCGGCATACCCCGCGCGAACGATGCCTCGGTCGTATCGGCCAGCGCATGGGTCCAGGCGATGGTTTCCGCAAGCCGGTGTAGCTTGGGGTGCGGCCGGTCGCTGTAGGGGCCCGGGGCCACGTTGCCAATATCTGTAACGGTGTGTCCGAGGCTTTCGAGTGCCTGCGCGAGGCCTGCGGTGCGGTAGGCATCCGGGCCCATGATACAGCCCGGGCGGTTTTTCCCGCAATCTAGGGGCGCGCCCTGGAGGATACAGTGTTGTGGGGTCATGGAGGGAAATCCTTTGGAGAATAGACAAGGTGTTGATGAGGGATACCGCAAGAAAGGGTCGAAGGTCTGCGCAGATTGAATAAATCGGGAAAAGTTGTGGTCGATCCTGACGTCACGTCCAGCTTCAGGCATCCTGAAGCAGGGCCCTATCTACTTGGACACCTGGAATGGGGGCTTCAGGCTTCCCGGGCTGCCTTGATCCAGATTGCCATCAACGCCAAAGACAGGAGCGCGTTCCAACCCGCCATGCTGATGCCTGCGAGCTGCCAGGCGATGTCGTCGCATCGCACCAGAGGGGCCGCGAGGATCTGATCCATCAGCTCTTGCGCGCTAAGATTGGAGACGCCACCGGCCGTGCAACTTGTGGGGCCCTCCCACCAGCCTTGCTCGACCCCCACATGATAGAAGCCGATAAGCGCGGTGGAGAAGGCGGCAATCGCGCCGAACCATGCCAGTTTGCCCTCGCCTGTGAAGACGATAATCAGCCCTATCGCAATGGCGGCCGCATGGGGCCAGCGCTGCCACAGACACAGCTTGCACGGTGCCATGCCGCCCAGATGCTGGAACGCATAGGCCCCCATCAGAACGGCCAGCGAGCCGAAAGTGGCGAGATAGATATTCCGGCTCATAGCAGCTTGATCACGAAAAATCCGCCGATCAACAGGGCGACGGCCAGAGTGAACATGAGCGGCAGGCGTTTCTCGATGAAATCACGTACGGGTGCGCCAAATTTCCACAATAAAAGCGCCACGAGGAAAAACCGGAGCCCGCGGGCCAGGACCGAGGTGGCGATGAAGACGCCCAGTGGCATCGCGGTCCAGCCCGACATGATCGTGATGACCTTATAGGGAAAGGGCGTGATCCCCGCCACGAGCACGGCCCAAAAGCCCATGTCGTTGAAGCGGGTCGCAAACTCGGCCATGGCATCGCCCTTGCCCAGCGCGGTCAGGATCGGCTGGCCAAGCGTCTCGAACGCGAGCGCGCCGATGGCATAGCCCAGCACTCCGCCCAGAACCGACGCCACCAGCGCCACACCCGCGATCAGGAATGCGCGATTGGGGCGCGCGAGGATCATCGGGATCATGATGATGTCTGGCGGGATCGGAAAAACCGAGCTTTCGATAAAGGAAACGAAGGCCAGCACCCAGAGGGCATGGCGGTGCTCGGCAAGGCTGAGCGTCCAGTCGTAGAGGCGTTGGATCATGGGGGGCCTCTCCGTTAAATCCGGGCTCTGTTGAATCTGGTTCGTCAAAACCACCAAGTGCTGCTCAGGTCAAGGGAAGCTGGCACGCAGGCCAATTTGCCGGGCGCGTATTTTTGCCTTGCTCCAGCCAAACGGCCAAGATACATCGACGTCGTGCCCAAGTGGCGGAATGGTAGACGCAGGAGATTCAAAATCTCCCGCCGCGAGGCGTGCCGGTTCGAGTCCGGCCTTGGGTACCAGCCTGTAGTTTCAGGTGTTCCGCGTGAAATATCTCCCAATTTGTCGCGCTGTTCCACATCGGTTCCGATGTGAACACTTTTCTGTAATGATTGTATCGCGGGGTCGGCACTATCGGGATCCTGCGGACTGAATAGGCTCAAAGTTGTTCGTCTCGATTCGAATAAATGTGGCAGATTATTCCTGCCACGTCGCATCAGTTGCCGTGATTTTGCGCAATTGGTTCCAAATCGTGAACATGCGCAGCTGGCTCACCTCCGGTATCTGCGGTCGGTTCAACACGCTTGAGTTGGTTGTCTGTATCTTTAATGTAAACAATGAACGCCATTCTGGACAGGTAAGATGCGGCGCTGCGCGGGCGATCTATATGATAACACGGGCTTAAAGTTTTAGCGGGTGTTTCGTTTTGGGAAACAATAAGCTGGACGACTGCCGAAAGCTTTTTAGTGTGTTAACCACGCAACTCCTGTTTGGACATTTCTCTGACACTTTTCAAACATTTTTCCCTTTTTTCGGACCGACCGCTTGGCTATCTATATTTCAGCCCAACTGGGGGGTTGACGATAATTGGTCCGGGGGCGGCCGCACATTGACTGTACCGAGAGGTGCGGGAGAGGTGTAGCGCCGCAGTGTTTGCGACCGCTATATATCGGCGCGCATCATCCCTGATGATGCACGCCAGGCCTTTGTTTTGCCTGTGTCTCCCTCCATCTTCGGTGTTGTTTTGTGCGTGTCGCGATTGGACCAGCTGTTTGCATCCTCGCGGGGTTTATGAGTTGAACGGAGACCATCATGAAGAAATCCTGTCCTGCCATGCGGCATCGGAACGGGTGCGACCGTTCTGCCCACGCGTGTTTGCCTATGGCTCATCCATTCACGCATATCACATCTCATAATCCGGCCGCACCGCGCGCCGCGCGCATTGCTGCATAGGAGCACCGACCATGATCAGAACAATTGATTTCAACGCACTCGCCGCAGGTAACATCGTAACAGACCAGTTTGCCGATCTTGGCGTCCGCATCGTGACGGCGGCGACCCCTCCGGGCGCGGATGAGGCGATGGTTTTCGACACGGCCAACGTGACCGGCGGCGACACCGATCTGGCGACGGACAATCTGGGCAATGTGCTGATCGTGTCCGAGGATGGCGATGCGTCGGATCCCGACGACAATGCAACAGGCGGTGCCCTCAATTTCGTGTTCGACGCACCGGTTCAGATCAAGTCCCTGACATTTTTGGATATCGAGGAGTCTGCACGGGTTTTGTTCTTTGGCGCTGACGGTGCGCTGATCGAAGAAAAATTTGTGTCGCCCACCGCCGACAACGGCCAGAGCACCGTCGAGTTCTTCGTGCCTGGAACAGCGCGCATGGAAGTCGAGCTTCAGGGCTCAGGCGCCATCGACAATCTGGTGTTTGACGATGCTACGGTCGTGACGCCAGTTGGCGACGGTATCGTATCGGGCGATGACGGCGCGGATCTGATCGACATCAACTACACCGGCGATCCGGAGGGCGACCGCGTGGATGCGGGCGATGCGCTGATCGCGGGCGAGGCGCCCGACGACGATATCACCGATGCGCAGGCTGGTAACGACACGGTAGACGCAGGCGAGGGCGATGATGATGTTTACGCCGGGGCCGGTGACGATGTCGTCTTCGGCGAAGCGGGCGACGATCTTATCTACGGGGACCGCACCCTTGCAGGCGACGACACATCGGCGAGCGGTGGGCGCGAAAGCTTCAACTGGAGCGATGCTGGCTTTGCCGACGGTGAGACCGTGACGACCTTCACGCAGGACACCGGCTCTGTAAACGTGACGTTCACCACGCTTTCCGCGACGCCCAAAACCACCACCGCGTTCAGCACCGATACGCAGCGGGTCGAGGGGATCGACGGCGGTACGGAGACGGTCAGCGCGACAAGCTCGCTATCGAGCGAGACCCGTGAGCAAGTCGGCGAATCAGAGCTTTATGAGCTGAGCTTCGATACGCCCGTGAGTAATGTCGACTTCAATATCAACGATATCGACGGTGACAGCGTCGTGCGTATACAGGCCTTCGACGCTGCCGGGAACCCGCTGGACGTGATCCTCATGGGCGGTTCCGGGGTCACTTTGCTCGATACCGATGGCGTACCGGGCGCGGAGACCGCGGATTCCAATGGCGGCTATGCCGACGCGGACAATCCGATCTATTCCGTTGCGGTCAATATCGCAGGTCCGGTCTCGCGCATCGAGATCTTCCATGAGCAAGACGGCCCGAACGGCACCAGCGTCAACATCACCGACGTCTTCTTCACCGCAGATGACGGCGTCGTTGTTCCCGCAGAGGGTGGTAACGACAGCCTCGTTGGCGGCGAGGGCGACGATACGATTTTTGGTGAGGCGGGCGACGATACGCTGATCGGCGGCGTGGGTGCCGACCTTCTTTCGGGTGGCGCTGATGCCGACCTTTTCGTCGGCGGCAATCCAGGTGATAGCGTCGATGGCGGTACGGACGGAAATGACAACGACACCCTCGATCTGTCGGGCAGTGGCCCGCTGCGGGTGGTGGACCAGACGGAGGACGAGGATGGCAATTCCACCTCCGGCCGTGTTGAGTTCTTCAATGAGGACGGCAGCGTTTCTGGCGATATGTCCTTCACCGAGATCGAGAACCTTATCCTGCCCGAAGGACCCGGCCCGAACGACCCGCCCGTGGCCGTGGACGACGAGTTGTTGATGGACGAGGATACCACGCGGACGATCAACGTGCTGGCCAATGATACCGACCCCAACGGTGACCCGCTGACACTTATCGATGCCAGCAGCACCCAGGGCGACGTGACATTCCTGCCTGACGGCACTGTGACGTTCACACCGCCGCCAGACTACAACGGATTTGCGGGCATTACCTACACCGTCTCGGACGGAAACGGCGGGACGGACACCGGGTTTGTCGATATTCGTGTGATCGCCATTCCGGATGCGCCGGTCGCGCTCGACGACGCTGCCACGACGCCCGAGGACACGCTCGTCACGATCGACGTGCTTGCCAATGACAGCGATCCGGATGTCGGAACGCTTCGGGTGACCGAAGCGACATCGCCTGATGGCACCGTGAGCATTAATACCGACGGCACCATCGATTTCACGCCCGCGCCTGATTTCACCGGCGAAGCGACGATTAACTATGCGATGTCCGATCCGATCGGACTGACCGATACGGCGACCGTAACCGTCACCGTGACACCTGTGAACGATGCTCCTGTCGCGGTAGATGATACGGCCACGACAGCATTCGAAACACCGGTGATCATCGATCTGCTGGGCAATGACACGGATGTCGACAACACCAATGCCGAGTTAAGCGTAACAGTGGTTTCGGTTCCCGAGGCGCAGGGCACGGTCGTCAATAACGGCGACGGCACTGTGACCTTCACGCCCGCTGATGATTTCACAGGCGAAGCGACAATCACCTATACGGTCTCTGACCCCGATGGCCTCACCGACGAAGGTCAGGCTCTCGTCACGGTCACCGAAGCCGACAACCGTGCACCGGTCACGGCCGATGACACGGCGATCACCAATCAGGGTGCGCCTGTCGTAATCGATGTTCTGGCGAATGATACTGATCCGGACGGCGACACGCTCGTGGTGCACACGGCAACCAGCCCGAACGGCAGCGTGGACATCAACGACGATGGCACAATCACCTTCACCCCTGCGGCGGATTTCAACGGGCCTGCGGAAATCACCTATACCGCGTCAGATGGTCGGGGTGGCGAGACACCGGGCGCTGTGACTGTCTCCGTGCGGGACGGCATCGTGACAGGCACGGACGGCGATGACCTTATCGACACCGATTACGCAGGCGATCCTGAGGGCGATCTGGTCGACAACGGCGATGCGTTCCTGCCCGGCGAAGGGCCGCAGGACGATATCATCGACGCAGGCGACGGGAACGATACGGTTCTGGCGGGGCTCGGCGATGACGAGGTTTCCGGCGGCGACGGCGACGACAGCATCGACGGCGGCGTGGGCGACGATCTGCTTAACGGCGATGCGGGCAACGATACCGTGGTCGGCGGTGATGGCAGCGACACGGTCATCGGCGGAACGGGTGATGATTTGATCGACACCAGCGGCAGCGCGCCGCTCCCCGATCGCGGCTATCCAGGCGTGTTCCCTGCTGATCCCGATCCCGAAAACGACCGCGACAGCGTCGATGGCGGGGACGGCGACGATACAATCCGCACTGGCGACGACGCCGACACGATCAATGGTGGTGCCGGCGATGATGTGATCAGCGCAGGCATCGACGACGATATCATCGACGGTGGCGATGGCGATGACCGCATCGTGGGCGCCGAAGGTAGTGACAGCATCCTTGGCGGCTCCGGCAACGACACGATCTATGCCAACAATGACCCCGATCTCGGCCTCGACCTGTTCGAGATCGAGGATGACGGCTCCAACCCGCTCGGCCCCGATCTGCGCCCCGACAATGGCCGCGACACGGTCGATGGTGGTACCGGCAACGACGTGATCTTCGGCGGCGACGACGATGACCTGCTGATCGGTAGCTCCGGTGATGACCTGCTCGATGGTGGTATCGACGACGATACGCTGCTCGGCGGTACCGGCAACGACACGCTGCTCGGTGGGCAAGGCGATGACAGCCTCTCCGGCGGGCAGGGCGACGATAGCCTCGACGGTGGGATCGGCAACGATACGCTGCGCGGCAATCTCGGCGAGGACAGCCTGAACGGCGGTGACGGAAACGATCTGCTGGACGGCGGCGCCGAAGATGACGTGCTGACCGGCGGCGCGGGCAACGATACGCTGCAAGGCGCTCTGGGAGATGACACGCTCGACGGTGGCGAGGGCGACGATGCGCTGACCGGCGGATCCGGCGATGATCTTTTCCTCGGTGGGGCGGGCAGCGACACCATGACCGGTGGCAACGACCGCGACATCTTCCGCGCCGTGAACCCGGGCGATATCGTTGATGGATCCGAGGGGGGCGACGATTTCGACTCCCTCGAACTCGAGGGATCGGCACCCGAAGGCGGGCGTCTGACCATCACCTACGATCCAGACAATGCCGAGAATGGCGTTGTCGACTACTTCAATGCCGACGGCTCCGACGCAGGCCAGCTGATCTTCACCAATATCGAGAGGGTTGTCCCTTGCTTCACCCCCGGGACCTTGATCGCGACACCCAAAGGTGAGCGTAAGGTCGAGGACCTCAAAGTGGGCGACCGCATCATCACCCGTGACAACGGAATGCAGGAAATCCGCTGGATTGGCCGTCGCGAGATGCCCGGTGAGGAGCTTGCCGAAAAAGCGCATCTGCGTCCCGTTCTGATCCGCGAGGGTGCTCTGGGCAACGGCTTACCGGAGCGGGACATGATGGTATCGCCACAGCACCGCGTGCTGATCGCCAACGACAAAACCGCGCTCTATTTCGAGGAGCGCGAAGTTCTGGTGGCGGCGAAACATCTGACGGATATGGAGGGGATCGACGTGGTCGAGGTGTCGCATACCACGTATATCCACATCATGTTCGACCAGCATGAGGTGATCCTGTCAGACGGCACCTGGACGGAGAGCTTCCAGCCCGGCGATATGTCACTGGCAGGTGTGGGTGATGCGTCCCGCGAGGAGATCCTGGAACTCTTGCCGGAACTCGCCACGCGCGAGGGGATTGCAGCCTACGCCGCAGCCCGTAAATCGCTGAAGAAACACGAAGCGCGGCTCGTTACCGGAAAAAGCTGATCGTTTCCAAACAGATTCCCCGAGGCGGGCCCGGATGGGCTACGCTCCGGGGGATAACATGTATGCAGCATCATTCGGGACTAGTGACCCTGATTGAGTGAGAGCGGGGCCGGTAGCGGCTCCGCTTTTCATTTTGTGCGGTATTGTTTCCGGTTTTATTTAAGTCTAGTCCAACCTTGTGAATTGTATCCAACCTTCTGCGAATTAAGTGTTTTTTAAGATAATGCTATGTCCAGAGCATGGCCCATGGTAAGATTTGTATGAGCCCCAAACTTTGGGCAGTTCCCAAGCACAGCGACGAGAGGGCGAGGCTATGGCCGATATTATTGGAACGGACCGTGATGACAGCATTCCAGGGACCGACGAGAATGACTCCATAGTCAGCGGTGCAGGGAACGATACGATCGCAGGGCGCGGTGGAGATGATTTTGTCGACGGTGGCGAAGGCGACGACGCTTTGTTCGGCGGTGTCGGGAATGATACGCTGATCGGTGGCGCGGGCGTCGATGACTTCTTCGGCGGCGACGGCGATGATCTGCTGGTTGGCGGCGAGGGCGATGGGATTTTCGATGGCGGTGCCGGAGCCGATGCGATGACCGGCGGGTCCGGCCGGGATATCTTTTATAACGTGACTGCCGGCGATGTCATCGATGGCGGAGAGGGCGGTCAGGGAGATTTCGATCGGATCAACCTCGATGGTGCTGTCCCTACCGGCGGCAGTTTCAACATCATCCGCGATGTCGATAACCGCGAGAACGGCACGATCAACTTTCTGGACGCCGACGGCAACGATGCGGGCCGTATCGTTTTTACCAACATCGAGAAAGTCGTGCCCTGTTTCACGCCAGGGACGCGCATCGCCACGCCGCGCGGTGAAGTTGCGGTCGAGGATCTGTCCAAGGGCGACCGGGTGATTACACGCGACAACGGACTTCAGACGATCCGGTGGATTGGAACCCGGACGCTGACGCAGCAAGAGCTTGCTGGTGCGAGCCATCTGTGTCCGGTCTTGATCTGCAAGGGCGCACTTGGCAATGATCTACCCGAGCGCGATATGATGGTATCGCCGAACCACCGGATGCTGGTGGCAAATGAAAAGACCGCGCTTTATTTTGAGGAAAGTGAAGTCCTCGTCGCGGCGAAGCATCTCACCGGTTTGCCCGGTGTGAGCATCGCGACGGATGTTGCGGTAACGTATATCCACCTGATGTTCGACCAGCACGAAGTGATCCTGTCGGACGGAACATGGAGCGAGAGCTTTCAGCCCGGCCTGCAATCGCTGGCTGGGGTCGGGAATGCGCAGCGTACGGAGTTGTTCGAGCTTTTCCCGGAGCTTGCGACACATGCAGGCGTCAAAAACTATGCTTCCGCGCGCCGCAGCGTGAAGGCGCATGAAGCGGCACTTTTGATCAGCTAGAGGCCTGATTCTTACGCCAGAGGTCCCACGCCTCTGGCGTATCGAGATCGGTACGGGCGTGATCTGCGGGCAGGGGTATCTCGACGGTTTGCGCCGGGTATGATTTCACGACCGACGCCCCGCCTGTATCGCCTTCGAGGGCGATCAGCCGGTCAAATAGCTTGGCGTGAAAGACGACAGGATGGCCTGCCGCACCACCCGCAGTAGTTGCGCGCCAGATCCGTTTATCTGATTTTAAGTCAACTGCTTGCAGGACGGTCTTGAGGTCCATCTCGGTCAGGTCCGGCATGTCGGCGAGCAAAACCATCGCTGCATGTGTGCCCTGAGGCAGCGCGCTGATACCGGTGCGAAGGCTCGCGTTCATTCCCTCATCCGTGTCCGGCACAGGCACCTGCGTGAGTGCGAGGCCCTCCAGCGCAGTGTAGCGCGGGTGCGGCTCTAGCGGCAGGGTGACGAACACCGGCGCACCGCTGCCCAGCGCCCGCATCGCCTGACGGCGCAGCAGCGGCACGCCGTCCACGATCTCCAACAGCTTGTCGCGCCCGCCCATCCGCGAGGACCGTCCGGCCGCCAGGAGGACGATGGCGATCATCTCAGCCGCGCATCCGCGCGCCATCAGCATCGAACAGAGGTGTGGTGATCAGGTGGGCCGGACGCATCTGACCCAGAATTTCGATCTCCACCTCCAGCCCCTCGTTCGCGTGAGCGGTAGGCACAAACCCCTGCGCGACGGATTTTTGCGCATAATGCGAATAGCCGCCCGAGGTACAAAACCCGATCACGGCGCCCGCGTGCCAGATCGGCTCATATCCCTGCACATCCGCGTCTGCCGCGTCCACCTCGAAGGCGACGAGCTTGCGTGCGGCCCCTTGTGCCCGTTCCGCCTCCGCAGCGGCGCGCCCGATGAAATTTGCATTTTTCTTGAAGCTGATGAAGCGTTCGAGCCCGGTCTCTGCTGCCGTATAATCGGGGCCGAATTCCAGTAGCCATGCGCCAAAGAATTTATCCAGCCGCAGTGACAACATCGCCCGCATCCCGAAGGGCGTGATGCCATGCGGCTGGCCTGCGTCCCACAGCGTGCGCCACAACTGCCGCTGCGCCATCGCATCGCAGTAAATTTCATAGCCGAGATCGCCGGTGTAGCTCACGCGCTGGACCAGACAATTTGTCATTCCCACCGTCATGGGGGCCACGTCGAGGAATTTCATCGCACTGACATCGGTCAACGTACAGGCCTGCAAGACATCGCGGGCCTTTGGCCCCGCGATCTGGAACCCGGTACGGCGGTCCGAGATATTCTCGACTGTGACCCCCGCGTCGAAGTTCTGTGCGAACCAGCGGCTGTGATAATCCTGTGCGCCGTAGGACGCGGTGAGCTGAAATAGCTCCTCGCCCAGACACGACATGGTGAAATCCCCGATCAGGCGCCCCTTGGGTGAGAGCATGGGCGTGAGCGAGATACGCCCCTGTGCGGGCACGCGGCCCGCCATGATCCGGTCGAGCCACGCGCGCGCGCCCGGGCCTTTGACCAGATATTTCCCGAAGTTCTGTACCTCGTTGATGCCGACCCCCTCACGTACCGCGCGGACTTCGCGGCCCGTCGCATCGAAGGCGTCGGAGCGGCGAAAGGAGGGCGTCTCGAATCTGGGCTCATCGCCCTGCGCGAAATAGTTGGGCACTTCGAGCCCGAATTGCTGGCCCCAGACGGCACCCATCTCGCTGAATATATCGTACATCGGCGTGGTCTGGTGCGGGCGCGCGGCGGGCAGCTCTTCGTTCGGGTAGCTCACGGAAAAGCGCTTCTGATAGTTCTCGATCACTTTCGGCAGCGTGTAGCCGGGGCTGATCCACTTGCCAAAGCGCGCCACATCCATTGCGAACACATCGCGCTCGGGCTCGCCCTCGATCATCCACTGCGCCAGTGTCAGCCCGACGCCACCGCCCTGGCTGAATCCCGCCATGACACCGCACGCGCTCCAGTAGTTGCGTAGACCCGGCACGGGACCGACCAGCGGATTGCCGTCGGGCGCAAAGGTGAATGGCCCGTGGATCACGTTTTTCACACCCGCACGCTCCAGATCGGGGAAGCGTTTGTAGGCGAAGGTGATGCTGTCTTCGATCTTGTCGAAATCATCCGCCAGCAGGTCCTGCCCGAAGCTCCAGGGCGTGCCGCCAACGGCCCAAGGGCGACAGGTCTGCTCGTAAAACCCGATGCACAGCCCCATGCCTTCCTGTCGCAGATAGCTCTCTCCTGCTGGGTCCATCACATGTGGATGCTCGCGCCCGTCCTGCATCATCTCGCGGATGAGCGGCACTTCCTCGGTGACGATATATTGGTGCTCCATCGGGTGCAGCGGCAGGTAAACGCCCGCCATCGCGGCCACCTCCCGGGCCCATAGCCCGCCCGCATTGACCACGTGCTCGGCATGGATCGTGCCTTTATCAGTTACAACATCCCATGTGCCGTCGAGCCGTTGATTGGTCTCGCGCACCATAGTGTGCGTCTCGATCGTGGCCCCGCCCATTTTCGCCGCACGGGCGTAGGCATGTGTGGTGCCCGAAGGATCAAGATGACCGTCGAGCGGATCGTAGAGCCCGCCGATGATACCGTCGAGGTTGGTCACCGGCGCGATCCTGGCGATTTCTTCCGGCCCGACAATCTCGGTCTCCAGCCCCATAAAGCGGTGCTTGGCCCGCTCCGCCACCAGCATGTCGAAGCGGTCCTGATTATCCGCCAGCGTCACGCCGCCTACATGGTGAAGGCCGCAAGACATGCCTGTGATCTCTTCCAGCTCTTTGTAGAGTTTGATGGTATATCCCTGAAGCGCCGCCATGTTCGTGTCGCCGTTGAGCGTATGAAATCCGCCTGCCGCGTGCCAAGTGGAGCCGGACGTAAGTTCAGAGCGCTCCAGCAACATCACGTCGGACCAGCCCAGCTTTGTCAGGTGGTAAAGGACGGACGCGCCGACGACGCCGCCGCCGATAATCGCAACTCGGGTGGTGGTTTTCATGCGGAGACTCCAGCTTTTGGGTGCACATTGGGTCCGGTGCCGCCCCGCGGCATGCGTCTTTGCGACAGTTTATGTCGATTTTGCGCAGCCCGCCAGTTCCCTGTCGAAGCCACATCATTCCATGCTATCTCGGATTTATGGAAAAACTGCTCGACCTCTTCGATTCTGTGCCGAAAACCGTTCTGCGCAAGGCACGGCACTATACCAGAAAGCTGTGGGTGCGGGTCTTGCTCATGGGCGTCCTGGCGATCGCAGCCATCGGGCTGAGCCAGCTGATCGAAGTGCTGATTTCCAAGGAACTGGCGCAGAGCCTTGACGGCAGTGCGGCGGACCGTCTGCTCAACATCATCGCCAGCGCGATGCTCTCGGTCACGATCTTCTCGATCACGGTAATGGTCTCGGTCTATCAGTCGTCCTCGACCCAGTGGACACCGCGTATTCACCGTCTGATCATGCAGGACCAGACAACGCAGAACACGCTGGCGGTGTTCATCGGCGCCTACGTTTATTCGCTGCTCGGCATCATCATGCGGGAGTTGGGCATCTATAACGACGATCACGCCTTCGTGCTGTTCTGGATGACCGTCGGCGTACTTATCATCATTGTGGTCTACCTCATCCGCTGGGTGCTTCATCTTCAGGGCTTTGGCCAGCTAATCGACATCACCCGCCAGATCGAGCAGACGACCCGCGACCGATTCAAGGAGCGTCTGGCGCAGCCTTGTCTGGGCGCGCGGGCGTTTACAGGCGATCTGCCCTCCGGCACCCGCAAGCTGGTGGCTTGGGAAAGCGGTTATATCCAGCAAATCTATCCCGAAGCGCTGAACGCAGCGGCAAAAAAGCATGAGGTGGACCTCTATCTCGTCGACAATATCGGCAGTTTCGTCTTTCTTAACGCGCCGGTTTTCGAGGTGCTCCAGCGCGGCGATGATCTGGACTGGGACGGCCTGTGTGAACAGGTGCGCGAGTGTCTCATCCTCGGGGATCTGCGCACCTACGATCAGGATCCGCGCTTTGGCCTCATCGTGATGGGCGAAGTGGGCTCCAAGGCGATGTCGCCGGGCGTGAACGATCCCGGCACCGCGATCGACGTCATCACCCGGATCGGGCGTATCCTGTCCGACTACATCGACGAGACGGAAGCGACCCCGGAGGAGGTGTTCGAGCATCTCTACGTGCATCCGCTAGATCCGGTGGATCTGCTGAGCGACGGATTCGGCGCAGTTTCGCGGGACGGGGCGGGCACGCTGGAGGTGCAGCAGCGTTTGCAACAGACCTTGAGCGGTCTGATGCAGCATCCTGATGAGGGGCTGCGCCGGAGCGCGCGGGCGTTTGCAAAGCAAGCACTGGCGCGCGGCATTCAGGCGATGCCTTTCGAGCCCGACCACGACACGCTGCGCGCCTCGGCAGACCCAAGCGTCCTCGGCGACTGAAGCCAAAACCGTGCCGCTTGTATTCCTGCGACGAAAACTGTCGCGGAAGGGCTATCGAAGCACTGTAGGAGGCGTCAGGGTGGATAGGAGAAGTCAATGTCAGGACCCACCCTATGCGCACCCATGCCCAAGCTGTCATCATCGGGGGCGGCGTGATCGGCTGCTCCATCCTCTACCATCTTGCCAAGCTGGGGTGGACCGATGTGGTTTTGCTGGAGCGCGACGAGCTGACTTCAGGCTCGACCTGGCATGCGGCTGCGAACATTCACGGGCTGCATGACAACAATAACATCACCCGCATCCAAAACTACACGATGGATCTCTACAACGCGCTGGAGGCCGAGACCGGGCAGAGCTGCGGCGTGTTCCAGCCGGGCTCTCTTTATCTGGCACAGACGGAAGCGCGCGAGCACCAGCTGCGGCTGCAGGCGGCGAAGGCGAAATACTACGGGCTGCCTTTCCGCGAAGTTGACCGTGCCGAGGCCGAAGCGCTGCACCCGCTGGTCGATTACGAGGGCATCCGCTGCATCATGTTCGAGGAGAATGGCGGTAATGTGGACCCTTCGGGCGTCACAAACGCTTATGCAGCAGGCGCACGTGCGATGGGAGCGGAGATCATCCGCTTTTGCCCTGTGACCGGCACCGAACAGCAGAACGACGGCACATGGATCGTGCGGACGGACAAAGGCGATATAGCCACGCAATGGATCGTGAATGCGGCGGGCTTGTGGGGCCGCGAAGTGGCGGCTCTTGCGGGCATCACTCTGCCGCTGCAACCTACCGAGCATCAGTATTTCGTGACCGAGACCATCGCCGAGATCGCGGGCCTCGACCGTCGCCTGCCGTCTGTCGCGGACCGCGACGGCGAGTATTATCTGCGCCAGGAAGGAAAGGGTCTGCTGGTCGGCGCCTACGAGAAAAACCCGGTGTTCTGGGCCGAGGAGGGCACACCACAGGGCTTTGGCCACGAGCTTTTCGCCGATGATCTGGAGCGGATCGAGGACAACATGATGCGCGCGATTTCCCGCGTGCCTGCGGTGGGGGTGGCGGGGATCAAGCGCGTGATAAACGGGCCGATGATCTGGTCTCCGGACTCAAATGTACTGTTCGGTCCTGTGCCGGAGCTCAAAAATTATTTCTGTTGCAACGGCATCATTCCAGGCTTCAGCCAGTCGGGCGGCATGGGGCTGCTGGCTGCCGATTGGATCGTCACCGGCGAGACGCGTTACGATATGTTTGCCTGGGATGTCGCGCGGTTTGGTGATTGGGCGGACAAGGCCTTTACGAAGGCTCGCGTGGGCGATCAATACGCCAACCGCTTCAAAATCCATTTTCCGAATGAGGAGCGCAGCGCCGGCCGCCCCGCGCGGGTGCGCCCCATCTACGAAAAGCAAAAGCAGATGGGCGCGGTGTTTGGCCTCAACTACGGTTGGGAACACCCTTTGTATTTCAGCGAGCAGATCGGCGCGCAGGACCAGACCCATGGCTTCACCCGCCAGCCGTGGTGGGACGTGGTGGGTGCCGAATGCCGGATGCTGCGTGAGCGGGCGGGGATCATCGACATATCGAATTTCGCCCGGTACCAGTGCTGGGGTCCGGGCGCTGAGGACTGGCTCAACGCGCTGTTTGCAAACACGATGCCGCGCGAGGTGGGCCGGTCGTGCCTGACGCCGCTGATCGGCAAGCGCGGCGGGATCGCGGGTGATTTTACCGTCACCAAACTGGCCGAGGACGAGTTCTGGATCATCGGATCCGGTATGGCGGAACGGTATCATCAACGGTTCTTCAAGGAAGTGCCGCTGCCCATGGGGACATATTTCAAAAGCTGTACGGAAGCGATGTGCGGCTTCAACGTGGCCGGCCCGCAGGCGCGTGCGCTGTTGCAGCGGTTGACGAACACCTCGCTGGAAACGGCGGAGTTTCCCTTCATGCGCTCGCGGCGGATCGAAGTGGGTGGTGTCTCGTGCATGGCGTTGCGGGTCTCTTTCACCGGTGATCTGGGGTGGGAGCTGCACTGCGACGTGGGCGATCAGGCGGCGCTCTACGAAGCGCTTTTGACGGCGGGTGAGGAGTTTGGCGCGGGCCCCGTGGGCAGTCGTGCACTGATGTCACTGCGCATCGAGAAAGGCTACGGCTCATGGGGCCGCGAGTATAGTCCCGAATACTGGCCTCAGGAAGTGGGCCTTGCGCGGCTATGCAAGACCGACAAAGATTTTCTCAACCGTGATGCCGTGACGGAGACGATGGCGAAACCCGCGCGGGAGAAGCTGGTTATCCTGGCGCTGGATGGCAAGCAGACCGACGCCTCGAACGCGGATGCCACGGGCGGGGAGCCGATTTTCAAGGACGGCAAGGGAATCGGGCGGGTGACCTCGGGCGCCTACGGCTACAGCGTCGGGATGTCGCTGGCGCTGGGGTACATTAACGGTGTCGCGGCGGGCGATACGGTCGACGTGATGGTACTGGGCCAACCGCATAAAGCGACCGTTCTGGCCGAGCCGCCGTTCGATCCGTCGGGAGCGCGCCTGCGCGCCTAGAGAGGACGCATCTTCAGCTTGGTGATGCGGTTGCCCTCGCGCGCCAGCACCTCAAAGCGGAAGCCGTGGAAGGAGAATACCTGCCCGCGCGTCGGGATCATCTGTGCCTCGTGGATCACCAGGCCGGCGACGGTATTGGCCTCTTCGTCGGGCAGGTTCCAGTCGTTGGCGCGGTTGAGATCTCGGATCGTCATGGCCCCGTCAATCAGATATTGTCCGTCGGTGTCGGTCTTGATCGTGTGATCGGCCTGCGGGTCGAACTCATCCGTGATTTCGCCCACGATTTCCTCGAGAATATCCTCGAGTGTGATCAGTCCCTGAAGCGAGCCGTATTCATCCACTACCAGCGCGAAATGCGTGCGCCGGTGCAGAAACTGGCGCATCTGCTCGTCGAGCGTGGAGGTTTCGGGCACGAAATAGGGCTCCATCGCCACTTCGGCGATATCGAATTTATTGAGCGCTGTTGCATCGCCATCCGGGCCGCCGATAAGCTTGTACATGCCGCGCAGCAGATCCTTGGCGTGGATCACGCCAATGATATTTTCGGGATCGTCGCGATAGACGGGCAGGCGGGTGTGGTTGGAGCGCAGGCACTGTTCGAGGATATCGGAGGGCGCATCCTCGGCATTGATCATCTCGATACCGGAGCGGTGGAGCATGATTTCCTCAACCACACGCTCGCGCAGATCAAGTGCGCCAAGGATGCGGTCGCGGTCCTCTTTCTCAACGACGCCCTCGGAGTGGCCCAGTGACAGCGCGCCCGCGATCTCCTCGCGCACCGCGAGGATGTTGCTGTCGGGATCGACCTGCACCCCCATCAGCCGCAGCATGCCCCGCACCAGCAGGCGCACCACGCCCACGACCGGCGAAAAGACCAGCACGACAATGGTGATCGGGCCGGAGACCATGGCCGCAGCGCGCTCTGCGTTGGTGATAGCGTAGGTTTTAGGCAGTACTTCGGCAAAGATCAGCACCAGAAACGTCATCACGAGTGTCGCGAGTGCCACGCCGCTCTCGCCGAAAAGCCGGGTGAACAGGGCCGTCGCCAGCGAAGCGGCAAGGATGTTTACCAGATTGTTGCCCAGCAGTACCGAACCGATGAGCCGTTCGTTGTCCTCTGTGATCCTGAGTGCGCGCTCCGCGCCGGCGGAGCCCTTGTCGGCCTGCGTGCGCAACTTGCCGCGCGAGGCGGCGGTGAGGGCAGTCTCGGATCCCGAAAAGCAGCCCGAAAGGACCAGAAGTAACAAGATCGTGCCGACGGATATCCAGAACGCTCCGTCTATAGTCACCTGCGACATGTCCATGTAGAAAACCTTTCAGAAGTGTCGCTCCGTTATGGGGCCAGCGTGATGGGCATTCAAGGAGGCGTGCGCATGAAACACCGCGATTTAGGTGTATTGGCGGGTGATGTGCTTTTGTTCGGCGGGGTCTACAGCAATCTTCAGGCGTTGAAGGCTGTGCTCGCACAGGCGCGCGCGCGCGGCATTTCGGACGATCATCTGATCTGTACCGGTGACATCGTAGCGTATTGCGGCGCGCCGCTGGCCTGCGTCCAAGCCGTGCGCGCGGCGGGATGCGCTGCGCTGGCGGGTAACTGCGAGATACAACTGGCGCAGGCGGCGGATCATTGTGGCTGTGGTTTCGAGCAGGGCAGCACTTGTGACCGCCTGAGTGCGGCATGGTATGGCTTCGCGAGATCGCAGATGGATACGGCAGCGCTGGCATGGCTCGGGACGCTCCCCGACATACTGAGCTTCACGCATCATGGCAAACGCTACGGCGTCCTGCACGGCGGCGCACGCGATGTGGCGCGGTTCATCTGGGAGACCGACGATGAGGCGGTGTTTGCGCAGGAGTGGGAGGCGCTCGAATCCGTGACAGGCCCGCTCGATGCCGTGATCGCGGGCCATTCGGGACTGCCGTTTGTGCGCGAGACGGCGCGCGGGGCTTGGATCAACGCCGGCGTGATCGGCATGCCACCCCATAACGGTGCGCGGCACACACGGTTCGCAATTTTGAGCTGCGGACACGTCAGCACAGAAGCATTGGAATATGACGTGTCGGGAGCTGTGGCGGATATGATCACGGCGGACCTGCCACCGGAGTACCGTTTAGCTCTGCAAACCGGTTACTGGCCGTCGGAGGATGTCTTGCCAGCCGCTTTGCGGATTGCCGTTTCCGACAGGGGGTGATGGTCTAGGACCAGCTCCGACAACCGCGCCTCGAGCACGTGGGTATAGATCTCGGTGGTGGCCACATCAGCGTGGCCCAGCATGGTCTGGATCGCGCGCAGATCGGCGCCGCCCGCCAGCAGATGGGTGGCGAAGGCGTGGCGCAGGGTGTGGGGTGTCACCTTGCCCGGATCTACACCGGCGGCAACTGCGATCTCCTTGATCAGCAGATAGAAACGATGCCGGGTCAGATGCCCCTCCTTGCCGCGCGAGGGGAAGAGGAAGCGGGAGGGCTGCTTTTTCTGCGCGGCGCGCAGGGCCTCCGTATCGTCGCGCAAGCGGATCCACAGGGCTAGCGCTTCGCGCGCATCGGGAGACAGCGGCACCATCCGCTCCTTGCCGCCCTTGCCGAGGATCAGCAGCAGGCGCGGGTCGCCACGCGTCGCACTCACTGGCAGGCCCACAAGCTCGCTCACCCGCATACCGGTGGCATAGAGGAGCTCCATCAGGCAGGTGTTGCGCACGCAGTCGGTCTGGTTGCGCCCGAGGCCGCGCGCGGCGCTGAGCAGGCGGTCAACTTCCTCCACCGACAAGATCTTTGGCAGGCGTTTGTCTTGTCCGGGTCCGGAAATCTGGATCGCAGGATTGTCGGCGCGCAGCCCTTCCTCGAACGCGAAGCGGTAGAGCTGCTTGACCGCCGAGAGCCTGCGTGCCCTGGTGGATTTGGCGAGACCCTGCGCATCGCAGTGCACCAGATAGCTCTCCACGTCTCCACGGGTGACCTGATCGAACGCCATGTCGCGGTGCGCCAGAAAGCTGTCGAAATCTTTGAGATCACGGCCATAGGCCAGGAGGGTATTGGTTGCCGCACCCCGCTCCGCCGCCTGCGCTTCGAGAAACATAGAGATCCAGCTTGAAGGTGCGCGCAGGCTCATGCTGCCCGCTCGAGAAGCAGTATCTGTAGGGCGGCGCGGCGGGCGGTATCCTCCAGACCCAATGCCCGCAGGGTGCCGAGTGCTTCGCGCAGTGCGCGCGAATCGCCGCGCGCCCCGTCGCGCAGCGCGTCGAGTGTCTCCACCAGCGCCTCGCCAAGGCGATCGTTTTGAGCCATTGCAACCCAATCTGCATTGGGTACCGGCGCGCGAAACGCATCGTATATGGCCCTCGGCAGGGCATCATCCGGTGCGTCGCCCGCGACTTCGCCCGACGCGACACCGCGCAGTAGCACCGTCTGGTCGCCAAGCGACAGCGCGGTGGGCAGGCCTGCAGCAATCGCCTCATAGTCAGGCGAAAGGATGCCGATCGTCGCCTGAATTCGGGCAGCTGTACCGCTCAGTGAAACTGGAGCAAGCCGGGCCTGAAAGGCGGTGGCAAAGCTTACTTCAAGCTGTGCCTCGCGCATCTCGCGCCACGCGGCTGGGAGTGTTTTGGCCACCGCCTCAGCGCTGCCTGTCGCCAGCGCCACATCGAAAAGCTGAACCGCCCGAACGCGGTCCCATATTCCGCCTGATGCGGCGGGCTTGCGGTCGGTATAGAGGCCCAGAAGGCGATTGTCAGGTAAAGCGCCTGCACGTGTCAGTCGCTCTGCCGCCTCCAACTGGGATTTCCAGCCTGCGATATCGCGCAGATCCGCCGCCGCATAGGCACGTGGTAGCGGGCCTGACGGCAGTGCCTCGCCGATGGTCTCGAACAGGCGGAAGGTGAGCGGATCCATGCGGCGCGGCACGGGCAGGGGGGCGGCATCCTCAAACAAATCTGGGTTGAGGAACCGGTCGAGCACATCGAGTGTTTCACGCGGCAGAAGCGACAGCGCGGACGCCGAGCCGAACGTGATGGCAGCGGTGTTCCAATCGCCTCTGCGGGCGGCACAGAAAATTTTCGTGCCGATGTTCTGGGTCAGATAAGGCGCGCGCGACAGTACCCCGCAGGGCGTGTCCTCCGTGCCCACCAGCAAGCTCAGCTGCATCCACAGATCGAACAGCAGGGGCGAGCGGCTGGCGCCTGCCTGCTCGACCAGCGCCATTGCCGGATCGACTGCTCCAAGCGCCATCAGTTTTTCAACCCGCGCGCGTGTCAGCGCATCTTGGGCGGCCGGATCGCTGGCTGGTGCTGCGGCCTCAGTCAGCAGAAGTGTGAACAAAAGCGCATTTCCCGCTGGCAGATCGAGATCGGGCAGGGCGGCGAGCTGGGTTGTAAGGGTCTGCACATCGCTGCCCACCCATAAATCTGGCTGCATGCCAGTCACGGAGGGCGGCACGAGGCCCACGTCCATCGGCACGGTGCTGTCGAGTGATCGAGTAATGATGCGCGGGGCAGTGCCGGTGCTGGCGACGGCAGGCTCATCGATGGGAAGGGGCGGCTTTCGCATTGGCGCGCGCGGCAATTTGGCCAGTGGCGCGGGCTTGTCGAGCCAGTCGATCACCGACAACGGAGCCGCAGTCTGGGCGAGCGCGGCGGGCGCAAACGGCAGCGTCAACGGTACCAGAATCCCGAAGGCGACGCAGCGCCAGAAGGACCGGACCGATGCAACGATCACCCTACTGACCCTCGAGCGTAACAGGTAGCCGGATCTCTTCCGGGACCGGTGCAAAATCAATGCCAAGCTCCGGCCCGATATAGGCGAAGCCCACAACCCCTATGAATCCGATAATCACAAGGATAAACAGAAGCTTGAAGAGTTTGCCTAACATAGAAATTTGCCCGATCTGCTATTATTTTCCCAAACTATATATGGCCTTTTCACTAAGATCACGTCATTCAGGGGCAAATGAGTGAAATTGATCCACCCACGGCTGACATCCGCCGACCCGCCCGCAACTTCCGTCTGAGAAAAACGGTTGCCTTGGTAGGTATGATGGGGGCTGGCAAGACGGCAGTGGGCCGTGCTGTTGCCGCGAAGCTTTCAGTGCCTTTCCTCGATAGCGATGCCGAAATTGAAGCGGCAGCGGCGCTGACGGTACCCGAGATTTTCCAGCGGGACGGTGAGGTGTTCTTTCGCAAACGCGAGGCGGAGGTGATCCGTCGGCTGCTTGAGACGCAATGCGGGATCCTGTCGACCGGCGGCGGTGCCTATCTGGCACAGGCCAACCGCGACAACATTACCAAAAACGGTGTGGCGCTCTGGCTCGATGCCTCGCTTGATCTGCTGTGGAGCAGGGTCAAGCACCGCGATACCCGTCCGTTGCTGCGCACGCCCGATCCGCGCGCGACGCTGGAGAGCATCTATGAGGCGCGCACCCCGGTGTACCGGCTTGCGGAACTGCGCGTGGCCTGCGCGCCGGATTTCTCAATCGACGCCATGGCGGAGCGCGTGATCGCCACGCTTCTGACGCGGCCCGATGTGCTGGAGCAACTTGAATGATGCAAACTGTCCATGTGGCCCTGCCGGGCCGCGCTTATGACGTGATGATCGGTCCCGGGCTCCTGGCGCAGGCAGGCAGCCATATCGCCCCGCTGCTGCGTCGCCCCCGCGTGGCCGTAATAAGCGACGAAACGGTAGCGGGCTTGCATTTGCAGAGCCTGCGGGACGGATTGTCGGCGAGCGGCATCTCCATGGAGGCCCTGCTGTTGACGCCTGGCGAGGGCACGAAATGCTGGGCGGAGCTGATGCGCTGCGTCGAGTGGCTGCTCGACCGCGAGATTGAGCGCGGCGATGTGATCGTGGCATTCGGTGGGGGTGTCATCGGCGATCTGGTGGGATTCGCCGCAGCGATCCTGCGGCGTGGCGTGCGCTTCGTTCAGATCCCCACATCCTTGTTGGCGCAGGTTGACAGCTCCGTGGGCGGTAAAACCGGGATCAATACGCGCCACGGCAAAAACCTTGTGGGCGCGTTCCACCAGCCGGCGCTAGTGCTGGCAGATACGGCGGTGCTCGGCACGCTGGAGCCGCGTGATTTTCTGGCCGGGTATGGCGAGGTCGTGAAATATGGCCTTCTGGGCGATGCGGAGTTTTTTGACTGGCTGGAGGCGCAGGGGCCAGCGCTGGCGCAGGGCGACGGCACCGCGCGGGTCGAGGCGGTGCGCCGTTCTGTCCAGATGAAGGCTGATATCGTGGTGCGCGACGAGACCGAGCAGGGTGAGCGCGCTCTGTTGAACCTCGGCCATACCTTCGGACATGCGCTGGAGGCTGCCACGGGCTACTCCGACCGCCTGCTGCACGGCGAGGGTGTGGCCATCGGCTGTGCGCTCGCGTTCGAGCTCTCGGCGCGGATGGGACTGTGCGCACAGGAAGATCCCAGCCGCGTGCGCGCGCATCTGGCACAGATGGGAATGAAGGTGGATTTGTCGGACATCGCCGGTGATCTGCCGGATGCACCGTCGCTGCTGGGGCTGATGGGGCAGGACAAAAAGGTGGTCGATGGGCAGCTGCGCTTCATTCTGGCGCGTGGCATTGGTAACACGTTCGTCACCGGCGACGTAGCGCGAGACGACGTGCTTGCGCTGTTGCGCGACGCGTTGGCGCGGCGCTAGGGTTCGGCCGCGCGCAGAACCATGGCGTGCTTTTCACGACCCGAAAATCCGATTCTTTCATAAAATCCCACAGCGCCGCGCGCGCTGCCTGTCATCAGCATGATCTTGTGGGCTTTCGCATCCCAGGCACGCGCCACGGCCGCCTCCATCGCGCGCCGCCCGAAGCCTTGCCGCCGGAAGCTGGCGCGGGTGACGACATTTTCGATCAGCCCGTAGGGCCGCGCGTTCCAAAGCACATTTGGAAGCAGGTGCAGTGTCAACATTGCCGCGAGCACGTCGCCTGCAAAGGCCCCGATCACGCAGGTACCCGGATGCGAAATCACAATAGAAAGAACCGCAGGATCTGAGGCCTGCGGTCCGGTGGTGAGTTCGTTGTAGAGGATCAGATCAGTGCCTGCGCCGCATCGTGCCGTGTCAGCGCGCGGACAAGAGCATCCGCAGCCGCTGTGGCAGGTGGCGCAGAGGGCATCAGAACGGGATTTCGTCGTCCAGATCGCGCGATCCGCCGCCACCGCCGCCACCCTGATTGCCGCCACCCGAGGAAGAGGAGCCACCGCCGTAGCCGCCGCCGCCCTGCTGGTCGTATCCGCCACCGCCGCTGTCGCGGTCATCGTAGCCGCCGCCACCGCCACCCATACCGCCGCCGCCACCGCCGCCGTCACGCCCGTCGAGCATGGTGAGCGTGCCGCCGTAGTTGCGCAGCACGACTTCGGTCGAGTATTTGTCCTGACCGGACTGATCCTGCCATTTGCGGGTCTCCAGCTGGCCCTCGATATAGACCTTCGAGCCCTTTTTGAGGTACTGCTCGGCAATGCGTACCAAACCTTCGTTGAAGATCGCGACGGTGTGCCATTCGGTCTTTTCGCGGCGCTCGCCGGAGTTTCGGTCCTTCCATGTCTCAGACGTGGCGATGCGCAGGTTGCAAACCTTGCCGCCGTTCTGGAAGCTGCGCACTTCGGGATCGCGCCCCAGATTGCCGATAATAATAACTTTGTTGACTGAGCCGGCCATGTTGCTCTCCCTTTTTGGTAACTGCGTCTGTCTGTGGCAGGGACGTGCCGAATCTGGCCCGCCTGTTCAGGCGTCTTTATAACGGGATCGGACAGCGGCGACACCGCCTTTCTGGCGTGGTGGAGGCTGGCGGGGGCGGCCCGGCTTGGAGGGTTCGGGGGCCGGGCGATCAGGGTCTGGTCACGACGGGTTTGTTTGGTATAGTAAAGCTATATCTAGGATGATGAGTGGGGCGGGCGTAGGATGCGCAGAGCGGTAGCAGCGATGATTTCGGGAGCGATCTGCTTCGGCGTACCGGCACAGGCGGATATTTTTTCGTCCAAGAACCGGGCCAAACTTTTTGCCTCACAGACGAGCCTGCTCGATAACCGCGCGTCCAAACAGTATCATAGCTCCGCGCGCCTTCAGCCGCCACAGGTCGTGACACCCACGAAATGGGGTGAAGGCGATGGCACGATCAAGAAATATCGCGGGCGCTACAATGGTCCGTTTCTGGCCATGGCACGGCAGGCGGCGGAAAAACACGGCGTGCCCGCCGACCTGTTCTTGCGTCTTGTGCATCAGGAAAGCCGATTCAATCCCAATGCGGTTTCACACGCCGGCGCGATAGGTCTCGCGCAGCTTATGCCCGGCACGGCGGCCATTTTGCGCGTCGACCCACGGATACCCGCGCAAAATCTCGATGGGGGCGCGCGCTATCTCAGACAGCAATACGAGGAATTCGGTAGCTGGCGCCTTGCGCTTGCCGCTTACAACGCGGGCCCTGGTGCGGTGAAGAAACATGGTGGGATTCCCCCTTATCGTGAGACCGTGGACTATGTCCGGATCATCGCGGGACAGTAGGCCAAGGGTTTCTGACAAAGTTACGCTTGCATGACCTAACGTCAACTTGATCATTTATTTGAGACAAGTTTTCTGGGTAATTTTCATAAAATAACGAGTATTCCGCTCTTCTTGTCATGACAGGCAGGTTGCTGCCTGATTAACAGCCCGCTTTGGCCCCAATCTGGCCCCATTACACAGGGATAGATGAACGGGTAGAAACTTTGGACGGGACCAAAGACCATGAGCCAGGACATCTTCAACCAGCGGATTGCGCGCATCAGCAACCACGCCGGTCGCGGTAATGCGCAACTGGCGCTTGGAGATGGCGGCACGGCGACTTCAAGGTACAGCTCCCCGTCTGTTGGTAGAGATATCCCGAAGGCGCGGCGCAATATCAAGCCAATGTTGATGGGTGCTGTGCTGGGGATGGTGGCCGGTACGGTTGCAGCTGGTCTCGAAAACCCGACCATGCCGTGGGGTCCGGGCTCCGATTTCAACGAAATGGTAGTGGTCCCCGCGCTTCTGGCGCTGTGTGCAGGGCCGGTCATGGCGATCGCTGCAAGTGCGATGCGCGCACGGTTCCCATCGTTCTTTTTCTTCGCGGCGGCTTATTTTCCTTGTGTGATAGCGACAGCGCTTTTGGATTTGCCGCTGTTTTAATCCGCCCTGAGTGAGCGGCGCCTGGCGTCACATTTAATCATCAAACACCACCAGAGGCCGCGCCTTCTGACCCAGCGCCGGCCCTTGACTGTGCAGGCCTCACAGAACACAAAGCACCATTCCCGCAATGTGATCGACCGGATATGACGCCGGACCGCAGCGGGGCAGGGCGCGCGTTGCGCTTTGTGTTATGCATCAGGAGTGTTTGATGAAGTTCCGTTTCCCTATTGTGATCATCGACGAGGACTTCCGGTCCGACAACTCCTCCGGCACGGGCATCCGCGCCATTGCGGAAGCCATCGAGACCGAGGGATTCGAGGTGCTGGGTGCAACAACTTACGGGGATCTTTCGCAATTTGCGCAGCAGCAATCGCGCGCCAGCGCCTTCGTGCTGTCGATCGACGATGAGGAATTCACACCTGGTCCGGATCTCGATCCTGCCGTGCTCAATCTGCGGAATTTCATCGAGGAAGTGCGTTGGAAAAACGCCGATGTGCCGATTTATATCTATGGCGAGACGAAAACCAGCCGCCATTTGCCCAATGATATCTTGCGCGAGCTGCACGGTTTCATCCACATGTTCGAGGATACGCCGGAATTCGTCGCCCGCCACATCATCCGCGATGCGAAGAAATACCTCGAAGGCATACAGCCACCGTTCTTCAAGGCGCTTCTGGATTATGCCGAGGACGGATCGTACTCGTGGCATTGCCCCGGCCATTCCGGGGGTGTCGCGTTTCTGAAAAGCCCCATTGGCCAGATGTACCACCAGTTCTACGGCGAAAACATGCTGCGCGCTGATGTGTGCAACTCGGTCGAGGAGCTGGGCCAGCTTCTGGATCACAACGGAGCCATTGGTGCGTCCGAGCGTAATGCGGCGCGGATATTCAACGCCGACCACTGCTTTTTCGTGACCAACGGTACGTCAACGTCCAACAAGATGGTCTGGCACCACACGGTAGCCCCCGGCGATGTGGTGGTGGTGGACCGCAACTGCCACAAATCCATCCTGCACAGCATCATCATGACGGGCGCGATCCCCGTGTTCATGAAGCCCACGCGCAATCATTACGGCATCATCGGCCCGATCCAGAAATCCGAATTCGAGATCGAGGCGATCAAGGAGAAGATCCGCGCCAATCCGCTGCTGGCGCATGTAGATGCCGATACGGTAAAGCCGCGCATCATCACGCTGACGCAATCGACATACGACGGGGTGCTTTATAACACCGAAGTCATCAAGGACATGCTCGACGGATATATCGCCAACCTGCATTTCGACGAGGCATGGTTGCCGCACGCGGCCTTCCATCCATTTTACGGCAATTTCCACGCCATGGGCAAAAAACGCGAGCGCCCCAGCCATTCCGTGACCTATGCAACCCAGTCGATCCACAAACTGCTGGCGGGCATTTCACAGGCAAGCCACGTATTGGTGCAGGACAGCAAGGATACCAAGCTCGACCGGCATTTGTTCAACGAGGCCTATCTCATGCACAGCTCCACCAGCCCGCAGTACAGCATCATCGCGAGCTGCGATGTGGCGGCTGCGATGATGGAGCCTCCGGGCGGGCGTGCGTTGGTCGAGGAGAGCCTGCTGGAGAGCTTTGATTTCCGCCGTGCTATGCGCAAGGTGGACGAGGAATACGGCGCAGATGACTGGTGGTTCCGCGTCTGGGGACCTGATGAGCTGGACGAGGACGGCGTGGACAGCCCCGAAAACTGGGTGCTCAAGCGGACGGATGCGGAGGGCGTTCAGAAATCCGACGGCGCGGAATCCTGGCATGCCTTCGGGGATATGGAGCGTGGGTTCAACATGCTCGACCCGATCAAGGCAACGATCATCACGCCGGGTCTGAACATGGACGGTCGCTTCGATGAGACGGGCATTCCCGCTTCCATCGTCACGAAGTACCTCGCCGAGCACGGCGTTGTCGTCGAGAAAACTGGGCTTTACAGCTTCTTTGTGATGTTCACGATCGGCATCACCAAAGGGCGCTGGAATTCGCTGCTGACCGAATTGCAGCAGTTCAAAGATGACTACGACAAGAACCAGCCGATGTGGCGCTCGATGCCGGAATTCTGCGCCAAGCAGCCCCGCTACGAGAAGATGGGCCTACGCGATCTGTGCCAGCATGTGCACACGCTTTATGCCAAATATGACGTGGCCCGCCTGTCGACAGATATGTACCTGAGTGATCACACGCCTGAGATGACGCCGACGGCCGCGTTCTCTTGCATCGCCGCGCGCACTACCGAGCGGGTCGCGATCGACGATCTGGAGGGGCGCATCACTACCAGTCTCGTCACGCCGTATCCGCCGGGCATTCCGCTGCTGATCCCTGGCGAGGTGTTCAACCGCAAAATCGTGGAATACCTTAAGTTTAACAGGGCTTTCGCGCGTGAATGTCCGGGGTTCGAAACGGATATCCACGGGCTTGTGCAGGAAGAGGACGAAAACGGCCTCATCCAGTATTTCGCCGATTGCGTTGGCGCCAAATAGCCGGGCAGGGCCGCTTTAACTGGCGGCCCGCTCCAGTCCTTGTGGCTGAGCGGCCAGGATGAGCAAGCCCCCCGCGATTGCCCAGTTCTTCACAAAGATCGACATTTGCCATCCGTCCGCAGGAATGAAGTGGAAGTAGCTCGTGCCCATACAGTAGGCAGCGAGCACGATTGCCAGCGGGCGCAGGCGGAAGCCGATGATCAGCGCCGCGCCTGCCGCAAGATTGAACAGTGCCAAGGGCCAGACAAGGACCGAAGGCATCCCGAGCCCCGCGATCATTTCCATCACTGGGGTAGGGTCGGCGACCTTCTGGACCGCGCCCAGCAGAAAAAGAACTGCAATCAGGCTGCGCCCGATCCGGTGAAGCCAAAGCGCACTGCGGTCCACCACAACCTACTCCGCCGCGATGTCGCCCGTGTCGATCACAGGCTCCATGCCCGCGAATTCTTCATCGCTGAGGTGGCATTTGATCTGGTGGTTGCCATCCAGCATCCGCACCGGTGGCACTTCTGTTTCGCACAGGTTGCCCGCAACTCTGGATTTCCAGTTACAGCGGGTCTGGAAGGGGCATCCGGGCGGCGGATTCATCGCCGACGGAATATCGCCCTCGAGCACAATGTGCTTTTTCTTCACCCGCGTATCGGCAATTGGCACGGCGGATAGCAGGGCTTCGGTATAGGGGTGATAGGGCGGTGAAAAGACTTGATCGGTGGTGCCCAGCTCGACCACATGGCCCAGATACATCACCATCACGCGATCGCTCAGATAGCGCACGATGCTGAGATCGTGGGAGATGAACAGCAGCGTCGTCTTGTGTTCGCGCTGGATCTCCATCAGCAGATCCGTGACGGCGGCCTGCACAGAGACGTCGAGCGCCGAGACAGGCTCATCCGCGACCACGATCCGCGCATCGCCGGCAAATGCACGCGCGATGCCCACCCGCTGCTTCTGCCCGCCGGAAAGTTGGCGCGGCATGCGGGTGGCGAATTCGCGCGGGAGCTTCACCAGATCGAGCAGTTCCAACATCCGCTGCCAGCGTTCTTTTTCGCTGTTGCCGATCTTGAAGATCTCCAGCGCGCGCACGATCTGGCGGCCCACGGTCATCGAGGGGTTGAGCGTGTCGAACGGATTCTGGAACACCATCTGGATGTCGGCCACATTCTGCGTGCTGCGGTTTTCAATTGGCACATCGCCAATGCTTTGATTATCCAACAGGATCTGTCCGTCCGTCGCTGTCTCCAGCCCCATCAGCACTTTCGCAAAAGTCGATTTACCACAACCGCTCTCGCCCACGATGGCCAATGTTTCGCTTTCGCGCGCCTCAAATGTGAGTGTTTCGTTGGCTTTGACAACTTTGGTATCGCCACCGCCGAACATCGCATTGGCCGCCACCTGATAGTATTTCTTGAGGTTCTCCATCTTGAGCACGACCTTGCCGATTTCGCCCTTTTTCTTGACCTCGGCGAGCGCTGGCGGCGCTTTCCAGTCGATCTCCTGAAACTTGACACAGCGCGTGGCGTGTCGCTCGTTGCCCGGTACGTCTTGCATGAAGATATGCCCCTGATCGCACCGCCCCGCCTCGAAATAATCGCAGCGCGGCCCGAAGTTGCAGCCTTTGGGCCGTTCGTGAGGCAGGGGGAAGTTGCCGGGAATCGCAATCAGGGGACGCGCGTTCTTGTCCGCACCCGGCAGCGGGATCGAGCGGAAGAGCGCTTGCGTATAAGGATGCTGCATCTCGTCGAACACATCCTCGATCGAGCCACGCTCCACCGCCTCGCCGGAGTACATCACACAGATCCGGTCACAGGTCTCGAGCACCAGTCCGAGATTGTGCGAGATGAACAGCATGGAGGTACCGTATTTCTTGCCCAGATCCTTGACGAGTTCGACCACAGCGGCTTCCACAGTGACGTCCAGCGCGGTCGTGGGTTCATCGAGAATGAGCAGCGAAGGCTCGGACATCAGCGCCATCGCGATTACGATGCGTTGCTGCTGGCCGCCAGACAACTGGTGCGGATAGGCATCCAGGATGCGCTTGGGGTCGGGCAGCTTCACGTCCGTGACCACCATAAGCGCACGATCATAGGCTTCCTTTTCGGACATGCCCGCATGGATCATCGGGACTTCCATCAGCTGCCGACCGATCTTCATCGCGGGGTTGAGCGAGGCCATCGGCTCCTGATAGATCATCGCGATCTCCGAGCCTCGGATCTTGCGTAATTCGGTATCGCTCATCTGGCCCAGGTCTTGACCTTTGAACTTGATCGAGCCGCCCACGATGCGCCCGTTTCGGCCAAGATCCTGCATCACGCCCAAGGCGACGGTAGATTTGCCGCACCCGCTCTCCCCAACAAGTCCAACCGCTTCGCCGGGCTGGATCTTGACGGAAAAATCCATCACCGCCGGAATTTCGCGCAGCCGCGTGAAAAACGAGATCGATAGTACGTCGATTTCCAGAATAGGGCCGTTATAATCGGTCTTCGGCATTATCAACTCTCCCAAATGTCCAATAAAGCGCGCAAAACTCGGCTTCATTTGGCCCACTAAACTCAAAAGCGCGCAGGTGGTCCTGCGCGCCTGCCTGTATCAATCGCGCAGGCTTTCTTCGCGCAGCCCGTCGGCCAGCAGGTTCAATCCCAGAACCAGCGTCAGCAGAGATACCGCCGGCGCAATCGCCGCATGGGGATAGATCGACAGCAGGCGCCGCCCTGCGTTGATCGTCGTCCCCCAGTCAGGGCTCTCAGAGGCGAGCCCCAAGCCGAAGAAACCCAAGGTTCCCAGAAGAATGGTCGTGTAGCCGATGCGCAGGCAAAAATCGACGATCAGCGGCCCGCGCGCGTTGGGGAGTATCTCCCAGAGCATGATATACCAAGGGCCTTCGCCGCGGGTCTGAGCTGCTGCCACGTAGTCACGGGTCTTTATATCGAGGGCGAGTCCCCGAACGATCCTGAAGACCGTTGGCGCGTTCACGAAAACCACCGATACGAACACCACTAGTATTTCTCCTGGCATGTCGATCCAGTCGAGCGCTGCGGGCAGGCCGGGCAGGGTGTAGCTGTCGTTGGAGACGATCGCCCCATCATTGGTGATGAGCGACATATAGGCCCAGAACAGCGCGCCGAGCACGACGATCAGCAGAGGCGTGCGGACGGAGGGCTGGGTGTAGAAGCGTGAGTTCAGCAGCACGCAGAAAAAGACGATTGGAAAAAAGAACAGCACCGCAGCCATGTAGTTGGGAATGCCCGTGATCCGGATTTCCGGCGTGACCAGCAGGAAAAACAGCAAGATCACAGGGAATGCGAGGATGAGATTGGCAAGAAAGCTCAGCACCGTGTCGAGCTTGCCGCTGTAGTAGCCTGCGGGCAGGCCCAACGTGATGCCCACCATGAAGGCAAAGAGCGTAGCGAGAGGCGCGATAAGGACCACGATCCACGCGCCATCGAACAGCCGGCTGAAGACGTCGCGGGCGAGATTGTCACCGCCCAGCAGGAAATAGGGATACTCGCCCTCCGCCGCACCGCTGAGCGGAGTGCCGGGTACCTTGTTCTTCATGCCGGACGCTTGGCTTAGCGTATCGTGCGTGATGATCAGATCGAGCACGCCGCCGAAGAATCCCGCGAAAACCCAGAACATCACCATGCCGAAACCGATCATGCCCACGGTGCTGTCGAAGAGCTTGCCGTAAAGGCCGAGCTTTCGTTTGAAAGTGATGGAGAGCCCGAATGTGACGATCAGGGCGATCCAGACGGGCAGGAGCCGCTGCGCCATGCCGCCGATGATGCCCGCATTCGTGCCCATGAAAGCCCCGGCAATGATGTAGATCAGCACTATGCCTATCGTTGTCAGTAAAGCGTAATTCACGATCATTCCGATAAAGCCGGACAGCCCCTTGTCCGAGGACATGGTCCCATCGGAATAGACAGCACGGCTGCCGACCGAAGGGACCAGACTTGCCAGAATTTGTGCCACGATTGCGAGCACCAGCACCGCTGTCGCAAGGGCTAGGAAGAGATTGATGGGTGCGAGCGCGCCCGTCCAGCTGAGTTGTTCCATGATCTGTGCCCTCGGTTACGAAATGCGGATGCGTGGATTGAGAAAGACATAACCGATATCGGAGATAAGCTGCGTCAGCAGCACCACGATCACTGATACGACAGACACTGCGAGCAGCAGCTCGATGTCATTATTACCCGCCGCCTGTACCAGCACCCAGCCGAAGCCCTTGTAATTAAACAATGTCTCGACGATCACCACGCCGTTCAAAAGCCAGGGGATCTGGAGCATGATGACCGTGAAGGGCGCGATCAGCGCGTTGCGCAGGGCGTGTTTCATGACGATATTGCCGAAACTCACCCCCTTGAGCCGGGCGGTCCGGATGTATTGCGCGGTCATTACTTCGGTCATCGACGCCCGCGTCATCCGCGCGATATACCCCATGCCATACAGCGAGATCGTGAGCACAGGCAGGAAGAAATTCTCGAAATTGGCGCTGTCCATGGCCGAGGTCGCAGAGCCTTTGAACCATTTGAGCCCGAATGCCGAAGATGCGAAGACCGCGATGAAGATCACCCCTGAGACGTATTCAGGTGTGGCCGTGCTCACGATGGAGACGGTCGAGAGGGAGCGGTCGAGCTTGGAGCCCTCGCGCATGCCCGCCAGAACGCCGATCAGCAGGGCCGAGGGCACCATCAGTACCAGCACCCAGAACATCAGCTTGCCCGTGAGCCCAAGCCGGGTGGCGACGATACTGCCCACCTCGTCCTTGAAAACGGTCGACTGACCCCAATCACCTTGCAAGACGCCGCAAAAGCTGCGGCGTTCTTCGGGTGGCGTTCCTTCGGAAAAACACCGGCCCATGGTCTTGCCATCCGCCTTCTCGGTCACCCATCCCGGCGCAACGCCCAGCCATTGCCCGAATTTGATCGGCAGAGGTTCGAGGTATCCACGATCGCCCAGATAGGAAGACACTGCCTCGTCACTCATTCTGAAATTGCCCTGGGTCTTTGCCAGTTTTTCGAGATTTGGATAAAGGTTCGTCAACCAGAATACGATGAACGTCAGGCAAAGCGCCGTAAGCAACATGACGCCCAGCCGTCTGAGGATAAATAGTCCCATAATGCGTAGCCCCTGTCGTTGGCTGCAAACGGGTTGATCCCGCCTGTCGGAGTTGGGCATCTGCCCTTTCGAGTGAAGGCGCGTGCTCCTTCGATATCTGGAAAGGCGGGATTTGCCCGCAGACCGCTCTCCGCACCAGATGGTGCAAGCCGTGCATCTCTCCCAGTGGTCCGCGCATCGAACCAAACATATGCTGCCCGATCATTGTGCTGCCGGGCTTGCACCGTATCAGGCACGATTGAGCGGGGCGCGTCAATGTCACCATGGTAAGAAATATCGGTTTTTCGCGACGTTAAATGTCGGTTTTGGGCGATTTTGCCCAGAAATGCCTACCGTCCGCCACTCATTGCAACCCGCGGCAGGACGCGGGGTGCACCATGGGCAGGCACGGATTTTACGCTTGCTGGCGCCGTGCGCAGCTGGCTTGGGGAGAGCCCGGTATGTTGCTGCATGAACCTTGTAAAATAGGCCGCGCTGCCGAATCCGAGATGTTGCGCGATGTTGCGCGCGGGATGTGGAGTGCTCTCCAGCAGGCTCCGTGCCGCGTGCACCACGCGCTCCGTGAGAATATCGGCAGCTGTTTTGCCGGTCGCGTTTTTCACGGTGCGACTGAGGTGCGTCGGTGTGACGCCCAGCTCCTGCGCGTAAAATCCCATGGTGGCACCGCTTGCATAATGGCGCGAGACGAGCTGACAGAAGTGTCGCGACAACCGCTCGCCCGCCGTTGCTGGGGCTGGAATATGCTCGTCCGCTGCCATTTGGCGGCGCAGCCAGACCGACATCAGCGCGACATGCGCCTCGAGTGCATCCTGTGCCAGCGGGCGGCTCTGTGATTGCTCGCGCTGCGCGGATTCGATGAGTGAGGACAGCTCGGACTGCACCTGCACATCGCGTATGCGCAATTGTCGGGGCAGATCGGGCAAGCGGAGGGGCGTCCCCACCGGCATGCTCACAACCTGCCCGAGGCTCTGCCGCCCGCTATCAATGGCGAAAAGCGATCCTGCGGGTACGAAAACAGCATTGTGCGTGCCAAGACCGCGCCTGCGCCCGTCGAGCAGGATCCGGCCCTGTCCGCGCGTGAACCACAACAGCAAATGATGCGGCCTGTCGTGCGCGAGCGAAAGCCGCCACGGCTCGGCACCGCCCAGCTGGGCAAGCGTTTGTATCCTGAGTTCGATCTCGCTCATCCACGGCGCCCCTTGTCATGATTCTGAAAGGATTTTGATCAATTTCAATCATGGATAGCAGGAAACCGCGTGAAAATGAAAGTCCTGTCGCAAGATTATTGCGGCATTTTCAGCTTTTTCCACCCGGTCATCCTGCTTCTGATCCAGGTGCGCTGGCGCTTTGCATATTGCCGCGTGGCGATGATCGCCGCATCGCGTGCCTGATCGAGGCTCATCTCCCCGCGTAGATGCGCCACCAGTTCCGGCACACCGATTGCCCTGTGCGCGGGCAGCGTGGGATCATAGTGCGGCTCTATCGCGCGGACCTCGTCAAGGCCGCCTTCCGCCAGAATCGTTTCAAACCGCAGGGCGATGCGGCGCCCGAGCCAGTCGCGCTCCACATCGAGCGCGATCGCCCGGCAGGCCGAGAGCGGCAACAGGGGTGGTGGTGTCTGCGCCTGCCAGTGGACCAACCCTTGCCCTGTGGCTTGCAACACCTCCCACGCCCGCTGGACTCGGGCGCGGTTGGCCAGATCGAGGCCTTGCGCGGTATCGCGGTCGAGCCCGGCAATCAGTTGATCGAGGGTCAGCGCACCGCCAGCGAGCCGGATCTCCCGAGGGGTCGGTGGCATATCGGCCAGCCCTTCGGTCAGCGCGCGGAAATAGAGCCCCGTACCGCCGACGATGATGGGCCGCTGCTCCCCGGCCAAAATATCCGCCACCTCCCGTAGCCAATGGCCGGTGGAATAGGCCGCGTCCTGCGCCAGATGACCGTAGAGTAGGTGGGGCGCACGCGCTTCTTCCTGCGCGCTGGGTCGGGCGGAAATCACGCGCCAACAGGCATAAACCTGACTGGCGTCGGCATTCACGATCACACCGCCGGCCTGTGCTGCGAGCCGCAGCGCCAGCGCCGATTTACCCGAAGCGGTGGGTCCTGCGATCAGAACGGGCATCTGCGCCGGAAGCGCCGCAAAGAGGGTATCTTCGGTGTCATGCGACATTTCTTTGCCCCCTCCGCGCGCGCTGCATTGAACATGGCGGGTATTTGGGACATTTTGCGCCTAAACAAAAGACCGCTGTTCGAAATAGCCCGAAAGGTTTCCCCCTATGTCCGATACACCCAGAGCCGCCTACAGCCGCGTGATGCTGAAAATCTCCGGCGAAGCCTTGATGGGGGATCAGGGGTTTGGCCTGCATCCGCCGACGGTCGAGCGGATCGCTAAGGAAGTAAAATCCGTCCACGACATGGGCGTGGAGATCTGCATGGTGATCGGCGGCGGCAATATCTTCCGCGGCTTGCAGGGATCGGCGCAGGGGATGGAGCGAACCACTGCTGACTATATGGGGATGTTGGCGACCGTCATGAACGCGCTCGCGGTACAATCCGCGCTGGAGGCGGAGGGTATCCACACCCGCGTAATCTCCGCGATCACCATGAACGAAGTGGCCGAGCCCTACATCCGCCGCCGCGCTGTGCGCCATCTGGAGAAAAAGCGAGTGTGCATCTTTGCGGCCGGCACCGGCAATCCATACTTCACCACCGATACGGCGGCGACCCTGCGCGCCTCGGAGATGTCCTGCGAGGCGATCTTCAAGGGCACCAAGGTCGACGGCGTGTATGACAAGGATCCGGTCAAACACGCTGATGCCAAGCGATATGAGACGGTGAGCTATGACGACGTGCTGGCCAAACGTCTGGGCGTGATGGACGCGTCTGCCATTGCTCTTGCGCGCGACAACAACCTGCCGATCATCGTTTTTTCGCTCGATGAGCCGGGCGGGTTCAAAGGGATCCTCGCGGGCGAGGGCACCTATACCCGCGTGCAGGGCTAGCGCGCCGCAAACCCGCCTTTCCTTGGGCCGGGCAATGCTCTAAACCCTGCTGTGAATAGTGATCTATACGAGGCTTATCCGATGTCCGAAGACTTTATGCTTGATACCGATGATCTGGAGCGGCGCATGGCCGGTGCGATCTCATCTCTGCGGACGGAATTTGCGTCCCTGCGCACCGGGCGCGGCTCTGCTTCGATGCTCGATCCGATCCAGGTGGACGCCTACGGCCAAATGACCCCGATCAACCAGGTGGGCACCGTCAACGTGCCCGAGCCGCGGATGGTCACGATCAACGTCTGGGACAAAGCCCTTGTGGGAAAGGTCGAAAAGGCAATCCGCGAGAGTGGTCTGGGGATCAATCCGCAGCTCAACGGCACAATCATCATGCTGCCCATCCCCGAGCTCAACGAAGAACGGCGCACGCAGCTCAGCAAGGTCGCTGGCGGCTACGCTGAAAACGCGCGCGTGAGCATCCGCAACATTCGCCGCGACGGGATGGACCAGATCAAGAAAGCCAAGGCTGACGGCATGGGCGAAGACGACCAGAAGCTGTGGGAAAGCGAAATGGAAGACCTGACAAAGAAAAACATCAAAGCCATCGATGATCTGCTTGAGACCAAGCAGACGGAAATCATGCAGGTTTAAACGCTTTTGCCTTAATTTGGGCGGGTCGCCGTCCTACAGGAACCATCCGACCCCAAAGAGCAGGCCCTCACCGATGCGTCACATCCCATGATCAAACGCGGCAAACCAAAACTTGAACCCCTGCCGGCGCCTTCGCCGGGGGGGCCAAAGCATGTCGCGATTATCATGGACGGCAATGGCCGATGGGCAACGCAGCGCGGACGCCCGCGGCTTTTCGGTCATCATTCAGGCGCCAAGCGGGTGCGCGAAGTCGTGGAGGCCTGCCCTGATGTGGGGGTCGAGTATCTGACAATTTTTGCCTTCTCGACGGAAAACTGGAAGCGCACGCAAGTCGAGGTGGCGGGGCTGATGAGCCTCTTTCGGCGCTACATCTCGAAAGAGACCCGTGCCCTCAACGACCGCGGCGTTCGGGTCCGGTTTATCGGGGACCGTGTGAAGCTCGATGCCAAGCTGATCAAGTTAATGAACGAACTTGAAGAGATCACGTCCCATAACACCTCCGTCCATCTGACGATCGCGCTCAACTATGGAGGCCGCGACGAGGTGGCCCGGGCCACGAAGCGGCTGGCGCAGGATGTGGCTCAGGGCCGCCTTGATCCCGAAGAAATAGATGAAGAAACACTGCCAAGATATTTGGATACCTACGTTTTGCCGGATCCGGATCTGGTCATCCGAACAAGCGGCGAGGCGCGGATTTCCAACTTTCTGCTGTGGCAATCGGCCTATGCGGAATACGAATTCATCGACACGCTCTGGCCCGATTTCACGCGCGAGGAGTTTTCGCGCCTGTGCGCGTCCTACGGCGGGCGCGACCGGCGGTTTGGCGGGGTCAAAACCTGAGGTATCTTGATGGGCAACACTGAAAAATGGTCTGACCTTACGGCGCGGGTCGGCTCCGCCGTGGTCATGCTGGTGCTCGCTGCGATCGGGATCTGGGCGGGCGGGCATCTATTTCACCTGCTTGTCGCCGTGATATGTGCGCTGATGATCTGGGAGCTGGTCAATATGCTGACGCCGAGCGACCGGCGCAATATCGCGTTGGTACTGGGCGCGCTGACCGGGGCCGTGCTGCTGATAGCGGTCTATATTCCTGCCGGATTCGCGCTGCCGCTGCTGTTTGCGCCGGCACTTTTGGGCTTCGGCCAACTGGAGCGCAACCGCACCATCTACATGAGCTTCACAGTGATGATCCTGCTGTCAGGCTTCGGCATGATGCAGGTGCGCGATGACATGGGCGTCGGCTGGATGCTGTGGCTGGTGCTGGTCGTCGTCGTGACGGATGTGGTGGGCTATTTCGCGGGGCGCGCCATTGGCGGACCAAAGTTCTGGCCAAAGGTCAGTCCGAAAAAGACATGGTCGGGAACTGCCGCAGGCTGGGTGGGGGCCGCAATCGTGGGGCTGGTGTTTTCGATCAATACCGGTGTGAGCCTCCAGCTTGTCGGTATTTCCATTGCAATTTCAATGGCCTCCCAGATGGGCGACATCGCCGAGAGCGGCATGAAGCGGAAAATGGGGGTCAAGGACAGCTCCAATCTGATTCCCGGGCACGGCGGCCTGATGGACCGCTTCGACGGGATGCTGGGAGCATCGGTATTTCTGCTGATCATCGGGCAGTTCATCGGTTTTCCGCCCGGTATCGGCTAGGATGGTGCGCAGGGTCAGCATCTTCGGGGCGACAGGGTCCATCGGTCAAAACACGATCGATTTGATCAAGCGCGCCCCGCAGGCCTATCAGGTCGTGGCACTGACCGGGGCAAGCAACATCGCACAGCTGGCCGCAGATGCCCGGGCGCTAAATGCTGACCTCGCAGTCACTGCGGACGAAACCAAACTGGATGATTTGCGCGCCGCACTAAGCGGAACGGGGATCGAGGCTGCGGCGGGAGATGCGGCCATCGTCGAGGCGGCGGGTCGGCCTGCGGACTGGATCATGTCGGCCATCGTCGGCGCAGCGGGTCTCGCTCCGGGCATGGCGGCTTTGGCACAGGGGGGCACGCTGGCGCTTGCGAACAAGGAATCACTTGTCTGTGCCGGTTCGCTCCTGCTCGCGACCGCGCAGGGGTCCGGGGCCACCATCCTGCCCGTAGACAGCGAACACTCCGCTATCTTTCAAGCGCTGGTGGGCGAGGAGATGGACGCGGTTGAGCGGATCATAATCACGGCCTCGGGTGGCGCATTCCGAGACTGGCCTTTGGCCGATCTGAAAAATGCGACGCTTCATCAGGCGTCCAGCCATCCCAACTGGGACATGGGACAGCGGATCACCATCGATTCCGCCTCCATGTTCAACAAGGCGATGGAAGTCATTGAAACGCGTGAGTTTTTCGGGGTAGATCCGGTGCAGATCGAGGTCATCATCCATCCTCAAAGCATGATTCATGCGCTTGTAGGCTTTACTGACGGGGCTCTTATGGCGCATGTAGGTCCTGCGGATATGCGTCACGCCATCGGCTACGCGCTGCACCATCCGGCACGGCGGCACATTCCTGTCGAGCGGCTTGATCTTGCCGCGATTGGGACTTTTGAATTCCGCGCGCCCGACGATGCCCGCTGGCCTGCGCTGCGCATTGCGCGGGAAGTTATGGCACGCGGCGGGCTGGCGGGGGCGGTGTTCAACGCCGCCAAGGAAACCGCGCTCGACGGTTTCATCGCCGGACATCTGAAATTCACCCAGATGTCCGATGTCGTCTCACGAACACTTGAACGGATGGATGCGACGGGTGGTCATATTGATGCCACCATGACACTTGATAATGTGTTGGAAACAGACAGGCAGGCACGCCAGACCGCGTGCCGGATTATCGAAAAACGGTCATAGAAAAAAGAGCAGGGCAGAGCATTGGATATCACAACAATTATTCCGCAATTCGGCGGTTTTGTCTGGACGTTGGCAGCTTTCGTCATTGCCCTCTCGGTGATCGTAGCGATCCATGAGTATGGTCACTATATCGTCGGACGCTGGTGCGGGATCAAGGCGGACGTGTTTTCGCTGGGCTTTGGTCCTGTGCTCTATTCACGCAATGACAAGCGCGGCACCAAGTGGCAGATTGCCCTGCTGCCGTTCGGCGGATACGTGAAATTTGCTGGCGATGCCAATGCCGCCTCTGGCAAGGATACGAACGCGATGGAGCAGGTGGCGACCGACCCGGTGCGCCTGCGCGAGACGATGCACGGTGCACCGCTTTGGGCGCGCGCGCTGACCGTCGCTGCGGGGCCTGCGTTTAATTTTGCCATGTCTATCATTGTATTCGGCGCTATCGCGATGAGCCTCGGGACGGTACGCGATCCGCTGACCGTCGAGGCGCTCAAGCCCCTGCCGGAGCAGGTAAGCGGGCTCGAGCCGGGCGATGTGATCACCGGTATCGCGGGGCGTGATATTCCGCCGATCAGCGACGTGGTTGCCTACCGCGCGTTTATGGATGCGCTGCCGTTGGAGCCCGAGTTGCAATATACCGTGGAGCGTGACGGTGCCACGCTGAGGGTTGACGGCCCGTATCCACAGCCCGCTCTTGTCGGTGGCGTCGGTGCCGAAACCGCTGCACTGGACGCAGGTCTTGCGGCGGGGGATGTGATCGTCGGCATTGACGGCGCGCCAACATTCGCTTTCCAGCAACTCAAGGACGCGGTCGAAAGCTCAGAGGGGCGGCCTTTGCTGCTCGATGTTTGGCGTGACGGCGAGATGCTGCAATTTACGCTGGTCCCCAAATCTACGGACGAGCCGCAGGCGGATGGCAGCTTCGTCAACGTCCTGCGCATCGGGATTTCGAGCGACAGCGCCATTACGCCCGCGACGGAGACACCCGGACTGTGGGAGGCCGCACAAAGCGGTGTGGCGGGCACATGGCGTATCATCAAGGGATCGCTTTCGGGCATGTGGCACATGGTGACGGGTGCGATCAGTACCTGCAATATGTCCGGGCCTGTGGGCATTGCCAAAGTCTCGGGCGCGATGGCAAGTCAGGGCACGATGAGCTTCATCAATTTCATCGCCGTGCTCAGCACAGCCGTGGGCCTGCTCAATCTGTTTCCTATTCCAGCGCTCGATGGCGGGCACCTCACTTTCTATGCCTACGAAGCAGTGCGTGGAAAGCCTCCCAGCGACGCGGCCCTGCGCATCCTGATGACCATCGGGATCACCATGGTGTTGGGGCTGATGCTGTTTGCGCTCTTCAATGATCTGTTTTGCCCCTGATAGGCACCGACGCAGGGGCATTGGCGGTAAAACGGGCGGAGCAGGGCAATTGCCTTGCTTTTGCCATAATTGCCGCCCGAATTCGTCATACTTCTGGGTTACGTTACTTCCGAAGCTCAAGAGATAGATGAGGACAGACCCATGCAAACGATCACCAAAGGTTACCGAGGCTTGAGTGTCCTGATGGATCTCAACTGGGACCGCGCGCTCTACGTATGCACGATTATCTTTGCGCTGTGCGCAGGCGCCTTTCTCGGCAGCCTTTAGCAAAAAAAACCACACACGGCACGGCTTACAGGGGTCTGCGCGAGGCGCAGGCTCTTTTTGGTGTCCAAAAAGCCAGTTTCGAAGAAAAAGCACGGCCTTGCTTTTGACAAGGCAGCCGCTGGCGGTTACTCACGTCAGCAACGGTGTTTATAAAAGTGGGTAATAACCATGAGCCTGGGGTCTACGTCGCGTCAATCGAGCGCGCTTGAGCAGTACAGCTTCTTTCGGAACGGTCTTAAAGGGCTAGCATTTTCATTACTGATTACAACGGCATGGGTCGCTCCTGCTGGGGACGCTTTTGCGCAGCAATATCAGTTCAATACGGTCAGAATCGACGGAAACGAGCGCATCGGCGACAGCGCGATCCTGTCTCAGGCCGGAATCGTAAGTGGCCAGCCAATCACGGCGGGTCAGCTTAATGATGCCTTTCAACGCCTCAATAACTCCGGGCTTTTCGAGAGCGTTGCGATTACGCCTCAGGGCAACACGCTGAACATTACAGTGATCGAGTTTCCGACGATCAACCGTATTTCTTTCGAGGGCAACAGGCGGATCGAGGATGAAGCGCTGGAAGCGGTGATTGAATCCGTTTCACGCCGCGTGTTCAATCCGGCATTGGCGGAGAAAGATGCGAACTCCATCGCGGAAGCCTATTCCAACGATGGCCGCCTGGCCGCACGGGTCCAGCCCCGCGTTATCAAACGCAGCCAGAACCGTGTTGATCTGGTTTTCGAGATTTTCGAGGGTGATAACGTCGAGGTGGAACGGCTGAGCTTTGTCGGCAACCGGACGTATTCCGATAGCCGCCTGCGTCGTATTCTGGGCACCAAGCAGGCAGGCCTTTTCCGCCGCCTTGTGCGCCGCGATACCTTTTCCGAGGACAGGATCGAATTCGACAAGCAGGTACTGCGCGATTTCTACTTCTCGCGCGGGTATGTGGACATGCGGGTAAATTCCGTAAACGCCCAGTTGACTGAGGACCGTGACGGCTACTTTGTCGGTTTCAATATCCAGGAAGGGCAGCAGTTCAAATTCGGTCAGGTTTCCGTGACATCGGAGCTGCCTGATGTGGACGGCGACGCCTATGGCCGACTGATCAAGGTCAAACCTGGCGTGATCTATTCACCCACGCTGGTCGAAGCTGACATTGCCCGACTGGAGCGCCAGGCGATCAGGGATGGCGTAAACTTCATGCGCGTCGAGCCGCGGATCACCCGAAACGAGCGGGATCTCAGCCTTGATGTGCAGTTCGTGCTGTCGCGTGGCGAGCGTATTTTTATCGAGCGCATCGATATCGAGGGCAACACTACCACGCTCGACCGTGTTGTGCGCCGCCAGTTCGATAGTGTCGAGGGCGATCCGTTCAACCCGCGCGAGATCCGCCAGTCTGCCGAGCGCATCCGCGCGCTTGGCTACTTCGAGACTGCCGAAGTAAATGCACGTGAGGGTTCCTCACCGGAGCAGGTAATTTTGGATGTAGATGTTGTCGAGCAACCGACAGGCTCGCTCAATTTCGGGGGGTCGTTCTCTTCGAATGACGGTGTTGGTCTTGCCATCAGTTTTGGCGAGCAGAACTTTTTGGGCCGCGGACAGGGGCTTTTCCTCAACCTGTCGAGTGCGTCCGAAGCACGCCGTTACGGACTGCGTTTCGTCGAGCCGTCCTTGCTGGGCCGGGATGTTAGTTTCAGCCTCGAGCTTGACTATTCGGAAACAAATTCCTCTTTTTCGACCTATGATAGCGATCGCCTCAAGTTCCAGCCGAGCCTGACCTTCCCTGTGAGCGAAAACGGTCGCTTGCAGCTGCGATATTCGGCAGATCAGACCGAGGTGGCCGCGCGCGACCCGGTCGAAAACGGTGCAATCATCCAGAACGACATCGACGCAGGTGCGTTGATCACCTCTTCGATCGGGTATGAATATAGCTACGATACGCGCCGGACCGGCCTTGACCCGAATGCGGGTGTGTTGTTCCGCTTCAGCCAGGATTTTGCGGGGCTTGGCGGAGATCAGAAGTTTGTGCGGACCGTCGCAAAGGTGATTGGCGAGAGACGGATCTTCAACGAAGAACTGACGCTGCGGGCGACGCTGGAAAGCGGCGCGCTGTCTTGGAGCAGCGGCACCAATCGCGCCGTCGACCGCTTTTTGTTGAACTCGTCACAGATGCGCGGCTTTGATCCAGGCGGGCTCGGCCCGCGTGATGCGGCGAATGGCGACTCCCTGGGCGGTAACATGTATGTCGTAGGCAGGCTTGAGGCGGAATTTCCGCTCGGGCTTCCCGAGGAATACGGTATCCGCGGCGGTGTTTTCTATGACGTGGGCAACCTTTGGGATCTGTCGGACGTGATGGGCGGCAGTACCGCTGATGGCGAAGGCGGCTCGTTCCGGCATGTGGTCGGCGTGTCGGTTTTCTGGGACACGCCATTTGGCCCGTTGCAGTTCAATCTCTCCGATGCCATCCGCAAGGAAGAATTTGACCGCGAGCAAAAGTTCGAGATCACGCTCCAGACCCAATTCTAAGTGATGCGGCGCGCGCTTTGCTTGATTTACACAGTGTTGGGGCTGCTCTGTGTGGGCCCGATGTCTGCCGTTGCGCAGGATCAAGTGCAAACCGTTCCGATCCTCGTGATCGATAGCGAGCGGCTGTTTTTGAGCAGTGATTTTGGGATGCGCGTCGCTCGTGAAATTGAGGCGCGCGGCAACGATCTTGCTGCCGAAAACCGCCAGATCGAGGCAGAGCTTGCCGCTGCTGAGCAGGAATTAACGGACAGGCGGGCCTTGATGACGCCCGAAGCGTTCGAGCCGCTGGCCGATGCCTTCGACACCCGCGTGCAGGAAACGCGGCAGGCGCAAGCCGCTAAATCCCGCGCTCTCAACGTACAACTCGAGCGTGAGCGCGAAGCGTTCCTCAATGCCGCTGGTCCGGTCCTGCAGGAGTTGATGAGCGATGTAGGCGCCTCCGTGGTTCTAGACCGCCGGACAGTTTTCATCAGCACCAACAGTGCCGACATCACATCTGCTGCCATTGCGCGGCTCAATGCTGATTTGGGCGAGGGCGTCGCGGCCGATCCTGTCGCGCCCGCGGCCCCTAGGGACTAACGCGGGCGGTGCTTGCTCCAGGTCGGCGGACTTGTTACCTGTTGGCCAAAATTGACCGGAAGGACGACCCATGACCCAAGAGCTTAAACGCGCGGACATTCAGATCATCCAGCGGATCCTGCCACACCGTTATCCCTTCCTACTGGTGGACAAGGTCGAAGAGATCGACGGCACGCAATCTGCCGTCGGTTACAAGAACGTCACGATGAACGAGCCGCATTTTCAGGGCCATTTCCCCGGCACTCCGATTATGCCCGGGGTCACGATCGTGGAGGCGATGGCGCAGACGGCCGGTGTGATGATCGGCGTGGCGCTGGACCAGCTCGACTGCGATATGCTGATCTATTTCATGTCGATCGACAACTGCAAGTTCCGCCGCAAGGTCGTGCCGGGGGATGTGTTGCGCATGGATGTGAAAACGGTGCGCGGCAAACCGGGCGGCAAGATCTGGAAGTTCTCCGGTGTGGCAACTGTAGAGGGCGAAATGGCCGCCGAGGCGGAGTTCATGGCGATGTTGGATCTGCCGAAAGGTGACGCGTAATGGCCATACATCCAAGTGCCGTGATCGAGGAGGGGGCGCAAATCGACCCCACCGCAACCGTTGGCCCCTTTTGCGTTGTGGGTCCGCAGGTCGTTCTTGGCGCCGATGTGGTGCTGAAATCGCATGTGGTCCTTACGGGCCAGACGACGGTAGGCGAGGGTACCCTGATTTTTCCTTTCGCGGTGATTGGCGAAATCCCGCAAGATCTTAAGTTCAAGGGTGAGGCGAGCCGGCTCGAGATCGGCAAGCGTAATCGGATCCGCGAGCATGTGACGATGAACTGCGGCACCGAGGGCGGCGGCGGCGTTACCAAGATCGGCGACGATGGTCTGTTCATGGCGGGCTGTCACATCGCCCATGATGCGAAGGTGGGCAATAACGTGATCGTGGTCAACAATGCTGCCGTGGCCGGGCATTGCGTGATCGAGGACGAAGTGATCATCGGCGGGCTTTCTGGGATCCACCAGTGGGTACGTGTCGGTCGCGGTGCGATCATCGGAGCGGTGACCATGGTCACGAATGATGTGATTCCCTTCGGGCTGGTGCAGGCGCCGCGCGGGCATCTGGACGGGCTCAATCTGGTGGGGCTTAAACGGCGCGGCGTAGCACGAGCCGATATCACGGCCCTAAGGGCTGCATTCCAGATGTTGGCTCAGGGAGAGAGTACGTTCCATGACCGTGCCGAGCGTCTGGGTGCAGAAACCGAGAGCGACTACGTGCGCCAGATCGTCGATTTTGTCATGGCTGACAGTGGCCGTAATTTCCTCACACCAAAATGACGCTTGCGCTGGTTGCAGGACGTGGCGATCTGCCGGGGCTGGTGGCAGATGCGACTCCCGAGCCTGTGCTCGTTTGTGCCTATGAAGGCACGCCGGTCTCCCATCTCGATGTCGATCTGACGTTCCGGCTGGAGACACTGGGAACGCTGCTACTGGATTTGGGCAAGCGCGGGATAACGGGTGTCTGTTTTGCGGGCGCATTGGACCGCCCCACGCTGGACCCCACAAAACTGGACAGTGAGACCCTGCCGCTGGTTCCGGTGTTCATGGAGGCGCTTAAGGCGGGTGACGATGGCGCTTTGCGTGTGCTCGTCGAGCTTTTCCAAAAGACCGGATTTACCGTGCTGGGTGCCCATGAGGTCGCCCCCGATTTGCTCGCACAAGGCGGTGTCTACGGCACCCACTGGCCCGACGCGCGGATGCGCCGCGATGGGGAAGCAGGCGCTGCGCATATTTTCCAGATGTCACCGCAGGATAAGGGGCAATCCTGTGTTGTAGCAGACGGAGAGATCATCGTGATGGAGGATGCGCGGGGGACCGATGCCATGCTCGCGGATCTTGTGCATGTGCAGGGCGGTATCTTGTTCAAGGGACCCAAAGACGGTCAATCGCGCCTGATCGACCTGCCGACCGTGGGGCCGGGGACGCTGGAGGCGGTGCACCGGGCGGGCCTGCGCGGGCTAGTCGTGGATGCGGGCGATGTTCTGGTGCTGCACCGGGAGGCCTGCGCAGCGCTGGCCGATGAGTACGGCCTAGTGTTCTGGGCACGCCCGGGAGAATGAGCGGGCTGCGTGTTTTCATCCTCGCCGGCGAGCCCTCTGGAGATAAGCTCGGCGGGGCGCTGATGGCGGGCCTGAAGGCATTGCGTGCGGACGTCTCGTTCGAGGGTATCGGTGGTGTGCAGATGCAAGCCGAGGGACTGGTGAGCCGCTTTGACATGGATGAATTGAGCGTTATGGGACTGGCCGAGGTTTTGCCGAAGTACCGTCACCTCAAGCGCCGCATCGCCGAGACGGCGCGCGCGGTGGTGGCGATGAAGCCAGATGTGCTGATCACTGTAGACAGTCCTGATTTTTCGCTACGGGTGGCCAAGCTGGTCAAGGCAGGCAGCGATATTCGCACTGTGCATTACGTCGCGCCAACGGTCTGGGCGTGGCGCGCGGGACGAGCGGCCAAGATGGCCCGCCATGTCGATCACGTTTTGGCCCTGTTTCCGTTTGAACCACCGCTGATGCAAGCCGCAGGCATGCGCTGCGATTTTGTGGGGCATCCCGTGGTGGCGGAGCCGGTCGCGTCGCGGGCAGAGGCGGCGGCGTTTCGCACCGCGCAGGGCATCGGGACAAGACCATTACTGATGGTACTGCCCGGTTCGCGGCATGGCGAAGTTGTGCGTTTGGGCCCGCGGTTCGGGGAGGCGGTGCGCCTGCTCAAGGCCAAAAACCCTGAGATGTACACGGTGGTGCCCGCTGCAGCGCCCGTCGCACAGGCGGTGCTGGATCTCACGGCGGGTTGGCCCGACACGACCGTGCTTGATCCGCGACAGGGGACCTATGCGCAGGCGATGACCGACAAACGCAGCGCTTTCGCCGCGGCAGATGTGGCACTGGCCGCGTCCGGTACGGTCTCGCTTGAGCTTGCCGCATCGATGACCCCGATGGTGATCGCCTATGATATGAGCCCGCTCAGCCGCTTCATCATCAGCCGCATGATGCTGGTGGACACGGTGACACTGGTCAATCTGGTCTCAGAGACGCGGGTGGTGCCCGAGTTCATCGGCAAGGCCTGCCAACCCACAGCGATCGCGAAAGGCGTCGAGGATGTGATTGCCTCCCCTGAGGGACAGCGCGCGGCGATGGCTCTCACGATGGAGCGATTGGGCCGTGGCGGCGAAGCGCCAGGCCTGCGGGCAGCCCGGGCAGTTCTGGCAGGGCTGGCCGAGGCCTAGCCCCGGTGGATCCAGCCCCCGCCGAAGATGCGGCTGCTGTCAGGATCGTAGAAGACACAAGCCTGTCCTGGGCTTACGCCTTCTTCCGCCACCAACAGCTCAACTTCGGCAGTCGTGGCTGTCAACGGGCGCAGAATCGCATCGACCGGAGGGCGGGTCGAGCGGACGCGGACGGCAATCGGCCATTCCTCGCGGGCGGTAAACGCCTCGTCGCCGAGCCAGTTGATCTCCTTCACAGGTACCGTGCGGGTGGCCAGCATATGCTTTGGACCCACGACGACTTCCTTGCGGTCCGCATCGAGGCGCACGACATAAAGCGGGTCAGCAAGACCGCCAATGCCTAGGCCGCGCCGCTGCCCGATGGTGTAATTGATCACCCCGTCGTGACGGGCCAGAACCTTGCCTTCCATGTCGACGATATCGCCCGGATCTGCAGCTTCTGGCCGCAATTTCCGGATCACCGCCGCATAATCGCCGTTGGGCACAAAACAGATATCTTGGCTGTCAGGTTTGTTAGCCACGCGCAGCCCGTATTTCTCGGCCAGCGCACGGGTCGCTTCCTTCGACGGCAGATGGCCCAGAGGGAAGCGCAGGTAATCGAGCTGCTCTGGCGTTGTGGAGAACAGGAAATAACTCTGGTCCTTGCTGGCATCGGCAGCGGCATGTAACTCAGCCCCGCGTGCGCCCATCTTGCGCTGGATGTAGTGGCCTGTGGCCATGCAATCAGCCTCCAGATCGCGTGCGGTCTCGAGCAGATCCTTGAATTTGACCCGCTCGTTGCAGCGGATGCAGGGCACGGGTGTGGCGCCGCCCAGATAGCTCTCGGCGAATTCGTCTATCACGGCTTCCTTGAACACGTTTTCATAGTCGAGCACGTAGTGCGGAAAGCCCATGTCTTCGGCCACGCGACGCGCGTCGTGGATGTCGATGCCCGCACAGCATGCGCCCTTTTTGGCCAGCGCTGCACCGTGGTCATAAAGCTGAAGCGTAACGCCAACCACATCATAACCTTCCTCCGCCAGCATCGCGGCCACGACCGAACTGTCGACACCGCCTGACATCGCGACCACCACACGGGTGTCTGCGGGGGCTTTGGCGAAGCCCAGCGAATTGAGCGGCGGTGTCTGATCGAGAGGCATGGGGCGCATCCTGTGTCGGTGGCTTTGCTGTGGAATATAGGAAAATGCGAACTACTCACAAGGGCTGGCTTCATTTGTCTTTAACAGCCTCGCTGTGAAGGTGGGGCAGTAACGAGGATGGTGGTAGACTGATGTATTTGAAAAAAGTGAACGGACCCCGCGCAGTCACGCTGGCTGATGGCACAGTTATGACGATAGCAGACTTGCCGCCGGAGCGCACGCGCAGGTGGGTCGCTTCGCGCAAAGCGGCTGTGGTGCGGGGCGTGGTATACGGGCTGATCAGTAAGGATGAAGCGCTCGCCCGCTACAGCTTGAGCGATGACGAATTCATCGAATGGGTGCGCGCGGTATCCACTCATGGGGAGGCTGCGCTTAAAGCAACAAGGATACAAAAATATAGACAACTTTAGGTTGTTTTGTGCATAAGGTTACATCTATTTACGGGTGGTTAACCTTTTTTAGCCACGATCAGGGGTAGAAATGACCCAATCTGGCTGGAGATGACCCATTATGCGTGTGCTGCTTGTCGAAGATGATCCTACAACCTCGAAGAGTATCGAGTTGATGCTGACCCATGCAAACCTGAACGTCTATGCGACGGATCTGGGAGAGGAGGGGATCGATCTGGCGAAGCTCTATGATTACGACATCATTCTGCTTGATCTCGATCTGCCGGATATGAATGGGCATGAGGTGTTGCGCCAGCTTCGGTTGAGCCGGATCGATACGCCGATCCTTATCCTGTCGGGTGCTGATGATACGGAGAGCAAAATCCGCGGCTTTGGTTTCGGAGCCGATGATTACCTGACAAAGCCGTTCCACCGCGAGGAATTGGTTGCGCGAATCCATGCGATCATCCGGCGTTCCAAGGGGCATTCACAATCGGTGATCGACACCGGCATGGTCTCGGTAAACTTGGATGCAAAGACGGTCAGTGTGGACAACAAGCCCGTGCATCTGACTGGCAAAGAGTACCAGATGCTCGAGCTATTGAGCCTGCGCAAGGGCACCACGCTGACAAAAGAGATGTTTCTCAACCATCTCTACGGCGGTATGGATGAGCCGGAACTGAAGATCATCGATGTGTTCATCTGCAAGCTCCGCAAGAAACTTACAATCGCGACAGGTGGCTCGAGCTATATCGAGACGGTCTGGGGGCGAGGATATGTTTTGCGGGATCCAAATCCGGCGGAGATGGCACTTGCCGTGAGCGCTTGACAGGCGCGGCACGAAGCGCCGAAAGGCGCTAGACCTCCCACGGGTCGCGGCCTATCTAATTGCCTATAGACGGCAAACCCGGGGCAGGCACTTGTGACTTCGACAACCGAGATAGACGTAGAGGATTTGACTGAAGACCAGGCAAGGGCTGAACTTATAGCTCTTGCCCGCAACTTGGCAGATGCGAATACTGCGTATCATGCGGAGGACGCGCCGGAGATTTCGGACGCGGACTATGACCGGTTGAAGCGCCGTAACGCCGATATCGAGGCCCGCTTTCCCAAGCTCAAGCTCAGCGATAGCCCCAGCGATCAAGTCGGTGCCGCACCCTCGGCGGGGTTTGGCAAGATTACGCATGCGGTGCGGATGCTGTCGCTTGGTAACGGGTTCACGGACGAGGATGTGTTTGAATTTGATGCCTCCGTCCGGAAGTATCTGGGGCTCGATGCTGATGCGCCGCTCGCTTACACGGCAGAGCCTAAAATCGACGGCTTATCCCTCTCGCTGCGCTATGAGAAGGGAGTACTTGTTCAGGCCGCAACGCGCGGTGATGGGGCCGTGGGGGAGAATGTATCCGCCAATGCCCGTACGATCGCTGATGTTCCAGCAGCTCTAACCGGCGCGCCCGACGTTCTGGAAGTCCGCGGGGAGGTCTACATGAGCCACGCGGATTTCGAATCGCTGAATGCCCGGCAGGCCGCCCAAGGGGGCAAGACCTTCGCAAACCCGCGCAACGCGGCCGCCGGGTCGTTGCGCCAACTCGATCCCGAGATCACCCGCGCGCGGCCATTACGCTTTTTCGCCTATGCCTGGGGGAGCCTGTCTGAGCCCCTTGCGGAGACGCAATTCGGCGCGATCGAGGCGCTCCGCGCTTTTGGTTTTGAAACCAATCCGCTGACCGTGGTGTTTGACGGACCGGCAGAGATGATAGCGCATTATACAAAAATCGAAGTACAAAGGCCGCATTTGGGCTACGATATCGATGGCGTCGTCTACAAAGTTGATGATCTTGAGCTGCAATCGCGTTTGGGGTTTCGCTCGACCACGCCGCGTTGGGCCATTGCCCATAAATTTCCCGCCGAACTGGCGTGGACGGTCTTGGAGGGGATCGATATTCAGGTCGGCCGCACCGGCGCGCTCAGCCCCGTCGCGCGTCTTTCGCCGGTAACCGTCGGCGGTGTGGTCGTGTCCAACGCGACGCTGCACAATCAGGATTACATCGAAGGCCGTGATAGCAAGGGACAGCAGATCCGAGAGGGCAAGGATATCCGTGTAGGCGATCTGGTCCAAGTCTACCGCGCAGGTGACGTCATTCCCAAGGTTGCCGATGTGGATATCTCAAAGCGGCCTGATGACGCCGTCGCCTATACATTTCCCACAGTGTGTCCCGAGTGCGGCAGCGATGCCGTGCGCGAGCCGGGAGACGCGGTGCGCCGTTGTTCAGGCGGTCTGATTTGTCCTGCGCAGGCGGTGGAAAAGCTCAAGCATTTCGTCTCGCGGGCGGCCTTCGACATCGACGGTCTGGGCGCGAAGCAGGTGGAGCAATTCTACGCCGACGGCTGGATTGCCGAGCCCGCGGAGATTTTTACGCTAGAGGCGCGCTACGGCACCGGCTTGCAGCAGCTCAAGAATCGCGAGGGCTGGGGGGAGAAATCGGCGCGCGCCCTCTTCGCCGCGATCGAGGACAAGCGTAAAATCCCGCTTGCACGGCTGATCTTCGGTCTTGGGATCCGCCATGTCGGCGAGGCTTCAGCAAATATGATAGCACTTCATTACGGCACCTGGGCGGCATTGGAAGCTGCGATGGAGCAAGCCCGCCCGAGAGAGGGTGACGCTTGGGAGGACCTGATTTCTGTCGATGGGATGGGGGCGGTCATGGCAGGATCACTGGTCGGCGCCTTTGCACAAGAAGCGGAGCGCGCCTCCATTCTGCGGCTCGTGGCGCAGCTTGACGTGCAGGAGGCGGTCCGCGCAGTCACTTCGGGCTCTCCCGTCGCAGGCAAGACGGTGGTGTTTACCGGCACGCTGGAGAAAATGACCCGCGCCGAGGCAAAAGCACGTGCCGAGCGGCTGGGGGCGAAAGTGGCTGGATCCGTCAGCGCGCGGACGGATTTGCTGGTCGCGGGTCCGGGCGCTGGGTCCAAAGCAAAGAAGGCCGACGAACTCGGGATCGAGATACTGGATGAGGATGGCTGGCTAGACCTGATCGCAGGATTATGAGCACCCGGCCTGAACGGCTCTTTGCTCTGTTTGCGGGACTGGAAAGCCTGCCGGGGGTAGGACCCAAGACCGCGCAGCATTTTGCGGGGCTGGGGATCGCAGCCCCGCGGGATCTGCTGTTCACACTGCCTCAATCGGGCATCGACCGCCGAATGCTCCTGACTGTCGAGGGCGCGGCTCTCCCCGCCACGCTGACCGTCGCCGTCACGATCGGCAAACACAGCCCGCCGCGCAACAAGGGCGGCGCTTACCGGATCCACGTGGAAGATTCGCAGACGTCCTTCCAGCTCGTCTTTTTCCACGCGCGCGGCACCTATTGGGAGCAGACCCTGCCCGAGGGCAGCCGCAGGATCGTGTCGGGGCGTGTGGAGCTGTTTGAAAATGTGCCGCAGATGGTCCACCCCGATTTTACCGTGCCCGAGGCGGAGGCCGACAGCATCCCGCGGTTCGAGCCTGTATATCCGTTGACGCACGGGATCACCCAAAAATTGATGTACAAGGCTACACGCGGTGCGCTGGCGCTCGTTCCTGCGATGGGGGAATGGATCGATCCCGGTCAGATGGCAAAAGCAGGTTGGCCCCATTTCATGACGGCGGTGAAACGCGCCCATGATCCTGAGAAAATATCAGATATCAGCGCTTTGGATCCGGCACGCGAGCGGCTGGCATATGATGAACTGCTGGCGCATCAGATCACGCTTGCGCTGGCCCGTCAGGTGGAGCGGCGCAAGAAGGGGCGGTCTGCCAAAGCAACCGGCCGATTACAAAAGAAAGTTCTGACGAGCCTGCCCTATAGCCCCACAGGCGCACAATCGCGCGCCATCGCCGAAATTGTAGCGGATATGGGGACGGAGCAGCGGATGAACCGGCTGCTGCAGGGTGATGTGGGCGCGGGTAAAACGCTGGTCGCGTTTATGGCGCTTCTTGCGGCGGTGGAGGCTGGCGGCCAGGGCGTTTTGATGGCACCCACCGAGATCCTAGCCCGGCAGCACCTGCAAGGTCTGCGCCCGCTGGCCCAAAGCGCGGGCGTGGTGTTGGAGATCTTGACGGGCCGTGACAAAGGCGGGGAGAGGGCCCTGAAACTTGCCGCACTGGAGCGCGGCGATATCCATATTCTGGTCGGCACCCATGCAGTCTTTCAGGAGGCGGTGGTGTTCCACGATCTGCGCCTTGCAGTGGTGGATGAGCAGCACCGGTTCGGCGTACGCCAGCGGCTGGAGCTGGGGCGCAAGGGGCGGCAGGCCGATGTGCTCGTGATGACCGCGACACCGATTCCGCGCAGCCT
>Ga0306910_1000028_pt1 | contig 113300 bp, 90 predicted proteins | sample AntRauMFilla2698_FD_190438 | JGI IMG/M metagenome (GOLD analysis project Ga0306910, IMG submission 190438) | Saline lake microbial communities from Rauer Islands, Antarctica - Metagenome Filla 2 #698 (v2) (version 2) | ecosystem: Environmental > Aquatic > Non-marine Saline and Alkaline > Saline... | reverse complement strand
TTTTTGAGCACCAGTCAATTGTGCATTACCATCAAAGTCAAAGTAAAAAGAAAACCTTTGTTCAAAATCCTTTTCTGGATCTAAAGTGTTGTAAAATCTAACGTTCACTTCTATAGTAAGTCTATTTTGCGCTGCTCTACTATCTGCTGTTGCAGTCATAGGTGCTATATAATACCTTATAATTTCACCCTCGTATATCAAATCTCCGTTGGTGTTTACCAAACTAAGTTTGGTTTGATTTAGAATTAAATCTTGCAATTGTAGGGTGAAATCTCTGTCAATTCCTGGTTCAACAAGCTGAGCTGTATTTTGAAAAAAGTTAACTTGATAAGTTTCTGCATTTCCAGTATCTGCCCCTGTGAATGAATAATACCCGCATGACTGCAAAATCAAAATCGATAATAGGGCGATTAAATATTTTATCTTCATTATAAATCGTATTGCTTAATCTTTCTATATAAAGTTCTTTCACTTATTCCTAGTTCATCGGCAGCTGGTTTGCGTTTACCGTGATGACGATCAAGTGATTTTTTTATGAGTTCAACTTCTTTATCTTGTAGTGATAATGTCTCTTCTTCCTCAATATCTTCTGCATAATCATAAGGATCTTCAATTTTTTGATCCATTTCCCTGTTTCTTTTTTGATTTGGAAACTGCAGAATTTCTAATTGCTCCTCATGAGTCTCGTCTTTAAATTCTTTTTTTGAATCAGATTCCCCGTAAACTTTCTTGATTAAGTTGATATTGTCCTCCTTAAACTTCTCATCATTATCTCTTTCCATGAGTTCCATAGTGAGTTTTTTCAAGTCATTTAAGTCACCTTTCATATCAAAAAGCACTTTATAAAGAATTTCTCTTTCATTGCTGAAATCACCTTTGCTACTGCTTTTTTCTTTTGAGATTACCGAAGGTAAGCTTGTGCTTTTAGGCAAATAGTGATTCAAAGTATCTTCATCAACTTCCCTGCTGGTCTCTAAGACCGAAATTTGTTCAGTTACATTTTTTAGTTGTCTAATATTACCAGGCCATCTGCAATTTTCGAGAGCTTTTATAGCTCTGTCAGTAAGTCTGATGGTAGGCATTTTATACTTCAAAGCGAAGTCTGACGCGAATTTTCTGAATAACAAATGAATATCACCACGTCTTTCTCTTAATGGGGATAAATTAATTTCAACTGTATTTAATCTATAATATAAATCTTCTCTAAATTTATTATTCTTAATTGCCTCGATCATGTCTACATTGGTTGCAGCAACAATTCTCACACTTGATTTTTGAACTTTAGAAGATCCTACCTTTATGAACTCACCTGTCTCCAAAACTCTAAGTAATCTCACTTGAGTGGTCAAGGGTAATTCTCCTACTTCATCAAGAAATATAGTTCCGCCGTCGGCCTCTTTAAAGTAACCGTCTCTGGCTTGGTTTGCTCCAGTAAATGCGCCTTTTTCGTGACCAAATAATTCACTATCTATAGTGCCTTCTGGTATGGCGCCGCAGTTGACAGCAATATATTTTGCGTGTTTTCTGTGAGATAAGGCATGTATGATTTTTGGTAAACTTTCTTTACCTACACCACTTTCTCCTGTTACCAAAACAGAAATATCTGTTGGTGCAACACGTATGGATTTTTCTATTGCTCTATTAAGACTGGGATCGTTTCCTATAATTTCAAATCGCTGTTTGACAGCTTGTGGTGATTCCATATTCTGAATTTAATTTAGGATAAAGTGGATTGCATTGGGCCATAATCTAAGGCTTCGCCTATCAATGTAGCACTTGTGCAATCCTTCATTTTTACTAGGACATAGTCGCCAACTTTGTAGTTTTCTTTTGGAAAAACAACCGTTGTATTCTGCGTATTCCTACCACTCCATTGAAGATTTGATTTTTTTGATTCTTTTTCGATTAATACTTCTTCAATCTTTCCGAGGTGTTTTTCTGTAGTCAACCGTGAATGTTCCTGTTGTAGGTCTATAATCTCCTGAAGCCTTCTCTTTTTGGTCGACTCTGGAATATCGTCTTCAAACTTTTTAGCCCCCAGCGTTCCTGGGCGTTCAGAATAAGCGAACATATATCCGAAATCATATTTGACATACTTCATTAGTGATAACGTATCTTGATGATCCTCTTCAGTTTCTGTCGGGAAACCTGTAATCATGTCTTGAGAAATGCCACAGTCGGGAATAATGGATCTTATATCATCAATCAGTTTGAAGTATTCTTCCCGAGTATGCAAGCGATTCATCTTCTTTAAAATTCTATCACTACCACTTTGTACCGGTAAATGTATATAGTCACAAATATTACGATGTTTTACCATGACCTTTATCACATCAAGAGTCATATCTTGTGGATTGGACGTTGAAAACCGAATGCGCATCCCCGGTTGGGCTTTAGCAACCATATCCAGCAAATGAGCAAAATGAACTGCTGTTGCTTTTTGCATATCAGTTGCATTTTTAAAATCCTTTTTCAGTCCACCACCATACCACAGGTAACTGTCAACGTTTTGTCCGAGTAAAGTGATTTCTTTATAGCCTCTAGACCATAAATTATTTACTTCGTCTAAAATACTTTTTGGATCACGGCTTCTTTCCCTACCACGTGTAAATGGAACCACACAGAATGTACACATATTATCGCAACCTCTTGTGATGGAAACAAAAGCTGAAACGCCATTGCTTTGTAATCTTACGGGCGAAATATCTCCATAAGTTTCTTCTTTGGAAAGAATTACATTAATAGCATCTCTGCCGTTTTCAACTTCTTCCAATAAATTTGGCAAGTCTTTATAAGCATCTGGACCAACAACGAGATCCACAATTTTTTCTTCTTCTAGAAATTTATGTTTCAACCGCTCTGCCATGCAACCTAAAACTCCAACCTTCATATAAGGATTATCCTTTTTGACGGCATTGAATTTTTCAAGGCGCTTTCTCACGGTTTGCTCTGCTTTATCTCTTATTGAGCAAGTATTTACAAGAACTAAATCTGCTTCAGCCAGTTCTTTTGTCGTGTTATAGCCCTGTTTATCTAAAATAGAAGCTACAATTTCGCTATCGCTAAAGTTCATAGCGCATCCATAACTTTCAATGTAAAGTTTCTTTGAATTGCTTTTTTTCTCTTCCTTAACCAGGGTTTGTCCCTGTAGAGTTTCATCAATAATCTTCTCCATGTAAAGCTGTAAATTTTCGCAAAGATACGTGATCTGTATTTACTGACAAACTGTCATTTTGTTGTTTTTGGGAATCTCTATTTTTTATCTAGAAAAGCAAACTTGAAGTAGCTATTATGACTACTTTACTGATGTTCTTAAATTGAAATCCAAAAAATCGTATACTTTTGCAATATAAATTATAACTAAATGGCCAAAAATCTAGTAATTGTTGAGTCTCCTGCGAAAGCTAAGACTATAGAGAAATTTTTAGGGAAAGATTATAAAGTAGCCTCGAGTTTTGGACACATTGCCGATTTGCCTTCAAAGGAACTAGGTGTAGATGTAGATAATGACTTTAAACCCAAATATGTTGTAAACAGCGATAAAAAGGACGTGGTAAGAAAACTTACCAAGATGGCAAAGGAATCTGAAACGGTATGGCTTGCAAGTGATGAAGATAGAGAGGGGGAAGCTATAGCCTGGCACCTGTCGGATGAGCTAAAAATTGACAAAGAAAAAACCAAACGTATTGTTTTTTCTGAAATTACTGAATCTGCCATTAAAAACGCAATTTTAAATCCCAGAGAAATTGATTATAACCTGGTAAACGCTCAAAAGGCTAGGAGAGTCTTAGACCGTTTAGTAGGCTACGAACTTTCTCCTATATTATGGCGAAAAGTAAAAGGCGGATTGTCTGCAGGAAGAGTTCAGTCGGTTTCTGTAAGATTAATAGTTGAACGCGAACGTGAGATTCTGGATTTTAATCCAGAAGTATTTTATAGAGTTGATGCAGAGTTTAAAACAGAAAAAGGATCTAGTTTTAAAGCTAAGCTTCCTAAAAACTTAAGTTCTCAAAAGGAGGTAGAAACATTCCTCGAAGCTCAGAAGCAGGCCAGTTTTGAGGTAAGTGATCTTACCCAAAAGCCAGCAAAAAAATCTCCTGCGCCACCATTTACAACATCAACTTTACAACAGGAAGCGGCTAGAAAGCTTTACTTTTCGGTAAGTAAAACAATGAACATGGCTCAGCGTCTCTACGAAGCTGGTCATATTACGTATATGAGAACAGATAGTGTAAATCTATCTAATCAGGCAAAACAAAGTGCCGAAGACGAAATCAAAAGTGCGTATGGTAATAAATACCACAAAGCGCGTAATTATAAAGGTAAGTCCAAAGGTGCTCAGGAAGCTCACGAAGCGATAAGACCAACTAATTTTGCGGTTCATCAAATCGATGCTGAACGTGACCAGCAAAGACTTTACGAGTTGATCTGGAAACGCGGAATTGCTTCGCAAATGAGTGATGCAGCTTTAGAAAGAACAAACGTTAGAATTTCTTCAGATAAAGATGAAAGAGAATTTTCAGCCAATGGTGAGGTAGTCAAATTTGACGGGTTCCTTAAAGTATATCTGGAAGGAAAAGACGAAGAAGATGAAGAACAAAGCGGATTGCTGCCAGCAATGAACGTGGGAGAGTCTTTACAGAATCAATTCATTCAGGCGACAGAACGTTATACAAGACCGCCTTCAAGATATACCGAAGCTTCTTTAGTGAAAAAATTGGAAGAGCTCGGCATTGGTAGACCATCAACTTACGCTCCGACAATTTCTACCATTCAGAATAGAAAGTATATTGAAAAAGGAAATGTGGATGGAACAGAGCGTGAATATGTTCAATATACCTTCAAAAACGATAAAATAAAGACGGAAACCCTTTCAGAAAAAGTTGGAAGTGATAAAGGAAAACTGGTCCCAACAGACGTAGGAATGGTTGTGACAGACTTTCTTGTAAAGCATTTCAAGAGCATATTGGATTATAATTTTACAGCTAAACTCGAGCAGGATTTTGATGAGGTAGCAGAAGGAAATGCCAAGTGGACTAAGGTGATGAGTGATTTTTATATTCATTTTCATCCAACTGTTTTAGATGTTGCAGAAAATGCGGAGAGAGAAGTCGGTGAGAGAGTTCTTGGTAAAGATCCTGAAACAGGAAAGCCAGTAAGTGCCCGCTTAGGGAAATTTGGACCTATGGTTCAAATTGGTTCTGTAGAAGATGATGAAAAGCCAAGATTTGCAAGTTTAAAGCCAAGTCAGACTTTAAATTCTGTGACTTACGAAGAAGCAATGGACCTGTTTAAGCTTCCAAAGCAACTTGGGGAGTATGAGGGTGAGGAAGTTGAAGCTAATATTGGTCGTTATGGCCCGTATGTGCGTTTTGGTAAAAAATTCGTTTCTCTTGAAAAAGGGGAAGATCCTTTGGATGTCTCCTATGACAGGGCTATTGAATTAATTAAAGCAAAGGAAAAAGCTGAAGAACCCATTTATTACTATCAGGACAAAGGAGTACAAAAAGGTGTCGGTCGTTTTGGTCCTTTTTTAAAGTGGGATGGCATGTTCATTAATGTGAACAAAAAATACGATTTTGATAATTTAAGTGAAGATGACATTGTCGAGTTGATCGAGGATAAAATTCAGAAGGAAAAAGATAAACTCATCCATCACTGGGATAAAGAAGGTATAAAGCTAGAGAAAGCAAGATGGGGAAGGTATAAATTGTCTAAAGGAAAAACAAAAGTTGAACTCCCAAAGACAACTGATGCTGAAGGAATGGCACTAGATGAAGCTCAAGCAATTCTGGAAAAAAACACAAAGACGAAGAAGAAACCAGCTAAAAAGAAAGCTGCAACCAAAGCTAAGAAAGCACCTGCTAAAAAGAAAACAACTTCTAAAGCAAAAAAGCCTGCTGCTAAAAAATCTACAAGCACAAAATCTAAGTCAAAAAAATCCTAACCGAAGTAAATGGTATTTGAATATTTAGAACCCGTAAGTGAAGAATTACAGGAAAGTGTCCAATCTTTTTCAAACCAAACTTTATCCAATTTCGTAAGTTTCTATAACGGCGATGAGGAGATAAGTTTAGAAAATATTCAGCTAGCTATAATTTGTGTAAAAGATTCTCGTAATAGTAATTATGAGGATAAATCAGATTTCTATTTTGATGATATAAGAACTCAGCTTTACAATATGTATGTAGGTAATTGGAAGCTGAATATATTAGATTTAGGAGATATTTTAGAAGGTGATGAGGTGTCAGATACAGCCTATGTTCTAAAAACAATTCTTAATCGACTTTATCAGAAATCAGTTATTCCAATTATCTTGGGGGGTAGTCAGGATTTTACTTTTTATCAATATAGGGCTTATGATGGTGTGAAGTATATGGTTAACCTTACTAGTGCAGATCATAAATTTGATCTGGGCAATTCAGATCTACCTATGGACGGGCAATCTTATGTTGGTAAAATGATCATTGATGAGCCTTACAACCTTTTTAATTATTGCAATTTGGGTTATCAAACTTTTTTGTCTCCTCAGGAAGAAATTGATTTGATGGAAAAGCTTTTTTTTGAAACCCTTAGGTTAGGAGAGCTGAAGCAAGATTTTACAAGAGCTGAGCCAGTTTTGAGAGACACTGATTTATTTAGTGTTGATATTTATTGTGTTAAATCTTCAGAAATTGCTGACTCAAGTCATAAAAATATTAATGGATTCAGTACATTTGATTTGTGCAAGTTGTCAAGATATGCAGGGATGAGTGACAAATTGAGTTCTTTTGGTATTTATGAGTTGCAAGCGATGAAAAAGTCTGAAAGCCTTATTCATTTGATTTCTCAAATGTTATGGTATTTCTTGGAAGGTTTTAGCTTGAGGTTAAATGAAAAAGTATCGGAGAATAATTCCAGCTTTTTGAAATATAATGTTCCTATTCAAGATGAAATTTTGGTTTTTATAAAAAGTGAAGTTTCAGGCCGATGGTGGATCAAAATTCCAAATGGAAATAATAATGAACATAAACCCTCGTTATTAGCATGTGATAAACAAGATTATTTGGATGCCATTTCTTCTACAATACCAGATAGATGGCTGAAAGCCAAATATAAAAACAGTATATAATAATAAATAATTTAATTGTTGTTAAGAAAAAAATTGTTTATTTGTACACGAGATTTGAATTTAATCAATAAATTATGAAATTTTATTTTGCATCTTCTAAGGTTTTTTATGTCGCATTGCTAGCCTTTCTAGTGATGAGTTGTGGAAAAAGCGATAAAGGCCAGCTTGTTGGAGTAGAAGGAAAGAAGTGGTATCCTGAAAAACCATACGGTATGGTTTTAGTTAAAGGAGGCTCTTTTATCATGGGTAAATCTGACGATGATTTGGCAGGTGTTCAAAATGCTCCTCCCAAGACGGTAACAGTTCCTTCTTATTACATGGATGAAACTGAAATTACAAATTCAGAGTACAGACAATTCGTAGAGAGAGTAAGGGATTCCGTTATCAGGCAAAAATTGGCGGAAGCTGCAGAGTTATCTGGAGATGCCGATGGAAATGAGGAAGGTATACAGAGGTATGCTTTTAAGAACGCAGGCAATGATGATGAAGAGGAATTAAGTCCTTACGAAGAATTCTCAAAGCATTATGATCCCTTAGATCAAGCTTTAAACTGGAATCCAAAGATTATATGGGATCCGGCTCAATATCCTGATGAAGATTATGTTTACGTCATGGATGAATTTTATTTATCCAACGACCAGTCTTACAATGGTAGACGTATGCTGGATGTCACCCAATTTAAGTATAGCTACAAAACGATGGATATTGATGCTGCCGCCAGAAAAAAAGGTGAGCGTACCGATTTTATCACAGAACAAGAAGTTATGGTATATCCAGACACAACCGTTTGGATAAAAGATTTCAACTATTCTTATAATGAACCAATGCACAATGATTATTTCTCTCATACTGCCTACGATAACTATCCAGTAGTCGGTGTGACATGGGGGCAAGCAAAAGCTTTCGCTAACTGGAGAACTAAATATCTGAATGATTTCAGGAAAAAGAAAAAGGAAGCAAATGTTAACTTTTTCAGACTTCCATCCGAAGCAGAGTGGGAATACGCTGCAAGAGGAGGTATAGAAGGAGGTACATATCCATGGGGTGGTCCATATGCGAAGGACGATAGAGCTTGTTTTTTAGCCAATTTCAAACCTTTCAGAGGAGATTATGCAGCAGATGAAGCGCTTTATACTGTAGAAGCAGATGCTTACGAGCCAAATGATTACGGTTTGTACAATATGTCTGGTAATGTTGCTGAATGGGTTAATACTTCTTACGATCCGGCTTCTTATGAGTACATTTCTTCGATGAGTCCCAATGTATATAATAGTGACAATATGCGTAAAGTAGTAAGAGGTGGTTCATGGAAAGATGTAAGCTACTATTTACAGGTGAGTACCAGAGATTACGAATATTCAGATTCAGCTAGAAGCTATGTAGGATTCAGGACAGTTCAAGACTTCCTAGGCAACTCTTTAAACTTAAATTAACCAAACAATCAAACTTTAAATTATGGCAAAATCAAACAACAGAAAGAAAATAATGAGCATGGTCTACGGCCTTGGTGCAGCAATCGTCATCATTGGTGCTCTTTTTAAAATCCAACACATATCAATAGGTCCTATAACTGGTGGTTTAATGCTGACTATAGGTCTTATTACCGAAGCTGTTATATTTACAATTTCAGCATTTGAACCAGTAGAGAAAGATCTTGATTGGTCAAAAGTTTATCCAGAGCTTGCTGGATTCGAAACTACTTCTCAAAAAATGAAAAATGATTTGGAAGAGGAAAGCGGTCTTCTATCTCAAAAGCTTGATAATATGCTTAAAGAGGCTAAAATCGATTCTAAACTTATGGAAAGTTTAGGGGAGAGCATCAAAAACTTTGAAGGAGCTGCACGTAATATTAAGCCAACAGCAGATTCTATGGAATCTCAAAGAAAATACAGTGAAGAACTTACCCTTGCTGCTACTCATATGGAATCTTTAAATAATTTATATAAAGTTCAAGTAGAGTCTGCTTCTAAACAAGCCGAAGCTAATCAAGCTGTAGCTGACAATGCAGGTAAATTAAGAGAGCAAATGGAATCCCTGACTGCAAATTTAGATTCTCTTAACGGTGTCTACGGTGGAATGCTAACAGCAATGAGACCTAAAGCTTAATTTTATAATTTCTTAAAAGAAAAACTATGGCTGGAGGAAAAGAAACACCAAGGCAGAAAATGATCAATATGATGTATTTAGTCTTCATTGCAATGTTAGCTCTGAATATGTCCAAAGAAGTTCTATCTGCCTTCGGAACTATTAATGAATCCCTAGAAGATACCAATTTAAAATTTGAGGAGAAAAATGACGCTGCTCTAGCAGGACTATCAGTTAAGGCATCTGAATCACCAGATCAATTTGCAGCGGTTCTGGTAAAAGCAGATATGGTTTCTAAAGCTACATCTGATTTGTTTTCTTATTACAGTGGACTGAAAGAGGGAATGTATAAGTCTGTAGACGATCCAAAAGATTATGAAACAATGGATAAAACTGCTTATACAGATGAATTATTTGTAAAAGGTGAAAAACTTACACCAGCTGGTGAAGAATTTTTGACTAACATGAGATTTTACAAAGATCAAATGAATCAAATTTTAGGAGAAGATGCTAAATATGCGGTTTTTTTATCTACTATCAATGAGAAATTTAGCGGAGATCCAGTTAACCCTGATTCAGGTTTTGAAGGTGCAGAAGTTAATTATGTAAGACATCACTTTGTCGGTTATCCTTTAATATCTTCAATTACAAAAGTAACAGCTCTACAAAATGATTTAAAAGTTCTCGAGAACGAAATTTTATCTTCTATGCTTTCAGGTCAATTGACACAGATTGCCTCCATGGATAATTACTCAACTTTATTAAATCAGGATAGAAGCGCATATTATCAAGGCAATAAATTTGATGGATCTATTGTATTGGGACGTACTGATAATTCAACTGTTCCAAATGAGGTGAAATTAACATTAGATGGAAGACCGTTGGTTAAAGACAGGGACTATACTCTTGAAGGTGGTCAAGTAAAACTTAATGTTGATGCCGGTAGTGCCGGTGACCACAAAATTAGTGGTGTACTTATTTTTAAACAAAATGGTAAAGAAATTGAAGTTCCTGTCAATCAATCATTTTCGGTTATTCCAAAGCCAAACCAGGCCATTGTTTCTGCTGATAAAATGAATGTGGTCTACAGAGGAATTCAAAACCCTATAACAGTATCTATGCCAGGAGTGCCTAGCAATAAGATTAATGCAAGTGCTACACCAGCCTCATTGAGAAAGGTCAACGGTACTAATTATGTTGTAACCCCTACAACTGGAAATGAGCTTAAAATAAACGTAACTGGCGAAATTGATGGCGAAAAAATAAGCTCTCCTCCTGTAACTTTTAGAATCAAAAGTTTACCTAGACCTACTCCTACAGTGAGAGGGCAGGTTCAAGAGGGAGGAGCTATACAAATGCCGAAAAATGCATTGAAAGTTTCACCTATCGGAGCAGCTTTTGAAAACTTCGATTTTGATATCACACCAGTAGTTAAGCGTTTTACTATTAGTATACCTGGACAGCCTTCTGTGGTTGTTAACGGAAGTAAGCTAGACACTAGAGCTCAAGGTCTGTTAGATCTAGCAAGAGCTGGAGATATAGTACAAATTTTTGATATCAAAGCCGATGTGCCAGGCGTCAACGTTAAGAATATGCCTGCACTGTTGGTTCAAATAACAAACTAAATTAAGATGATGATGTATTCTAATTTTAAAGTATTTATGTGTTCGGTTTTAGCACTATGTGGAAGTTTCGCTGTTGCTCAATCGAATATCTTAAATGCATCCAAGCCTTCACAAGTTGGTGTGTTGACAGAAGATCAGAAAATTGCAGATGATGATAAACCTCTTGAATATGGTTACATCGGCGATAGAGATATTCTTTGGTCTAAGGTTGTTTGGGAAAAAATTGATTTAAAGCAGAAAATTAATTTTCCTTTGCTTTATCCAACTCAAGACGATTCTTTTTCCAAAAACAGGCGTTCTCTTTACAGAGTTCTTTTAGATGCAATTGAAGAAGGAGCAAAAGATTCTACTTCTACAGAAGCCATAACTGAAGTCTACTCTACAAGTTATTTTAACAAAAAGAAGTCTTACGAGGAAATCCTTGGATCTACAAAATCTGTTTTTCTTCCCGATGTTGCCTTAGATATACTTGGTCAATACGGTGTTACCGGAACAGAAAATGTACAAGAATTCGTAAACAGATCCTTAGCTGGAAATTTGTCTAATTATCAAGACCAATATTCGCAAGAATTGGTTGACCAAATGGAACCTTACTTAATTCCTACTGAAATTACAAGCCGAGATATTTTGGAATATCATATCAAAGGAATGTGGTATTTCGATAAGTTGCAAGGTGAGATGAGGTATAGGTTACTTGGTATTGCTCCAGCTGGATACGATATACAAAGTCAAAATCAAAGCTTTTCTGGCGAACCAGAAATTATCCCTTACTTTTGGGTTTGGTTCCCTGATGCTAGACAGGTTTTACATGAAGCTAAGGTCTTAAACAATGATAACAGCTCTATGCCTTTTAGTTTTGATCATCTCTTGAATTCAAGACGCTTCGATGCTGTTATATTTAAAACTCAAAATGTTTACGAGGATAGAGAAGTTGCTGATTATATACAAGATAATGCACTGTTGCAGCTTTTAGAGTCCAATAGAATAAAAGAAGAAATAAGAAATTTTGAATTAGACATGTGGAATTACTAATTTAGAATAGCTTTTCAATCATAATCAACCCTTGCAATCTGTGAGGGTTTTTTGTTGCTCATAAATTGTATCAGTTATCAATTGATTTGCTTTAAACTCAATCTTGTAACACTTTAAAAAATAATATATTTGAACTTATGAAAGATGCATTGATAGTTGGATTTGGTATTGCTGGTTTGTCGGTAGCCAGACAGTTAGAGATAAAGTCTAAAACATTTGATATTATTTCAGATGAAAGTCAGCAATCTTCAAAGGTAGCGGGAGGAGTTTTAAACCCAGTAGCCCTTAAGCGTTATAACCTGGCATGGAACGCTGATGTTTTGATGCCTGAAGCTATTCAATTCTACAATTGTTTCAATTTGGGTACTGATGAAAATTATTTTAAAAAAGTCCCTGTTTATAAACTCTTCTCTTCAGTTGAAGATCAGAATAATTGGATTGTTGCCTCCGATAAACCTAAACTCGAACCGTTTCTCAATTCGAAGATAAATAGTTTAGAATCTTCAGTTTATTCCAATTATAAAGCTGGAGAAGTACTGCAGTCTCATCTTTTAGATCTCAAAAAGTTGATAAATGATAAAAAATCAAGCTATGTAAAAGCTTCAAATTTTATTTCTGAAAGCATCGATTATAACGCGATTGAATTCAGAGATCATAGCTTAAAATATAAGGATAAAGAATACGCCTCTTTAATTTTTTGTGAAGGCTTCGGAGTCGTCAATAATCCATTTTTTAATTGGTTGCCCATTTATGGTAACAAAGGTGAGTATTTGATTTTTAAATCTAAGGATCTAAAAGCTAATCAGAAAATTATAAAGTCCAGGAACTTTATAATACCACTTGGTAACGACCTTTATAAGTATGGAGCCACCTATTCGCGTGAAGATCTCGATGACCTTCCAACTATAGAGGCGCGGAATGAACTTGAAGCAAAACTGTCTGAAATGTTAGATTGTGATTTTGAAATCATTGATCAACTTGCTGGTGTAAGGCCTACAGTAAGAGATCGTAAACCAATACTAGGTGCTCATCCTGAGTATAAAAACATATTTATACTAAATGGTTTTGGGAGTCGAGGGGTTATGGCTGCTCCAAGTCTTTCTAAGAAATTAATAAATTTGATATTTGAAAAAAAGGAAGTGGATAAAGAAATTAATCTAGACCGCTTTCTGAAGTTTTTTGCTTCGCATTTTTATCGTAGGATAAAAACATATTAATCCAGATATTTCTGGCAAGTCTCATGATGACTGGGCCAAGACCTATCAAAACTACGATTATAGACACAAAGGAAGGAATGACTTCTAGGCCAATGAAGAAGTAAGATGTAATAAATGCCGCTACTGCAAATGCGACGCCAATTCCATAGCTTACATACATGGCTCCATAAAAGAAAGAGGGTTCGATTTTATACTTTTGATTGCATTCTGAACAGCGTTCATGCATTTCGTAAATCTTATTGAGCTTGTAAGGGTTGGATTCCTTGTACATATCTCCCTCGTGACACACTGGACATTTTCCTGTGAAGACACTATATAATTTTGACCCTTTCAGCATTATGAATAAAATTTAGCTTTGCATTACAAAAATACCAATATTTGCAAAAATTACAGGTAACATATGCTACACATTCATAATCTTTCTATTTCTTTTGGTGGAGAGTATCTTTTTAAGGAGATCAGTTTCAAGCTGAGTGCAGGAAATAGAGTAGGTCTCATTGGAAAAAACGGCGCAGGGAAGTCGACAATGCTCAAAATTATCTCCGGTGAAATGCCTCTGGATCAGGGTCAAATTGCTAAAGACAAAGAGATAAACATTGGCTTTCTGAAGCAGGATATTGATTTTGAAGAGGGTAGGACTGTTCTTGAAGAAGCATATGAAGCCTTTGAAGCTATAAAATCTTTTGAAGCTAAACTGGATCATATCAATCAGCAATTAGTGGAAAGGACAGATTACGAGAGTGAAGGATACAATCAACTGATGATTGATATGAACGATTATCAACATCAATATGAAATATTAGGAGGATATAATTACCAGGGTGAGACTGAAAGAGTCCTGAAAGGTCTTGGATTTACTATTTCAGATTTTGATAAGCAAACAGATACTTTTTCTGGTGGTTGGAGAATGCGTATTGAGTTGGCAAAATTACTTCTACAAAGCAATGATATTCTGCTCTTGGATGAGCCTACTAACCACCTGGACATAGAAAGTATACTTTGGCTAGAAAGTTTTTTACAAAATTTCCCTGGGTGTGTGGTGATCGTTTCTCACGATAAGATGTTCTTGGATAATGTAACCAACAGAACTATCGAATTATCCTTGGGTCAGATTTATGATTATAATAAGCCTTACTCAAAGTTTAAAGTCCTTAGAGAGGAATTGCGCGAACAACAATTGGCTGCACAAAAAAATCAGCAAAAAGAAATAGAGCAGACCGAGAAGTTGATTAGTAAATTTAGGGCTAAAGCAAACAAGGCCTCCATGGCACAATCCCTTATCAAAAAACTAGAGAAGACGGAAATAATTGAAGTGGATGAAGAGGATAACCAGGTGATGAACGTAAAGTTTACCAGTTCCAAAAATCCCGGTAAAGTAGTTATCGAAGCTGAAGGTTTATCTAAATCATTTGGTGACGATACTGTTTTCAAAGATGTTGATTTCCTGATTGAGAGAAATTCAAAAATTGCCTTTGTTGGTCAAAATGGACAAGGAAAATCTACTCTAGCAAAAATCATTGTGGGAGAACTTGAGCACGGCGGAAGTATTAAACTAGGCCACAACGTAGAGATAGGATATTTTGCACAGAATCAAGCTGAATACCTCGATGGTAATAAAACTGTTTTAGACACTATGATTGATGCTGCCAATGAAAGCAACAGGAGTCGGGTGCGTGATATTTTAGGTTCTTTTCTGTTTAGAGGAGATGATGTTACCAAATTTGTAAAAGTGCTTTCTGGAGGGGAGAGAAACCGTCTGGCTTTAGCCAAAATGTCTCTATCTCCTTTCAATGTACTGATAATGGATGAGCCTACCAACCACCTGGATATTCAGTCTAAAAACGTTTTAAAATCAGCGCTAAATAACTTTGAAGGTACTTTAATTTTGGTTTCTCACGATAGAGATTTCCTTCAAGGTCTGGCAGATTCTGTATATGAATTCAGAAACAACACAGTAAAAGAATTTTTAGGAGACATCAACGACTACCTCAAGTACAGGGCGCTTGAATCGATGAGGGAAGTAGAGAAAAAGGATAAAAAGCAGAAGGAAGCCAAAGAAGAATCTTCAAATAAAAATGATTATGAGTTTCAAAAGAAACAAAAATCTCTTCAGAATAAACTCAGTGGTATAGAATCCAAGATTTCAAAACTTGAAAAAGAGATCAAGCAAATCGACAAGCAACTTGAGTTGAAGTATGAAGAAACTATTAGTAAAGAGAATTTCTTTGAAGACTATAATGCCAAAAAACAAAAACTAGAAACATTGATGAAGTCCTGGGAAGACCTTCAGGTAAAAATGGAAAGTCTTTAAAATTTTATAATAGAATTAAGAAAATAGGGTTTAACTATCGGGTTTCACTAACGTCTAACAGTCACTATGAGAAAAATTATATTATATATATTGGGAGTTATTTTGTTGGTTGGAGCTGTTTTTGGAGCCAAATTTATCATCGATAGCAAGGAAGCCCCAAAATCAGAAATTCGAAAAACAGTCAAAACTGTATTCGTGGATACTGTTCAAAATTCTACGGTTCCTATACTTATTCCTGCCAATGGAAATCTTATAGCTAAACATAGAGTAGAACTTTATGCTGAGGTGCAAGGTGTTTTCGAATTTAGCGCAAAGCCTTTCAGAGCCGGACAAGCTTATAAAAAAGGGCAGGCACTGATCAAAATCGACGCTTTAGAATATAGAGCTTCTGTGCAGTCTGCTAAGAGCAATCTTTATAATCAAATTACCGCTATCATGCCAGATTTGAGATTGGATTATCCAGAGGTATATACAAAATGGCAGAAATACCTTAATGCTTTTGACATCGATAGATCTGTGCCATCTCTTCCAGAGGCTGATTCAGAGAAAGAGCGATTCTTTATAAATGGTAGAGGCATTAATACAGCTTATTATAATGTTAAAAACCTGGAAGAGCGCTTAGTGAAATATAGTATTAATGCTCCTTTTGATGGTGTATTAATTCAAGCATTGGTAACCGAAGGTTCTCTTATAAGAAGCGGTCAGATGCTAGGTGAATACATAGATCCCAGAGTCTATGAGCTCCAGGTAGCAATTGCCAAGGATTATGCAGATCTATTGGAGGAAGGGGAATCGGTTACACTTACTAATAATAATGAAACCCAGACTTATTCCGGGACAGTTAGTCGAATTAATGCTAGTATCGATCAGGCAACTCAAACTGTTAGTGTATTTATAGAAGTTAGAGATGCTTCGCTAAAAGAAGGGATGTACCTTAAGGCTAAGGTTGAGGCTAAAAAAGTAGAGAATGCTATCTCAATTGACCGCAGTTTGGTCAACGATAAAAATGAGATCTTTGTAGTCAACGATACAATTCTTAGCAGTATAAAAGTTCAGCCAATTTATTTTTCAGACAAGCAAGCTGTAGTGAAAGGTATTCCGGATGGCGAGGTTATTTTAGCCAAGCAGGTTCCCGGATCATATAATGGTATGCTGGTCGAAATTGTAAGCGATGGTTTGTCCGCTAGCGAGAAAAAGAAGGACTCTACATCAGTTTCAGAATCCATTGACCAATGAGAAAAATAATATCTTATTTTATAAAATATCATGTAGCGGTCAATGTTATGATTTTGGCCTTTATCATTTTTGGTGTTGTAGGAATGTTACGATTACAATCTTCATACTTTCCGTTGATTGAGTCGGAGATTATCAATATTAACGTTACCTACCCAGGGGCTGCCCCGGAAGAAATTGAAGAAGGTATTGTTCTCAAGATCGAGGATAACTTAAAGGGACTGGTTGGAGTAGAGCGAGTCACTTCTACATCACGAGAAAACGGCGGGAGCATCACAGTAGAAATAGATCCGGATGAGGATATTGATGTGATGTTGACCGAAGTTAAAAATGCAGTAGATCGGGTTCCCAATTTCCCCACAGGCATGGAGCCATTGGTAGTCGCTAAGCAAGAAAATATCCGAGAGACTTTCGATTACTTTGTAAGTGGGGAGGGTGTTGATCTTGCCACATTAAAGCAGATTGCCAGGCAAATGGAATACGATCTTAGAGCTATGGATGGTCTTTCGCAAATTGAAATTTCAGGTTACCCTGAAGAAGAAATTGAGATTGCTGTAGATGAAAATAACTTACTTGCCTATAACCTTACATTCGCTGAGGTTGCTCAGGCTGTATCTCGAGCCAATATTTTAACTACTGGTGGTAGTATTAAAACAGATGTTGAGGATTTTCTCATCAGAGCTGACAACCGTTCTTACTATGGAAAGGAATTAAATAATCTGATAGTAAAGTCTCAGCCCGATGGAACTAAGGTTACTTTAGAGGATGTAGCTATAATTCGAGATCGATTTTCAGAAACCCCCAATGCTTCCTATATCAATGGAAGGGTAGCGGTAAGTGTCAATATTTCAACGACCAATAATGAGGACCTCATGGCTGCTGCCGAAAAAGTGAGGCAGTATGTGAAAGAATTCAATGAAAAGAACGATACTATAGAAATCATCGTTGAAGATGACCGAAGCATCACCTTAAGCCAGCGTACCAATTTATTAATAGAAAATGGTGCAGTAGGTATATTTTTAGTTTTAGTATTTCTGTCCTTTTTTCTTAATACGCGTTTGGCTTTTTGGGTCGCCTTCGGGTTGCCAATTTCATTCCTAGGGATGTTTATTTTTGCAAGTGCTTTTGGGGTCACTATTAATGTACTATCTCTTTTTGGAATGATAATCGTCATTGGTATTTTGGTTGATGATGGGATTGTCATTTCTGAAAACATATATCAGCATTATGAAATGGGTAAAAAGCCAGTTCAGGCAGCTATAGATGGCACTATGGAAGTACTACCTCCAATCATCTCGGCGATCATAACTACGGTATTAGCCTTTTCTACCTTTTTATTCTTAGATAGCCGTATTGGCCAGTTTTTTGGCGAAGTAAGTACTGTTGTCATCTTAACTCTTGTAGTTTCCTTAATTGAAGCATTGATCATTTTACCTGCACACATTGCTCATTCCAAAGCTTTAGTACGAGAAAAAGAAGGCGAAAAAGACAAGACTAAAGGAATTGGTAAGCTTTTCAAAAAGATGAGAAGTGTAAATGTATATGGAGACAGGGTGATGGTTTTCTTGAGAGATAAGTTTTATGAGCCTGTAGTGAGATTTACAGTTAAAAATCGGTTTATCAGTTTCGCCATTATTACTACCATGCTTATACTGACCATTGGTTCTATAATGGGAGGAGTAGTAAAGGTAACCTTATTTCCCAGTATCGCCAGTGACAGGGTGAGTATAGACCTTCTTATGCCAGAAGGGACCAACCCGCAAAAGACAGACAGCATTATCTCCATGGTTGAAGATGCAGCGATGAGAGTAAATGAAGATTTTTCAGCTAGACAAACTGGGAATAAAGAAGTGGTGCGTAATATCGTAAGGCGAGTAGGGCCAGGTAATAACAAAGCTTCTCTTCGAGTTAACCTCTTACCCGGTGAAGAACGTGACTTTGGATCTCCAGAAATCACCAATGCCATCAGAGATGAGGTAGGTGAGGTTTACGGAGTGGAGCGCCTTACGTTTGGATCTGGTGGTAATTTTGGTGGCAAGCCTGTTTCTGTCTCACTGTTGGGAAATAACCTCAACGAGCTTGAACAAGCCAAAGAAGAATTGAAAGCTATTTTAGAGGAAAATTCTACCCTTAAGGATGTTACCGATACAGATCCCGATGGAATTAAGGAGATAACGGTTAGCCTTAAAGACGAAGCTTATGCTTTAGGATTGAACCTTGGAGAAGTGATGAGTCAGGTGAGAGCTGGATTTTTTGGACTTCAGGCACAACGCTTTCAAAGGGGTCAGGATGAAATAAGAGTGTGGGTGAGGTATGATCGTGATAATAGAGAATCCATAAATGATCTGAATGATATGCGTATTGTCACTCCAGATGGGAATCGAGTCCCTTTTGGTGAAATTGCAAGCTATTCAATTCAGAGAGGAACGGAATCGATAAGCCATTTGGATGGATTGAGAGAGATACGCGTAGAAGCAGATCTGGAAGATCCTAATGCCAGTGCGACAGATGCTATTGCAAACATTGCTGATAATATTCTGCCAAGCATATTATCAAAATACCCTAGTGTTTCAGTTTCTTATGAAGGTCAAAACCGAGAAGCAGATAAGCTGACAGATTCTGCGAAGAAAGTAATGCCTGTAGTTCTCTTTTTGATCTATGCAGTGATCGCCTTTACTTTTAGAAGTTATAGCCAGCCATTACTATTGATGCTACTCATTCCATTCAGTATTATCGGAGTGGCCTGGGGGCATTATTTACATGGTTTCCCTGTCAATATTTTATCGCTATTAGGAATTATAGCTCTTGTAGGTATTATGGTTAATGACGGACTAGTGCTCATTGGTAAATTCAATTCTTACCTCCGGGCTGGCATGGCCTTCGATACAGCTTTAATTGAGGCAGGTAAATCGAGATTTAGAGCGATTTTCCTTACTTCCTTAACCACTATTGCCGGTATAGCACCACTGCTCCTGGAACGAAGCAGACAGGCTCAGTTTCTAAAACCAATGGCTATCTCTATAGCCTACGGTATTTTTATTGCGACTTTTTTAACCCTGTTGTTCCTGCCACTTTTACTTTCCCTGACCAATTCAGCTAAGACTAAGTCTAAGTGGTTAATGAGTGGGGAGCACGTTAGTAAAGAGTCGGTTGAGCGTGCCATAAAAGAACAAGAAGAAGAAGTGCAGCGCCAGGAAGAACTTGATAATGCAAAAAAGCAATCAGAACAGGATCAGAAACAAATTCAACATCAAGATAAATAACCAGTATGAGAGTATTTTATAAGAGCCTATTTGTGCTTTTGATAATTTTTGGGTGCTGCATTTCTTCAAACGCCCAGGGGGTTTTGAGTAAGGAAGAAGCCATCACTCAGATGCTGTCCAATAATTTTGGAATTCAGTTAGCAGAAAATCAGGTCGAGATTGCCGATAATAATCAGGGTGTACTTAATTCTGGTTACCTTCCGTCACTTACGGGTAACGCTGGAGGTAATTATACTAAAGATGATCAGGACGTTACTTTTCGTGATGGTTCACAAGAGTCGATAGTAGGTGCAGAAACTACACGATACAACGCCTCTGTCAATTTCAATTATACTTTATTTGACGGATTAGGCAGATTCTGGAACTACAAAAGCCTGAAAGAGCAGTACGATCTTACATCTTTAGAAGCCAGACAAACCATCGAAACCACTTTACTGCAATTGTTTACGGTTTATTATGAAGTGGCCCGCCTAACTGAAAATAAAAAGGTTTTACTACAGACGTATGAAAATACGAAACAACGACTCAAGCGCGCTGAATATAGTTTCGAATACGGTCAGGTTAACAAGCTGGATGTTCTGAATGCTGAGGTAGATATTGTAAATGACAGTATTAATCTGATGAACAACCGTCAGCTTCTTGAAAATGCAAAGCGAGATTTAAATGTAGTTATCAACTCGGAATTGGAACAGAAGTTTGAAGTGGATACCGTTGTGAGTTTCACCAATCAAATTCAGATTGAAAATTTCGTGAATACGTCAAGTTCGAATAACGTAAGACTGTTACAGGCTGAAAAAAATATTACAATAAGTGATTATGATTACAAGGCTAGCAAAGCTATTTTTCTTCCTACCATAGGACTTTCAGGATCCTACGGCTGGAATGAAGGTAACTTCCCTGTGACCAGTTTTGCAACTTCCAGCACCACTACGGGGGTTTCAGGAGGCCTGAGTTTGACCTGGGATCTGTTTGATGGCGGAAGCGGCATTACTAGAATGAAAAATGCCAGGATCAATTACGACAATCAACAGCTGATTAAAGCTCAAATTAAGCAGGAAGTCAACCGTGACATATTCAATGCTCGTGGTAATTACCACACCCGACTGGAAATTCTGAAATTACAGACCCAAAACATATTTACAGCTAAAAACAATTACGAGCGCTCCAGCGAACAGTATAAACTGGGGCAGATCACTTCAGTTGAGCTTCGCCAGGCTCAGGTTAATTTGCTTAATGCGCAAACCAGCAAAAGTTTGGCTAAGTATAATGCTAAATTAGCTGAACTGGAACTGCTGCAATTGACAGGACAGCTCTTAAATGTCGATTTTTAATGTTTGAACACTATTTTCAATGCCCTTATTGTTGGGAAGACATCAGTATGCTATTAGACCCTTCTGTAAGGAAACAAACATACGTGGAAGACTGTGAAGTTTGTTGTAATCCTATACAACTCACGGTAGCTTTTGAAGCTGAAGAATTGGTTGAATTTAGAGCGGAAGATATAGAGCAATAAAAGTTGAAATTTTATTTTGCAGAATTAATAATTCGGCGTATATTTGCAATCCGATATTTATAACACAGGTTACAAACATATATCGCGGGGTAGAGCAGCAGGTAGCTCGTCGGGCTCATAACCCGAAGGTCACTGGTTCGAGTCCAGTCCCCGCTACTAGAAAAGACAAGGCTTCACAGAAATGTGAGGCTTTTTGCTTTTCTATTAGTACAGAATAAGTACAGAATAAAGTATTTTTTATTTAATAATTATATCTAACTCTAACTGATTTCATTTGCTTGTAAATATCATTAAAGACGTAAATCTTTCATTTGAAAATTTTAAATACTAGTAATATTCATTCTAGTGAATATTACTAGTATTTATGAGATTCTTAATATTGAAGTAAATTATTTGCATCAATATTTGTCCCAAAAAAAGTATATATTTGGGACAAATTGAAAATTTTGAAGTCTATAAAAGAGAAAATAAGAGACGAAATTCAACTTAGGGAAAAGGGTAGGATAGTAAAGCCATCAGATTTTGAACTAAAGTATGGTGTAGAAAACACAAAGAAATCTTTATTACGCCTTACTAATGAAGGTTTCTTAGAACGTTTGGCACGTGGAATTTACCTTTATCCAAAAAGAGATAAGATGCTGGGTGTACTTTATCCGGATATCGAATCTATTGCAGAAGAGATTGCATTACGTGACAATGCTCGCATTATTCCTACAGGAATACAAGCATTAAATCTGCTTGGACTCTCAACACAAATCCCAATGAACGCTGTTTTTTTGACCGATGGTTCACCGCGTTCCATTACTATTGGTAAGCGAAAAATAAAGTTTAAAAAAACTAGTCCGAAGAATTTAGCTGCCAAGGGAAGGTTAAGTGGCCTTGCGATACAGGCATTAAAGGAGATAGGGAAAAATAATGTGAAGCGAGAAGAAATAATTAAAATAAAAGAACACCTTAAAAAAGAAGAGACTGAAAACATATATCACGATATGAAACTTGCTCCTTCTTGGATAACCGATATTTTAGGGGATCTACTAATGCATTATTATGAATGATTTACTAAATCTTAATAAAGAACAAAAGGCAAATATATTTATCCAAACAGGTAATAGAGCAGATCTTCCTGCATTTGCTATAGAAAAGGATTGGTGGGTCACAGAAATACTCCGAATTGTTTTTTCATTACCTTATGCAGAAGACTTTGTGTTTAAAGGAGGTACTTCTTTGAGCAAAGGCTATGGATTAATAAATCGCTTTTCTGAAGATATTGACTTGGCTATCGATCGCAAATACTTTGATATGGAAGGCCAATTGTCCAGATCTCAAATCAAAAAGCTCCGAAAGCGGAGTGTAAAATTCATAACTGAAAAATTACTTGGTGATGTGGCCGAGACCATAAAGAAGAATAAACTACCTATTTCCTCAATAGGTGTTGAACCTTTTGAGGACTCGGATACTGATCCTTTGCGGATTTATATCACCTATGATCCACTAACAAAACATAGTGAATACTTAAAGCCCAGAATACTTTTAGAAATTAGTTGTAGATCGCTTAGAGAGCCTTGTGAAGATGTAAATATTCAATCCATTGTAGATAGAGAATTTGAATCAGCTATTTTTACTAATCCATCCTTCACAGTAAGGACTGTTGAACCACAACGAACATTTTTAGAAAAAATATTTCTTTTACATGAAGAGTGGCAAAAGAATAATATAAGAGTCGACAGACTAAGTCGGCATTTATATGATTTGGAAAGGTTAATGGATACTGAGCATGCACAAAAGGCATTTAGAGATAAAGAATTATTTTATCACATAGCTGAACATCGAAGAATTTTTTCACCCTTAAAAGGGATAAATTATTCTAATCATATCCCAAGTTTAATAAAGATCATACCCCCTGATAAAATAATCAAGCAATATGCGGCTGATTACAATACTATGAAAGAAAGCATGTTTACAGGTGAATCACACTCCTGGGATGCTATTGTGATGCGTCTTGCTAGTTTAGAAAAAAGAATTAGAGAATTGGATTGGTGATTTTTACATAATCAATCCTTTCGAATTCTGAAGACCAATAACTGCCACTTTCTTGAAAAAGTGGTAATAATTTGATTTTTATTTTTAATGCCAGCTCAGCCCATTCCCTTGTATTCCGCTAAAGCTCTATATCAGGGAAAGAGCTTCACTTAGAATCTTGGACCTATCTGTTGTTTTGCTTCCTTCATGTCGCTAAGCCCAACCGCCCCAAAACCTGGGGACTGGTTGGGACACTCCATTTCATCATAAAAAACAGACAAGTCCGCTTTTTTGAATAGGAACGCCAAGCGCTTAGATGTTCTTAACCAGATGTTTGGTGAGGATTTCTTCTGGCCTCACTTGACATCTCTAAACATCCAAGCGCTTGCTGACACATTTTAAGGGGTTTATAATGGATCAAGCCTTTCTTGTTTTTCGGGTCATCGAAAAACAGGTAGTACCTAACCCATTCTATATTTATCCTCCTTATTCACCTCGCTTAACTTATCCGTACGCTCTGCTCTTAAGTGGTCTAATAAGAATGGCTAAGGCGCTTATGGAACTTATCAAGGCTGTACGAGTTTTAGGGAAAAATAAGGTTTCTACTTCGTAGACACTCCTGATTTGTTCTCTAAAAGCCTTGACAAAAACCCACTTGATCCATTGTGCTACTCACGGAAGAAAAAGAACAAACACCCCTTAAAATTTAATCTGTTTCAGAAAAACAGTTCACTTAGTCTCATAAAATAATTGCAAAGAATAACTGAATAAATAGAAATCTTTTTTATTCAGACCTTACGAAAAGCTTTTGAAAAAGTGGAAACTATAAATACATTCTTTGTATTAAAAAAATTCTGGATTTGTCTAGATAAGATTCTTATTTATTAAATTTTAAGTCAAAGGGATAAAAAAGATAAAAACATGCGTTTATACCGTAACTGTTTCAGATAAACATGTATTTTTATGCACATATAACGAATTGGGCATAATATGAACTAAATGAAGTTAAACGTACAATATTCGCAGTTTGAAAAGAAAACACTCTTTTTAAAACCGAGTTGGATTATTCCAAATGGAGGTTTAACTGGACATCACGAAATAAAGTACAGTTTAACAAATGGAAATATGACAGTCCATTCTGAAAAAGGGAAAAAATAGAATCATATTATGATTTTTATGATTTTGCAAGGCAGTTTGATTTGAACGAAAGTAAATTATCAGATAATGAAAATCCATTACAAAAATTTATCAATGATTTTAATAATGTAATGGTCAACAAAAACGGATTTCAAAGTTCAGAGTATAACCTTAAACCAATTAGAGAAGATGAAAGCGGATTACTTAATTCTATGAGCGCAATCGTGCGATAAAGCCAGTGGGCAACAATGCATATAAAACATAGCTATTACAGGCTTTCCAGGAGGTTTTTGAGAAAATTAAAAGAAAAAGAAAAATTTAAAAATTCGACTCGTGTATAATCCGAAACGATAGCGTCTTTTTACATGCTACGTTTCATATACGGAGACGCTGGTAATAATTTAAAAACAAAATGATAACAGAAGAAACAGAAATAATAGAAAAAATTGTAGAAAGGACAAATCGACTTTGTGAAACAATAAAAGAAGCCGAAAATTTAAATCTTGAAGTAAAAGTAGATTTACCTAATGATTTTGCATTAATAAAACCAAGACTAAAAGTATCTAAAGTTTTATATTAAGTTTTATTGCTAATGACTTAATTAACTCTGCTGAACTTTCACATTCTCGGACACCTATTATAGTTTTACAAGAAATACTTCTTATAAAATTAACCATAATCAAAGATTTTAAAGGTGATTCTGTTACTTCTTCAAAAGATGTGTTTTCACATTTTGGGCATTCAGAGTTTGAATAATTAACTATAAAAATAAATTTTAAAATTAAATATAAGTAAAACCAAGACTATGAAAAAACTAATTTTAATCCTTTGCTTAATTCTAGCTTTCAGTAGTTATTCTCAAACCAGAACGAAGAAATACAATTCGTTACAAGAAAGGTATGAGTATTTTGAAAATGGCAGAATGGTTGGTTACGAAAAATATAACTCTCTAAGAAAACAATGGGAGTATTATTCAACTAAAAAATCATCATCAAATTCATATAGCGACCGACAATCAAACTTTGATGTAGGTTTAGCAAGAATGGCTTTAGAAGCAAAACAAAATAGGTATGACAATGAAAAAGAAATAGTTGAACAAAATATGGCACGTTTGTCAGAACTACAAACAGAAATATCAGAACATGCCTATAATATTAATGATACTAATAAAAGAGACCAAATTATTGAGCTTTATAATGAAAAATATAAACGGTATTATAATAAAAAATATCCTAACAAAGAAGCATTTGTGTATGTAATTAAAAGCTTTAATCTAACGACGGCTATGTTAAATGATATAGTTGTGCTATACAACAGTTCGTTTAAAGAAGTAATGTCAAAGCCTGAAAAAAGAAAGACTTCAAGAAGTAAATCTTATATGACGACTATAAAATCCGATGTTATAAACCCAAAACTTAGATTAAAACCTAATGTAAATTCTCAAGTTATTTATGAACCTAATAATGGAGAAAAAGTAGAAGTATTTAATGCAGAGAACGAAACCTATTATAGCGTAAGAATTGGCAGTTATATTGGTTACATTTCAAAAGGAAACTTAAACTAAGAAGGGCTAAACTTATTAAAACTACTTAAGGCACTAACAGAAATTTTTTCTTTGTGTGAACCTTTTTTACCTTCTGTTTTTGAATGTGTCTTGTAATCGTCAACAATTTCTAACGTTATTTCAAAGTCATTGTAGTCAGCTAAATTTAAGTTGTCGACATCAATATTTTCAATATTATGTTCTGTTCTATAGATTAATAAATTTCCTTTAGAATTAGATTCAATAATAAAATAACCTAAAGAAGCAATTAATACCTTATAAATATCACCACCCATGTCAGAAAAAAGTTTAAGTACATTTTATAGATACACATATCAATACCAAAAATACACAAAAGATATGAAAGACTATTATTTAAGAAGAACTGATGTAAAAAACAACTCTTTTTTTAATTAATTTGAGACAAAATCATTTTAGATATTTTACTTCAGTAGAAGCTCACAATCAACCACAAGAGCCATTTCTAAACTCTTATTTATTTCCCTCAAGCTCTGAAATACGCCTTTGAAGTATAGATTTTGTTTCCTTTAAAGAATCATTTGCATCTTCTAAAGCGTTATTTGCCTTTTCTAAAGCATCCATTTGTTTCTGAAGATTAGATAGCTTTTCACGTAAAACTTCTGGATCGGTTTCATTTATAATTGAATCGGTCGAATCCTTTTGTAACATTGAACCTTCACCAGTAAGTAACCAAGCTGGATTTAACTCGCTACACCTTGAATATAATAATTCAGCATCAAAGGAGTTTCTAGATTTCCAATTAGATAAAGTCTGTCTAGTAATATCTAAAAAGTCTGCTAATTCAGCATCTCTTTTAAACTCAAGATGAGTCTTTATCTGGTCAAGCATTTTAGATTTATCCATAAAAAGTAAACGAAATGTTTATTAAATATCAAAAAACAATTGTTTTGTACACATATTGTTTATATATTTGATCATGTTCCGATTATTGGAACAAACCAATGAACAGGCAAACTTACGTAATTTATGAAGAAAATTTATAACACCGGTGTAGTTAAAGCCCTCGCGTGCAAATATGAGGTAACTCCTCGTTACATACGCTATTGTCTCAATGGTGATAGAACTCCTGTTTATGCGGATGAACTAAAAGCAGAATACAATAAAAAAGTGGAGCAGGTAGAGAAGGCTTTAAATTCAGATAAATGAAGAATAGGGAGCTTGATTATCTCCTTCAGCCAAACAAAAAATATAGTTTTTCAATTTTATAACGGGTAAGAATTAAAAACACATTATTATGTTACAGCGTATTTATGATTTATTAAAACAAGGCCATCCAGAGGCTATGGAACTCATCTATGCCAGATATGAGCGGAGTATCTTTTGGATAGGTAAACAAACGATCGATGATGAATTTGTGATCGAAAACATACTTCAAGATACATTTCTCACCTTATGGCAGAAAAGGGATAGTATCGAACGTCCAGAACACATTTACTTCCTATTGCGTTATGTGATGAAAAAGCAATGCATCTATCACTATTGCCGTCCTAAAAATGACTTCCAAAGAAAGATCAATAGTTTAGAACAATACGACAACTATCAAGATTATATGCACGGACATGATCCAGAAAAAGACGACCAGCACCTTATAGATCATGAAGAAGATCAAAAGACCTTTAACCGCATTAAAAGCATCTTTCCTTTGCTCAGCCCTGAAAGAAAACATTTGATTGAACTCTGTTTAACCTATGGGTTTAATTATAAGGCTATAGCTGAGGCCATGGGGACCAGCATTACCCAAATTAGCAATGACATAAAAAAAGCTATTGAGGATATCAAAATCATTATTCATAAAGGAAAAGAGTTTGATCACAAACCTAAGCTAGCTTTATCCATCAAAGTAGAAGTTGAAATGACCAAGGAACAACAAAAGGTCTTGAAGCTCCGTAACGAAAAGCAGTATTCTTTTGCCAGTATCGCTAAAGAACTCAACCTCTCCCAAAAGGAGGTTCATAAAGAATTCATGGCTGCCTATAAATTGATGCAGTTAAAACACGATCAACAATCTGTATAGCCATGGGAAAAGATACACTTAAACTCATCCGAAAGATCCAGATATTGATCGACCTTCCAACCTATGAAGAACGGAAAGCAGCTTTAGGCAAACTCTACCGTTGGCAGAACCGTAGCTATAGAGTAGCTAACCTTATGGTATCCCATCTCTATGTTCAAGAGATGATCCATGAGTTCTTTTACCTATCGGATCACATCAAGTATAAACTTGTCGATGAAAAGAAAGACGAAGACGGCATCTTTAAGACCTCTAGGATCAATACGACCTATCAGGTGACCTCCAAACGCTTTAAAGGTGAAATGCCTACCAATATCATTTCCTGTCTAAAAGCAAGCCTGTATAGTCGGTTTAAAAAGAATAGAGAAGCCTATTGGAAAGGGGAGTGCTCACTACAAAACTTTAAAAAGGACATGGCTTTTCCCTTTACTACCGAAGGCATGAGTAAACTCATCTATGACCCCGAGAAGAAAGCCTTTTGTTTCAGACTCTTTCAAATACCAGTGAAGACCTATTTAGGGAAAGACTTCACCGATAAACGTAAATTACTAGAACGACTCACAAAAGGAGAAATCAAACTCTGCACCTCACATATTAAACTGAAAGAGAGTAAAACCTTTTGGCTGGCTGTATTTGAAATTGAGAAAGAAAAACACGAGCTCAAACCGAATGTCATCGCAGAAGCCTCTTTGTCTTTAGAATACCCTATTGTCGTGAAAACCACAAAGGCAAAACTACAAATCGGATCCAGAGAAGAATTCCTATACCGAAGATTAGCTATACAAGCGGCTAGAAAAAGAGCTCAAGAAGGAGCAAGCTTTTGCAAATCTGGCAAAGGCAAAAGACGTAAAATAAAGGCGACCCGTAAATTCAATGAGAAGGAGTCCAATTATGTCTTTTCTAGACTACACGTTTATAGCAGAAAGCTAATTGACTTCTGTATCAAGCACCAGGCAGGAACACTTATTCTAATAGATCAACATGAAAAAATAAGCCTAGCCAAAGAGGAGTCCTTTGTCTTGAGAAACTGGAGCTATTGCGATTTAATTACTAAAATCAGATACAAGGCTGAAAAGGCAGGTATTGAACTAATCATAGATTGATAATCTAAAACTGAGGGTGCTTGTACACCCATAGGGTGAGGTTGAAACATTACACTCACTAAATGCAAATAGCATATACAACGCGTGGGCTTTCCTTATATCACAAATGATATTTAGGAGCCTAACAAAAAAAGTAGAAAGACAGATTTATGCTTTAAGACCTTAATGTTTTGAAGCTAAGCACCTCTGTTTTTGAATTTATATCAAAAGCCGATAGGTATGGTTTTTTGTCCCCGATGGGGGCGAAAAGGAATAGCAAGAGGGTAACACGCGATGCGATGTTACGGATTCCTTTTCTGTTTTAAATATCTAGTTATCAGTTATTTAAAAAATAATCAAAATATTCAGATTCATAGATTTGCGACAAATTCCCAGTAAACGCCTATTTTTAGGGGAGGATTTGCGACAAATTTGACTATCGAGTTTGATATTGAACAGATATAAAGGTCTAAAAAAGACATTATAATTATCAATTCTAATTTATCCTACAACGAATAAAATACAGTTGACTTTCCAAGATTAATCAATAAGTTTTCTATTTTAGGGGTTCAATCTATTTAGAAATACTTTTACCTAATGGCACTATTTCAGACTTCTGTTTTAAAGTCTCATCTTGCACAACTTGATGAATCTGTTTTAAACAAAGCATATAAAAAATACCAGAACTACTTCTGGAATACCACCATTCAGGATAATATCAAAACAGCAAAAGAAGAACAATATCAGGCTACTTTTCTCAATGAGCTTTTTGTCAATATTCTGGGTTATACGCTTTTCCCTAATCCTAATCCAAATCTGACTACCGAATTTAAAAATGAAAAAAATGCTAGGAAAGCTGACGGAGCTATTCTGAAAGACGACACTGCGATAGGAGTTATTGAACTGAAGGGAACTAAAACCAAAGACCTGGAGAGCATTCGCAGACAGGCATTCGATTATAAAGCCAATCAGAAAGGCTGTGTGTATGTCATTACCTCCAACTTTGAAAAGTTGCGTTTTTACATCAACGACGCCACAGAGTTTGAAGAATTCGATTTGTTTTCACTAACACAGGATAGATTTAGCCTGATGTACTTGTGCTTACAAAAAGATCAGCTGTTCAATAATATTCCGCTTCAGATCAAAGAAGCCTCTATTGCCAAAGAAGAAGAAATCACCAAAGCCTTCTATAAAGATTATTCCATTTTTAAACGTGAATTGTTCCGGGATCTGGTCAAGAAAAATGCTAAAACCCTTAGAGAAAAACTCATCAATGTTAGTTCGAGCGAAGTCGAGAATGACAACCAGGACGAATTAGCAAGGCTGGAAAAAAATGTAAAACTGACTCTTTTTCAGAAATCTCAAAAACTCATAGACCGTTTCCTGTTTATCTTTTTTGCTGAAGATAGAATGCTACTCCCATCCAACTCTACTTTGCAAATACTGAATAAATGGAAAGACGATTGGGATTTTGGGGATGAACGCCCTTTATATGGCTTATTTAAACAGTATTTCAGTTTTTTGGACATAGGACGTAAGGGAACAGAAAAGCGAGCTGAGATTTATGCATATAACGGCGGTCTCTTTCAACCTGATGCTATTCTGGATGCGCTTGAAATTGATAATGACTTGCTTTACAAATACACCAATAAGCTATCCAATTATGATTTTGATAGTCAGGTCGATGTGAATATTTTAGGTCATATTTTCGAAAACTCACTTAATGAGATCGAAAGTGTAAACGCAGAAATTGAAGGTGGTGAGTTTGACAAGCAAACCAGTAAACGGAAAAAAGATGGTGTGTTTTACACCCCAAAATACATCACCAAATACATTGTAGAAAATACAGTAGGTAAACTCTGTGAGGAGAAAAAAGCAGATTTAGGCTTTAGTGAAGAAGAATATTTTAAAGGCAGAAAAAACCGTAACAAAACAACCATTGGAAAGTTAGTTGGTATTCTCGACACTTACCGTGACTGGTTATTACAAATCACCATCTGTGACCCTGCTTGTGGTTCAGGTGCGTTCCTTAACCAGGCTCTAGATTTCTTAATCAAAGAACATAGCTACATCGATGAACTAAAAGCAAGGGTGCTTGGCGGAGGTTTACAATTTCCAGACATTGAAAATACCATCTTAGAAAACAATATTTACGGAGTAGATCTCAATGATGAATCTGTGGAGATAGCCAAACTTTCCCTTTGGCTAAGAACAGCACAGCCACGTCGTAAACTCAACAATTTAAGCAGTAATATAAAATGCGGGAATAGCTTAATTGATAGTAAAAGTGTAGCTGGCAATAAAGCCTTTAAATGGGAAAATGAATTTTCTGAAATTTTTAAAAGTGGTGGCTTCGATGTGATTATTGGTAATCCACCTTACATACCAACTGAATTAATATCGGAGAAGGATAAGTCATTTTTGGAAAAGGCATACGTGTCTGCATTCGGGAGGATAAATTTATACCCAGTATTTTATGAAAAAGGGGTTGATTTATTGAGAGATAACGGTCTTCTTTCTTATATCACACCCTATACAATTTTGAAGAATAGATATTATGTTGAGTCTAGGAAATTTATATTGAAGAACACTTCAATTTTAAATCTAATCGATTTCAAAGGTCAAGTTGTATTTGCTGATGCAGCTGTAGATTCTATTATTTTAACACTCGAAAAATCTTTAAATAAGAATTCTGAATTCAAATATGTTGGTGATACATCAAGATTTCAGTTAGGTGAATATAATTCTATCAATGTAAAGCAAAATTCTATTCTTGATAAAAAAGATTTTTCTTTCAATATTTCTGTTTTTGAAGCTTTAATTGAAAGAATTAGCAAGGATTGTAAGATTATTAAAGAGGTTGTAAATTTCAAGCAGGGAATAATTACTGGAAGCAATAAACTATTTTTAACCAATAAAAAAGATGAAAGTACTGAAAAGGTTATCACTGGAAGTGACTTTAATAGATACTTTTTAAACTATCCTTCAAGTTACATTAAATATTTACCTGAAAAATTACATAGACCAAGAACAAGAGATGTATTTGAAGCAGAGAAAAAAATTTTACTACGTCAAACAAGCTCATACCCAATTTGTACAATTGATGATAAACAATACTATACTCTCGACACGGTACATAATGGTAGATTGATTAATGAAAATTTTCTAATAGAATATGTTGTTGCACTATTAAACAGTAAACTCTTAAAATTTCTATACGAAAACTCTATTAATGAGACAGGCAAGATATTCGCTCAAGTAAAAATTATATATGTTGCTGAGTTACCTATTAAAATTATAAAAAAAGAATCACAATATATTTATCAGGAACATGTAAATACTATTTTAGACTTAAATAAAAGCTTTGCTGAAATAGGAAATACTTTTCGAAAATTTTTGACATCACAATTTCCATTAGAAAAAATTTCAAAAAAACTTCAAAACTGGCACGAGCTTGAATTTGGAGATTTTATCAAAGAACTCAATAAAGTCATAAAAGCGACCAACAAAATAAGAGCAAAAGAAAATCTGGAGCCTATCCCCGTTCTTATCAAAAAGGATGAATTTGAATGGATGGAACTTTTTGAAGAGAACAAGAAAAAAGCCCAAGACCTTCAAGCGCAAATCACAGCCACAGAAAAAGAAATTGATCAGATGGTATATGAGTTGTATGGGTTGACTGAGGATGAGATTGCAATTGTTGAGAACTCTTGAGATACACGAGTAAATATTTCAAAATAATGTTGAGGCGAAATAAATCAAGATAGTTGAAAATAATTTAGTTGTGTGTAATCATAAATTGGTTTTTAATTGATAATAATAAAATAAGATGGACCCAGTCTCAATTGGACTAGCAATAGCTTTAAGTTTAGCTTCCAATAAAATTAGTGATGGCTTAAAAAAGATTAATCTATATCACTGTAGTAAAAAAGTTATAGATGAAATAAATGAATCTTATGAAGATGCAATTAAGGACTGGTCTAAAAATCAGGGAGCTAAAAGTGCTAAATCTTTAGAACACTTTAAAATAATAAACAATTTATCGAACGTTGATAATTCAAGAACTGAATTAACAAACGAAGATAAAGACTTTTTAAATTTATTTAAAAACGCTTTAGCAAAAAGAGAAAATGCATGGAGGTACTTAACATTTGAAAAGTTAGAACTTCATTTCAACAAATTAATTCAATCTTTAGATATACAAAATACTAAACTTGATAATATTTCAAATGATCAAAAAAATGTTTCATTAAAAATTGATTCCTTACAAAAGTTGCTTGAAGGTCATATTGAAATTAAATATGACAAAGATGACTCCAAAACAGAGTCTTATTTTTTTATTCCAAACCTAAAAAAAATATTTTCACCAATTAATCGTGAAATTAAATTACAAGCAAAATCGGGTTTAAATTATAAATCTCAAACATTAGGGGATTTAATTGCTGTTGAAAACAAACCATTTATAATTTTAAAAGGTTTGCCAGGTAGTGGAAAATCTTTTGAATTACAAAAGCTAGCATATGATTTATGGGAAGATGATAATTGTGATATAATACCTTTTTATCGGAATCTTCGCAATTTTACTTTAACAGATACTTTTGAGTCATTTTTTGATTTATCCCGTATAAATGAATTTGTAAATGTTGTGTTTATACTTGATGGTTTAGACGAAATTAAAGATGAAAATTATTTTTTAGGCAAGTTAGACACATTCATAAGAAACAGAAAAAACCTCTCTCACCGTTTTGTAATAAGTTGTCGATCAAACATTTTAGGGAAACATAAAAACGATTTGAAAGATTTTGAAGTGTTTGAATTACAAGAATTTAACTTAAGTCAATCAAAAAAACTACTAGAGTATAAAACGAACAAAACTTTTGATTTGTCAGTGATATATGATTTTAGATCCAAATCATCTTTTTTAAATGATCCCTATAAGATCAATTTAGTTGCAAAGTATTTCAAGAAAGTAAATAAGTTAGAATCAAATCCCGCTTTGTTATGGCATAACTATTTTGAAGCTATGCTTAAAGTCGATAAGGAAAAGCTTAAAAAAAAGCAACTCTTACACCTTGATATAGAAAAAGACAGTCAGGCCATAGCTTTTATTTTAGAAAGCACTAAAGAAATGAATATATCAGAAGATGATATATATTCTATTATAGAAAGAAGTGAAAGAAGACTTGAAGCCTTTATAAATTCAGCTATGGTTTTTTTTGAAGATGGACAGTATGCTTTTGAGCACAAACAGCTTCAAGAATATTTGGCAGCTCTTTTAATATCCTCACTTGATTATAAAGGAATAGTTAATGTTTTTAAAGTAAGTGGAATAAAAAGCATAAAGCCAAGTCTGTTAAATACATTTACTTTACTAATCAGCATTCTGAAAAATGATGATCCCAAACTTGAAGAGTTGCTATTATGGGTTTCAGAAACGGAAAAAGATATATTATTTAGTATTGATTCTAATCGAGCTGAAAACTTTAGAGTCCCAGTATTTCAATCTTTTTTTCAAGAGAAATGTATAGAAACAAGTATTTGGATAAATCAATCAACAAGCGTATCAATAGAACAAATAGGAAGATTTGCTGATTGTCCAAAGAATTATGATTATCTGATGGATGTCATAGAGAATGAATCAATGCATTTTAGAATTAGAACTTCTGCTATTGAAGTTTTAGCTCAATTTAAACCTAGAATAGATAAAATTACAAAGGATAGACTGTTTCAATTATTAGATAAACATGTTGATGAAGGCAACGAGAATATAAATGTAGGCGTTTTAGATCTGTTTATTAAATGGAAACTTCACAGACACTTCCATACACTTATTAAAGATGCTATTGCTGTATTTGATGATGATGATGACCATACAGCAAACACCACTAAAATTTTAAACTTAATTTTTAATGACTTAGATAATATTAAAAATTATCAAAGCTTTATTATACAAGAATTTGAGTATGAATTCGATAATAAAAAAAGAACCAATGATGATAATGTAGGAAGAGGAAACAGTTTACAATTAGAACTCATTTTGTTGCATAGTAAAGATGATAAGTTGTTTTTGAGTTATTTCAAAAAATTATTAAAAAGTTCTCACCTTAATAAATCTTATTCAAATAACTTTTTAAATAAGTGCATTGAAAGATTACAATCAATAAATAAAAGTTCAGAAGGTCATAAAATACTAGTTGTTTTTTTTGAAGATTGGTTTAAATCTGAACCAATCATTTACAGCAAAAGAGATTTATTATTTCAAATAATTGGTGCTTTAAACTTAGATGTTGAGTTATTCAAGGCTTTGTTTAAACCCATACATTTTAAGATTAATTATCACGCAAGTGCTTGCCTTTTTGTTCTTTGTGAAGGAAAAGCTTGTATTAATGTCTTCAAAGAAAAATTATTAGAATTCGAAGAATTGGACAATGAATTAGAATCTTTCAGAAACATAATTAGTTTATACGGAAAAAGAAGTGAGGCAATTGAAATTGAAAATTTGTTATTGGCGAAGAATTTCAAATTAATGAAACAGCTTAAAAATGAGAAAACATATGAAGATTTAAAACAAGAGTATCAAGATGTTCTTAAAAAGGAACTTTTATTAATGTTTGATAAAGATGCTCTAATTAAACTTTTAAAAACTTATTTTAATAATATTGGCACTAAAGAAGTTACCGCTGCAGAAATCTACAATGATTTTCGAGATGAAGATACTAAGAATAGCCTTTACGACGCTTTTGGTTATATAAAACTTGTAGAGCGATTCATTTTGGAAATTTTAATTTCAACAACTGATAAGAAATTAACTCTAGATGAAATTATTAATAGATTAGAAAGCGATCTATTTTATGCCAATTTTGTATTTTCTGAAATAGAAAATCTAAAGACTGATAAGTATGTAGATTTTAAAGTGATTACTATTCAAAAAAAACTTCAAACTTTGATAAATAGCACAATTAAAAAAATAAAGACTATTGATTTAATAAAATTTAATGATGATAATAGTTTTTCTTTTAATAGTTATTCTTCCATGCAGGCTATAAAGCAGATTCATAAATTTATCACAGATGATGATTTGGTTATTATTGTACAAGATTCATTTATTTTAGAAACACTCAAATATTTTGACTTCAATGACTACAGTCTAGACTTGTCTAGATTCAATAAATTATGCAATGATGTTAAAAATAAAGAGACTTTAAACAAAACAATAATTCAAAACTTGAAACAAAAATCGCTAAAAAGCGTTAATTCTAAACAAGCAATGTTTGCTATTAAAAATCATTTAGAAGAGTCATATCCGATAATTGAAAATAATTTATTAAACCAAAATGACATCTACAATCATGATCAATTATTAGAAGCTTTTGTTGAAGTGAATGGTTTTGATATTCTCATAAAGTTAGCTGAAAAAGAAATCAACACAAGATCATGTTGGACTGCAATTTCAATGCTTATGAAACTTGATTTGGAAAAAGAGCTTTGTGCGAAAAAAGCAATCGAATATATAGAGTTTAGTAAAAATAACTCATCTGAAAATATATTTTTAGAAAATGCATCAAACGTTTTATTTGAACTGAACAAACCTGAAATCATCAACTATATTTTTAATGATTTAGAGCATAGGTTAGATCTTGTTTTTAAAAATACCATGATAAGTTTTTCAAATTACACTCAACTTCCAAAGAAAGGAATTAATGCTCTTAAAGAATTTTTTCATAGGATTTACAAAACAAAAGAAAAGTCAGATTATAATACAGCTTATTTGAACCGATTCTTTGCAACTTATCTTAGTAACTTAGTTACAGAAATGAAAATGTATGATGACGTTAGAGAATTATTATTAACCATTAAACAGGACGTTGAAGAAAATAAAGATGATAATAAATTATATCATATAAATGCTCTTATACGTGACATAGAAAACATTTATATAAATTCGCTTTCAAAAGGCCTTTCATTTGATGAAGCACTCAAAATTGTAAAAATTATAGATTAAATATTGAATTAATAAATAGAAGTCTATACATACAATATAATTTTTAGTTGACAAATGATTTAATTTTTGTAATTTTGTCAACCACTTAGAGTATGAATTATGGAAAGCCTTGTAGGAAATAGAATTAAAAATGCCCGTATTTTAAAATGTCTATCTCAGCAAAACGTTGCTGAAGAGATTGGTATTTCAAAACAAATGGTGAGTAAGTATGAAAAAGGAGAAGCCTTACCGACTAGTTCAAAACTTATAAAACTTTCCAAGCTGTTTGGTTTAAAAATCGACTACTTTTTCAGTTCATTCCAGATCGAGCTAGGAGAAATTAATTTCAGAAAAAAATCAACCTTCTCAATTAAAAAACAGAATTCTCTTAAAGAACAAATCAAAATTAGATTAGAGAATTATTTATGGGTAGAGGATCTGCTTTCCATAGATTATACTTTTAAAAATACCATTCAGGATAAAGAAATTGAAACCATTGAAGATGTTGAAAAAGTAGTTTTACAATTAAGAAATGAGTGGGAAATTGGAATTGATCCTATTCATAATATTATTCAATTATTAGAAGACTTGGAGATCAAAATCATCGAACTTTTTGATGTAGATGAGCATTTTGATGGAATGGCCACTTATGTTAATAATAAGTTCCCTGTCATAGTTGTAAATGGGAATTTCCCAGTAGAAAGAAAAAGATTTACTTTACTTCACGAATTAGGTCACCTTCTACTCAATCTAAAAGAGTGTTCATCAAAACAAGAAGAAAATTTTTGCAATAAATTTGCTTCAGAATTCCTGTTTCCAAAGCAGATGGTTATTAAAGAGTTTGGAGGAAAAAGAGACAGAATTACCTTGACTGAATTAATAGCTAATCAGAAAAAATATGGAATGAGTATTCCTGCAATAGTGTATAGGCTGGTTGATGCAGGTATTCTTTCAAAACAAAGACATACTAGTTTCTACAAAAAAATTAGATTTAACCCTTCTTTAGATAGAGAAGTGAATTTGACCCGGTTTGAGACTCCGGAGAATTCTAATAGATTTGAACAACTTGTTTATAGAGCTTTAGCTCAGGAAAAAATATCGTTTAGCAAAGCATCTTCTTTATTAAATAAAAATATAGAAGACATCAGGGAGAGTTCTTTAATATAGCATTGAGATTATGAGAGTTGTAATTAACGATGCTAACATTTTAATTGACCTAGCTAAGCTTGAATTATTAAAAGTCTTTTCTAAAATAGACTTTGATCTTCAAACAACTGACTTTATCATAGAAGAACTAAATCAAGAACAACGCATTCCAGTACAAAAATTGATAAACGGAGGTAAATTAACGGTAATTGAAACTCAAGACATTTCAGATTTTGAAGCAATTTCAAGTCTTCTCTCAAAAAGTAATGGATTGAGCTTTGAAGATTGTTCAGTATGGTATTACAGTAGAAAATTATCTGGAGCCTTGTTAACAGGAGATGGAAAACTTAGAAAACAAGCAGCAAAAGATGGGTTAGAAGTGAGAGGCATACTCTTTATTTTCGATGAACTTTTAAAACAAAAATTAATAGGTTTTAAAGTCGCAATTGAAAAAATTACAACTTTGTATCAAATAAATAATAGGCTTCCTAAAAAGGAAATTGATAAATGTATTAAAAGTTGGGGTGAGGAAAAATACGTTGACTAATTTCTGTAAGTCTTCGAATAGCTTTTATAACTTGCTCGTTCATTATTTTATACAGTTCAGTGACAATGAACACCAAATTATAGTGAACATAATTGAAAAAGCAAGCTAATTCCTCAAGTATTTGATGAAGTAGGGGGAGAGTGTTATTTTGGAATTTTAAAAATGTAATTGTATTTCAATTAAAATTGATGCTTGATTCTTAGAAATATTATATAAAAATTCACGAGATCTTTAGGGTGCGAAATTTTATAAAGGAAGCTTTACTAAATTAGCATAAATCAGTTCAATATTTATTACATAACGTAATAACTTAAAAATACTTGATTTTAAGAGGTTTAAGGCGTGATTGGCGTATTAAATATATACTTATTCCAAAAAACAAAGAAAATCTCTCTAGGTCTTTAAAAAGCATCTTAAAAGCTAAATCAAAAGTATTTTTAAAGTTGAATTTTAATAAATTAAAAATAAAAAAGCCAGCCAGGCCTTTGGCTGTTTATTAATGTTTATTTGTTTGTTATTGTTTATATTAGATACCAGTGCTTGTCCACTTACGGGACGGTGTCGGTACACTACTTGTCCATTGATGGGACGGTGCGGGTCTACTACTTATCCATTATTTGGACGCTAGTGTCCCAAATTAGGTATAAGTTTGGGACACTTAAACAGTATAAATCAACACAAAATCTATTGCTTAATATTGATATTTTAATCAATTGGAGAAGTTCAAATTAGTTGTTTTTCATCCAAAATATATGAAATGTGGTTTGAAATTTATAATTCTCTATTAGTTTCTGATTATCAATTCAATACATTAAAATGTTGACGCATTTTTATGTATTAAATTAACAGTAATACAAAAAGCACCCTACCAATTAATTTAATACTAGTAATCGAGATTTGTTCGTAATTAAAAAGAAAAAGTCTGGAATTGACTTAAAAATTAATAACACTATCTAAAGCATCGTCAGCATCCCTATGTATAAAGTTGGCTTGATAATTTAGAGTCGTTTTTAAATCACTATGGCGATAGAGCTTTTGTAGCATTAGTGGGTGTATTCGATCACCAGCAATATTTCCGAAACTGTGACGAGCTATGTGATTAGATAAATTTTTGTCGATGTCACACTCATCAGCAATACGCCTCAAGTATTTATTGAATAGTTTAGTCGCGTTCCTTGTCTTTCTAAAAACATCTTCTGCATTATTTGTATCTTTTAAAAAAGGAAATACATAGCCACCATTTTCTTGTTTATGTGTTTTGTAATAGTTCAATATAATACTGGCCTTATCAGGAATTTTCAGACTTAATGGTTTCTCATTTTTATTCATAACGTAGTACAGACGATTATCCTTAAAATCTGTCCATCTCAATTTGATAACATCTGAGATACGTATTCCGGCAAAGTAGAAAGAAATCAACCAAATGTTATGAGTATGCCAAATTGATGATTGAGGCTCGAGTTCCAAAGATTCTATTTTTTCAATTTCCTCAACTGTTAGTCCTATTTTATTTCCAGAGCCTATTCGAATCTTTTCTTTTTCTCCTGCAAATGGATAAAATTTTGAAGCTACAATTCCATCTTTAATTGCAATATTAAAGAGGGTTCTGATAAAGATGAGTTGATTTGAAATGGTTCGTGTTTTTTGGTTCAAATATGCAGAACAAAAGGTTTTATATCTCTCCAAAAAAGCTTGATCTATATCTCGAAACTTCAAAGTTTTATTTTTTTTGAAATGATTTATTCCATCCAAAAAGGAATATTCGCCTTTACGTGACTTACTTACTCTGTTTCTTCTTTTTTGCTTTATTCCAGCAATTATTTCTTTTGTTGATAACGAGGTTTTAAGGTTTAGAAACTCTTCAATGTTATATAGAATTGAAAGCTCTGATTTAGCAACTGAAAAAGTTCCTCGATCATGTTTACTTTTCACCCTCTCGGCTGCAACTGTAAAGAATGATTTAGAGCCTCCTGGTCCTTTTAATTTTTGTTTAGCCTGTTTTGGAGTTATACTTTCATCTTTTGTCTCAAAGTATAGGTCATTTACTTCGATTAATTTCTTCATCAAAAAGTTGTTCAACTTTTTATGATTTGGATGAGTTCTTTTAGCCATGCCCGAAACTTTGTCCCAATCCTTTTCAAAAATATACTGACCAAGCCATTTATAATTTGTTTTGTAATTCTCACTGATTCTAATAGCCAAAGGAATGGTACCATCCTTTTTCATCATATTTTTTCGCAACACAATTTTTATACTCGCCATAATAATCTTATTTACTTTATAAAGGTAATAAAAACTAGTACAGAATAAGTACAGAATAATTTGATTTTGGATGGTTTTAATTGGTTTTTAAAAATATTAATTAAGTCTTAAATAATTGATTATGAGAGGGTTTATGTGATTTTGACAACCCTATTAGTCAAGCTCATAACCCGAAGGTCACTGGTTCGAGTCCAGTCCCCGCTACTAGAAAAGACAAGGCTTCACAGAAATGTGAGGCTTTTTTGTGTAATACACGATGATTTTTAGACTTTGGTCTCTTACAATAGATAAAGACCTATTTTACTAAAAATTTTGATTAGGCTTAGTCTAACACTCATGAGATGAGCGATGATTTTTTTCAATTCAAGTCACTGAAAAAATCTGAAAAAAAATGAAATGCCTCAAGCTAATCATCGATTAACATATTACTAAACTCAAAACCTTTAAAATATGCACAGAATTATACAAATCACTTATATGGCTTAAACTCTTGATTGATTAAAAACTGTATTGGTGGATTAAAATTCAATCACATTGGTTATTAATTATTGAATTCAAAAACGATTAAGACCTTCTTTAAATAAAAGAACCTATCTAGTTAAGTTTAGATAGGTTCCAAAGCTAATTTAAAATTATCGAAATTATTTAACTCTAGTTCGTATTCAACATGACAGGAGCTTTGCCGTCAGTAATTATAATTTTGGCATTAGGTGATCTGCTTAACTCTCTAAAGGCTTCAATGCTTTGAAATTGAATAAGCATAGGGGACAGGCCTTCATTAATGATGGCTTGGGAGTCACGTATACCCTTAGCTTCTGCACGTTTTCTGTTTGCCTCCTTTTCTTCCCTTTGAACTAAAAATTCCAATTCTTCAATTTGTTGCTCTGCTCTTAATTTATCTTTAATAGCAGAAGATAATCTAGAAGGAAGATTTATACTTTTAAGCAGAACAGCTTGGATATCGAATCCTTTACTTACTAATAGTTCATTCATGTCTACCTTTATAGACTCTTCAATTTCGCTCCTTTTGAGACTATGCATATCTTTTGCGAAGTATTTAGCTGAAATATTTGCAGAGGAAGATCTCAAGGTATTAATCAACACATCCCGTTCAAAGTTTTTACCAATATCTCGGATAATGTTGGGAGCCTCATTTTTATCGATATTATACAGAACCGATACTTCTGAAACAATTGTCAAACCTTCTTTAGAAGGTAATAATAAAGTTTGTTCAACGTTGTTTGTTCTCACCAAAACCCTAAGGTAGGTCGTTGTGATTGGATTGTAGAAGCGAAATCCTTCTTCTACGGGTTCATTACTCAATTTTCCCAGACGTTGCTTTACTCCAACTTCACCTGGTCTAATGACTGCACAACTGCTTAAAAAGACAGCTGTTAGTGTCAAGCTTAAAAAAGTTTTTAGTTTCATTTTTTTATTAAAAGTACAGACATATTTTTATCTTTTAGTGATAATAAATCAATATTTAAGTAATAATTATAATTATAATTTATTTAAAAGTTGATTTAATTGAATTATTAATAATATGTATAAATTTTTTTAATGGTTACCTAATTTCTTTATTTCATTTAAGATCTGTTATTAAATCTTAAAGAATCTCACCTAGAAAAGAATAAGGTAACTTTTAATATAAATTGCATTTTAAAAGAGATTGAATGCAATTCTTAGTTTCATTTGAAAACATAAAATTGAGATCAGATTACTTATACTTTAGTCTATTTTATTTTTAATAGTTTGCACCTGAAATTAATGCAGTTGAATATTTAGGTATTGAAAATGATCAATGCTTTTAATACTAACAATACAACATGAAGAACTACACTAATAAATACTTTGACATTTCAAAACCAGTATTTATTCCTTCCGCTCTTATAACTGTCTTTTTTGTAACCTTCACTATAATCTTCAACGAACAAGCAGAAGCTGGATTTTCAAGCTTCAGAACCTATATGTCTGAAAATTTTGGATGGTTTATCAATATAGCTATCAATTATTTTTTGTTTTTCGTCATTTTTATAGCCTTCAGCCGATTTGGAAAAATAAGGATTGGTGGGAAAGAGGCGCGTCCTGATTTCAACAAATTTTCATGGATAGCCATGCTGTTCTCTGCAGGAATGGGTATCGGCTTGGTTTATTTTAGTGTAGCAGAACCTATGTTGCATTTTAGCAATCCTATTGAAGCCGGTCTTTCTGGTGTAGAAAAATCTAAATTAGCGATGAAGCATACGTTTTTCCATTATGGATTTCATGTATGGGGGATATATACATTGCTTGGCATTGCTTTAGCCTATTTCACATTCAACAAAAAAGCACCTTTATCGATCAAATCAACCTTAAAGCCGCTTTTTGGAAACTATATGAATTCTTTTGTGGGTTACGCTATAGACGTTGTTGCCGTTTTAGCTACTTTATTTGGTCTGGCAACCACACTTGGCTTTGGGGCAGTTCAGTTTACAACGGGTATTTCTGAATTGTCAGGATTATCAAATTCTGTGAATCTTCAAATTCTATCTATTATTGGAATCACATTAATAGCAACGGTGTCGGTACTTTCAGGATTAAATAAAGGTCTAAAATATTTGAGCAATTTCAATATGATCATCGCTGGAATCGTTTTTCTTTTTATACTATTTGTAGGTTCTACCGTTCTCCTTTTTGATGGATTCGTTGAAAGTTTAGGTCTTTATCTGACTGATTTTTTTGAGATGAGTACCTATAGAAATCAATATGGGGAAGAAGGGGAATGGTTTAAATCCTGGTCGATGTTTTACTGGGTATGGTGGATATCCTGGTCGCCATTTGTAGGAACTTTTATCGCCAGAATCTCCAAAGGAAGAACACTTCAAGATATCGCTATCTACGGCCTATTGGTGCCTTCTTTATTTTCTATGCTTTGGATGTCAGTATTAGGTGGAACCGCATTGGATATGCAGCTAAATTCTGTCGTAGATTTAGCTCAGGTCGTGACCGATGACAGCTCTATGGGGTTGTTTAAAATGCTGGAAAATCTGCCGTATTATAAAATTACTGCAATTTTAAGCATCATTCTGGTAGGAACCTTTTTCATCACTTCTTCTGATAGTGGTTCTTTGGTGGTTGATTTTATGACTTCTGGAGGGAAGCTGGACGCTCCAAAAGGTCAGAAGGTGTTTTGGGCATTTATGGAAGGTTCTATTGCTATTGCTCTTCTGATTGGTGGTGGTTTGTCTGCACTTCAATCTGCATCCATTTCAACCGGTTTTCCGTTTGCTATTATTTTGATTTTTGTAAGTATATCTCTACTTAAGAGTCTTAAACAAGACGATCAGTTAAAGAAAAAATAATCCGAATCCAGAACTCTTACATAATTTTAAAGATGTCATGCTTTCAATTTTTGTTTGAATCAAACTCAAAAGAAATTTTCGCCTTTAACCTTAAGGTATTCAAACGATTCTAAACTACTGTTTGCTTAAACAATTCAATTCCTATTTTAAATTATTCTAAAGTCTTTAAAGAATTTATATCAAATTCAACTTCAGTGTTTTGTAAGTGATCATAATTATTTAGGATGGTTTTTTCTCCACATTTCTATATTAAATAAGGCTAAACTTAAATTCCTTTTCAATTGCAATTTATGCTTATAAGCAATATTGAAAGCTATTATCTTTTGAAGTATTATAAAAGCTCTACTTCCTAATTGAATACAATTAAAAAAATAAATTCCTTAACATTTACCTAATTAACGATTTAAAATATTGATCCTAAAGCCTTTAATGTCATTATTATAAAAAAGCAAGCAATTTATTTATGTTTTATTTAGGAATAATTATAACTATTTATTCATTTTTAATGCTGCTCAATTTTAATAAAAATCAATAAGAGTCTACCTTTCAGCACATTAACAATTTGTTAATAACTTTTTGAAAGCTTGTTTTTTGTTAAATACCTATAAAAAATAAGAGTTAAATCCTAATTTTATCTTAAAATTAATACTATAAAGTTATGGAGCCACACATTAGATCACCTGGAGATTATTATTTGAACAGACGCATTTTATCTAAAAATTTAAATCAAAAACATTAAAATCATGAAAAATTTATTAAAACCTTTCAGTTTACTTTTTGCTTGCATTGCAATGCTTTTTATGTATTCCTGTCAAGATGAAGAATCCACATCGCAAGAAGAACAAGGTGGTGTTGAATTCCTATTTGATGGTGACAGAGTAAGTAATGCTAAGTCTGGAATTGCAAATGCTAAAAACGATGCAGAATCCTGTGACATGGCTTTAGCTTCTTATGCTATTATTGAGATGAGCGGAGAAACTTATGAGATCGATTTAAAGGCATGGGGCGAAAGCTATAAGACAGATCTTATTGAGCTCGGTCCTGGCACTTATCAAGTGACTAATGTGCAGCTTTTTGATGCCGATGACCATCCACTTTACGCTACTCCTATGGCAGAAAGTGAATTTGGTCCGTTTGTAAGTCAGGCACTACCTTTCGACGTAACTGTTGAAAATTACAGGAAAATTGAATATGACCTGGAAGTGTTATGTATCGAAGAATTTACCCCACCACAATTTGGATTTGTTTTCTGGGATGTAACAATCAAAGAAGTCAAAAATCTATGTGTATTTGCTAACTTCTGTGAGCCAGATGCTGGACATGCAGTAGCCTCGCTAGAAGCGTTTATCTATCCAAATGAAGAATCTACATCAGATGAAGATTTGATCTGGACTGGTTCTGCAGATGGTGATTATGATAGTGAAAATCCAGATAATGAACTACTTTGTTTGAAATTCCCTTATGATCCTAGTATTCCTACTGAAGATCAATCATTCTACATCGAGCTATTTGTAAATGGTGTATTATTCCAAGGAACTATGCCGCTAGACAGAGTGGATATGATCAATGCAGAAGATGGATATCTTCACTTAAATGAAAATTGTGATGGAGATTTTGACATCCTTAGCAACAGTTTCAACATTGCATGGGAGGACCTCAATGGTGATGGAGGGACTAATGATTGTGATTACAATGATTTTATTGTAAAGACAACTACTTCTACAGATATAACTACAGGTGACTTAATCTTTGAATTTGAGCCAATAGCTAGAGGTGGAGGTTATGATCATGCTTTCAAATTTTGGTTACCAGGTACTGGATACAGCGTAACTGGTGCAAGTTTAGTAGATGATTCATCTGGCAACACAATGATTGAGGTTTATCCAGATACACATCAAGCATTTTCCTCAACTAATGATTTTGTAAATACCAAGTGTAATGGTGCAACAGGAACTGGTAATATAGTAACAGTTACTGTTCAAAACCCACCATCAAATTTCACATACTACTTACTAAATCCTTTCGATGCAAATCTAAATGTGACTGGTGGCGGAAGTACTTATGATCTAACACTAGGGAACCTTTTCACTTCATCTACGTTTATAAAAGATGGACAGGAAATGAAAAATGGTTTGATTACCACCGGAGACTGGGAATGGGTTGTAGATGGTGTGGACATAACAACTGTGTATGGGCCTAATTTTGACAGTAATTTCACTCCAATCAGTAACCTTGGAAGTTTGTGGATGAATTGTCCTTAGTAGCAACATGGCTTAAAACTTTAGTAAAGGCTACTAAAATAGCCAATGCTATGTAATATTAAAGGCTGCTTTTGCAGCCTTTTTTTAAATCAAAGTATTCACGTTTATCATAAATAAAAAATCAATTGTTATGAATTTACAAATAAGGTCACCAGTTAGAAATTATTCAATCAAACATTTCAAAACAGAAAAATTTAAAACTCAAAATTTAATAAAATCATGAATAATTTATCAAAAAAATTTAATTTACTTATTGCTTGCTTTGCATTGGTATTCTTATATTCTTGTCAAAATGAAGAAGGGGATAGCGTTTCAGAAGAAGCTAGTGGTGTTGAATTTGTATTATCTGGTCATAGGGTTGCTGACGCTAAGTCTGATGCTAAATCTAGTGATTTAGCTAAAGATGAAGAGGCTTGCGACATGGCATTAGCTTCCTACGCTGTGTTGACTATGGGAGGAATAGATTATACTATAGACATGAAAACTTGGGGAAATAGCTATAAAACAGATCTTATAGAACTAGATCCCGGAACTTATCAAGTGACTAGTTTTGTTCTTTTCAATGGCAACGATGACGAATTATTTGCTACGCCTAAAACAGGTAGTGAGTTTGGTCCTTTTGTAAGTCAGTCCTTACCATTTGATGTTGTAGTTGAAAACTATAGAAAAATCGAATACGATATCGAAGTACTTTGTGTCGAAGAATTTACCCCACCACAATTTGGATTTGTTTTCTGGGATGTTACAATCAAAGAAGTCAAAAATCTATGTGTATTTGCAAACTTCTGTGAGCCAGACGCTGGACATGAGGTCGCTACATTAGAAGCATTTATCTATCCTAATGAAGAGTCAACTTCCGAAGAAGATCTAATCTGGAGCGGTTCTGCTGACGGTGATTATGATAGTGATAATCCAGATAATGAACTACTTTGCTTAAAACTCCCTTACGATCCAAGTATTCCTACAGAAGATCAGTCTTATTACATTGAGTTGTTTGTAAATGGTATATTATTCGAAGGTACTATGCCACTAGACAGAGTTGACATGATCAATGCAGAAGATGGATATCTACACTTAAACGAAAACTGTGATGGAGATTTCAATATTTTTAGCAATACTTACAATGTAGCATGGGAAGCTCTAAGAGGTGATGATAACCAAAATGACGCTGACTACAATGATTTAATTGTACAAACTAAATCATTTACAGATATTAATACAGGAGAATTAAACTTCGTCTTTGAGCCGTTAGCGCGTAGTGCAGGATCGGAACTTGGGTTCAAATTTTGGTTGCCTGGAACTGGTTATGTAATTTCAGGAGATGCCACCAGCGTTGATACTTCATCTGGTGATACAGAGATAGAGGTCTATCCAAACACAAGACAGGCAGCATTTGGTTCCAATAGTGGTTTTGTAAATGCTAGATGTAACGATGTAACGGGAAATGGTATTGTGAAAACTGTAAAGGTTGATATTACAAATGCTCCAGACTTTACATATTTTCTCCTAAATCCTTATGATGCAAATCTAGGTGTAGATGGTAATGACGGTATATTTGATCTTACCATGGGTAACATGTTCACACCTTCAACTTTCACAAAAGATGGACAAGAAATGAAAAATGGTTTAATTACTCCCAAGGATTGGAAATGGGTTGTAGATCGTGTTGATATTAGGACCGTTTATGGACCTAGCTTTGATACTAATTTTGTTCCTGTAAGCAATTTGGGAAGTTTGTATGAAAGTTGTGGTCTGTAAACTGAACTGCAATATTTAAATTCAAACTTTAGCATAGATTTTAGTAAAATCTCTGCTAAGTAATAACAAAGGCTGCTCTCTAGAGCAGCCTTCTTTTTTATCTGTGATTCTGAACACAAAATAATTTAGTCTCAACCAGCTTGTATATTGAAAAATAAGTTGATAATACCAGTAAAGATTTGAAGTCAATGGATTTAACTGATTATTCAATCTCTTTATGAATTTTAAAAATAGTGTGAAGTTTATTTTTTTCACCGAATGAATAAAAAACTTAATTGACACTAAGTGTTTATCAATAATACAATCTAAAATCGAGCAGCTTGCAGAGTTTATAATGTTTTTGGAACATGGTTTCTACGACATCTCTGAGATCGTCATTTTCATAAAACAGGCTGAAAAAGGCTCTATCAATTGTAAATGCACTCGACATGCTTTGAGATTGAAAACCATATCCCGATATGGCTCTTGCGCCAGTCACATCAAGAAAATACTGAGACTCTTCATCTGTAAGATCTAAAACTTTTTTGTTGGAAAAATGTATGACTTTCCCTTTCATTTTACCTTCAAAAAGCTCAGCTATCTCTTCAATGCTATAGTGGTAATCATTAATCAAAATAGTATTAGAATCACCCGGTAGGACCAGGTAGATAATTTCATAATCTTTGAAGTTATGGTCATCATATAACAAATAACTCAAGCTTTCTTCGAGTCCTTCCATTGTATCACAAGCTTTGTAAATACTACTTATATCTTGTGTTAACGCCATATCTTCCAGGATTTTTACCACCTCAGTAGATTGAATGGTGTCTGCATTGTGAACGGCTTCCAGGCAGTAGATAAAATTTTCAACCTGGTTAGACGGTAAATTTACTTTATTCATTTATTAAAAATTTGCTATCACCATTATTCAATTACTTAGCTATCCATAATGAGTCCAATTCATTATGAAATATTTTAAAGAGAAATAGATTAAGATATTTTCAATATAGAATGGACTGCGTGGTCTAGCAAACCATTAATTACATTTTATGAAAATATTTTTAATTCCTCATTTAGGGCTTATATGTATATCTTCAAAGTTCAAAATTTCAACATACCTTTTATTGAATGGATTTTAGATAACTGATTTTTAACAAACCTTTATTCAGTAGTTAGTTGGCATTCAAATAATAAACTAAAGTGAAAACTTTCATTCATAATTTAAAGGACTATTAATAAACTCTATGTTTGTGTATGGTTAATTTCATAAACATACAAGAAGCTTTAGAGCTTCAATTACCAATTATCGACGTACGTTCCCCTTCAGAACATGAAAAGGGTCATATTCCAAATTCACATAACATTTCTTTATTCAGCAATGAAGAGCGGGCACATGTAGGAACTGTCTACAAGCAACAATCCAAAGAGGCAGCTATTGAGTTAGGCTATATCTACGTTAACCCCAAACTTGACTTGTATATCCAAGAAGCTAAAAAAGTAGCTCCTAAGGGTTCTGTGATTGTTCATTGCTGGAGAGGAGGGATGCGCAGTCAGTCTTTTGCAGAACATTTAATGGTCAATGGGTTTGATGATGTAAAAGTGATTGAAGGCGGTTACAAAGCTTTTAGAAATTTTGTGTTGAATTATTTCAAAATATCCTTTCCACTTAAGATTATTGGTGGCTATACCGGAAGTGGAAAAACAGAAATTCTTCACGATTTGCAAAAACAAGGCGAACAGGTCATAGATCTTGAAGCCCTTGCCAATCACAAAGGTTCTGCTTTTGGTGGCATTGGCCAAGGCGAACAGCCCAGTGTGGAGCAATTTGAAAATAATTTATATGTCCAGCTTTCTCAGTTAGATTTAAACAGAACCATTTGGCTGGAGGATGAAAGCCATAATATAGGAAAGGTAATATTGCCCAACTCATTATTTCACCAAATGCAAAATGCTGAGGTGTTATTTTTAGAAATACCTAAAGAAGAGCGTGCAAAACATTTGGTAGCTGGTTACGCAGATTGTGGGGATGAGTTTTTAAAGGATGGTATTCATAGAATTGAAAAACGTCTTGGAGGGCTTCGAACTCAGCAAGCTATAGAGTATCTAAAAGATAAAGATTATCATAATGTTGCTTTGATGACGCTTAATTATTATGACAAATACTATTTATTAGGAATTCAGAAAAAAACTGCTTCAAAGATAAAAACACTTAAACTGTCTTCAACAAACCATCATAAGAATGCACTACAGATTTTAAAAAACATAAAAGAAATGGAAAATATCAAACTCACTTCATATAGTCACGGAGCAGGGTGCGGCTGCAAAATATCACCTGCATTGTTGTCAGAGATGTTGCAAACAAATCAGCCACAAGTATTGGATAAAAATATAATTGTAGGAAACAGCACCCGTGATGATGCTGCCGTTTACGATTTGGGAGATGGTAATGGTATTATTACCACTACAGATTTTTTCATGCCAATAGTAGATGATCCTTTCACCTTTGGACAAATTGCAGCAACCAATGCCATAAGCGATATTTTTGCTATGGGTGGACAGCCTATTATGTCAATTGCAATTTTTGGCTGGCCCATCGATAAACTTTCTGCGGAAGTTGCCAGAGAAGTATTAGCTGGCGGACGTGAAGTATGTTCAAGAGTTGGAAGTCCACTGGTAGGCGGACATAGTATTGACAGCCCCGAACCGATATTTGGATTGGCGGTTACAGGAAAAATAGATTTAAAACACCTTAAAAGAAATGATTCTGCCACTCAAGGCTGTAAACTTTATCTAACCAAACCTTTGGGCGTTGGAATATTATCTACAGCTGGAAAACAAGGAAAAATTGATGAAAAGGATAAAGATATTGCAGCGAAATCCATGACCACTCTGAATTCTATAGGTTTTGAACTTGGGAAAATTGAGGGTGTAAAAGCAATGACCGATGTTACTGGCTTTGGACTTTTGGGACACCTGGTTGAAATGTGTGAGGGTAGTCGATTATCTGCAGAAGTGAAATTTGATAAAGTTCCTGTATTTGATGAAGTGCATAAATATATTGAGCAAGGATGCATCCCAGGCGGAACTTATAGAAATTGGAAAAGTTACGGCCATCATACCAGTTTAAAAGATGAGCGTTACAAAGAAATTCTTTGCGATCCACAGACCAGTGGAGGTCTGCTTATTGCTGTTGAAGATGGAGAGCATCTTAAAGTGGAACAGCTGCTCAATGAAAATGGACTTCAAGCTGTTTCGATAGGTGAAATGAAAGCACAGGGGGACACTTTAATCAATGTAGTTTAAGAAGTCGTTCATTTGAATCGTTTAAATACTTATTTAGGTAACTGAAAATAAAAATTATTGATAATTTTAGGATGTCATACCTATATCCTATTCAATAATAATTTTTATCAATGAACGCATTTCTTGCTATTTTCCTTATTTTATTGACTATAGTTCTGATGGTAGGTTTAAATTGGGGTGCCAAAAAAGCCCTTCCATTAGCTTTACTGTCTGCCACATTGATCGCGTTTTTTTAATGGGAAATGGATGTACAAAATGTCTTTGGTTATACACTTTTTGGCTTTTTTAAGGCCTTTGATATTTAGGTAATCATCTTTGGCGCTATTTTAATTTTAAATACCATTAAGCTTTCTGGTGTCATGGCGACTATTAATAATGGATTTAAAGGAATTACCACCGACAGACGTGTACAAGCCATTATTATTTGTTCTATGTTTGGCGGTTTTATAGAGGGTGCTGCTGGCTTTGTTACTCCAGCAGCTTTGGCAGGACCATTATTGGTGGGATTAGGATTTCCGCCCTTAGCAGCAGCTTTGGTAGTTCTTATTTTCAATACTGTTCCTGTTCCTTTTGGGGCGGTTGGTACGCCATTTTTTGGGGGGATGAGCACATTAGAAGCAAATACAGAGGCTCCTGGTGTTGACCCAGAAACTTTTATGATGGCCCTCACAAAATCGATTGCATAGCCCAACGCTTTGGCAGGACTTTTTATTCCTATACTAGGCATTACTATTTTGACTAAATTTTTCGGGAAATAAAAATCGTTTAAGCCTGCACTACAGGCTCTACCTTTTGCATTATTTGCCGGTTTTGCTTTTATGATATCTTATGCCGTAATAGGCTTTTTTTCGGACCTGAATCACCTTCCTCAGTAGGAGCTTTTATTGGGATGATCATTGTGGTTGTCGCTGCTAAAAAAGGCTTTTTAGTTCCAAAACAACCTTGGGATTTTCCTGTAGAAAGGAAATGGCCGAAAATTTGGAAATCCAATAGTGATACAGGAGATACCGATCAGGCTAAAATGTCTTTTTTAAAAGCGTGGTATCCCTACTTGCTTATAGCTATTATACATGTCGTCACTAGAATACCTCCTTTTGGTCTCAAAGATTTTTTGGCCGATCAGCAATTAACATTAAACAATGTCGCAGGCATCGATGGTTTGGATTACATATTGAAATGGGCGTATTTGCCAGGAACTATTCCTTTTATTTTAGTAGCTCTATTTACGCAGTGGCATCATAAAATGCCTTTGAAAGAAATAAAAAAATCCTGAATACTTACGTTTAAACAAGTAAGTGGAGCAGCTATCGCTTTATTCGCTGGCGTGGGTTTGGTACAGCTGATGCTCAACTCTAGAAATAATACTAGTGGTATGGATAGCATGCTCACAGAAATGGCATTGGCCACAGCAAATTTTTCAGGTAATTCCTATCCGTTTTTTTCAATTCTTATCGGTATGTTAGGTTCATTTATGTCCGGTTCTGCGACGGTTTCCAATATGTTATTTATGTCTTTTCAATATGAAACTGCTTCTATTTTGGGCTTTCCTGAACTATTAATATTATCTATGCAAGGTATCGGTTCTGGAATAGTCAACATGATTAGTGTTAATAATATAGTAGCAGTGGCTGCAACAGTTGGTTGTTTGGGCGATGAAGGTAAAATGATACGAACCAACGCCATTTCGGCCTTTATATATTACCTGTTGATTACAGCAATGCTAGGAACAATGATTTACTTAGGTTTTGATCTGTTTTCAGTTTAAAATTAAATTGAAAAATTAAAACGATCTAGGTTAACCTGAACAATATTTTAAACTCTCAAGACTGTTTCTAAAGTTCACTTTCAGATTTAAAGCTTTCAATTCTGTAAATAACATCCATCGTAAGATTTTTTTTATTTGTATTGATTTATATTAAGCTTAAAAATTATTTTCCTTGATTAATTCCAGCACAATTGAAATACTATTTTCTTAACTTTAAATAAAAAATATGCCTGAATTACCAGAAGTACATGGTTACAAGACTTATATTGATAGTACCTCACTGCACCAACGTATTATTGCTTTAGATTGCAGGGATTCAAGGTTACTAAAGCAGTCCAAATCCTATTTTGAAACTCAATTAATCAATCATGAGTTCAAATCAACTCACCGCATTGGTAAATATTTATTCGTTGAAACTACTAGCGAGAAAGTCTTGGTTATTCATTTTGGAATGACCGGTCGGCCTAATTATTACAAAAGCGAAAGTGACCGGCCAAAATTTGGTCATATTCAGTTATCTTTTGAAAATGGATATCATTTTGCTTTCGAAAACAAACGAAAATTTGGCTGGTGGGATCTGACGGATTCTATCTCTAATTTTAAAGCAGATCATAAGCTGAGTGATGATGCCAGAGATTTGTCTTTGGAAAATTTTAAAGCCTCTGTAAGTGCTCGCAAAACGGATATTAAGAAAATCATCATGGATCAAAGCGTTGCTGCAGGAGTTGGTAATTGGATGGCAGATGAGATTCTTTACCAATCCAGAATTCATCCCACTAGAAGAGTAGATCAAATGACATCTGAAGAAATTGAATCGGTATTTGATGCTATGAAAAAAGTAATTGAAGTGGCTATTGAAAATGATGCGCATTATCGAGATTTTCCAGAAGATTTCCTGATGCATTTCAGAAAAGAAGGAGAGACTTGTTTCCATACCGGTGCCGAAATTGAAAAAATAAAAGTTGGAGGAAGAACTACTTATTTTTCTCCAGAATGGCAGAAAAAATAAATTCAGCACCAGACAATAGAGCAGTCAAAATTCATGTTGTCGATCAATATAGACTTCAAAAACAGTCTATACGAAAAGGAAATTCATAATTACATTGATGCTTTTATCGCTAGTAAATTGTGCTCTGGAATCAAGATACAGTTTATCGAATGATGAAAAGATAAATACTGAACTCCTTGGAGAATGGTTTGTTGAGGGAAATAATGAAGAGAAACTTATTGTCGAGAAACACGGAGCAAAAACCTATAAGCTAATTTTGAAAGTTTCAGATAAAACAGATGAGTTGATTTCTTATTCAAAAACGATTGAAGGATATCAGGTGATGAATTTGCAAACTGAATTTGAGGCTGATATTATAAATGTTTTTTATGGTTTTGAAATTAATGAGAAAACCTTTGCTTTTCACGAAGTTGATGACGCTTTAAGAAATGAAGAATTCAAGTCGAAAAGCTGAACTTTTTGAATTCTTCAAGCAAAACATTCACAAGGAGAATTTTTTTGTAAATAAAACAGAATTGCAGAAAAAATGAAACTTTAAATTATTTCATTAATCCAATTGTGAAATTTTATTTTATTCAATAAATCAGTCCCTTTATTATGCCTGCAATCACATCTTGAAGTTTCAGATTAACTTTCACTATATTCTTCTGAAAAGTTACTTTATTTGAAAGTCTCAATTTGATATGAAATAAACGTGTTTATGTAACTTCCTTCCTTAAAACTTCCAATGGAGGTTTATTGATGACGCTCAGGCTGTTGCTAAGTCCTATGACGAGTACAAGTAAAACAATACCAGGAAAAATAATAAAAATTGGGATGAGTGACGGAACAAAAGGAGATTCAAATACCAGCCAGGCCAATAATTGACTGCTGATGAAAGATAAGGCAACACCAGATAAGCCTCCAAGGACGCCTAGATACAAGTATTCTAAAGCATTAATGTTTATGATTTGACGGCCTTTGGCTCCGAGTGTTCTTAGTAATACACTTTCTTTAATACGTTGATATTTGCTGGTTCGTATGGCACCTAGAAGCACAATAATGCCAATCATAATACTGAAGAAAGCCATGAAATTGATAATCCAGGAAATTTTACCTAACAGCGTTTCTATGACGTTGAGAATCTGCCTTAGATCAATAATGGATACATTGGGGTATTTTTCTACCAATTCTTGTTGTAGAACAGCAGATTTTTCATCGCCAGGTACTTTAGTGGTTAAGACATGAAATTGAGGAGCTTTTTCTAAAAGGCCTTTTGGGAAGACGAGCGAGAAATTGAGCTGCATTCTAGACCAATCCACCTTTCTAATACTTCCCACTACAGCATCCTGTAAAACGCCTTGAATATTGAAGACCAGCTGATCACCAACTTTAACTTTTGCATCTTCTGCAAAATTTTCACTTATGGATACGGGAACTGGGTTTAAGTCTTTTGCCTGTGATGTCCAGGTTCCACTTTCGAGGGTTTCTGATGCAATAAGTGAATCGCGATATGTCGTGCGGAATTCATGATTTAAGACCCATCCGTTTACCTGAGATGTGGAATCTTTTCTGATTTCAGCTACTGATTTTCCAGCAATGCTTTGCACACGCATAGTCACTATAGGAATATCACTCAAAACTGGTAAATCGTATGTGTTTATAGTTTTAGCTAAGTCCTCTCGTTGATTACTTTGCACGTCCAGCAAAATAATATTTGGACTATCCGTCTCAGATTCTAAAGAAGCCTGTGCCAACAATAAATCTTTGCTGAAATAAAGTGTACTGATTAAAAAAGTTCCAACGCCGATGGCGAGGACAAGTGTTAAGGTTTGGTTTTGAGGTCTGAAGAGGTTCTGTAAACTCTGTCTGGCTACAAATCCCCAGTTATGCGGAAAATATTTCCTTATAGTTCGCATAAACAGATAAGCTATGCCTGCCAAAATTGAAAATGTAGCTAAAATCCCACCCACAAAAGCAAGTGAATACTTCCAGTCTTCTAGTAACCAGAGCGAAAACAAAAATATGAACAGAAAGATGGCTATTGAAACAAAAATAACAGCCTTTCTGGATTTAGTAGAATTTTCCTTTATGACGCGTAAGGCTTGCAATGGTGAAACGTATAGAGTTCCAATTAAAGGATATAGAGCAAATAAGACTGACATAAGAATTCCAAGTAGAATGCCCATGACGATCACTTGAACCGAAAATGTAAGTTGAACATCAACAGGCAATAATCCTTCTAATAGATAGGGGAATAATTGCTGAAGCAGAAGTCCAAGGGCTGTTCCCAAAATACCTCCAATGAATCCCATAAAAGCCACTTGAATGAGGTAAATCAAAAAAGTTTGTCTTTTGCTGGCTCCCAGGCATTTTAAAACAGCGACCGCTCGCAATTTTTCTTTTATGTAAATATGAATAGCGCTGGCTATTCCAACACAGCCTAAAAGCAAAGCAATAAACGCTACTAGATTTAGGAATTTTCCAAAATTTTCGTAGCGACGTCCTAGTCTTTCGCTGGTTGAGGTATGGGTATCAAGATCAGCCTCTTCTGAATCGAGAATCGGGTCTAAGTTTTCATCAAGCTTTTCTAAATCTGTATTTGCATCAGCAGTAAAGTAAAATTCATAATCTATTCTACTTCCTGTCTGTACCAAGCCTGATTCTTCAATGAAACGATATGGAATAAGCACGGGTGGCGCTACAGAACTGAAAATAGCCGTGCTCCCTGGAACAGATTTGAGTGCACCAGCAATTGGTAAAGTCACTTTACCAATTTTGATACTGTCTCCAGTTTGGATTCCTAGTTGAAGCATAACGGTAGCATCCACTAATGCAGAACCCTGATTCTGGTAAGATGTTGCAGCATTTTTCGGCTCTGTTTCCAGTTCCCCGTAAAATGGGAACCCGCCTTTGATTCCTCTTACCTGCATCAATTTAGTCGCCTTATTCTGTGGAAATGCAGCCATCGATGCAAACTTAATTTCACTGGCTTTAGGGCCACCCAGTGAATCCATAATTTGCAAAACCCGCTCATTGGGAGGATCATCGCTATCAATTTTAAAATCTGCACCCATCAAGGCTTTAGATTCTGATGAAATATTGTCTTTTAGCGTCACGCCAAAGGATTGTATAGACACCACTGCAGATATACCAAGCACGATGGATGCTATAAAAAGGATCAACTTGTTCCCGCTGGACTTGCCATCTCGCCAGGCCATTTTGAAAAGCCATTTCAAACCTGGTTTTGAGTTTTTTGTTTTACTCATTGCACTTGCTTTTCTCTATTTTCGACAATTTTCCCTCCTTTCAGTCTCAATATATGCTGCGTTTTATTGGCCAATTCTATATCGTGGGTAACAATGATAAGAGTAGTCCCAGATTCTCTGTTGAGATCAAAAAGCAGCTCTTCCACTTTTTCTCCAGTTTCAGCATCTAGATTTCCAGTAGGTTCATCTGCAAACAGAATAGAGGGTTTAGTGGAAAAAGCACGTGCCAAAGCCACACGTTGTTGTTCGCCTCCAGAAAGCTGAGAAGGATAATGGTGAATACGATCTCCTAAACCTACTTTCTCCAGTAGTTCTTTACCTATTTTTAAAGCTTTTTTGTCACCTTGAAGTTCCAAGGGAACAGCTACATTTTCCAAAGCCGTTAAGGTTGACAATAGTTGAAAATCCTGAAACACAAATCCAATGTGTTTATTTCTAAGCAGCGCACGTTCATCTTCATCTAGATTGCTCAATTCACTTCCACATAAGGTTATAGAACCAGAGTCCGGGCTATCAAGTCCCGCGCAAAGCCCAAGTAAAGTTGTCTTTCCACTTCCCGATGGACCAACGATAGCAAAAGTTTTCTGTTCTTCTACTTCGAAGTTGATGTCCTGAAGTACTTTTAGATTCTTGGAACCGCTAGAATAGCTTTTCTCAAGATGGTAAACGTTTAATATCTTTGCCATGTGAAATTGAAATTATTGACTTTCTTAAAAAAGAAAACAAAATAAAGAAACAGTTTGGTTATAAACCCCTTTGTTATGAGAAACTTAAGGCGCTTCGGCGCAATTATTATGGTAGTAATGCTATTTTCCTGTGGAGAAAAAACTGAAAAGCAACCCGAAAACACGCCTTCTAAAGAAGCAAAAACTGAAACAGAATCTAAAGAAAGCGAGAAAGATGTTATTCTTTTCTTTGGGAACAGCCTCACTGCGGGAATGGGACTAGAACCTTCTGAAGCTTTTCCTGCATTAATTCAAAACAGACTGGATTCCCTCGGTTATGATTATGAAGTCGTCAATGCCGGATTGAGCGGTGAAACTACAGCTAGTGGAAAAAATCGGATTGACTGGGTGCTGAAACAAAATGTAGATATTTTTGTTTTAGAACTGGGTGCTAACGATGGCCTGCGAGGAATACCACTAAAGGAAACTCGCCAAAACCTTCAGGATATCATCACTATAGTAAAAACTAAAAATCCAGACACTCAAATTGTTCTTGCAGGCATGCAGATTCCGCCTAATATGGGACAGGACTACACTTCAGAATTTAAGAATATTTTCCCTGAACTGGCCGATAAATACGATGTTGGCCTTGTTCCTTTTCTTTTAGAAGGCGTGGCGGGTGATCCAAACCTCAACCAACAAGACGGAATTCACCCCACCGCCGAAGGCTACAAGATTGTTAGGGAAAATGTATGGAGTGTTTTGAAAGACTTAATAGATAAAGAATAAGAAATTGCAATTTTTATTTTTCAATAAATCCTTTTGCTGTCTAGTTTGATTTTGATTCCAATACATTAGGAGTTCTACAATACATTGCTTCGTTTCTATAAGTTAGCTTAATGATTTCAGTTTTGTTAGGAGGTTCAACTGAAAGTGATACGTTGGTTTGGTGTTTTAGATGTCACCTAATTATCGAGATATTATTCTCGTGACAAGTTTTTGAGATCGCCCGGATTCATCAACAGGATCCGGGTGAGTATAGGTTTATAACTAAGCAAAAAAGCTTTATGGTATTTTCATTCTATTTCTTAGAGTCGATTTAAAAAATTATTTCCTCGAGTTTCTTATTAATTCTAATACTTATCAGACTATAACTTTACAAAATTAATCCAATATCATGTTAATCAAGCCCTATAATTTCATTCAGAGGGTTTCACAAACATAATTCTTATCAAATTTTAAATTTTCCGAAAATCTTCAGAAGTCATCTTGCCAAGCTGGATATTTAGGTCCACGAAAAATATAAAGCAATGTATTGTAGAGCATAAATTTACGATGCGCAAAATCTTCTAAAATAAAATAAGGATGGACTTCCAAATTGTTATTTTGTTAACATTCAGATTCTATTCACAATTAAACTGTAAAGTTTAGAAAAAAATATTATTTTAGGCTTTAATTAAGAATAATAGCAATAGAATCAACTCTTTGCAAGATATGACGCAATTTGAACTTTGTTGCTTTCTTAATTGTTAAACAATTCATTCAATCAAAAAACAGAAGATTTTTATGAAAAGAAGAAAGTTTGTTCAATTAAGCGGAATGGGTGCAGGCGCAGCCATGCTGGTCCCTTCTATGATGATGGGGAGCAGCATCACAGCCGATGCACTTTTGATGCCTGGCATGGATATCCTAACCAAAAGGAAACTTGCAGATGTAGCCTTGAACACTGCTAGATCTCTTGGTTCTACCTATGCTGATGCAAGGATAGGTCGATATCTTAACCAGTACGTGTTTACGAGAGAAGATAAAGTTCAAAACGTGGTCAATACCGAGTCTTTTGGGATTGGGATTCGTGTCATTGCTAACGGTACCTGGGGGTTTGCTTCCACCAATAGTGTCACTGAAGACGGAATCATGAAAGCTACGCAACAGGCTGTAGCCATAGCGAAAGCGAATTCTAAAATTCAAAAAGATCCCGTTCAACTGGCACCAGTCGAATCTCATGGTGAAGTGTCTTGGAAAACTCCAATTAAAAAAGACTTTAAGAGCGTGCCGGTTTCGGAAAAAGTAGATTTACTACTCAGTGCAAATGCAGCTGCGATGGAAAACGGAGCTAATTTTGTGAATTCTGCCTTGTTTATGGTCAATGAACAAAAGTATTTTGCTTCTACGGAAGGCTCTTATATAGATCAGGACATTCATAGGATTTGGCCAACTTTTGGCGTGACGGCCATCGATCGCGGGGCAGGAAAATTTAAATCCCGTCAGGCTATGAGTGCGCCAATGGGAATGGGGTACGAATATATGGATGGTTTGGAATCTGAAAAACTCGAAGGTCCTTCAGGACTAAGACTTTACCGTAATAGTTATGACATCGTAGAAGATGCGACTTTGGCAGCCAAGCAGGCTAAGGAAATGCTTACAGCAAAATCTGTGCAGCCTGGAAAATATGATTTAGTTTTAGAACCTAATCATTTAGGCCTCACCATCCATGAGTCTGTGGGGCATCCACTCGAGCTTGACCGGGTACTTGGTTACGAAGCCAATTATGCCGGAACGAGTTTTGCCACATTAGATAAGTGGAAATCTGGTGATTTCAAATATGGAAGTGATATTGTTAACCTTGTTGCAGATAAAACACAGAAACATTCACTTGGAGCTGTCGGTTATGATGATGAAGGGGTGAAAACCAAGAAATGGGATTTGGTAAGAAATGGTGTGTTGACCAACTATCAGGCTATCCGGGATCAGGTTCATATGATTGATCAAAAAGAATCTCATGGTTGTTGCTATGCTCAAAGCTGGAATGATGTCCAGTTTCAGCGCATGCCAAATGTTTCCTTAGAAGCAGGTAAAGAAAAATATTCAATCAATGACATGATTAAGAATGTAGAAAAAGGAATTTACATCGCAGGTCGTGGATCCTATTCTATAGATCAGCAGCGATACAACTTTCAGTTTGGAGGTACTGTATTTTACGAAATCAAAAACGGAGAAATCGTTGGCATGCTAGACGATGTTGCTTACCAGTCCAACACACAGGAATTCTGGAATTCTTGTACTAAAATTTGTGATGAAAACGACTACCGTATGTTTGGTTCTTTCTTCGATGGAAAAGGTCAGCCTTCCCAAGTAAGTGCTGTTTCTCATGGAAGTTCTACTTCCAGATTTGACGGAGTCAATGTGATCAATACAGGTAGAAGTGTTTAATAATCGGTGAATTAAAAAAGAACTATAGAAATGGCAATATATACCAAAGAAAAAGCAAGGCAAATCATGGAAAAAGCATTGAGCTTTTCTACTGCAGATGCTTGTGTGATCAATATGGGAGGTAGCGAAAGTGGAAACATTCGTTATGCCCGAAACACGGTTTCCACGTCTGGACACCGTTCTAACCAAACCCTTGCTGTAGAAGCTAGTTTTGGGAAGAAATCCGGAACCGCAACGGTAGATGAATTTGATGATGAATCTCTAAAAAGTGTTGTTAAAAGAGCGGAAGAACTGGCAAAACTATCTCCAGAAAACCCAGAGTTTATGTCTCCGATGTCTCCGCAGGTTTACGATGAGTCTATCACTTTTGTAGAAGCCACAGCGAATATCAAACCAGAATTTCGTGCAGGGGTTGCTGCCAAAAGCATCAATCCAGCTTCAGAACAAGAAGTAACTGCTGCTGGTTTTTTGGACGATTCATCTGGATTCAGTGCCATACTGAATTCCAACGGATTATTTGCTTACAATAAATCAACTAATGTTGATTTTACAGTTACTATGAGAACAAACGATGGCACTGGATCTGGCTGGGTTTCTCGCGACTTCAACGATGTTCGTAAATTCAATCCGGAAGAAGCTGCTAAAGTGGCGATTGATAAAGCTGTAATGTCTCGTGAAGCGAGAGCCATAGAGCCTGGAAAATATACAGTGATTTTGGAACCTGCTGCATCTGCAGACTTACTTAGAAATATGTCTGGGGCTTTTAATGCGCGCACTGCCGGTGAAGGCCGTAGCTTTATGTCAAAAGACGATGGCACCAAAATGGGACAAAAAATTGTAGATGAACGTGTGAATGTTTGGAGTGATCCTTTACATTCCGAAGTGCCGACTTCTACCTGGAATGGGGAAGGTATGCCGCTCAAGAAAATGAAATGGATAGAAAACGGAGTTGTCAAAAACCTGGCTTACAGCAGATACTGGGCTAAGGAGAAAGGAGTAGATCCTGTGCCTTTTCCTTCCAACTTTATAATGGAAGGGGGTGACGCTTCACGCGAGGAACTTATAAAAAGTACTAAAAGAGGAATTCTGGTTACAAGATTATGGTACATCAGAAGTGTAGATCCACAGACTTTATTGTACACAGGCCTTACCAGAGACGGAACTTTTTATATCGAAAATGGAGAAATAAGATATCCTGTGAAAAACTTTAGATTCAATGAAAGCCCAATCATTATGTTGAATAATTTGGAAGCTCTTGGTGAACAAGTAAGAATCAACGGGAATTTAATTCCCTACATGAAAGTCAGGGACTTTACATTTACCAGTCTTTCTGACGCAATATAGCTGAAAAATGATATTCAAAAAACTGATTGGAGTGACGAGTTCACTCCAATCAGTTTTCATTTTCTATAAATTGTAATACATAAGTTTTATTTGTTTATAAATTAGAGGAGTGATTTTAGTTTGAAATAACACTAAGAGCTTTCCGAAATTAAGTTTTCAAAAACGCTAAACTTACTTTTGGTAGAATCTTCAATAGTTGCCGTTTTCAACTTTAAAGGTGAACAATACATATAATGCAATGAGCAGCTTTTTCTTTACTAGACTTCAATACGAATCCGGAGATTGGGATGTGGACCAGCGTATGCCTTCCAATTTGCTTAACTCTCTTGTAGAGTATACCACACTGAGAGTAGATACGGTAGAAAATATTGTTCCTTTAAGCAGTGATGAGGTATTCAAATGTCCCTTTTGCTATATCTCAGGACATAAATTGGTACAATTTACCGCAAAGGAAAAAGCCAACTTTGAAAAATATGTAAAAAACGGAGGTTTTGTTTTTGCTGATGATTGTAATCATGACATTGATGGACTTTTTGCTAAATCTTTTGAGCGTCAAATGGAAGAGATCTTTGGTCCTGCAGAATTATCCAAAATTCCTAACACTCATGAGTTGTACAACGTCTTTTTTGAATTTGAAGATGGTCCACCAACTACATCTCAGGAACTGAACGGTTGGGGAGATGATCTGGTGCATGAATACCTAAAAGCTATTGTGATAGATGGTAGAATAGGTGTGTTGTACAGTAACAAAGATTATGGCTGCGAATGGGATTATGACTTTAGGAACAAACGATTTTACAAGATAGATAATACCCGATTTGGAGTGAACATCGTGATGTATGCACTTACATCTTAAATCAAAAAAAATATGGATCAGCCACTAGCCGATTTAGACCAGGAAGTCAAAAGACTTACTAAAAAACTCAAAACTCTTAAAGCAGAAATTGCCAAGGTTATTATAGGTCAGGAAGAAACTGTAGACCAGTTACTCATCACGTTTTTGGCTGGAGGCCATGCCCTTCTTGAAGGTGTGCCTGGCTTGGCGAAAACACTTATGATTCGAAGTCTTTCAGAGGCGATAGCACTCAAATTTAATCGAATTCAGTTTACGCCAGATTTAATGCCATCAGATATTATTGGAACAGAAATTCTCGAAGAAGACCATACCACGGGAAGGAAGTTTTTCGAATTCAATAAAGGACCGATTTTCGCAAACATTATTCTTGCAGATGAAATCAACAGGACGCCACCCAAAACTCAGGCTGCTCTTCTGGAGGCTATGCAAGAATTTGAAGTGACCTATTCAGGTAAGACTTATAAGCTGGAACGGCCGTTTTTTATTTTAGCTACACAAAATCCAATTGAACAGTCAGGCACGTTTACATTGCCAGAAGCACAACAGGATCGTTTCTTGTTTTACATTAAAATAGGTTATCCAACCGAAGCAGAAGAGCATCAAATTTTGAAGTATACAACAGGCTCTTTAAAATCTAATATTAAACCTGTACTTACTGGGGCTGAAATTTTGAGGTTACAAGAATTAGTGCGAGAAGTTCCAATCAGTGATGAGTTGATTTCTTACGTGAATACATTGATTCGTGCAACTCGACCGGAAACCAGTAAAAGTGAATTTGTAAAAGAATGGGTAAGCTGGGGGGCTGGACCAAGAGCCGGACAGGCTTTAATTTTAACAGCCAAAGCCAGAGCTTTACTTCAGGGAAGACTGGCCGTAACTCTAAAAGATCTTGAGCATTGCGCTTATCCTGTTCTGCGGCATAGAGTGATTGTGAATTTTAAATCTGAGGCAGAAAACATTACATCCGATAAGGTAACTTCGGAATTATTGGGATCTATATTTCCTTCAAAATAAATAATTAAAGTGAAGCAAGACTATCGGCTATTACTAAAACCAGAAATTATCAATAGTGTAAGTGGCTTGGCTCTTATTTCTAGAGTTGTTGTAGAGGGACATTTGTCTGGTTTAAACCATAGCCGAAGTTTGGGTTCGGGAATGGAATTTAGCCAGTACCGTGGCTATGAAGTCGGTGATGATATGCGACTTCTGGATTGGAAAATGCTGGCAAGGTCGGGAAGATACTACATCAAGCAATCTGAGATAGAAACCAATATCTCTGTAAAGTTTATTCTCGATGCCAGCAAATCTATGCAGCATGAAGAAAAAGGAATGACCAAAATGGATTTTGCTAGAGTTCTAACAGCTTCTTTAGCCTGGCTAGCTCAATCTCAGGGTGATGCAGTGGGTTTATTTGCTCTGAATGAGCACAATTTATATGCGTTACAAGCACGTGTTCAAAAAAAGTATTTCAAACGTTTACTACAAGAATTAATCAATATTGAATCTAGAGGGAAATGGCCCAAAGATCCACAAGTTTTTGAGAAATTACACAGTCGAAGTCAAAAGGAACTTATTTTCTTTATTTCAGATTTACATGAAGAAGCATCGGAGTTGACCAATGTTATTACAAGATTGAAAACTTCCAGAAATGAAGTGGTTGTTCTTCATATTTTAGGTAGTGATGAATTAGAATTCAATTACAAAGGCGCTCTCACATTTGAGGATTTGGAAACGGGAACCAAACTAGAACTTGATGCAGAAAAAGCGCGTCCTTCGTATTTAAAATCTTTAGAGGATTCCATAAAAGCTACCAGAGACATTTTATTAGCCAACGCTATAAGCTATCAACTCTTTCGACTCGATGATCCCATTGGAGAAGCCCTCCAATTGTTACTAAAAAAACGTACCAACTTGATGTAATATGGTTTTTCTCAATCCTTCATTTTTTTGGGCTCTGCTAGGACTTAGCATTCCTTTGACAATCCATTTGTGGAGCAGAAAGCAAGGAAAAACTATAAAAGTTGGGAGCATTAAATTTTTGCAAGATTCAGATTCTAAAAGAAGCAGAAGCATCAAATTGAATGAACTTTGGTTGTTATTACTCAGAATACTGCTCATCACAGTCTTGGTTTTTATCATGTCTGAGCCAAGATGGAATTACAAAACTGAAAAAACACCTATCACGTACCTGGTAGAACCTTCATTATTGGGTGTGACAAAATCCAAAACGTTTCTAGACAGTTTAGCTTCGGAGGAGGAGGTAAGATTCTTAAAATCAGATTTTCCCGCCTATGATTCCGAGTTTTTAGAAACGAAAAATTTAGAAACTCCCTACTACTGGCAATTAGCCAGAGAAATGAAGTCTTTAAAAACAGATAGTATTGTGGTTTTTACAAATGCATTTTTAAGTGGTTTAAAAGGTAAAAGGCCAGAAATTGACAAAAATATTTATTGGTTCAATCTTAATTCTGATGAATCAAAAACTAATCTAGTTGGAGCAATACAAGATAAAAATGAGGTTGAAATTATTTCAGCAATAAGTAAAGCTGAGGTGTTTAAATTTGAAAAAGAAATACAAAGTATAAATGCTGAAAGTAGAGATTCAATTCTTATAGTTGAAAAGGATACTTTACGGATAAATATGTATTTTGAAGACAAATTTAAAACTGAAAGCAAATATTTAAAAGCGTCTTTTTTAGCTATATCAAAGTACTTGCGTCATCCTATTGAAATTCTAAATATTAAAAAAGAGGATAATCTTAAGTTGACGTCGAATAATTTATTGGTTTGGTTGAGCGATGATACTGTTCCAAAAACTGAAGGGAAAGTTTTGAAATTCAAAAAAAATATTTTCGCAAATTCACTCATTGAATCTGCGAATTTTGAAAATGAATATGACCTCACAGCAGAATTAAATTCAGAAAATAGTATTGAGGAACATTTGGGCAAGCAGCTTATTAAATTACTGCACCTTTATCCTGAACTGAAAAAAGAAGCTGAAACTTACGACCGACGGGTTATGAATATGGAGCTCATTAAACCTAATTTTAAAGAAGGTTTTAAATTAAACTCTGAGCAAGAGAGAAAAGAGTTTTCTAATTTTTTATGGTTATTTTTTATCGTTTTACTCTTATCAGAAAGAGTATTATCAAGGTATAGAATGCAATGAAACAAACAGGAAAAAGCATATTGATTAGGTTTCAAAAGCAATGGCAAATTTGGTTGTGGCTTGAAGTTTTTTTGTATGCTTTCAGCTCAGCTATTTTAGTCTGGTTCTTAACCCAAAATTGGTTTTTGAGCTTGATAAGTTTTGCACTGATTTTTGTTATGGCACTGTTATTTAAAAAACCATGGGAGATCGACTTAGAAAAAACTAGTAATTACATTGATGCAAGCTCTAATAAACTAGAATATAGTAGTTGGTTATTGTTACAAGAACCGACTGAACTTAGTGGACTGGCAAAACTTCAGCAACAAAAAATATCAAATGCTTTAGAAGCCGAAATAAAAAGAATAAAACCAGAACATCACCTTAAAACGGCGATTATCACATCGGTACTTTTAGTTGTTATAGGTTATCTAGGATTTTATACTGGGATTTCTGAGATCTTCAATTTCAATAGAAATGCAATTTCAGAAGAAGAAAATATGAGTTTTGAGCCAATCGATTTTTTAGCTGTTAAACAACAGGTCCCAGTATTGAAAAATCAATTAGTTACCATCAATCATCCTTCATACACGGGTTTGACAACTACATCCACTTCAAAAATGAACATCAAAGCTTTGGAGGGCTCAAGAGTGACTTGGAATCTTCAATTTGATGCCTCGGTAGATAGTGTTAGCCTTGAAAGCATGGGTAAACATAGGAAAATGATGAAAACCAATCTGAGTTTTTCGGGAAGTACTACTTTGAATAATTCTGGGTTTTATAATTTCAAATTTACCGATACCTCCGGAGCTACTTATTCCTCAGACCTTTTTACCATAGAAGTCATAAAAGACAAAACACCAGTTATTCGTCTAGACAATTTGAAACAATTTACTTCTTTCGAATATACCGATAATAAAGTTTTAAACTTTGGTGCTCTTATCATAGATGATTTCGGAGTAGCAAACGCTCATATCATAGCAACAGTGAGTAAAGGAACTGGAGAATCTGTAAAATTCAGAGAGGAACAATTGGAATTTGATACACCGGTGTCAAGTGGAAAAAAGCAATTGAATCTGTCTAAAACCATAGATCTGGATCAGATGAATATGGAGCCGGGTGATGAACTTTATTTTTATATAGAAGCTAAAGATCTGAAACAACCAAAGGAGAATACTGCCAGAAGTGAAACTTACTTTGCGGTTATCAAAGACACAATTAATTATGGGCCTGGCGTAGAAGGAGGTCTTGGTGTAGATTTGATGCCCGATTATTTTAGAAGTCAGCGGCAATTGATCATTGATACAGAAAAACTGATAGCTCAAAGCGGAAAAATATCAAAAGAAGAATTTAATTCAACTAGTAATGATTTGGGTTTTGATCAAAAATCACTTCGTTTAAAATATGGTCAATTTATGGGAGATGAAGCTGAAGGGGCAATTGCAAATGGTGGAGAAATAATAGAAGATAATGACCACGATCATGATCAAGAAGAAGATCCTCTAACAGAATATTCTCATGCTCACGATAGTGACAACGAGCATAACCTTGTCGCAGATAGTCACGATCATGACCAAGATGAAAACAAGGAAGAGGAAGGTCCCCTGGCAGACTATTTACACGATCATGGCGATCCTGAATCATCAAGTTTATTTACAGACAGCCTTAAGAGTAAATTACGTCAAGCGTTAAATATCATGTGGGATGCAGAGTTGCACTTGCGACTTTATAAACCAGAAAAGTCATTGCCTTATCAATATGAAGCTTTGGAGTTGATACAGGAGATTAAAAACAGCGCAAGAATTTATGTGCACCGCATAGGTTTTGATCCGCCACCAATAAAAGAAAACGCCAGATTATCGGGAGACCTCAAGGATATTGATAATTTCAATAAAAAAGAAGAACGGGACGATTTAGATCAATACCTTTCTATAAAACAAACTATTCTGAGACTGGAAGAGTTAAAAATTTCAGATTCAAAACCCAAGGATACAGATAGAAAGCTCTTTAAGAAAGCTGGGAATGAGCTTGCAAAAAAGGCCATTGCTGAGCCTGGAAGGTTTTTGAAAACACTTCAGCAATTGAAACAATTGGGAGAGAGACAGCAAATATCTCAGGAATTAATAATTGAAGTTCAAAAAGGACTTCTGAAAGCATTGCCTAAAATTGCTCTAGAACCCCAGCGGCAAGGTAGTTTCGGTGGTAAACTCAACGAATTAGTCTTAAAAGAACTAGAATTGAATGAATGATAATCTTACATTTTTAAACGCTGCCTGGGTTTGGCCTGCACTTATTTTTTGGTTGATTTCAATTTTAGTTTTCATCTGGAAAGAATGGACATCTCCAAGAAACAAAGGCTTTATAGTAAAAGTTGTTCTGATCTTTTTTTCGGTGTCTTCTTTAGCTCTGTTGGCTTTAAAACCAGCTATTTTGAAAGAAGTTAATGAAGGAAGAGTTGTAATTACCACTGATAACTTTAAGCAAACTCAATTGGATAGCTTAAAAAAGACTTATCGAAACCTAAAAGTGATAGATTATAATAACGACGAATCTCTGCTGGGACTTGTGAATTCTGAAGAAATTTTTGTTTTAGGCAGTGGGATTGCAAGTTATGATTTGTGGTCTTTAGAAAATACAACAGCGACTTATTTGTCTGGTCATGAGTTGTCGGGTATAATTAAGTTAAATTATAAACAGGAAAATAAAGTTGGTAATCAGCTTGATGTCAAGGGTATTTTCGCAAATCGAAGATTTAAAAACCGACTGGTACTCCAAGATGCTGCAGGAACTGCTTTGGACTCTGCGGTTTTTGGCTCTAAGGAGAAAGAGGGCTTTCAGCTTTCAACCACCTTGAAGGTTTCTGGGAATTATGTTTTTAGTATTATAGAAAAAGATTCTTTAGGTGAAGTGCTAAACCGAAATGCCTTACCGGTAAAAATTCAGAAAAGGAAGGCTCCAAGAATTTTAATTCTGAATACCTACCCAACATTTGAAATCAAATATTTAAAAAACTTTTTAGCTGACTTAGGTCATGAAGTTACCGTTAAAAACCGGATCACTACAGGAAGATATAAGTTTGAATTTTTTAATGCTGAACAAATGAATCTAAGGAGTCTGAATTCTTCAAATTTGGGAGGTTTTGACTTAGTTATATTAGATTCCGGGTTTTTAAAAACCCTTTCCAACTCAGAGCGAAATGCTTTACAAAAATCAATAAAAGCAACGGGATTAGGACTTTTTATACTAGGAGAAGCTAAGGCTTTAAATAATTTGGGCGATTTTTCAGTCTTCACTCTACAGCCTGTTTCAACCTTAGAAGTAGGCTTTGACGAGCTTAAAACAGTGAGGTTGACAACTCAGCCTTTCCGGCTTAAACAAGAATTTGGTTTGGAAGAAATTCATACCTTAAATGCTTCAATTTTTAGCGCCTATAAAAGGTCAGGACAGGGAAGAATTGGTACTACAATGCTTCAAAATACCTGGCAGTTGTTACTAGACGGAAAACAAGAAGCTTACCAGCAAATTTGGTCAGACATTATTGAGCAACTCAGTAAAAGAGAATTTTTATTAGCTTCATTTTCATCAGTAGATAAGTTTGTCCTAAAGGATGAACCTTTCACTTTTCAGTTAAGAACTTCAAAGGAAAATCCAATAATTTTAGATCAATATGACCACCTGATTCCATTAAAACAAGATTTAAATGTTTCAGAAACATGGAGTGGAGTGACCTATCCTTTGTCCCTTGGGTGGCAACGATTAAACATGGAACAAGATTCAACCTCAAGTTTTGAATATTATGTCCACCAATCGGATAGCTGGAAATCCTTACGACATTACCAAACTCAACAAGCTAACATGAAATTCTTCCAAGAGAAGTTTAGAGGCAGTAAGGATATTGATCAAACATATGTTGCTATACATCCATTTTGGTTTTTTGGTATTTTTATCTTTAGTATGACTGGTTTGTGGTTGCTGCCAAAATTGTAATTTGAAGGTGAGTGAAATAAATATTTCAGTTTTTTGGGTCATTTAAAATTCTCAGATTTAAAGCATTGAGGTTTGTTTTGGCAAATCTGCGAAATTGATATCCTTTTTATAGTAAAAAAGTGGTGGGAATTCTCAAGAATTCCCACCACAATGGACTAACTAACAAATGATTAAACTTTGGATAAAGTTTTTAATTGATGTTAATATCTATCGAATAGTCTGTAATTGGTTTTCAGCAACTTTTTCTGAAGCTTCCCAATGTAAGTTTTGCTCATACTTCATGATCTTATTAGAATCAGTAGGATCTATCACCAGTAAATAAATCCATTCGTTATCCAGTAAAGATCTGAGGTTTTCATTTTTCTTTAAAATGGAAGTTATCCTATCTTTTGGAGCCTGAATGTAAACCGACAACCTCAAAGGCTTGTGATAGGCTTTTTGATCGGTTTCGTTGATTGACTGCAAAGGTAATCCTCGTTTCAAATCACCACCATTTCCTTGCATGACTCCAAATCTTCCTGTGACATTATGAGTGATTTTTGTGCCTCCGCCATAATTATCGTTATCTACAGATGAGAAGTAGTAATGGTTGTTAATCCATTGCGTCACCACCATTGGCCCTTGCATGATACCTTCCAAAGCTTTTCCTTCTGTATCCATTTCCCAATCGTAAGAATGAAGGAAACAATTTCCATCCAAGTTGATGCTTTTAGATAAAGATCGTGGTCCAACGATAAATCCGGCATTTTTAGCAAGTCCCCATTCAGGCCTGGTTTCAGACCAGTCGTTTGTTTTTTTATAGGCCGCTTTTATGCTGCTATTTGAATCTCCTAGACGTTCAGTTATTGCTGAGTGCTGGGCTTTTAGAAGATTTCCCTTCAGTTTTGATAATTGATCTTTATGCGACGTAGGCAATTCAGAGTCGAATATGACGATCTCATCCGTGGTGGTGTTATGCTCCGCTCCCAGGAAGAATGTAGAATCTGGTATAAGGACATTCTGTTCTTTTAAAGCTTCTCTCACTTCGGGTTGGTTTGCCAGTTTGGCTAACATTCGGGCATTATGTCTTCCGGGACTGGCTGCGCATGCACCACAATCTAAACTGGATCCAAAAGGATTGTTCGCAGAATGACTACCATGACCTACGAAAAGAATCAATGGCGAAAAGGTTTTCCAACCGGTCAAATCGAAGGCAGATTTTACGATAGCTGTTTTTTCTCCCAGACTTATACCTTCGATAGCAGATGAATTGTTGATGGATTGTATATCTGGATTACAGCTTCCCTCGAAAGATTTTTTTTCTTTCTTTTTAGAATTATAAAGTCGGTCTGGCATGAGTGTTCTTAGAAAAAGGGAAACGCCATAAAAGAAACCCGAACCTTCCACGTAGCCAAATGCTGAAGGTAGCATGTGTTTCATACGTTTCAGGAAGTAATGCGTAAATTTTTCTCTTTCCTGGCGTCTGTGGTAGTTGTCTATTTCTTCCTGGTTTTCATTTTTGGCTTTTTCGGATACTTTATATGCCGAAGCTAAAATGGGTGGACATGATTTTTTGACAATCCCATCACTTAAATTTTCGTAATCCATAGCAATTCCAAAAAAGCCAGCATATCCAAAAGTCTCATAATCCCCTTTGGATTCCACATGTCGTCGAATCAATTCTGATCTTGTATCGATACAAAATACCAGTTGAGCTTCAGGAGTCTTAGCTTTGGTTGTAGATGTGGAAGTATTGTCAGAAGTTTCAAGAATAGTATTTAGTTCTTTGGATAACTTGTTTTGCCATGTTTTTTCCCATGCTTTTAACCACAGGTATTGAAGGTCACTTTTTTCATTTTTTACTGAATGATTTATCTCGGTGTTTAAGAGTTTGAAATCAAGATTATTAGCTATTGAAAGTCTTACAGCTAGATAATCTTCCAAAGTAATTTTGAATTTATTTTGCCATTCTGAATTTGTTTCTGCTCTATATTTGATGTAGCCCGTCCATCCTGGTAGGGCAGATAAATGCTGCTCCAGAATTTTTACTTGTTCTTCTTCAGTATAATTATTTAATAATTCCTCCAAAGCTTCAAGATTTTCTTCAGGTAAAGCAACTAAAGCTTTTAAGTTGAATTCCTGATCGTAACGAACTAGGGCTCTCCAGGCTTTATAAAATCCTTTTTCTTTATTGGGCATACTCCATTCAGCAAGCCCTTCATCCATAAAAGTCATCAGCCATTTAATGACAAGTCTATCAACTTCATGATGAGGATTTTTTGATTCTGTAATTTGAGATTCCATCTGAGAGAGACTCTCTTCAGCTGAAAAATTTATTCCATTTTTTTTGAAAAGATCACTCAATTCCTGCTCATCAATTTCTCCCTGATGCCATGCATTTCTGAAGGTAGATACGCCTGGGAGAAGATGTCCACCAACTAGTTGCTCCGCCTCTGTAGTGGCTTGCTTAAAATGCCTGTTTTCATAACCAGTCAGCGGGTTTGAGGTTACAAAAGCATATAGTGGCCATGTTTTGCCAATCACATGAGATGTAGAATCAATCTTTTGTAGAATGGTGTCTCGTTTCATAAATCTATTTTTTGTAGTAATGAATAGTTTTTTTGTAAGGCTGTGATAAATTCAAAAGCTTAACATAGAGCCAAGGCGATTTGCGATATACGCCAAGTTTCATGATAAAAAATCCAATCAAAAAGATAATTCCAAAGACCACTTGAAGCGTATCCAGAGTTTGTGGAGCCTGAATCATCGGCATCTCAGACATTAGATGTGTGATGCCATTGAAAAGAACTGCGTAAACACTTATTCCTATACTAAAGAGAAGGGCAGAAACCCCAATTTTTTCTATATAGGCAAGACTTTGCTCTTTTACAATATTGTAAGTAGCCTGCCCAACGGTTATAGCAACTATAAGCGTAAGGAAGATACTGCTATCGGTCATGCTGGTTTTTCCGGTTAAATAAGAGAATAAAAAAGCCCCCAAAACTCCAAAGATGGCAACAGCTAACGCTTGCAAAACTGTTATTTTGAGACGTGGCGATTCTTGTGGTGAACTTTGTGAGATTTGCTCACCAGAGGATAGAAATAAGTAAGCTTTATAAAACCCATGTAAAATGAGGTGAGCTACTGCTGCATTAAAAAACCCTAAACCGCATTGCATGATCATAAAACCCATTTGTGCAATAGTCGAACAGGCGAGTTTGTGTTTTACATTCACCTGTATCAACTTCTGAAATTGAGCTAGAATTGCAGTAATTCCGCCTATTATAAACAAAATCCAAAGCGTGTTGGAAAGAATGATCAGGGGAGCAAATAGGGTGAGCAATAAGCCTGAACCGTTGACAAATCCAGCATGCATAAGAGCAGATGCAGGAGTCGGTGAAGTCATCGCTGAGAGCAGCCACTTATGAAAGGGGAAAATTGCAGATTGAATGATGGCGGCGATGATTATTAGTAAGCAAGAAAGAATTAGCATGGAAGAATTAAATTCACTTGTGGCCATCAATCCTTGTAATGTAAATTGACCGCTATCATAGCAGAGCAAGAGAATACCAACAGCCAATACCATAGTTCCTGATATAAAATACCTAAGCGAAAACTTTTCTGCTTGTCTTGCTTCTCCCCAATTTTTATGAACGCCAATCAGTTTTGACATAAAATAACCCATGGCTAACCACGAAATTAATAGGGCTGCAATGTGATTTGACATCACAAAAAGCATGACAGAGAAGGTGAAACCGATACTTAAAAGCGAAAAACGTTTTTGGTATCGAAAACCTGCGAGGTAATTTTTAGAATAACTACTCACTATTGAACTGAAGAACAGAACGGCCGTCCAGATGAGAAGTGTAAATCCGTTAATTCTAAAAATGTCTAAGTAGTCCCAATTGGGAAGATATATCTGATAATAAGTTAAGGCTGAAATGCATATAACGAGTAAAAACCAATGGATTGGAGCAGAGATTCGAGAAAGTAGAGAGATCGATTGGTTCTGCTCATGAGTTTGGCTTTCATTTGCAGATAGAGTATAACTTTCCATAGTTGAATTTTAAAGATTGAGATTAAAACGAGAATGCAATGAAGTCTAGTCGATAGGCTTCAAAGTCAAAACTCCATCGATGCTCAGTTTTTTACCTTCCTTTTTGATAGTAGTGAGATAGTGATCAATTGCTTTCTTCTCGTCTTCTAATTCTTGAATTCTCTGGATGTAAGGTTTTGGGTCTTTATTGTGATCTTGTTCCCAGTGTTGCAAATTTTCGATTTTGTGGTAGTTGATTTTTTGATCGATCAAGGCATGAAGAATATCTGAAGCTTGAGATGGAGTAAATTCACCCTCTACTAATTTTACCTTTTTGTCCTTGATTGTAAAAGTTTGATTTGTTTCCATTGTTAAATATTATTTTGATTTATGACGCAAATATTATAATTTAGATTCATAAATTTTTATTTATATACTTTATACAAAGCATTAAAAAATATTATGAATTACACTTTACATCAATTGATCATATTTTCAGAAATAGCAAATTCAAAAAGTATTACAAGAACAGCAGAAAAACTCCACTTAACTCAGCCAGCTGTTTCCATACAATTAAAAAATTTTCAGGACCAGTTTTCAATTCCACTTACTGAAGTTGTTGGGCGCCAGCTTTATGTGACAGATTTTGGAAACGAAATCGCAGCAGCAGCTAAAAAAATTCTCGATGAAGTAGAAGCTATCAACTACAAAACCAACGCCTTTAAAGGAAAGTTGTCAGGTAGAATAAAAATATCAATTGCTTCTACAGGAAAATATGTCATGCCATATTTCTTAACAGAATTCATGAATATTCACAGCGGTGTGGACCTGGTTATGGATGTCACAAATAAAACAAAAGTGATAAGGAGCTTGGAAAAGAATGAAGTTGATTTTGCTCTTATTTCTGTGTTGCCTAAAAAATTAAAAGTTAATTCTGTGGAACTTATGCGAAACGAACTTTTTTTGGTGGGCGGAAAGCAAATAACTCCAGAGCAGCTAGCGGAAGGGGAACATTTACTTACCAAACTTCCTTTATTATATAGGGAAGAGGGTTCTGCAACACGTAACGCCATGGAAACCTTTATTCAAAAAAATGGTTTTCAAATAAGAAAGAAAATTCAGTTGACGTCAAATGAGGCTGTAAAGCAAGCCGTCATTGCTGGATTGGGTATTTCAATAATGCCACTCATTGGTATAAAAAATGAACTTAAAGCAAAAGACCTTCAGATTATCCCTATTGAGAGTCTGCCCATTTCAAGCATGTGGCAGGTAACTTGGCTTTCCTCAAAAAAATTAAATCCTGTGGCAACGGCTTTTTTAGATCATTTGAAGATTGAGAAGAATAAAATAGCAAAGAAGTATTTTGCCTGGACTGAGGCCTACCGTTGATATGTTGTAATTAATCAATTAGATAACGACTATAATATTATAATTCTTAAACTTTGCTTATGAACAATACTTTCAATGACTTAAAAGCAGTATTTCTTAATTGTACGCTTAAAAAATCTCCTCAGGAGAGTCACACTAGATCTCTAATGGATGTGTCTGCTAACATCATGAAGAAGGAGGGAGTAGAAGTAGAGATAATAAGGCCTGTAGATTATAATTTGCCTGTTGGAGTTCAACCAGACATGTCTGAGCATGGAGAAGATTGTGATGATTGGCCTGGGCTTTACGATAAAATCATAAATGCAGATATTTTGGTATTGGGATCGCCAATTTGGCTTGGAGAGCGTTCTTCTATTGCTTCAAAAGTCATAGAACGATTATATGCTATGAGTGGGCATCACAATGATAAAGGTCAATATGTGTACTATGGAAAAGCTGGAGGTTGTATCATTACAGGAAACGAAGATGGTGTGAAGCATTGTGCTATGGGAATGTTATACGCATTACAGCATTTAGGTTACAGCATTCCGCCACAATCTGATGCAGGTTGGATTGGCGAAGTAGGACCAGGGCCAAGTTATGGCGACAAAGAATGGGATGGTGAAAAATTTGATAAGCCTAAAGGATTTGATTCAAGCTTTACCAACAGGAACACAACTTTCATGACTTATAATCTTTTGCATTTAGCCAAAATGCTAGAAGACCAGGGAGGGTACCCTGCCTACGGAAATTCAAGAAAGGACTGGGATGCAGGTACCCGTTGGAATTTTGAAAATCCAGAATATAGATAATTCAATTTGACATCACGACATTTCAAAATCAATTCGGTATCAAATCCGTTAGATTCTTTACACTTAGTGATGGTTTTTCAGTATTAGGATACAAATATTTACCATTTCTTTCTATGAAAGCAGTTTGCAAACCTGCTTGTTGAGCGCCAACAATATCCCAAGCATGAGCAGCAACTAGCATGGCGTTTTTGGGGTCGCAATTTTCTTTTTTAAGAACATAGTTGTAAGTCTCCGGATGTGGTTTGAATTTCTTAACGGATTCTACGCTGTATAATGAATCAAAATAAAAGTCTAGGCCAGAATAGTTCATTTGCTTCTCTAAAGTACTTTTTCCCCCGTTGGTAAGTGCAACCAACCTGAATCCTTTCTTTTTTAAGTTCACTAAGCCTTCTAAAACGTCAGGATGAGGTTGAAGCTGAGTAATAATAGAAAGCGTAGTCTTTATTTCTTTTTCTGAAATTGATTTCGAGAAACTTTGGGCAGTCATCTCTAAAGTTGCAGCCCCGATTTCACCAAAATCTGAATAGCTACCTGTTAAAGTTTCTACCATGGCAAATTGTATCAGTTTTGGAAACCATTGATCAAAACCTTCTGATGACCCGAGCAACTGATTGATGGATTCTTTCAAGGGAGAAAGGTCAAGTATAGTTTCATTGATATCAAAAATAAGAAGTTGAGGTTTCATGATCTTAGTTTTACATAGCTCTATGAAACTCTGTTTTATCGCGGTATGATTCGTAGCGTTCTTTTGCTATTTCATCCATTTCAAGAGGTCTATTGATGTTTGTGTCTATGTCCTTTAAGCGTTGTTCACCTCCTAAAATCACATCGATATTTTTGCTTAGTAATCCTTCTATCGACTTTTTGGCTACCAACTCCGCACTATCCATGTTTTCAATTTTGGAGGTAATCATCATATCTGTATCGGTGGCAGTAGGGTAGACTGTCATGACATGTATGTTTTCAAATATGAGTTCTCTCCGCATAGCTTCAGAAAAATGTTTAACCCCTGCTTTGGTCGCAGCATATACTGAGTAAAAAGGTTTAGCAATATATCCTAGTCCAGAAGAAATATTCATCAGTCCAGCTTCTTCACTTTTGAGAAGCAAGGGCAAAGCCTTTTTAGTCAATAAAATAAGACCTGTAAGGTTGATGTTGATTTGATTGATAATGTCTGCATCAGAAATAGTTTGTAGAGACCCTGTGCTTATTACTCCCGCATTATTGATCAATAAATCAAGGTTTCCCCACTGTTTATTAACCTCTTTCACTAATCTTTCTATATCTGAAAGTTGTGATACATCTCCCTGAACTAGTATGAAGTTGATGTTTTCAAAATCCTTTTTCAGTTTGTCCAGTTTATCTTGTGACCTACCAATTATAGCAAAATCATTTACCCCACAGGAAATAAGTTCTTTGAGTAAAGCTTTTCCTATGCCAGTACTTCCGCCTGTGATCAGTACTTTTTTTCCTTTTATGTCCATAATAAATTTTAATTCAATTTAATTTTAAATTTCAAACATAGAAAACTTTTGAATTAAATTATTTAGCATAAAAAAACCTCGCTTAAAATTTTAAGCGAGGTTTTTCAAATATTAAATGGATATTATTCGCTATCTAACATAGCAAAGAATTTATCAAGATTTGGCATAATTACAATTTGAGTTCTACGGTTTTTAGCCATATTCTCTTTAGAATTGTTTGGTACAACAGGATCATAACTTGAACGTCCCGCTACAATCAATTGCTCTGAAGGTACATCGAATTTAGTTTCAAGTCTTCTTACAACTGCAGCACTCCGTCTTGCACTCAAGTCCCAGTTATCAACTATATAGCTTTCTTCTTTAATAGTTCTGCTATCGGTATGACCTTCTACCAAAACTTCCAATGACGGTTCAGACTTGATGACATCAGCAATTCTTGATAGGATATCGTCGGCATCTCTTCCCACTCTAAAGCTACTATCACCAAATAATAGGTTGTCATCAATATTGATTTTGACCATGGTTTCTTCAATGGAGACATTAAGGTCTTTTCCAGAATCTCCTAATTTTTTTGAAATATTATGAGAGATAGCAATATTTAAAGAATCTTTCAATGAAGTTGCTCCTGCTAGTTTAGATGCAGGAACATTTTTTAACGTTTTTCTCATGGCTTCTTTGTTCTTTTCTGAAAGCACCAGACTTTCATTGGGAACACTTACCATCATGCCGTCTTTTTCAGTTTGTAGCGAAGCAATTTTGCTATTGTATCGCTCCACACGCATTTCAATTTGGTTCATTTGATTCTCCAACTCTTGCTTTTCAGTACGAGTTTGCATCAATTCCGATTTTGTGTCGTCACGATCTTTCTCTAGTTCGGTGTATTTTTTCTTGGATACACAACTGGATAAAACTGCAACTGCACTTAAGGTTAGAATTATTTTTCTGGTTTGCATAATTTTAAGTTTTGATTTGTTGACGTAAATAACGGAAGTTTGCTACAGTATGTTGTATTTGCAGACTTAGAATTTCGTTAAAATATTTGATTAGCGAGGCTAAGAACTGTTTTAAGACTGATTATTGGGATAAAAACGTTTGAGCCGACTTGCTGAAATTCCGATCTTAAAAAAGAAAACTAAAAGGCTATCAATGACTAGCTGCTTAATCACGCCTTTTTTCGTAAACCTTCTATTGGAAGTTTGGACTGAAGATTTTAGCTTTTTGAATTTTCCATGTTTCCGGATTCGTTTCTGGATTTCTACATCCTCCATAAAATCGATGTTCTTGTACCCATTAATGCGCTTGAAGATCTCTGAGTCGATGAAAATGGCATGGTCACCATAAGTGAAAAATTCTATGCTGAATTGACTACACCAATAATAAAACTTAAAAATGGGATGAGAATCATCCATCTTAAGTCTGAAGCTACCACCAATCACTTTTGGGTTTTGCGTTAGATCTAATATGTCATTATAAAAGGTCTTTGGTAAAAACGTATCGGCATGGAGAAATAAATAGATGTCACCAAATGCGTGTTTTGCGCCGTAATTCATTTGTACGGCTCTGCTTTTTGGAGATTGAAGCACATTTATATTTTTGAATCTTTGAGCAATTTCTAAAGTTCTATCAATGCTACCACCATCGACGACGATGGTTTCAAAATGGCCTTCAAGATTTAAGGTATGTTCAAGGACTTCAGCAATATACTTTTCTTCATTTAAGGCTGGTATTATAATACTAATGAGCATAAAGCGATGTATCTAAAGGCATAAAGTTAACTAGAAGCAAAATCAGATTATAAACTCCCTATACTGAATGAGTTTATAACAGAAAATGATAATGAATGCCAAAGCTCCTATTAACTCAACAAAAGTGGAAGCCAAAAATCCGATGAATGAACCAAAAGCTGCTCTGAGTGCCTGCTGACTTTTCATCTTAGAAAAGACAAGTTCTGCTATGTAAGCGCCCAGAAATGGAAAAATTAAAACCGTTAAAGGAATAGGCGTAAAGAGGCCGACGACAAGACCAATGCCAGCACCATACATTCCGTACTTGCTACCACCAAACTTTTTAACCCCCAGCATCGGGATGAGGTAATCCAGTATAAAAATAACCACCGTTACACTCAAAGTGATCCAAAGCAAATTGGAGCTGATTTCTACTTCTGGCACAAAATAGAGGAGGAGGATTCCAATCCATGATATCGGCAGTCCTGGCAAAACAGGTAGAAAACTACCTATGATTCCAACGATACAACATATAAAGCCAAGACTGATCAGGAGGATGCTCATGTGTTTATTTTGTGTCAAATTGAACTTAAACATAAAGAATTAGACTTAGTAAATCTTACTTTTGTTCAAAATTATTTCATGAGTTCGCTTTATATTCATATCCCTTTCTGTAAGCAAGCTTGCCACTACTGCGACTTTCATTTTTCGACGTCGTTGAAGTATAAAGACCAATTGATTCAGGCAATTTGCATGGAACTTGTAATGCGAAAAGATGAGCTTCCAGGCGTGGTTAAAAATATTTATTTTGGTGGAGGAACGCCGAGTTTACTTACCGAAGAAGAATTGAATGTGATATTTGACACCATTTATTCTGAATATATCGTAGTTGATAAGCCAGAAATCACCTTGGAAGCTAACCCAGATGATCTGGATCTGGGATATCTGCAGATGTTATCGAGAACGAAAGTTAACCGATTGAGTATTGGTGTTCAGTCGTTTTTTGAAAAGGATTTGAAGCTGATGAACCGGGCGCACAACGCTCATGAAGCTGAAACTTCTATTTTGCTGGCTAAACAGTTTTTTGATAATATCTCTATCGACCTGATTTACGGTATTCCAGATATGAACGAAGAACGGTGGAAAGAAAATCTGGCAAAAGCTATAGAACTTGACATTCCCCATATTTCCAGTTATGCGTTAACGGTGGAGCCCAATACTGCTTTGAAACATTTTATAGATAAAGAAATCATTCCGCCTGTAGACGATGACTTGGCCAAATCACATTTTGATATTTTGGTAGAAACCATGGAACAAAATGGTTTTGAAAATTATGAATTTTCGAACTTTGGAAAAACTGGCTACTATTCTCAGAATAACACTGCTTATTGGACGGGAAAATTCTATTTGGGTATTGGTCCTTCAGCACATAGTCATGTCAACTCCACAAGAAGCTGGAATATCAACAACAATCCCAAATACATCAAAGCTATAATAGCTGGAGAATTACCAGCAGAGCGCGAAGAATTGTCGTTGACCGACCGCTATAACGAATACATCATGACAGGTCTTAGAACCAAGTGGGGCGTCAATGTGAAAGCGGTTGAGACCGAATTTGGCCTAAACTATGCTGCCTACCTTATGGACCAGATTCAAGATTACCAGAAACAGGGATTGTTGGCGCTAAATGGGGATATGCTGAATGTTACAGCCGAAGGAAAATTTCTTTCAGACGGCATTGCATCAGAACTATTTATGTTGAATTTGAAGTAGTAAATTGAAATTGTTGATATGAATATCGAAGAATTCAGAACGTACTGCCTAAGCAAACCAGAAGCGACTGAAGACTTTCCTTTTGAGGAGGATACAATCGTCTTTAAAGTCAGAGGAAAATTATTTGCCCTCACTTCTTTGAAAAAATGGGAGGCTGGCGACCACAGTATCAATCTGAAATGCGACCCCGAGAAAGCCATAGAGTACCGAGAGAAATATCCAGATGAGGTTTTTCCAGGGTATCACATGAACAAAAAGCATTGGAATACGGTGGTTGTCGATGGACCACAACTCTTTCCAAAATTCATTCAGCACCTCATCAATCATAGTTATGAATTGGTGGTGAGCAAAATGCCAAAATCCCAGCGGCAAGGTCTGCTTCCCTGATTGAATTCAATAAACTTCATCATTTCATAGCGGCAGATAATTCAATAACTCTATTTTTGTAGCTTAATTTTTATGCATATGCCAACGCCAGGATCTATTTATTCTGAATTTATTACAAGATATACCAAAGATTTAAAAGCGATAAAAACTCAATTATTCTGGTCGAGTATGTTGAGGTTAGCCGTTTTTGTGGCTATTGCCTTATCGGTTTACTTGTTTTGGTCATCCACAAGAATCGTCATTGGTTCCATAATAATTGGAATTGTATTGTTTTTAATTTTAGTCACCAGACACTCTAAAATCCAGTATAAAAAAGCCAAACTGAAAGCTTTACTTCAGCTCAACGAAACTGAGCTAAACGTCTTAAAAAGAGAATTCTCCGATTTGCCGGCTGGAGATCAATATAAAAATCAAGAGCATGAGTACAGTCAAGATATCGATATTTTTGGAAAACACTCATTCTTTCAGTATCTGAATAGAACAGCTTTAAAAGAAGGTGAGGAAAATTTAGCTTCCAAACTCACCTCCAATTCTATTGATCATATCGAGCTTCGGCAAAACGCTATCAAGGAATTGGCGGAAAAAGTGGAGTTGAGACAAAACTTCACAGCAGATGCTATTTTGGTCGATACCGAAACCAAAGCCAGCAGTATCGTTAATTGGATTACTCAGTATAAAACGTTTGTCCCAAAATGGATGTCTTGGTTTCCAGCCTTGTTTTCAATAGTATCTCTTGTAGTAATCACAGCTTATTTCTTCAATTTTATCACAGGTGCTCAATTGTTGCTTTGTTTTATAATTGGACTAGGTATTACAGGTGCTTTTTTAAAACGCATCAATAAATTATCCAGTCATGTGAGCCAGGCGCAAAGCACCTTTCAGCAATACTTCAAACTTTTAAAATTAATAGAAGACGCTGAGTTTACTTCAGAATTACTTCAAAATTATCAAAATCAGATACACTCGGATTCAGCGAAAGCAAGTCAGATTCTAAAAACACTTTCTAAGCATATTGATGGTTTAGATCAACGTAACAATATTTTACTGGGAATTGTCCTCAACGGATTTATGCTACGCGATTTAACGCAATCTCTCAAAATTGAGAAATGGATTACAGCTCACGCCAGTCAAGTACAAAACTGGTTTGAAATCATCGCTGAAGTTGATGCTTTTAACAGTTTAGCCAACTTTCATTTTAATCATCCTAATTATGTGTTTCCAGAAATAAAAGAAAGCGGAAGTTTCACCAAAACCAAAGGTGCTGTTCACCCGCTTATTGATCCAGAAGATGCGGTGAGAAATGATTTTGAAATCAAAGATAATCACTTTTTCATCATCACTGGAGCAAATATGGCTGGGAAAAGTACGTTTCTAAGAACCGTTTCATTGCAAATCGTAATGTCCAATGTTGGCCTTCCCGTTTGTGCCACATCTTCTGAGTATGTGCCGACAAAACTCATCACTAGCATGCGAACGGTGGATTCTCTTGCCGATGAAGCCTCTTACTTTTTTGCTGAATTAACGCGACTCAAATATATTGTTGATCAAATTCAAACCGACAAATATTTCATCGTCCTGGATGAGATATTAAAAGGTACCAATTCCACTGATAAAGCCATCGGTTCCAGGAAATTTGTGGAGCGCTTGGTCAAAGCCAATGCTATTGGTATTATCGCGACTCATGACTTGAGTTTATGCGAAGTTGCGGATGACTTGCCACAAGTTCAAAACTATTATTTCGATGCTGAAATCATCGATGACGAATTGAATTTCGATTACACTTTAAAGAAAGGTGTTTGTAAAAATATGAATGCTTCTTTCTTACTGAAGAAAATGGATATTGTGGAGTAGAAACTTCTTACTTCTTTACTCGCTTTTCGTTCTTTTTTACGAATGCATCCCAACCTGTGTAAGATGCTCCAATATCAGGTTTTCCGCTGTTGTAAAAATGGCATACTGCCGCTGCTAAACCGTCGGTGGAGTCGAGGTTTTTAGGGAGCTCTTTTATTTTGAGCATCTGCTGCAGCATTTTGGCTACCTGCTCTTTACTGGCGTTTCCGTTGCCCGTAATCGCCATTTTAATTTTTTTAGGAAGGTATTCGGTGATAGGAATTTCCCTGGATAAGCCAGCCGCCATGGCTACTCCTTGAGCACGGCCTAATTTTAACATGGACTGAACATTTTTCCCAAAAAACGGCGCTTCAATCGCGATTTCATCGGGGTGGTAGGTGTCTATCAATTCGATGGTGCGCTCAAAAATCATTTTTAATTTAGTGTAGTGGTCATCGTATTTTTTCAGCATCAATTCATTGAGCTGGACAAATTTCATTTTTTTGTTCACAATCTCAATGACTCCAAATCCCATGATCGTAGTTCCTGGATCAATGCCTAATATGATTCTTTCTGTCGCCAATAGCTTATTTATTTGTTATTTTGTAGGATGCAGTTACCTCACAAAACTAAGCAATTCTTGAGTTTAGCCGTCAAACTTTTGGTGGTAAGTCTAAGTTTTGTGGTTATTTATGATGCGTTTCAGGACCTCAATTGGAATTTGTTGCAATTCATTTCTAATAATTCTCACCTGAGTCAACTTCTGTTTTCAGGCTTATTTTTTTCTCTTCTGAATTGGTTACTAGAAACTTTAAAGTGGAAAACTTTAATTCATGACCACAAGTCTATTCAGTTTCTGGGAGCTTTTTCGGAAACTTTGAGAGCGCATGCGGTCAGCATTATTACACCAAATAAGATTGGTGAATTTGGTGCCAAAGCCAGCTTTTATCCAAAACAAATGCGAAAGCTGGTCTTAAAACAAACCCTTACAGGACAGCTGTACCAACTAGTCGCAACATGTTTTTTTGGAATTTTAGGCTTTGGAGTGCTGTTTCCTGAATTGTCCTCTTCCTTGAAATTCTCTATCAGTACCGCTTTAGTAATGGTATTTATTTTAGGAGTAGTGTTCTCTTTGACCAAGAGCTCTTATAAGTGGTTTAAAAAGCTGAAGAGCTATTTTATTTCTTTGTCAATTTTATCGAATACTACTAACACAAAAGCCTTGTTGCTTTCGGTTTTGAGATACCTAACCTTTAGCCATCAGTTCTACTTTCTGCTCTACTTTTTCCAACCAGAATTGGGTTATCTGGAAGTGATGCCTGTTTTGTTTGTGATTTATCTAGTGAGTTCAATTGTGCCAACGTTTTTACTTTTGGATGTGACTTTGAAGACAAGCCTTAGTCTCGTTTTACTCGATGGAATCATTTCTTCTGAAATTGTGCTTATGGTGAATTTAATGATGTGGATCTTCAATTTTGGACTTCCAGCATTTGTAGGGAATCTCCTGATTTTATCACCAAAACAAAGTTCACTACAACCTAAAAAAGCCTTATGAGTTGGCTTGTAGTGTTCTATTTCATCTTAGGCTTGTACGTCTTATATATCCTTAGTTTGACTTTGGGTTTATCAAAACTTAAGTCTACAGATCTTAAACTACAGAATCAACTCAAAACTAAGTTTTCTGTGGTTATCCCTATGAGAAATGAAGCCGAAAATTTACCGGCATTATTTCAGTCGATTTCAGAATTGTCGTATCCTAAAAATTTATTCGAAATTATTTTAGTGGATGACGACTCCCAGGACGCTTCATGGAAATTTGCTAGAGAGTTCCAAGCTCGCTATCGAGATATTAAAATCTGCCTTTTATCAATTTCAGAAGAAAAGTATACGCCTAAAAAGAATGCAATTTATACGGCGATTCGTAAGTCTTCTTTTTCGTATATTTTGACGACTGATGCGGATGTGATTTTACCAGAGAACTGGCTGAAGAGCCTTGATGCTAAGCTGCAAAGCACTGGAGCAGATATAATTGCTGGTGGAGTAGTAGTGACAAAAAAATCTTCATTTCTGTCTCACTATCAGCATTTTGACATGTTGAGTTTACAGCTTTTTGGTTTAGGAAGTTTTGCTCAAAAGTATCCTGTGGTGTGCAACGGTGCTAATTTGTGTTTCAGGAAATCAGCATACCTGGAAGCTGATGTGAATCGCGGAAAAGAAAATATTGCAAGCGGTGATGATGTATTTACGCTGCAGAAATTCAAGCAACTTGGCTTTAAAATTGACTTTTTAACCGATTCTCAAAGTGTTGTTTGGACTCAAGCTTTGGAATCCTTTGAGGGCTTGTGGCAGCAGCGTAGGCGATGGGCAAGCAAAACAGCTTCTGTAGAGAGCTGGTATTTGAAATCAGTTGGAATTTTGGTAACGCTGATGCAGTTGACCTTGATTTTAAGCTTAATTCTTTGGTTTTGGGAGTCCGCTTTTTTTGGATTTTTGATCAATGCTTTTCTGTTAAAATTTTTCGTGGATGGCTGGAGTTTGACTAGAATGGTAAAGATTCAGAATCTAGGATTTTGCTGGACAGATTTTTTGAAAGTCAGCTTGGTATATCCATTTTTTACATTGTTTTTTTCCTTGACAAGTTTTTTTGGAAAATTTGAATGGAAGGGAAGACGGTTTCAGAAATAATAAAAGAGGCACAAAACCCCAAAAGGGCTTATTTTTTACTTTAAAATAATTGGTAACTGTGTATGTAAAGAAACTGGAACACTTCTTTTTTGAGCAGGATACATTTCAGGTAATTCAGAAATAGCTTTTTTTAGTACTTCTCTGAGCTGAGGATTTTGGGAGTCGATTTTATCTGGAATTCTAATCTCTTCAATATTTAAAGCACCTTCTGCAGTTATAAAAAATTTTATGACTAAGGTATCCTGAGTTGAGCTTGTTGTCGAGATTTGATGCGAAGCTAAATAGTCACTTATTGTCTTTTTAATTTTTGTTTCAAAGCAAATCTTGCTCTCCGCTTTGGAAGTTATTGTTCCGCAATTTTGAAATGTAGGATAAAAATCGACTTCGTTCCAATTGATGGATTTCATCTCTTTTTCCAAAATCTGATCTGCAGATTGTTTTTTCAGATCAAAATCTTTGCAAGAGACGAGCAATAAGATGGATAAAAACCAAAACCAAGACTTCATAAAGTAAATGTAATCAAATGCTTTCTTTTGCGGAGTCTTTGTTTTTGGATTCTATCCATAAAGACATGTATTTGGTGCTTTGGGTGCTATGGTGCATTAAAATTTGTCCTACGAAGTTTTGTTGCCGATGCAAGTTCAGGTCTTGCTCTAGTTTTTTTAAGCGTTTGAAGAAATTGGCTGCAAAGACTTTCCTTTGAAATCGTTTATTGATAATATTGAATCCGTTGCGCTGTGCGATTTTCCAACGTTTTGGCATGCTGTAAAGTAAAATGGCCTGCTTGGCAATTTCTTCGGCAGAGTTGGCAATTTCCCCACACCAAGGGAGGTCGCCGCATAAACCTTCTGCGCCAACAGTGGTTGTAACGGACGGCGTTCCTGCCTGCATCGCATCTATAAATTTGCCTTTTAGGCCAGCACCAAACCGTAAAGGGCCTAACAAAACTTTAGCTTGTTTGATTGCATCTATAGCATTTGGAGCTCTGCCTTTAATTAGAAAACCTTGCTTTACATTGTGGAGTTGCTCTACCTTTTGAGAAGTGTAAGCCCCATAAACATGAAGTTCTGCTTCTGGTAATTCTTTTTTGATAAGTGGCCAGATCTCTTCTTTCAAGAATAAAGTTTTGTCCCAGTTGGGTGCATGCAGAAAATTACCAATGCTTATGAAATGCTGACGAGTGTCAAAATTTGGTAGGTTCTCTGTATCCTTATCCTTTAAAGGTTTTAAAAGAAATGGTAAATACAGCAATAAATTTTTATTGACTTGAAATTGGTTCACCAAAATTTCCATTTCGGATTTGGAGATGATTAAGCTTAGATCAGATCGCAAAATAGAAGCTATTTCACGTTTTGCAATGTCTGTGTATAGGTACTTTTTTTTAAAGACTTTTTTGTCTTTATAGGCTTGTTGTCTTGCTTTTCTTAAGAAATGTAAATCTTCGGTATCCAAAATTCTCATCGCTTCAGGACACTGTTCTGCGATTCTCCAGCCAAATTGCTCTTCCATCATAAACCGATCAAAAAGTACATGTGTAGGCTGTTCTTCTTTTAAAAACTTATCAAAACTAGAATCGTTGACCTGAATTTGTTTTTGAGTAATCCCGAGATGTTCCAGGTTTTCAGCATTTTCAGAAAATTTGGCTGGTGAGGTATAAATCACTTCAAATTTTTTCTTCAAAAACAAATCTATAAGCTGCATCATACGTCCTCCAGCTGCAGAAGAATTAGGCTCTGGCCATATAAATCCGATAATCAATAATTTGGAGTTACTCATAGGTTTAGATTTCGATATTCTACGAAAATCGGAATTAAAGCTTGTTATATGAAAATTGTTATGATTATTTTTCAATACTTTTGAATAAAATGGTAAAGAATGGATAAAGTAATTCTACAACCTGAACTTTGGGTAGAAAAATACGGGGATTACTTTTTTTACTTCACGCTTTCAAAAGTTAGTGATAGAGAAGTGGCGAAAGATATTGTGTCTGAAACATTCCTAGCTGGGCTAAAATCCAAAGCTAATTTTGAAGGTAGATCTTCAGAAAAAACTTGGTTAACTTCTATTCTGAATAGAAAAATTATAGACCATTACCGAAAAATAAATTCAAATAAAGGTAAAGCTGAAGTCAAAATGGATTACAGCAAACAGGATCAAGAAGGAGCTTGGTTAGAAGAGCAAGTTTCTGATACCGAGTCTGCATCTGCAGATTTTTCTATGGAGAATGAAGAACTGGGGCAAGCGATTCTATCTTGTCTGGAAACCATTAATCCCAAGCATGCCGAAATCTTCAAGATGAAAACCATGCAGGATTATGACAATGATGTCATTTGTAATGAAATGGGAGTTACTTCGTCTAATTTATGGGTGATTATCCATAGAGCAAGAATAGCTTTAGCTTCTTGTTTGGATAATTCTTGGTTCAAAAAATAAACTATGAGAGATAAGAAATTTGAGAATTTACCTAAATCTTGTCAAAAGGTTGCGGAATACAGCGATAAACAACAGTATTCTGAAGCGACATTCTGGGGAAAATTGAAGGTTCAAATTCACATTTTATACTGTAAACACTGTCATACATATCATCTTAAAAATGAAGAATTGACAGAGTTAATGAAAAAGCATCAGTTTAAGTTATTGTCAAAATCAGAAAAAGAAGAAATGAAGAACAGGTTGTCATTATAAAAAGAAATTCCAGACCAATCCAAATCGAATGGCAAAGTCTCTGTACGGTTGTCTTGGTGCCGAAAAATTCGTATTACCTTGAATTAGGGTCGTGAAGTTTTCAAGCTTAAAATAAATACGGGCTTCTCTTATTTTCGCGTTTACAAAGAAATCTGCGGTATAAAAACTTTGTAGCTCCTGAAAATCCTGAATGGCAAATTCTGAAAGAATAGGATCATAAGCTTTGCTCATAAAGCTAGTGAAATAATTAAATGTAAACCCTGTCTGAAGATATAGGGCTTTGTCAAATAGAAAATTATCGTAAAAAAGTGAATTTCTGGTCACAAATTCTGGGACTGGAAATACAGACTCACCTTCTAGCACATTTTGATACATGACTGTATTTGCCAAATTGAAGTGGCTGTACTTGAAATCTTTTTCAGCTTTTACCTTGAGATAACGAATTTGAAGATCGGTTTGAAGTGGTCTTACCAGACTGTCTGTTGCAGAGCCTTCAGGTGCTTCTTCAAATCCAAAATAAGCATGATTGTCTATTTGAGTGAATGAAGCGGAAACTCTTCCATAAACTTCAGACTTTGCCTCAACTCCAAGATTCTGAGTGTTGACGTTGTCAAAATCTGGATTATACCAGTTATAGTTCTCGTAATCACTTTGATTCAGAATCCAGTTGAAATTGGGAGCGGTTGAGCTTAAATCCAATCTCGCAGAAAATTGAAGTGAATCTGAAATTTTGGTACTCGCTTTACCATGGACTTCATATCCTCCATCGTAATCTCCAGTAATATTATATAGCGCTTTACCCTCAAGCTTGAATCCTTTATAAGTTTTTAAATATGTCCCTCCCAAGCTAATGACATCTGTTTCAAGACGATTGGGGATACTGTTTTCATCAAAAATTAAAGTTGAGTTATACCCATAATTCAGATTGGAGTGTTTAGCCATAAAACCGATACGACCCAGGTACTTTTGATAATAGGATAGTACCATTGTGTTTGAAACATTCTGGTATTCAACCTCCTTATTTAAGTCGGAGTTTTCGAAAGGTGTTCCAAAAAATTGTGGTGTCGAGTTGGCCTGAGTAAATGAGTATTCTTTATCCGTAAAATCCATGATGTGATTTAAACGAATTTGCCCGTTTTGCGTAGAATCATTTCCTGGTCTGATGTTGTAATATTGATTCAGATAAAACCGCTTAGCATCCATTTTGTTTTCTGCATCTCTAAGTCTTACTTCAGCAGAAGCTCTATTTTGGATTTCTTCAATCTCTTCTATAAACTGTTGATTAGCTCGATCTGTCAAACCACCATTTTCTTGATTTAAGATGTCTTGCGTAACAAAATGAGATCTTACAAAATAGCGATTGTTTTTTGTTCTATAATTAAGACCAATCCTGAGGTTTCCCGTACTTGTCAGTTCTCTTTGATAATTCCCCAATGATCTTAATCCTTTATAAGCGATAGAAACGTTAAGATTTGGCTTCAAATTGGTTGTAAACGTAGCATCTAAATTTTGCCCTTGCTGAAATACAGTTCTGAAGTAGAGCTCAGTCAAAGGCGTAGGAACTTCGTAATAAGGAATATCTTCCACTTCCAAATAAAAAAAATGTTTTGCTCTTGCTCCAAAACGAGGTAGAGCCTGCAAATCATCAAACGAATACCCTAATTCTGTAAAAGGCCTGCCAATATTGGAAAAAGGCAATAGTTCAAAATCATCCTTTCTTAAATAATTATAAGCGTAATCTTTTCTTATGCTGAGTGTGGTATCTACATAAGTGGTGTCATTTTCGATACTAATGATCTTATAATCAGAAATTGGGGGTTTATCCCGGTCACTTTTTACTGATGTTGTTTTTTCTCTGGCATTTATACCTTCAGTGTTTTTAGGTGTTTCAGTTCCGCTAAGCGTTCTTTGAGCCACTGAAAAAGTAGAAAATAAAATTATAAAGATTAAAGTGAGTACCGACTTCATTAGCAATTTAAAAGCGTGAGCAAAAGTATCATTTTTAGTTTACTTAAGTTTTAATGTTATTGTGAAATCAATTTAGAATTTCAGAATTCATATTTTTGTTGCTGAATTTGATGATGCTACAACTTAACTATCAAGATAAATACTTAGAGTGTGGAACAGATGAAGCAGGTCGTGGCTGTCTGGCTGGGCCAGTGACAGCTGCTGCTGTCATTTTACCAAAAGAGTTTCAGAATGAAATTCTCAATGATTCTAAGCTTCTTACTTCCAAGAAACGTGAACTCTTGGAAGTTATTTTAAAAGAATCTTCAGTTAGTTTTGGCGTAGCAAACATATTTATGGAGACTATCGACGAGATAAATATTTTAAACGCGTCAATTTCGGCTATGCATTCTTCCATTGAACAGCTCAATCCTCAACCCGAAATGATTTTGGTAGATGGCAACCGATTTAAGCCCTACAAGAAAACTCTACACGAGTGTATTATCAAGGGGGATTCAAAATTTTTAAGTATTGCAGCTGCTTCTGTTTTGGCCAAGACCGCCAGAGATGCTTTTATGAAAAAGATCGATAAAGAATTCCCTATGTACGGTTGGGCCCAAAACAAGGGATATCCTACCAAAGCCCACCGAAAAGCCATAGAAAAATATGGAATTACCAAATACCACAGAAAAAGCTTTAAGTTGTTACCAGACCAATTGGGATTAAAATTATAAACCGAGACATTTTCTTGTTTAAATCCTAATTTTCAACTTAATTTTGTTTTTTGAAATTCTTCTATCTATGCGTCATCTCTTTTTAATTATTTGTGTTTCAATAGGTTTAAGCTCGTGTGATTTTAATTCAGATTCAACACAGGGTAAACTCATAGATTTTATTCCTTCTAAATCCATATTGATACTAGAATCTGAAAATCTTTCTCAATCTATCGAAGAGCTAACTTCTACAGAGCTATTTCAGAATAACGCTTCATTGCCTGTTTTTGCAACTATTCAGAATAATTTTAAATTTTTAAATTATTTTCAGCAAGATGCAGAAGCATTTTTAGTGGTGACTCCAATAGGTGAACGCGAACTCGCAACGTCGTTAATTATCGAAGACAAGTATTTAAACTTGGATTCTGTTCAGCTTAAAAAGCAAACCAGGATAGAGTATGCTGGTAAAGAGATTGCAGAATTTAAGCTAGAAAATGCCACATTCTATTCTACGCTCATTGATAAAGTAAGAGTTTCTTCGGAGTCAAAACTTATCGTAGAAAATGTGATACGGGCTTACAATAACCAATTCAAATTTGAAGAAACTTTCTATAAAGCCCATAAAGCTGCAACTGGAGAGACGTCATTTTTTATCAACCTTGAGGAAGCAGATTATCTTTATAAAAACGAATTAAAAGGCCTAAACGCAAAGTCCATGAAAGGTTTAGGAAAGTGGCTAAGTCTAGATTTAGAGGTTTCTAAAGGCAATTACAAATGGTCTGGAGCGATATTAAGCGAGGAAACAACTGGTAAATTGAATTTATTTAAAGGAATTTCTCCAAAACCCTTCAGACTTCATGAAGTTACCCCACTCAATGCAACAGGATTTTTAAGCTTATCCTTTTCTGATTTTAAAAAACTTCAGGAAAATAGGTCCAAACAAAATTATACAGCATCCTCTCCTTTTAAATTTATTTTTGAAAATGCAAACGAGGTAGGAGCAATAGAATTGGAAAATGGAGGGTTAGTTTACGATGTGGTAAGCTCAAATGTGACAAAAACCTTAGATTCCTTATCTATCATAACACAACAAGAAACATCATTTAGAAACCAAACCATCTATAGTTTTGAGGCTGAGAATGTATTTGCAGATTTCTCTCCACTTCTATCCAATCATAAGTTTTCTGTATTCACCGTTTATGACAGCCATTTTTTATTCGCCAAAGACCAGGAGGTTTTGGAAAACATGTTGGTAAACATCAATAATCGCTCGATCTTGAGTGAATCTACTTCTTTTCAAACCGCTTTGGACAAAATGAGCTCTTCTGCACACATGGTCTGGGGAGGACAGCTTGATGGTGTTAAGAATAAACTTGAAAAATTGGCGACAGATCACTTTTTGCCCAACCTGAAAGAATTTAATACCCAGGGTTATAGTTCCACAATTATGCAAGCGACGCACGAGGGAAATTTTGCTTTCGTCAACGGAATCCTTTCCAAAAATAAGACGGAAGATAAATCAACTGAAGCCATACAGGTAAAGCGCATAAAACTAGAAAACACCATTACCTCCAATCCTTATTTTTTCACCAATTGGAGAACCCGACAAAAAGATATTGCGATTCAGGATGAAACGAATATGCTACATTTGATCGCAAAAGACGGGAAAACGATCTGGACAAAAGCATTGGATAGTAGAATTGTGGGTGACATACATACCTTCGACATCTACAGAAATACCAGATTACAGATGGCTTTTACGACTCAAAATAGACTTTATGTTATCGATAAAAATGGTAATAATGTTGATCCATTCCCACTAGATTTTAATGATTTTATAACTGAAGGACTTGCTATTTTTGATTACGACAATAATGGGAAACACAGATTTGTAGTGGTTCAAAACGATGAGGTGTTGATGTTTGATAAAGAAGGAAAGTTGGTGAAGGGTTTTGATTATAAAGCTCAAGGTAACATCAAACGAACACCAAAGCACATCAGGGTAGGTCGAAAGGATTACATTTTGGTGGAAAATAGACAAGGCCTTAAAATTTTAAGCAGGACAGGAGCAGAGCGTGTAATACCTAAGCAAAAAATATCAACATCTGGGAACGAGTTTGGCTTGCACGATAAAAGTTTTGTAGGAACTAATCAAAAAGGGGATTTATTAGAAATTTCTGAAAGTGGATCCGTACAAACCACAGATATGAATTTATCTGATAATCACTTTATCACGGCGAGTCCAAAGCATGTAGTGACCTTTTCTGAAAACAAATTAAGCATTAACGGTGTGAGTAAGACTTTAGATTACGGTCTGTATCTGTCACCACAAATTCATGAACAAGCCAATAGAACTTACTTTAGTGTAGTGGACCAACAAGCGAGTAAAGTCTATGTATTTGATGAACAAGCCGAATTGGTTTCTGGTTTTCCTGTCTTTGGAAATTCACAAATCAAACTTGATCTTGAACAACCCAACCAAATACAGCTGATTACTAAAGGCGATGACAATGCGGTGTTGATTTACACCAAAAGCCTTTAGGCATCCTGAAGTTTGGCTTCAAATAATTGAGAGAAATGTTTTTTTAGCTTTGTTTTGACTTCATCAACCGGGACTTCAGCTTTACCGAGTTCTACATTTAAGGAGGTCACAGATTTATCTTGTATTCCACATGGTACGATGTTATCAAAATACCCCAAGTCTGCATTCACATTAAAGGCGAAGCCGTGCATGGTGACCCAGCGAGAAGCTCGAACACCCATCGCACAAATTTTTCTGGCAAACGGAGTACCTACATCTAGCCAAACGCCAGTTTCACCTTCACTACGTTCAGCTTTTAGGCCATATTCAGCTAAAGTTAGAATTACCATTTCTTCCAATAATCGCAAGTATTTATGAATATCAGTAAAAAAGTTTTCCAAATCTAAAATTGGGTAACCCACAATCTGACCAGGTCCATGATAGGTGATATCACCCCCACGATTGATCTTGTAAAAAGTAGCGCCTTTCTCGGCCAGTTGCTTTTCATCTAAGAGTAAGTTAGCCAGATCTCCGCTTTTACCTAAGGTATACACGTGTGGATGCTCTACAAAAATTAGATGATTTTCGGTAGGTAGCTCGGTAGATTCCCGACGGTTTTGGATTTTTATATTAAGGACTTTTTGGAATAATTCCTCTTGAAAGTCCCAGGTTTCTTTATAATCTCGCTGCCCCAATTCCAGGACTTTTATGGCTTTATTCATAATCATATTATTGAATAACAAAGGTAAACTTTATCAAGGATACCTTTGTTTTATTTTGAATTTACCACCGTTTCCTTAACAGTTTTTCGACAGTGAGCTTAGGTGACAGAGATTCATTATATAATTTATCCGGTGAACGTGAAAATTGAATTTAAAAGTCTGGATTGATGTTTTGAGAACAACTGAGGTTTTGATTTTTAAAAAATTACGGTTTTCCCGTAGCAAAAGTAGGGTCGAACCGTAATTGTTCTATATTCTAAAGTTATAGTATTACGTTGTTAAAAATTTACAAAGTGATTCTACACAAGTACACACACACACACACACACACACACAAGTTGAGGCATTCTACAAACGTGGAGAGGTTTTATATGGATTTACTTAGTTATTATTTTTATTGAAAAGAAAATTAATAACTAACACAAATTCATAATTTAAATGAAAACTTTATTTACAAAACTAGTAATTCTTTTGTCAATTCTCTTTATCCTCACAGGGTGTGAAAATGAAAATGATATTAATGAAAATCAACAAATTTATAATAGAGATTTTATAATAAATGATTTATCTTCCAAAGACTTATCATCAAACTCAATAGTTCAAAAAGGCTATAGAAAATTAAATTTTAAAAAATCAAAATTTGAAAACCATAATAAATCTTCTGTTAATAATATCTACAATTTTATCATCGACTCCTCAAGAATAAGAGAAATTTTGAAAGATAAATATATTTCTTATACACTATTAATAAAAAGACCTTTCAAAACCCCTGAATACTTTGAAAATTTGGTAATTGAACAAAGAGAAGATGAAGGTATAAATGCATACATAATAAAATATAAGCTGAACTCTAAAATTAAAGTTTTCGAAGATCATCATACTTTTTCTTTTGATGCTTCTAGCCATGTTATACCTCTTGATTTGGATAATCTAAACTTAGATTCAAAATCAAACGGTGGATGTATGCTAGTAGCTCAAACCTGGTGTAGTTGGGGTGGTGAGCCACATGTAGCAGGGCATAATTGCTTTATGGCAGATGACGGTAGGACTTATATTGCTTATGTTGTTGATGCAAATTGTAATGAAACGGGTCGTAATCCAAGAACTATTGGAGGTGGTAATATAGCTGATAATACCCCAAATCCTATTATAACTTCACCATTGGACTCTGATGGTAACCCTGTTGAATTCCCAAATTCAACACCGGTAAATGAAATTAATGAAATATTAGGTAATTCCCTTTCTGAAGATCAACTTTTTTGGTTATATGATCATTCTAAGCAAGCTGATCAAATTAAATTATTCTTGGATAATAATAATTCTACTGCAGCCTATTATTTTGCAATGGAAACCATTGTTGCCATGATGAGTGGTGCAGAAGTGGATTTTGAAAATGAATATAATCTTGATCTAATTCAATTTGAAAGTATTCAAGAATTTTTAGAAAATATTGATTCTGAATCTTTAGCAAGTTCGACATTGATCGACTTACAAGATAATATTGTAAATTCAATAGCTGAATTTACAATAAATAGAAGTCCATTGACTCCATGCAAGTTGGATGTAATAATATCATCAAATTATAACAGCCAAGAAGACTGTTATGATTTTGATAATGTAAATACAAGTCTTTCTGGTTTTACAACTCCTTACAATTTTGAACAATCTAGTGAAGTAAATTCTGTTATTGATGGTGATTATATATTTATTTCATTATCTGGAACACTTACAACAGGTCTAAATATCCAAGGTTATGGCTTGTTTTATAGTGAAACTATTATAATTGAGATTAGGATTAATAGATTTAATGGAGAATTCGATACTGCTAAAATAATTAGATAAATAACTTTTAAAATGGAATTAGTAACAGATATTTTAATTGGACTGAGTCCTTTTTTAGGGTTTTTCCTAATACTTTTGATAACCTATTATATAATTAGAATTTTTATTTTGTTAATAAAATATCTAAAATTGAAAATAAAACACTTAGAGGAAAAATCTGAAAACTGAATTTTCATATAATAAATGACTCTGCAGTTATCTTATTTAACAAATGAGGTGATTGCAGAGCATTATTTGATCGTATTAACCACCCAAATAAAATATTTTTAGATTTAGACTTTGTTAACAATATTGAAAATTCTGTGGATGAGCAATATGTTGAAGAATTTTATAATGCCATAGCATGGATTGGTCTTAAAGGTACTCAAGATTACCAATCTTTAAGTTCATTAAACCAAACTAAAGTTCAATATGCTATTCAATTAGTTAATAATTATTGATTTCTAAAAAAGCAAATAAATGAAAAGTATTTTAATTTTATTTTTATTAGCGTCAAGTTTTTTTACATTCTCTCAAGTCACAAATGAACCTTTTTATTTAAAAGGAGAATCTTCCTCCATTACTGCCGATGAATATGGAAAATTATACTACACAATTGTTATAAATAGTCAGGAAGAAGATTTTAAAACTGACGCATATAAATTTGAGATCCCGAATAAAAAAGATTTCGAAAACTACCATAAGTTATCAGAAGTTAGGAAAGAAGTTGATTTAGATACTATTACGTTTAAAGATGAAAAACAGTTAAGCTCTTATAATCCTTGTGATTTACATAACTACATCAGCAGTAAGTCTATAGTTTACCTTCTATATGAGAATATTGATGGCTATTACTTTGTAAAGATGAATTATTTGGGAACCCAAAAAAATGTTGAAGTTTTAAAAACGGGTTTTTAGTTTATTTATAAGATCATTTTCCGTAAAACGGAAAAAATGAATAGCAAAGATATATACTTATCAATTTTAGAAAAAACCACCTTTATTGAGGTGGTTTTTTTCCTAAATCTTAAGCTTTATCAAACCTTTCAATTAGTCCTCTTACCCAAGACGTTTTTTAAAAGTGAGTTGAAAACATAAAGCTGGATGTCTAAAAACATCGATTCAACTCTACACAAATTCAGAAGACATAAAAATATAATAACTTATAAGGAACATTTCTTAAAATCCTATAGCTTAAATCTTAGGATGGTAAACAATATTGTTGGATTGTCTTTATCTTTGCGGCTTTAGAAAAAAAAATATAGACTCATGCAATTATCAGAACAAGAACGCGTAAGGCGAGATAAACTGGCTACTCTTAGGGAAATGGGAATCAATCCGTATCCTGCTGCTCAATATGATTACACTCATACTTCCAAACAGGTGAAGAAGGATTTTGAAGAGGGTAAAAAGGTTGTGGTTGCTGGTCGACTGGTGTCTCGTCGTATACAAGGAAAAGCTTCTTTTGCTGAGTTGCAAGATGGAGAAGGTCGCATACAGGTGTATTTCAATCGAGATGAAATCTGTACTGGTGAAGACAAAACTTTGTACAACGAGGTCTATAAGAAATTACTGGATATTGGTGATTTTATAGGGATAGAAGGGGAGTTGTTTACCACTCAGGTTGGAGAGAAAACCATTAAGGTGCTAGATTTTCAAATCCTGAGCAAATCTCTGAAACCTTTGCCATTACCTAAAAAAGATAGAGAAGGCAATGAATATGATGGCTTTCATGATGCTGAGCAGCGTTACAGACAGCGTTATGCGGATTTGGCGGTAAATCCTAATGTGAAAGAAATCTTCAAAAAGCGATCGGCTTTATTTACGGCGATGCGTGATTTTTTTAATGCTGAAGGTTATATGGAGGTGGAAACGCCAATTCTCCAATCTATTCCGGGTGGTGCTGCGGCGCGTCCTTTCATTACGCATCACAATGCTTTGGATATTCCATTGTATCTGAGAATTGCAAATGAATTATACTTAAAACGATTAATTGTTGGTGGATTTGATGGGGTGTATGAGTTTTCCAAAAACTTCAGAAACGAAGGCATGGATAGAACTCATAATCCTGAGTTTACAGCCATGGAAATTTATGTGTCTTACAAGGATTACAACTGGATGATGGAGTTCACCGAGAACTTACTTGAGCATTGTGCCATGAAGGTGAACGGAACAACCAAAGCTAAGTTTAAAGAGCATAACGTGGATTTCAAAGCGCCGTACAAGCGTGTGACGATGACGGATGCGATTATCCAATATACAGGGTTTGACATTACTGGAAAATCTGAAGAGGAGTTGAGAAAAGCCGCCCTGGACATGGGTCTTGAAGTAGACGAAACCATGGGGAAAGGCAAGTTGATCGATGAGATTTTTGGCGAAAAGTGTGAGGGTAACTTCATCGAACCAACGTTTATCATCGATTATCCTAAAGAGATGAGTCCTTTGTGTAAGGAGCACCGCGACAATCCAGATTTGACTGAGCGTTTTGAATTGATGGTTTGTGGTAAGGAAATTGCCAATGCGTATTCCGAATTGAACGACCCTATCGACCAGCGAGAGCGTTTTGAAGAGCAATTGAAATTGGCCAAAAAAGGCGATGATGAAGCGACTGAATTTATAGACTACGATTTCTTAAGAGCTCTGGAATATGGAATGCCACCTACCTCTGGACTCGGCATTGGTATGGACCGACTGATCATGTTTTTGACTGATAATCCCTCCATTCAGGAAGTTTTATTTTTCCCGCAAATGCGACCTGAAAAGAAAAAAGTGGAGTTAACGGAAGAGGAAAAAGTAGTTTTGGAACTGCTCAAAAAGGAATCTCCGCAAGAATTGGAAACCATTAAGTTGGCTTCTGAGTTGAGCAATAAAAAATGGGATAAAGCTGTAAAAGGCTTAAGATCTAAAGATCAGGCAACGGTAGACAAAACTGATGAAGGTTTGTTTGTGAAGTTGCTGTAAGAACTTAAAATCTTTTCTTTGTGAACTTTGTGTCTGCGTGGTAATATTTAAACCACAAAGGCACAGAGAGCGCGAAGAGTTTTTATTAAATGCATATTTTCTTTCTAAAGCTTTATGCTCTTAAACTTATACTCTTTAAAAGTTTTTAGTGTTTTCTCTAAAGCATACTTCATATTTCCTTCAGCTTTGAGGCTATCATGAAAAACGATGATGCTGCCAGGTTTTGCTTGACTTTGAACACGATCAAAGCATTGTTCTTTTGAAATATTCCCAGAATAGTCTTTACTCAAAACATCCCACATAATAATATGCTGATTGTCTTTTAATATGGCTTTGGCTTGCGCTGAGGTACATTTGCCATAAGGTGGTCTAAATAAATAAGTAGACGATGAGTGGTTTTCGATTTCCTCTTTACAGCGTTTAAAATCGTTGAGATACTTTTCATTGGAAGTTTTCCAGCCGCTGATATGATGAAAAGTATGATTGCCAATGGCGTGACCTTCAGCAACGATTCGTTTAAATAGCTCTGGGTGTTTTCTAATGTTATCTCCTATGCAAAAGAAAGTAGCCTTGGCATTGTTGCTCTTTAAAGTGTCGAGTACCCAAGGCGTTACTCCAGGAATTGGTCCATCATCAAAGGTGAGGAACATTTCCTTTTTTGAAGAGCAAATGTTCCATACACGTTTAGGAAAGACTCTTTTCAGAAAGTCACTTGACTTCAAATTATTTATTCATTTGGAATTTGATCTGGACTTAATAAACCTTTACTGGAACTATCCTTTTCAATTTCTTTCATTTCTTCTTCATTCAGTTCTTTCAATAGTTCTTCATCAACATCTTCTGCTTCAGAATCCTGATAGAAATGACTGAACTTCTCTAAATAAGAGTTGAACTCAGCAGCTTTTTCTTTTACCAATTCGTTGTCTTGGTGAATGATCAATATGTCGACCAGGCTTCTATATTTTTCAATTTCTGTAAAAATCCTTTCGGCATGTTCTACTTGTTTTTCATAGCTCATTCCAGCATAGTAGTCAAGCCACTCCTGATAATTAGTAGCAAGTTGCTCCCAAATTTCTCTGGCTTTTTCAGGTTTATCAATTTGATAATAACCTGTCACAAAAGGTTCAACCAATTGATAATACTGATAATGCTTCACAGGGATATGTTTCATACCTAAGTCTAGAATATCTTCAGCTTTGTCGAGTTTGTTTTCTTTTATCAATTTTTCAACTAAGCGTGCAAGATTACTTCTGTAGGTAATTGCATTTTTACGGGTTTCAGGATCATGGTAGATATCATCGCTTCCGCTATTTCCCCACTCCCAATTCATGACGATATCGTACATTTTGTCTTCGTCGATGCGACCCATATCAAATGGATTGTCTGGGTTGACAGGCGTCTTGATAGGTGTGAGCTTATAAGTCACCCCTTCGAGTTGGAGATAATCTTTCATCCAGAGGTAGTCTTCATCCCTGAAGCTTCCTCCGGTAAAGTAAATAGGCCTATCCCAATCATTATTAGCTAGTAAGTCCAGCATCATCAAGTTGGGCTTATAAACCAGGTTATCCTCAAGAGTGATATAAATGTTAGATTCGATTAAATCAGCATCTTCTGGTTTTACAATACCGTTTTTAAGAACCTTTTCCTTATCGACCGGAACTCTTAAATTCTTGGTTGGGAAGGTGTTGATCACCTGTCCGCTTTGTAATTCAGCTTTTGTGGTTTCGTTTTCACTTTTGATATACTGTATAAACTTACCTAAACTAAGTGTATCGCTAATTCTAGGGTCCTCTTGAAACCATACGGCATCATTGGTTCCATATTTGTAATCATCATGCACCAGAGTGGTTTTAATAGGCTCACTTTCATAAGCCTTCCTTCTCATCTGGTCGATATACCAATCGGTTGCGAATAAACTGGTATTGATAGTTCTTACATCGGTTCTGTAGCCTTCTATTTCTTGCGCATACCACAATGCAAACGTATCGTTATCTCCAATAGTGAATAAGATGGCGTCTTCATCTACAGAATCCAAATACTTTTTGGCCATCGCGAGAGTAGTGTATTTGCCTGAGCGGTCATGGTCATCCCAATTTTCTGAAGCCATTAGAACCGGTACACAAAGCAAACAGATTATTCCTACAGCTGGAGCTACTATTTTTGGAGTAATGTATTTTTTCAAATAATGAAACAAAGCGTAAACACCAAGACCAATCCATATAGCAAATACATAGAAAGATCCTACTAGCGCGTAATCCCTTTCTCTTGGTTCAAATGGGCGTTCATTTAAATAAATTTTCAATGCTATTCCTGTAAACAAAAATAAAACCGTAAGCACCCAGAAGCGTTTAACGTCTTTGGACGCATGAAAAAAGAGACCGATCAATCCTAAGATGAGTGGTAAAAAATAATAAGTATTTCGTGCTTTATTTTCAGCTAAATCTGAAGGGAGATTTTCTTGTGTTCCCAATCTGTTTTCATCTACGAAATTGATTCCACTTAGCCAGTTACCGTCAAAATTTGTGTATTTCCCCTGATTGTCGTTTTGCCTTCCAGCGAAATTCCACATGAAATACCTCCAATACATATAACCCATCTGAAATTCAAATAGATAAGTGAAATTGGATGCCGTAGAAGGTTTCTCAATGTCTAAATATTGATTGAAGCGCTTTAAAAAGCTGATGTAGCCATCTGAAGATACTTCCCCATTTCTGAAATCTGATCGAAATGTACTGACTATAGACACAAGTTCTTGCTCTCCTCTGTGCTCCGGCTTTATAGAAAATTCCAGAGGTCCAGTGAACATCATGTAATTGGAAGCGTGCTGAGTGCTCCACATTCTTGGAAGGAAGGTTTTCTGTGCTGTATCAGAATTCTGCTTTGCATTCTTGAAGTCGTTTATGATGACATATTCACCCTTTTCTTCATCTTTTTCATAAATAGGATCATCATCCAGGTAAGGATTATCAGGATCTAAGCCAGCGAAGATTTCTGTAAATTGTGGGCCGTAAAACAAATGGGTCTCGGGATATTGATCTCTGTTGTAATAAGCTAAGAGTTGTTGAGCACTACTTGGGTCATTCTCATTAATGACTGTCCCGGCGTTTGCCCTTATGGGTAACATGATCCAACTTGAAAACCCAATAAACACAAACAAAATGCATAGCAAAACGGTGTTGATGTGGATATAGTTTTTTCGCCTTGTGTATTTAAGCCCAAAATAAAATGCCGCTACAACAAGTAAGCCCGCGATGATTGTCCCAGAGTTGAAAGGAAGTCCTATACTGTTGACAAAAAACACTTCCATCTTAGCGAAAAACGTAAGGGTGTAGGGTAGGAGTAGTTTAAATATGAATAGTAAAATTCCAACTACGACTATATTGGCGACAATAAAATTCTTAACTGTTATTTTTTTATAATTTTTGAAATAATATAAAAATCCTATAGCGGGAATAGTTAGTAATCCCATAAAGTGAACACCGAAAGACAAGCCTATGATCAAGCAAATTAAAATCAACCAGCGATTCCCTCTTGGCTTGTGCATGTCTCTTTCCCAGAGTAAACCTACATAGAACATGGCTGCCATAATGCAGGCAGCCATGGCATAGACTTCAGCTTCAACTGCACTAAACCAAAAGCTATCAGTGAACGTAAATGTAAGCGCACCAATCAGACTGCTTGCTAATATGGCTATGTCTGAAGCCTTTGTCTTTATTTCATTAGTTTTAGTAAGCTTCTTTAACAAAAGAGTAATTGACCAAAACATAAATAAAATTGCAAATGCACTGGCAACTCCAGACATGAGATTGACCATAAAGGCAATCTGACTTTCATCTGAAGCAAACATGGAAAAGAAGGCTCCAAATATTTGATAAAAAGGGGCGCCTGGAGGGTGTCCAACTTGAAGCTTTGCTGAAGTAGCAATATATTCCCCAGCATCCCAAAAGCTAGCCGTGGGTTCTGTTGTGAGATAGTAAGTTATAAGGGCTACCAAAAAGGCAAACCAGCCTAATAGTTTATTCCAAAGTGAGAAGGCATGCTTGGTCATTGAAAATATTTTGGACGAAAATAAACATTTATAAAAACTTATAAACACTTGATATTGTTTATTATTTCAACTTATTTTCAGTGAATACTTTGAACTTTTAAAATTTTAAAAAATAATTTTCAAAATGGGTTTGGTGGTATGAAAGTTAGTTTTATATTTGCACTCCAATAATTATTGGCCTATGGTGTAACTGGCAACACATCTGGTTTTGGTCCAGAAGAGTCTAGGTTCGAAACCTAGTAGGCCAACTTTATTCGAAAACCGTTTTCTTAATTGAAAGCGGTTTTTTTTTGTTTAATAAAATCCACACAATTTTTTACTTTACTGATCCTTTGTGTTTTAAAGATTGTTTGTAAAACCAACTGATTTCTAATTGCCACCACCCCATGAGAGTTCCTGAGTTTAGGGATATCAGAATTTATAAAATTTTGTTTTAAGTGGAAAGTAAAAATCTCTTGAATAATTGACTAAGGTGACCTCTTAGATGTCTTAAATCTTACTTTATGGCATAAAAAAAGCTGATTAATTAATCAGCTTTTTTATTCTGAGCTAGTTACTCAAACATAGGATGAAACATAATAGATAATATCTTGTTATGCTATATCACAAAAATAGCTATATATCCTTTTCTTGTCAATACCTGCTATTAGGTATGAGTTTGATGATCATATTTATAACTAAAAAAGCCCCACAATTTTGTGGGGCTTATCTTATTTATAAAACTGATATTTTATTTCAATTTCTTTTTGACTTCAATTTCTTGGAAAGCTTCAAGAATATCTCCTTCCTGGATGTCGTTGTAGTTTTTCAACTGCATACCACAATCGTATCCTTTAGAAACTTCTTTAACGTCGTCTTTGAAACGTTTTAGAGAAGTTAGAGTGCCTGTATGGATTACAATTCCATCCCTTATGAGTCTGATTCCAGAGTTTCTGTAAATTTTTCCTGTTAACACCATACAACCAGCGATCGTTCCAATTTTCGAAATCTTGAAGGTTTCTCTAATTTCTGCAGTACCTGTGATCTCTTCTCTCAATTCTGGAGAAAGCATGCCTTCCATAGCATCTTTGATGTCATTGATGGCATCGTAGATGATTGAGTACATTCTGATGTCGATTTCTTCATTATCTGCGAGTGTTCTAGCATTACCAGCTGGTCTCACGTTAAATCCGATAATTACAGCTTCAGATGCTGAAGCTAAAAGTACATCACTTTCTGTAATGGCTCCAACACCTCTATGTATAATGTTGACTTGAATTTCTTCAGTAGAAAGTTTTTGTAAACTATCCGTTAATGCTTCTACAGAACCATCCACATCTGCTTTCAAGATAATGTTCAATTCCTTGAAATCTCCCAACGCAATACGTCTTCCAATTTCATCAAGTGTAATATGCTTCTGTGTCCTTACACTTTGCTCCCTTTGAAGTTGATTTCTCTTAGAAGCTATATCTTTTGCTTCCCTTTCATCCTGCATCACTTGGAAAGTGTCACCAGCTTGTGGGGCACCATCAAGACCAAGAATTGATACTGGTGTAGACGGTGTTGCTTCTTTTACTTTGTTGCCACGTTCATCTTGCATAGCTTTTATTTTACCACTTGTGGTACCAGCTAATACATAATCGCCAATTTTTAAAGTACCAGTCTGAACTAAGATTGTAGAAACGTAACCTCTACCTTTATCAAGGAATGCTTCAACAACACTACCTTTTGCAAGTCTATTTGGATTTGCTTTAAGATCTAACAATTCAGCCTCTAGTAAAACTTTTTCTAATAGTTCCGGAACACCAGTACCATGTTTTGCTGAAATTTCTTGAGATTGAACTTTACCTCCCCAATCTTCTACTAAAAGATTCATGTTGGCTAAAGACTCTTTTATTTTTTCAACGTTAGCTGTAGGTAAATCGACCTTATTAATTGCGAAAACTATTGGTACTCCTGCAGCTTGTGCATGAGAAATAGCCTCTTTAGTCTGTGGCATCACATCATCATCTGCCGCAATGACAATAATTGCAATATCTGTCACCTGTGCACCTCTGGCTCGCATTGCTGTAAAAGCTTCGTGACCAGGAGTATCAAGGAAAGAAATAGTTTCACCTGTTTTAATTTGTACACTGTAAGCACCTATGTGCTGAGTAATACCTCCAGATTCACCTGCAATTACGTTTTCCTCTCTAATAAAATCCAGTAAAGATGTTTTACCATGGTCAACGTGACCCATTACAGTCACAATTGGAGCTCTAGGTTTTAGATCTTCAGGATCTTCTGCAACCGTTTCAGTCGGATCTTCGACTTCAGCACTTACAAACTCAACTTCGTAACCAAATTCTTCAGCAACAACACTTAAAGTCTCTGCGTCCAGTCTTTGATTCATCGTTACCATCATTCCAAGAGACATACAAGCAGAAATAATCTTAGTTACAGGTACGTCCATCATCGTGGCAATTTCATTGACGCTTACAAATTCAGTGACCTTAAGGATTTTACTTTCTTTCTCTTGTTGAGTAATGTCATCCTGAGAACGCTGTTTGTGCTGATCTCTTTTATCTCTTCTATATTTTGCACCTTTCTTACCAGAAGATCTACCTTGAAGTTTTTCTAAGGTTTCTCTTACCTGCTTCTGTACTTCTTCAGGAGTAGGCTCTTCCTTTTGTACAGGTTTTGCACCTCTTCTTGAAGATGGTTTTGCAGCACCTCTTTTGCCAGTAGGTTTGTTTGCTCCTGGTGAAGTGTTTGTTTTAGAAATACGCTTACGCTTTCTTCTTCTCGAAGCAGCTTCTTTCTCTTTTTCCTTCTCCTTTTCTTTTTTGGTTGGTGCTTTTTTGAATTGATTTAAATCAATTTTCTCGCCAGTAAAATTAGGTCCGGACAGTTTTGTATACTGAGTCTCGTGTTTAACTTCTTCCGCAGTTTTCTCCTCTTCTTTGTCAGCTTTATTAATCTGAGGTTTTTCTTCAGCTGTTTTTGGAGCTTCTTTTGCAGTTGTTGGCTGAGCAGGTTTTGAAGACTTTTCAGACTTATCCGATGTTTTTTTGCCTTTAGAGTTTCCTCTTTTTTCATCTTTAAGTTCAATTTTCCCCACTTGTTTTAAGCCAGAAATTTTGGACTTGGACCTGATAGTTTCTTCTTCTTCCTGGTCTGCTTTCTTTGAAGCTTCTTCAGCTTTGGACTTATCCTCTTGCTCTTTTGCTTTAGCAGCCTCAATCTTTTTCTTATTTTCTTCAGCTTGACGCTCTCTTCTGGCTTCCTCTTCTTTTTTCTTTTCGAGCTCCTGCTCTCTAGCAAGACGCAATTCTTCCTTTTCCTTTTTGCGCTCTTCACTCACCTCTTTGGAAGCTACTTTTTTGCTTTTATCAGTTTCGAATTTGTCTGATAAAACCTCGTAAACTTCCGAAGATATCTTCGTGGTAGGTCTTGCTTCAATTTCGTAGCCTTGAGTATTTAAGTATTCCACAGCACGATCCAGTGAAATGTTAAAATCTCTCAGTACTTTATTTAATCTTGTTTGTTTTGATTCAGCCATAAATTGCCTCTAATATTAGCTCTTATATAATGTTACAAAGATGAGTTTAAATAATCTATTCTTCAAACTCTTCTTTTAAAATTTTGATAACGTTCAAAACAGTTTCTTCTTCCAAGTCTGTTCTTCTTACGAGATCGCTTACTTCTAATTCCAAGATACTTTTTGCAGTATCCAAACCTATTCTACTAAATTCTTTGATCACCCAGTCTTCAATTTCATCTTTGAATTCTGTCAATTCAACATCTTCTTCTTCAATTCCATCTCTGAAGACTTCAATGTTGTAACCTGTAAGTTGTCCTGCAAGTCTAATGTTGTGTCCGCCTCGGCCAATAGCTTTAGAAACCTCTTCTGGTTTCAAAGTCACCTCTGCATATTTTTTTTCTTCGTTCAGTTTGATGTTAACGATTTTTGCAGGACTTAGCGCTCTTTGTATGTAAAGTTGTGGGTTATTGGTGTAGTTGATGACATCAATATTTTCATTCCCCAATTCTCTTACAATCCCGTGAATACGAGATCCTTTCATTCCTACACAAGCTCCAACTGGATCAATCCTGTCATCATAAGTATCAACAGCTACTTTAGCTTTTTCGCCTGGTATTCTTACTGCATTCTTTACAGTGATCAATCCATCAAATACTTCAGGTATTTCTTGCTCAAATAATTTTTCTAAGAACATTGGTGATGTTCTTGACAATATGATTATTGGCTTGTTTCCCTTAAGCTCAACTTTTTCAATGACACCTCTTATATTGTCACCCTTTCTGTAAAAGTCAGAAGGGATTTGATGTTCTTTAGGAATGATAAGTTCATTCCCATCATCATCGAGTAAAATAACCACATTGTGTCTTACGTGGTGAACTTCAGCAGAATAAATTTCACCGATTAAGTCTTGGAAATACTTAAAGGTATTGGTGCTGTCATGTTCATGTATTTTTGAAATCAAGTTTTGTCTAAGAGCTAGAATTGCTCTACGGCCCAATTGAAAAAGCTTTACTTCTTCGGAAACATCTTCTCCAACTTCAAAATCGGGTTCTATCTTTCTGGCATCAGTAAGGGATATTTCAGCATTATCATCTTCTACTTCGCCATCATTAACAACAATTCTATTTCTCCAGATTTCTAAATCTCCTTTATCTGGGTTGATGATAATATCAAAGTTATCATCTTGTCCAAACTTCTTTTTCAAAGCGTTCCTGAAAACGTCTTCTAGAATAGCCATTAAGGTTACTCGATCTATTAATTTATCGTCTTTAAATTCAGAAAACGAGTTGATCAAATCGATGTTTTCCATAATATCTTTATTTGTTAAAATTTATTATAACTTGAGCTTTTACGATATCATCGAAAGCTATTTTTGCTTCTTTCTGCACTTTATGTTTACCCTTGCCAACAGGCTTAGGTTCTTTAGCTACCCACTTCAGGTGGATTATATCATCTTCAACGCCTATTAAATCAGCCTCTATCTTCTCTTCTTCTGTAACTACAGATAATTTTCTTCCGACATTTTTTTGGAATTGTCTGAGGTGTTCCAGTGGTTCGGTAGCACCACATGAAGCAACTTCCAGCGAGAAATCTTCAATTTCCCTATCCAGATTATGTTCTATGGCTCTGCTGATGTTCACACAATCTGAAATAGATAAATCCCTATCACCATCAATTATGACTTTGATATTATTACCATTAGAAATCTGTAAATCAATTAGGAATAGACTTTCATCCTCTTGAAGACCCTCTTTTACCAAGGTCATTATTTGCTCTTTCTCTAAAGCCATTCAATACTTATAAAAAGAGGGGACTAATTTGTCCCCTCATATTCAAAACTTTGCAAATGTAATAATAATTTATCAGTTATAAAAGAGCCTGTTTTTTTATAATTTAAAGTAATTTAGGTACTATATATAATCTACCATGAAAAGAATTCTTGTTCCTACAGATTTTTCCTTGCCAGCAGACAATGCACTCAAAGTCGCTTCGCAAATCGCAAAAAAATATGATGGTGAAATTTATATTCTTCATCTGCTGGAGCTACCTCTGCAACTCATCGATCCTCTCAATGAAGGAGTAGGCGGTGATCTTCCTGAGTCGATGTTTTTTCTAAAGCTTGCACACAAAAAATTTACTGAGTTACTGGACAGGATGAGTTATCATCTTGATGGAATCAAAATTCATGAAGTAGTAGAATTTGATTCTACTTCAGAAGGTGTGCTTTCAACGGTTAAAAAATACGATTGCGATCTCGTAATCATTGGATCCAATGGTTCTGATGGTTTGCAAGAAATATTAATTGGGTCAAATACAGAAAAAATCGTCAGATCTTCAAAAATCCCTGTTTTGGTCATCAAAAAAGAGGTGCCCGTTTTCAAGATTGAAAACTTTGTATTTGTATCAAATCTTACAATCAAGAATAGAAAAGCTTTTAAATCAGCATTTGAATTTTCAAAAATTTTAGATGCTAAATTCCATCTTGCCTATATAAATACCCCCAACAAATTTAAAACTACAAAGGAGATAGATTCCTTTTTAGATGAATTCATAAAAGGTATCAACTACAACACTTCTCAATTTCATATTTATAATGACGTGACTGTTGAGAGAGGAATACGAAATTTTTCATCCAAAATTAACGCGGATTTAATAGGAATCGGAACTCATGGGAGGAAGGGTATTTCACACTTTGTAAGCGGCAGTATCGCTGAGGATGTCGTAAATCACATCCAAACACCAATACTAACTTTTAAGATTTAAAGCAGGGATTTCTTGAGACCTTGGAAATGAAAGTTCCAAACGTAATTCCAAAAAGATTTGGTATTGTCCCTTTCTACAACTTTAATCTTGTGATTGTCATCAACATCTTTGTTCTTCAAAAATACATTGCTTAATAGACTTGCAAAATTATTCTTAGAACCATCTTTTTTTAGAATATTCAATCTCAGTTTTTTGTAAGCAATTGAAAAGTCACCATTCATTTTAGAGTTATTCCCATTTATATTTGTTCTAATATCATTGATCTCACCATCCAATTTCATGCGCATCGCAGGACCAAAAAAGTCATTGATGGAAGAATCTTTGATTTGCCTCAACCGTGTTGTCACATAAAACTGCTCATGATCTGGAACAAAATTATAGTCGAATAAGATTTCAGAATTTTCTGTAAACTTTGCATTCGCCTGAACTTTAATATTTGGATGATCGGCTTTCAAAGAATTGTGAATGTTTATAATTTCTGCTTGGATGGAATTAAATTGAATCTGCCCCGGCTTAAGGTCTTTATCGATTAATTCCTGGTACGTAAGGTTGAGGTTAGAAACCAGAAGAGAGTCAATAGATAGCTGGAAGTTTAAATTTCTTAAGCTTTCACTATACAAATTTTTAATAGACGTGTCGTCTGCGATTGTTTTATCTCTGTAAATATTGAAGGAGGTAGTGTCAATTAAGATTTTATTGAAAACGATGCTTTTTAAACTATTTTTATTTTCAAAATCAAAACCAGTTGCTTGAATGGCTTTAGATTTCAAGGTCATCAAATCCTTCTCAGTCTCAATATGTTTTACATAATTGCTTTTTTTGAATTTTGGTTCTATACTGAATTCGCTAAGGGTAAATCTAGCATTTTCGTATAAAAACTTTTCGCTTTTAAGATTATGTAAAAGGTCGAGTTCATACCGTAGATCTTCTGCTTCAATTCTCAAAGTTTTATTTCCAAGCCATGAAAAATCTTCCATACTTGACCATTGAAGATCCTCAATTTCAAGTTGAAAATTTGAAATTGTAAAATCGGTTTTGTTTTCTTTCTTAATTCTGATTTTGGAATTTTTTAATTGCAACTTATCGATTTGAGTGAAGTCCAGTTTTTTGTTTGAGATTTTTTCAGAATCTGGAGACGAGATTATTTTTAGATCTAAGCCATCTGCATCAACGTTTTGAATCCTGATTTTACTATTGATTACATAATGAATTAAATCCAAATTGATATCAATTGTCTCGATATAAATCTGCTTACTGGTATCAGTAAAATTAACATCTTCTAGCCCCAAACTACCAGTCAGAGAGTTAATGCTTATGCCAGAGTAGGTCAGGTTTTTTTCTTCAGATAATAAGGAGTCAATTCTTTTGCTTACCAAAAAGTTGATGGTTATGTAGCCCGCTATAATTAAAATTAGAAAAATAAGAATGTAGCGCAAATAAATTTTCATATACAATTGATTAGGATTTTTGAAATTAAACAAAAAATCATCAGCTGAATATTAAGTCTTATAACTTCCTGGAATCGTGCAAGAATAGAATAGGTATTTCTGGACGACAAAGCGAGCTTTTGGAAGTGCTAAATAAATCCTGAAAAATGCTCAAATTTTTAGCCATGACCATAACCAAATCAAAGCCATCAATACAAGAAGCTTTGTTAGTAGAGTAAATTTCTTTCACGCTTTTAAATTCTAAAGAGTTTATTACTTTAGAAATTAATTCTTTAGAATGTTTTCTGTTTGGGCCTAAAGTTTTATTTAAGCCGGTTGGGAGAAGGGAAAGATGGGTTTGGTTGACAAAAGGTAGAGAGGTCAAAATATTAAAAATACTATAATCAGAAGTAATTGAAAAATCTGTTGGTAATAATGCTTTTTGCGGCAGTTTAATAGTTGCTTCTTCAGGAACCAAAACAACCGAACATTTCACTTTCGTAATGATCTCTAGTGTTTTTTTGTCAAAGAAAAGGCCAGTATTATAGTCGCCTTTGTTGGAATTCCCGAGCATAATTAAATCTGTGTGTTGTTCTGCTATAACATTGCGTATACTTTCAATATAGGCGCCTTCTATAAATTTTATTTGTATTTGGTCAATATGATAGCCATTCAACTCCAGAAGATTTTGATCTTTCTTCAATTTTTGATTGAAAACGACACTGCATTTTCCGCTACAGCTTTTGCTTTCGCAAGGTGTTTTTATGTGTAAAATTGTAAAATTAACCTTTTGATTTTTAAAAAGCGTTGCGGCATAATCCAACATATGGGTGGATGCAGAAGAAAAGTCTGAAAGCAATACTACATTCATAGATAGAATTCTATGAATGCAAATGTATATGGAGAGTCAAATTCAAAATATGATAAAAATCAGATTCCCTTTTATTGGACCTATTTAATTGAGTTTTTTATACAATTTTTTCCAAAGCTTCAAAATCATTTATTTTGATGTTTCTTCCTTCAACTTCAATAATACCTTCTTTTTTAAAGGTGGAAAGTGTTCGTATTAAGCTTTCTG